>Ga0157365_10000830_pt1 | contig 13084 bp, 8 predicted proteins | sample AttsexASBM3_FD_111478 | JGI IMG/M metagenome (GOLD analysis project Ga0157365, IMG submission 111478) | Fungus gardens microbial communities from leaf cutter ant in Ribeirão Preto, State of São Paulo, Brazil - Atta sexdens ASBM3 | ecosystem: Host-associated > Fungi > Mycelium > Unclassified ... | reverse complement strand
CGCGCTGGCGGCCTGCTGTGCCTGTTCCAGCTGTGCCAGATCCGGCAGGCTGGCTTCCTGTGTCTGGGCGCGGGCGCAGGCGGCTTCGGATTCCTTCAGCGCGGCGTTCGCCGTATCCTGCTGCACGGCCAGCGTATCGATCTGGGCGGCGACAGTCGCATGCCGCCGTGACAGGTCGGCTTCCTGCGTGCGGCAGGTTTCCAGCGTGTTTTCGGCACCTGCGCGGGATGTGCGGGCGCTCTCCAGTGCCTGCGCCGCCTGCTGGCGGGTCTGGCCTGCGGCGGTGGCGGCCTGTTGCAGCGCCGGGACTTCCGTGCGCGCCTGTTCCAGTTCGGTGCGCAGCGTGCGCAGGCGGCCAAGCTGTTTCAGCCGCAGTGCCGCGCGTCCGGGCAGGTTGGGGGCCTGTGCATAGCCGTCCCACCGCCACAGTGCGCCATCGCGCGTGACAAGGCACTGCCCCGGTGCAAGGGCGGCCTGCAGTCCGGCCCCATCCATGCCATCGGGCAGCAGCCCGGCGGCGCCCAGTGCGCGGGACAGGGCGGGCGGCGCGTCCAGCAGGGCGGAGAGTGGCTGGATGCCAGCCGCGGGGAAGGGGGCGGGCGAGGTCGCGGGCAGGTCGTGCCATTCACGCGGGGCCTTGCCCTTCAGCGTTGCATTCAGCCCGTCCGACAGCACAACGGCCAGCGCCGTTTCCAGCCCGGTCGGGACATGCAGGCTTTCCGCCAGCGTCACCCCGGAATCCGGCGCGTGTTCCGTATCGCTATCGCTCTGCAATGCACGGGCAAGGCCGTCGGCTTCCGCTTCAAGACCCGATAGCGTGGCGCGTGCCTGCGACAGGCGGCTGGCGCAGGCTTCGTCGTCGCGGGTGGCGGCAACGGCGGCCGCCTCGGTCGTGGCCATGTGCTGGCGCGCCGTTTCCAGCGCGTCTTCGGCAGCTTCGCGCCGGGTAACAAGGGACTGCAGGTCCGCATCCGGCACGGCCTGCGCGCGCAGGCGTTCCATGCTGGCGGCCAGCGTGTCCACTTCATCCTGTGCGCGCTGCCGTGCCGCGCGTGCGGCACGCAGGGCTTCTTCCGCGCCCTGCCGGGCAGATCGGGCATCCTTCAGCCGGGCATTGGCCTGTATGTCCGCCTGCGTGGCCTGCGCGCGGGCTTCTTCCGCGCCATCCAGTTCGGCGCGGATGGCGGCGAGCGCGTCCTCCGCGTCCCCTACTACCTGCGTCAAGCGCTGGCGCTCGGTTTCGGGCACAAGGCTGGCACGGGCCTTTTCCACATGCGTGCGCACGCTGGCGATATTGCGTTCCAGCGTGTCCAGCCGGTCCCGCACCGCATTGGCGTCATGGGTTGCCTGTTCATGCACGCGGCGGCTTTCGGTGGCGGCATTGCGGGCAAGGCCAGCCTGCAGCACGGCTTCAGAATGGGCGTGGGTCGCGGCTTCACGCGTGGCCAGCGCCGCGGTCGCGTCCTGTTCGGCCCGGGCTATCCGTGCGTCATGTTCGGCAATCGCCGCCTCGGTCGGCATGGCGGATTCAAGGTCCGTGATTTCGGCGGCCAGTTCCGTCTGCTGGGCCACAAGGCGTTCATGCGCCGTGGTCGCGGCATCCAGCGCGTCGCGCGCCTGCGTGGTCTGAAGCTGGGCTTCGCGCAGGGTGGTGGTCGCCTGTTCCACGCGCGCGGCCATATCCGTCATGGCCTGCGCCAGTTCCGCGCGTTCCGCCTGCGCCGTTTCACACAATGCGGGCAGGGCGGACAGGCGCTCTTCCACCTGCGTGCGTTCCGCCGCCAGCCGGTCGCGCATGATGGTGGCGTCATCGCGCCGGGCAAGGGCCGCCGCATGCACGGTTTCGCATTCCGCAAGCCGCGTGCGGGCTGTTTCCTGCGCGGATTCGGCGCGGGCCAGTTCCTCGGCAATGGTTTCGGCGCGGACCTTGAACCGTTCAAGTTCGGTGCGGCGCGTATCCAGTTCCTCACGCAGCGCGGGCAGCGTCCGGGTGACTTCGTAATCCGCGATTACCGCACCTTCGGTCACTTCCTCGGCGGCCTTCAGGTCGCGGCGTGCGGCATGCAGCGCGGTTTCGCTGTCGGCCACGGCCTTGTGCGCGCGGGCATGCAGCAGGGCAAGCAGGGCGGTTTCCGATTCCCGCAGCCCCTGCGACAGTTCCCGGTAAAGGCCCGCCTGTTCGGACTGTTCCTGCAGGTCGCCCAGCCGGGCCTCAAGCTGGATGCGCAGGTCTTCGGCGCGGGCAAGGTTGGCTTCGGTCGCGCGCAGCTTCAGTTCGGCTTCGTGCCGACGGCCATGCAGGCCGGTAATGCCCGCGGCTTCTTCCAGAATGGTGCGGCGTTCTTCGGGACGTGCGTTGACCAGCGCCGAGACGCGGCCCTGGCTGACCATGGCCGATGACCGCGCACCCGACGCCAGATCGGCAAACAGCGTCTGCACGTCGCGCCCGCGCGTGGTGCGGCCATTGATGCGGTAGCCGCTGCCGGCGCCCCGTTCGGCCCGCCTGCAGACCTGCAGTTCGTCCTGTCCCTGAAAGGGCGGGGGCGCGACGTCGGCCGCGCCATCCAGCGTCAGGGTGACCTCGGCCATGTTCCGTGCTGCGCGCGCGGTGGTCCCGGCGAAGATCAGGTCATCCATTTCCCCGCCGCGCAGCGAGCGGGCGTTGGTTTCCCCCATGACCCAGCGCAGGGCCTCGACCACGTTGGACTTGCCACAGCCATTCGGCCCGACAATGCCCGTAAGTCCTGGCAGGATATCGACGGAAACCGGGTCGGCGAAGCTTTTGAATCCTGCAATGCGCAGCCGGACGAAACGGGCGGTCATAACGGAATGGCCCCGATCACTGTGCGGCCGCTTCGACCTTTTTGGCGAACTCCTCGTAATTCAGTTCCTGCGCCACCTGTTCCTTGTCATTGAAGCGGAAGGTCGGCGTGCCGTCGATCTTGTACTGCGTCTGCGCGCGGTCTTCCTCGTCCATGATGGCGTGGCGCAGCTTGTCGTCATGAACGGTCTGCTGGAACGTATCGGCGGACATGCCGGCCAGCGCGGCCATTTTCTGGATCTGCTCTTCGGGGTTCACGTCCTTGCCGAATGCCCAGCGGTCCTGGCTGGACAGCAGGGCCAGCACGAAGGGTTCATATCGTTCGGGTGGCAGGGCGCGCGCCACCATGGATGCGGTCAGCGCCACCTGGTCCAGCGGGAAATCACGGAAAATGTAGTACACGCGTCCCGTATCGACCAGCCTGGTGCGGATTTCGGGAAATACCTCGGCGGCGAAGCGCGCGCAGTGCGTGCACGTCAGGGAGAACCATTCCTCCACATGCACCTTGGCCGACGGGTTGCCCACCGCGCGGATGGACAGGCGCGGGTCGGCGGCCTGCGCCACGGCCCTGCCGGACAGCAGGCCGCCGCTGGTGATCAGCGCGGGGGCAAGGGCAAGCAGGGTGCGGCGTTTGATGGGCATCACGGGTCACTCTCCGGTGTGGAACTGTGTGGGGGATAAATCCCCGGCGCGGCGAGTGTAAAGAGGCGACGGGCGCGCGTAAATCCATTCCACGCGGCAAGGGCACGCCCGCGGGCACGGGCGTGCCGGCCTGTCAGGTGGCCGGTGGCGCCTCGTGCGGGGGCAGGCGCACGCGTACGCGGCGGATATGGCGGGCATCCGCCTCAAGGATACGGAAAACCATGCCGCTTTCGTGGGTGACGACCTCGCCACGCGTCGGCACGTGACCGGCCAGACGGAAGACAAGGCCGCCCACCGTCTCGATCTCGGCCTCGCGTTCCTCCCGCGTCAGGATCGGGCCGACCTTTTCCTCGAACATGGCGACAGGGGTGCGGGCGTCCACATCCAGCGTGCCGTCGGGCCTGTCGCGCATCATGTTGACCGTCGGTTCGTCATGTTCGTCCGATATGTCACCCACGATTGTCTCGATCAGGTCCTCGATGGTGACCAGCCCGTCGATGCCGCCATATTCATCAATCACCAGCGCAAGGTGGACGTGGCGCTGGCGCATCTGCAGCAGCAGGTCCAGCACCGGCAGCTGCGGGGCCACCATAAGCGGCTGGCGCAGCAGCGGCTCCATGCGGAAGGCTTCGGACGTGCCGACATAGGCGATCAGATCCTTCACATGGATCATGCCCACGATATCATCAAGCTGGTCACGATAGACCGGCATGCGGGAATGGTTTTCCCGGCGCATCATGGCCAGTGCCTCGTCCAGGCTGATATCGACGGGCATGGCCACGATATCGGCGCGCGGGATCATCACGTCATCCGCCGTGATCCCGCGCAGGCGCAGGACATTGGCCAGCAGGGCGCGTTCCTGCCGGTCCAGTTCGGATGACCGGGGATCGGCCTCGTCCCCCGCCGCGTCATCGGCTTCCTTGACCAGCGCGGCAATGGAATGGCGCAGTCCCTGTTCGCCGCGCTTGCGGCTGAACAGCGACAGGAATCCCTTGCCGCGCGACCCGGACGGAGGTTCCCCGCCCGCCTCACTGCCATTACGGCTCATGACCGTATCCCCCGGGTGGTGGCCATGCGGCCCTGTTTCCACGGGTTGGCGATGCCAAGGGTGGAGAGGGTGCTGGCTTCGAGCATCTCCATCTCCCGCGCTTCGCCGGGGTGGTGATGGTCATGCCCGGCCAGATGCAGGACGCCGTGAATGACAAGGTGGGCCAGGTGGGCGGCAACCGTCCGGCCGGCCGCGCGGGCTTCGCGCACCACCGTTTCGAACGCGATGATGATGTCACCACCCCACAGGCCGCCACCCGCATGGACGGGGGCGTATTCGAATGTCAGGACATTGGTGGGCTTGTTGCGCCCGCGATGACGCCAGTTCATCTGCGCCACCGTGCGGTCATCGGCCAGTACGACCGTGACCGGTCCGTGGCAGCCCGTGGCCCGCAGCGCGGCACCTGCCGCGCGCGCCACCAGCCGCGCCGGATGCCGGACGGCGCGGTTCCACCGCCGGTCCGCCACGGTTATGTCGGGGCCGTCCTGTCCGGCCGGAAGGACGGGCATGCCAGCCCGTCCCGCTGCATCCGCGACCCCGCCGGAATGGGCGGGGCCTGTGCTACTTCGAGGTTTCATCGTTCTCCTGCTGCGATCGCGCGTGCCGGGGGCGGTGCTGTGCCCCGGCGCGCTGATCGTATGCCTCCACTATACGCGCCACCAGCGGGTGGCGCACCACGTCACGCGATTCAAATCGCATCATGCCGATCCCGGGCAGGCCGTCCAGCGTTTCGACGGCTTCCCGCAGGCCGGATGTCACGCCACGCGGCAGGTCAACCTGGCTCAGGTCGCCAGTAATGACCATGCGCGTGCCTTCCCCCATGCGGGTCAGGAACATCTTCATCTGGGCGGGGGTGGTGTTCTGCGCCTCATCCAGAATGACAAAACAGTGCGCCAGCGTCCGCCCGCGCATGAACGCCAGCGGCGCGACCTCGATTTCCCCCGTGCCCATGCGCCGGATCACCTGGTCGCCCGGCATCATGTCATGCAGCGCATCATAAAGCGGGCGCAGGTAGGGATCGATCTTTTCCTTCAGGTCACCAGGCAGGAAGCCCAGTCGTTCGCCTGCCTCGACCGCAGGTCGCGAAAGGACGATCCGGTCCACCTGTCCCGCCTGCAGCATGGCCACCGCCTGCGCCACGGCCAGATAGGTCTTGCCCGTGCCCGCAGGCCCCAGGCCAAACACCATTTCCTGCCGCGCCAGCATGTCCATGTACTGCCCCTGGCCCACGGAACGCGGGGCGATGGGGCCGCGGCGGGTCATGATGGTGGGCAGGTCCGCAAGCGACGGGCGGGCGGGGGCCACGGGGGTGCGTGCATCTGTCATGGCGGGCATGTCCGTTGTCGCGGGGGATGGGGCCGACAGGGCGTGGGCGGCGATGCGGATGGCGGTGTCCACGGCGGCGGTATCCACCACCTGTCCCGCGCGGGCGCGGCGGTAGAGTTCGGTCAGCGTGCCCTGCGTCAGCCCCACCCGCTGGGCCGCGCCCGTAATGGCGATGCGGTTGCCGCGGCAGGACAGCCGGACATCAAATCCACGTTCAAGATGGAGGAGATGACGGTCATGATCCCCCACAAGCTGCGCCAGAAGCGCGTTATCCTCAAACTGCAGGGTCACGGTGCGGTCATTCGCCGCAGCCGCGCCGGGGGAGGGAGGACGCCGTCCACCGCGACGGGGCGCGTGGAGCGTGGATTGTGTCTGTTCTCTCAAGCCCTGTCTGTCTCCTCTGTCAGGACACCGCCCAGCGAGTTGGTGTAACGGTGGCGGATATCCACGTTGGCGATACGCCCGATCAGGCTGTCCGGCCCGTCCACGTTCACGGCCTGCAGCCACGGGCTTTTCCCCGAAAGCTGTCCCGGCTTGCGCCCGCGCCCGGTAAACAGGACGGGCGCGGTCAGGCCGATGGTCGCGTCATTGAATGTATCCTGCTGCACGCGCAGCACGGCCTGAAGTTCCTGCAGGCGGGCATCCTTCACGTCCTCGGGCACGTGGCCGCCGGCCCCTGCCGCGGGGGTGCCGGGGCGGGACGAGTATTTGAAGGAATACGCCTGCGCGAAGCCGATATCGTCGATCAGGCGCATCGTATCGGCGAAGTCGGCATCCGTCTCGCCGGGGTGGCCCACGATGAAATCGGATGACAGCGCAAGGTCGGGCCGCGCGTCGCGCAGGCGGCCGACCAGTGCGCGGTATTCATCCGCCGTGTGCCCCCGGTTCATGGCCGCCAGCACCCGGTCGGACCCCGACTGTACCGGCAGGTGCAGGAACGGCATGAGCTGCGGCAGGTCGCGATGGGCGGCGATCAGGTCATCTTCCATATCGCGCGGGTGCGACGTGGTGTAACGGATGCGCGCGATTCCCACGTCATCGGCCAGCACGCGGGCAAGGCGCGCCAGCCCCCATGTGCGGCCATCGGGGCCGTCGCCATGGTAGGCGTTGACGTTCTGGCCCAGCAGGGTGATCTCGCGCACGCCAGCCGCCGCCAGCCGCCGGGCCTCCGCGATCACGGCCTGCGCCGGGCGGCTGCTTTCGGCCCCGCGCGTATAGGGCACGACGCAGAAGGAACAGAACTTGTCACACCCTTCCTGAATGGTCAGGAACGCGGCACCGCCCGCAGGGGCCGCGCGGTCGGCGGGCAGGAAGTCGAATTTCTGCTCGACGGGGAAGTCGGTTTCGATCACCGCCCCTGCCGCACGGGCCGCGCGGGCGACCATTTCGGGCAGGCGGTGATAGGTCTGTGGCCCCAGCACGATATCGACATATGGCGCGCGCGACAGGATTTCCCGGCCTTCCGCCTGTGCGACGCAGCCCGCCACGGCCAGGACCGTGCCTTCGCCCCGTTCGGCGCGGGCTTCCTTGACCTTGCGCAGGCGGCCGAGTTCGGAAAAGACCTTTTCCGCCGCGCGGTCGCGGATGTGGCAGGTGTTGAGGATGATCATGTCCGCGTCATCCGGCGTGCCCACGGCGCGATAGCCCAGCGGACGCAGCACGTCGGACATCCGCTCGCTGTCATACACGTTCATCTGGCAGCCCCATGTGATGACATGAAGCCCCCTTGTGGACGATGTGCTGGGTTGCGGCAGGGTCGCGCCGGAAGGGGGAGACAGGCTGTTCACGGGTCAGGTATCCTCGGGCATCATCGCGGGCACGTGCCCGCACAACGGGCGCAAGACATCGGTGTTCGATTGCGCGCGGTCAAGTGCCTTGCTGTGGATATGCCAAGGAACAAACGGTTGGCCCATCGACGCTCCCGGTTCGCATGTGGCGGGGTGCCGGGCACGGCAACCCTTCCTGCCCATGGCGATCATGCCCGGCGGAATCGGGGGTGTGTCAAGACAAGAACCGTGTAATGGAGACAGTTTGCAACACGATCCAACCGTTTTGGGCCCCGATATGACATATTCGGAACTTATTAAGGCAGCGACGTTAATATCGGTTTGATCATGCATGCCGGGAATGGCAGTTATCACACAGTGGGAAGCTAACCGCACGGAAGACAGGAACAGGGGCGGCACCGTTTGACAGGATTGCGTCATTCCCGCCTGGCACGCAGCCGTCATGCGCGTGCCAGGCGCAGTGCCGGTTATGCAAGTCTGTGTGCCGTCGTGACGGTCCTTGTGTCATGGGGGCCGGCGGCGCGGGCGGCGGACCCGCAGGACTACACCACCACCCTGCGCCCGACCGGCAATGCCGATCTGGATGACGCGCTGCGGGCGTCGTCCGACCTGCTGTCGCTGCAGAAGACGCAGGCCGTCAGCCCCTTTGCGCTGACCGGGCGCATCCATAACGACTATTCCCGCCTGATCAGCGCGCTGGAAAGCTATGGCTATTACGCGGGCGCCATCACCATCACCGTGACCGATGGTGGCGGGAAGTCCGGTGCCCCCGCCGCGGGCAGCCATGACGGGCGCGATCCCGACCTGCCTGAATGGATGCAGTCCATCCCGGCGGGGCACAGGGCGCAGATCACCATCAGTGCGCAGCCCGGTGTGCAGTTCCGCATCGGCGTCGTGACGCTGAACCCCGATAAGGGTGATCCGCCCGTCAACCTGAATGCGGACGAGGTAAAGGCCTTCGCCATGAAGCCCGGCATGCCCGCACAGGCCGAAAATGTCCTGTCCGCAGGCGTGACCCTGCAGACCGCGCTGACGGAAGAAGGATACGCGCTGGCCCATGTCAGCAAGCCACAGGCATGGCTGCGGCCCGCGACCCATACGCTCGATATCGCCTATACCGTTCACCGCGGGCCGGTGGTCAATCTGGGGGCGTTCGACTTCGCGGGGCTGCAGCGCACGCATCCGGCCTATATCGCGCGCAGGCTGACCATCGCGCCGGGGGAGCTGTACCAGCCTTCCCGCATTGAACGCGCCCGGCAGGACATTGCATCCACCGGGCTGTTTGCCGACGTGCAGGTCAACCATGGCGACACGCTGGCATCCGACGGGTCCATGCCGCTTGATTTCGCCTTCCGTGAGGGCAAGCGCCACAGCGTGGGCGCCGAAGGCGGCTATTCCACCGACCTTGGCGGCCGCGCGGGCGTGACATGGACGCATAACAACCTGTTCGGCAATGCCGAGCGGCTGCGGCTGACCGCGCTGATCACCGGGCTTGGCGGCTCGGCGGAATAGGGGCTGGGCTATGATTTCTATGCTGACCTGCTGAAGCCCGATTTCGGGTCGCGCAACCAGAACATGAGCGCGCGCCTGGAAGGCATCAAGCAGGAACTCTATTCCTACCGGCAGACCGCGCTGCTGGCGCGTATCGGCATTGTCCGCCGCGTCAACCGCCACTGGAACGTATCCTTTGGCGGGCAGATCGAGCAGGAACAGATCCAGCAGATGGGCACCACCAACAGCTATTTCATCGCCGCCCTGCCGCTTACCGCCAATTACGATGGCACGGGGGTCGACAACCCCATCACCCCCGCGACCCACGGGGTGCGGATGGGGGCCAGCATCACGCCTTCCGCATCGCTGACGGATGGCACGTCATTTTTCGTGATCATGCAGGCGACGGTCTCGACCTATTTCGACCTGAAAAACTTCGGCCTGTCGCGTCCCGGCCGCAGCGTGCTGGCGTGGCGTGGCACCATCGGCAACGTGGAGGGCGCATCGACCTTTGACATTCCGCCCGACCAGCGTCTGTATGCCGGTGGGTCCGCCACGGTGCGCGGCTTCCGCTATCAGGGGGTGGGGCCGCAGTTCGCCAACACGCGCTACGCCATTGGCGGCACGTCCATGGATGCGGGGTCGTTTGAATACCGCCAGCGCATCATGCAGAAATTTGGCGCGGTCGGCTTTATCGACGCAGGTCAGGTCACGGCGGACCGCACGCCGTTCCAGGGCACGCTGCGTGTGGGCGCGGGGGCCGGGGCACGCTATTACACGCCCATCGGCCCGGTGCGGCTGGATGTGGCCGTGCCGCTCAACCGCCCCGCGCGGGGCGACAAGTGGGAACTGTATGTGGGTCTGGGGGAAACGTTCTGATGCCTGATCCGACAGCCACCCCGACACCCGCGCGCGGCACGGCCCGGCGTATCCTGCGCGCGGGGGCTTTCGCGCTGGGCATTCCGGCGGGGCTGGTGGCCGTGGCGCTGGGCGTGGTGCTGGTGGTGGCCAATACCGGGGCGGGCCAGCATGAAATCGAACGTCGCCTGCCGGGACTGACCGGCGGCAGCGTCCACCTGTCGGGTCTGGGCGGGCGGTTTCCCGATGCGCTGCATGTCCGGCATCTGGAACTGGATGACTACAAGGGCGCATGGCTGTCGATTGATGACCTGCAACTGGACTGGTCGCCGCTGCGGCTGCTGACGCGGCGTGCGGTCATCAGCAACCTGTCCATGGCGCGGCTGTCCATTCCGCGTCTGAGCGAGGATGATCCCGCCCACCCGTCGAAGCCGGCAAAGGACTCATCGGACAGCGTCCATATGGGGGTCGACATCCGCGCGGTGCATGTGGCGCGGATTGACGTTGGCGCGGCCATTGCCCGAATACCTGCGGCCTTCAGCCTGAACGGCCATGCCAGCCTAGATGACATCGCCCCGGTGCTGGACCATTTTTCCGTCGCCACCCTGCCGCCCGCCAGTATCGCGCTGGACCTGAAGCGGCTGGACCAGCCCGGCGCCCTGTCGCTGACCACACGGCTGGACCGCAGCACTGTCGCGCTGGACCTGCATGCGCATGAGGAGGCGCAGGGCTTCGTCGCGACACTGAGCGGCCTGCCCGCCCTGTCGCCGCTGGACCTGTCGCTGGGGCTGCATGGCCCGCGTGATGCGACGGCGCTTTCCCTTGCGGCGGTGGTCGGGGCCATCCACCTTCAGGCGGCAGGCCAGGTCGGGCTGGTCACGCACCGCATGGCGCTGGATGTGTCCGGCAAAAGCGATCCGGTCACGATCAGCGGCGCGAACTGGCAGGGCATGAACCTTGCCGCGCATGTGGGCGGCACAGTGGACCGGCCGACCGGCAATGGCACGCTGGATATTGATCGCCTGACCTATGACGACGCCGGCTTTTCCACGCTGCACATGGTGGCCGAGGGGTTGAGCGGGCAGGCGGACGGAGGACAGGCGGAACACGCCAGCCTGCACGCCACCGTGACGGGACTGCGCATTCCGGGCGGCCAGCCCACGCTGTTCGCATCCGACCCGCTGCGGCTGGATGTGCTGTGGCGCCCCGATGCGTCGGGCGGGCCGGTGGACCTGTCGCTGTCGCACCCGCTGGCGCAACTGACCGGACGGGTCACCACGGCCCGGCCCATGGCGGCGACCTTCCATGCCGACCTGCCTGACCTTGCCCCGCTGGCAGCGGCGGGCGGCACGCAGCTGCATGGCCATGCCGGGCTGGATGGCAGCGTGACGCTTCCCGCAACCGGACAGCCCGGGCCGTTCGCGCTGGATGGTCATATCGTGCTGGATGGCGGGCTGCCGGTGGCTGTCGGCCTGATCGGGGACAGGGGGCACCTGAACGTGGCGGGCACCATCGCCAGCGGGCCGGGTGGCGGCAATACGGTCACGTTCACGTCGCTGCTGGCGGAGGGGCGGACCCTGCATCTTGACGCAACGCCAACCCGGCTGGTGACGGGCAGCCCGATGCAGGTGGACGCCACGGCGCATCTGGCCCTGTCGGACCTGCATGTGCTGGCCCCTACGCTGAAGGGGCAGGCGCAGGCGGACCTGCATGCCGCGGGTCCGGTCACGGACCTTGCGGCCAGCCTGAAGGCGCAGGCCAGCATGGCGGCCAGCAACACGGCGGCGGGCAATGTGCAGGCCAGCCTGACCATGCGCCACCTGCCGCAGGTCAGGGAAGGGGAACTGGATGTATCGGGCACGGTGGACCGCGCGCCCATTCAGGTGACTGCCCATCTGGACAGCAATGGCGGTGCTGACAGCCGCCACCTCCAGCTTGCGCACCTGAACTGGAAAAGCCTGACGGGCCAGGCGGACATGACATTGCCCGACGGGCATGTGGTGCCGTCGGGCACGCTGGACCTGCGCATGACGCGGCTGGCGGACCTGCGTGACCTTGTGGGGCAGGACATAAGCGGGCACCTGTCCGCCGCCCTGCTCAGCACGAGCGCCACCGCCGATAGTCCCGCCGCCCTGAGCGTAAACGTGGACAGCGCGCTGAGCGCCGCAATGGCGCGGGTGGACCGGCTGGTGCTGAAGGGCAGGGTGCAGGACCCGACGGGGGATGCGCCGGTCACCGATCTGGACCTTGTGGTGGATAACGCGCATTTCCGCGATATGGGCGGGCATGCGCATGTGACCGCGAAGGGGCCGTTTTCCGCCCTGAACGTGGTGGCGCAGTCGGGGCTGGATACGCCGTGGACCGGCCCGGCCACCATTGATGCGGCGGTCGTGTCCAACATTCCCGCAGCTTCGGTAAACATACGCAGGCTGGAAGCGCAGGCCCGGCGTGAGGTGATCCGTCTGGATGCCCCCGCTACGGTGACCTATGGCAGGGAAACCGCGATCGACCATCTGCGCGTCAGCCTGACGCCGCCACGTGGGCAGTCGGGCAGCGTGGAGGTCAGCGGCAGGATCATGCCCACGCTGGACCTGCATGCGGTGATCAGCCGCCTTTCGCCCGACCTGCTGGCCCCCTTCGTGCCCACGCTGCATGCGCAGGGAACACTGGCGGCCGAAGCACGGCTGACCGGCACGACGGACCGCCCCTCCGGCCGGGTCACGCTGCATGGCGCGGACCTGAAATACCAGACCGACTACACATCATCCCTTGCCCCGGCATCGGTGGAGGCAACGGCGGACCTGACAGCCGGCATGGCGCGGGTGGATGCGCAGGTACGCGCGGGCGCGCAGGTCAACCTTGGCCTGCATGGCACGGCCCCGGCGTACAGGGCGGGCCAGATCACGTTGCAGGCGGACGGGAACGTGGACCTTGCGGTGGCCAATGCCTATCTGGGCGCACAGGGCATGCAGGCGGGCGGCGCGCTGCAGATCGCGCTGGGCGTGCGTGGCACGCCACAGCAGCCGCGCCTGAACGGCACGCTGGGCCTGACCAATGGCGTATTCCATGATTTCGGGCAGGGGATACAGCTGTCCAACATGCATGGCACGG
>Ga0157365_10000829_pt1 | contig 13084 bp, 13 predicted proteins | sample AttsexASBM3_FD_111478 | JGI IMG/M metagenome (GOLD analysis project Ga0157365, IMG submission 111478) | Fungus gardens microbial communities from leaf cutter ant in Ribeirão Preto, State of São Paulo, Brazil - Atta sexdens ASBM3 | ecosystem: Host-associated > Fungi > Mycelium > Unclassified ... | reverse complement strand
TACGGAGGGGGGCATGGGGGTGCTGGTGGTGTCGGCGCTGGGATTTGGCGTGTTGTGCATTCTGGCCGGCCTGATGCCGGATGAGTGGATGTTCGGTGCTGTCCTGCTGCTTCTGGGGGGTATGACGCAGACGTTTTCGACCTCGGCCAATGCGTTCGTGCAGGTGGAGACGGCACCTGAAATGCGCGGGCGGGTGATGGCGATTGTGCTGGCCTTCACACTGGGGGGCACGCTTGTGGGTGCGCCGGCCATCGGGTGGGTGGCCGACCAGTTGGGCGCGCGGTGGGCCATGGGCTGCGGCGGGATGGCGGGTCTGGCGGCGGCGGGTCTGGGGGCGGTGTTTTTGTGGCGCTGTCGGGTGCAGAAGGGCTAGATTTGGTTTTGCCTTGTTCTGCCTTGATGGTTTTGTTACGATTGACATATGAACAAGCGGTGCAGGCTTGCAGCCAATGTTGTGGCCCTGTTGGGGCTGTGTGGTTCTGCTCTGGGCGCGGACCTGCCGGTGGGGGTGCCGGTGCCGCCGGCACTTGCGGCACGGGTGCATGATGGCGTTTTCGATCCGGGGGATTTCGGATGGCTGTGCGGCGCATTTCCGGGGGCGACGGTGGCGCAGCGCCATGTCTGGGCGGGGATCGAGGCTTATATCACCGCCTGTGCCGTGCGGGATACGCGGGTTGCGACACAAACAGTGCGGCAGATTCAGGCGCCGTTGACGCAATCGCTGGAAGAACGCCCGTATGACGACACGACATGCGCCCTGCTGTGGGTAAGTGTTGATGGTTTGAAAACAATCCAGACATGGCAAGCATTTTCCGCAGCACTGAAGCGGCAGCGCCCGATGGTCGAGGCGTTTCTGCATGCCACGGACATGGCGCAGGCGGTGGCGGATGAACAGGCGGCCGATAACCCGGCAGCGCAGTTGCTGGCGGCGGTGGTAACGGATCAGGTTTTGCGCGATGCAGTGCAGAACGCGCTGGATCTTCGCGGCACGGGCGAGACCATTTCGCCGGACGACAGGGCTCTGCGGGACGGGCTGATCTGGATGGCGATCACGCGGCGCGACCACCGCAACACGGCGTGGCTGAAAGCCAGGGTCGCCCGTGACGGGTGGCCGACGATAGCCAGCCAGGGCGCCGAAGCATCCCATGCGGCGTGGCTTTTGGTGCAGCACGCCGATGATGACATTGTGTTCCAGTATCAGGAGTTGCGCGCGATGGAGCCGCTTGTGAAATCAGGCGAGGTTTCGGCAAGCGATTTCGCGTTTCTGTTCGACCGGGTGATGCTGAAACTGGTCGGCACGCAGCGATATGGCACGCAATTTGTGTGCAAGTCGCACATGGTTTATCCGCAACCCCTGGAAGATGTGGCCCGCGTGGACGAATTTCGTCGTTCCGCGGGCCTGTCCACGCTTGAGCAGCGGCGGAGCGAGATTGCGGCAAGGCCGTCCTGCCGCTGAGCCGGTCTGGCGGCTTATGTCCGCACGCTGCCTTTCTGGCGGAAGCGGTCGAGGGCGACGGCGCCGATGATCACAAGCCCCTTGATGATGAACTGCCAGATATCGGAAACACCCATCAGGATCAGTCCATTTGACAGGACCGCGATGATCAGGCCGCCGATCAGCGTGCCCCAGATCGAGCCGATGCCTCCCACGAACGACGTACCGCCCAGGATCACCGCCGCAATGGCGTCGAGTTCATAAGACTGGCCCAGTTGCAGCCCGTTTGCGGCATAGAGGCGCGCGGACGACATCACCCCGCCAAGCCCCGCCAGCAACCCCGAGACGCCATAGACGAACAGCAGGATCAGCGCGACATTGATGCCCGCAAGGCGCGCGGCCGCCATGTTGCCGCCCACGGCATAGACGCGCACACCCAGCACCGTCCGGCGCAGCACGTACCACGCCACCACCACCACCGCCAGCGCGATCAGCGCCAGAACCGGAACGACCACGCCGCGCATCAGCGTGATGCCGTCATTCCCGATCCAGGCATAGGTCAGGTCGGGATTGAAAATTGTCTTGTCCTGTCCAAGAAGTCGCGCAAGCCCGCGCACGGCGGTCAACGACCCGAGGGTAACGATGAACGGCGGCAGCCCCCCCCACGCGATCAGCCCGCCATTGAACAGCCCGATGCCCAGCCCCGTCAGCAGGCACGCCGGTATGGCCAGCCACCCCAGCGACCCGGCCAGAGATGTCATCAGGGCGATCATGGCCGATGCGGCAAGGGTGGAGCCCACCGAAAGGTCGATCCCGCCGGTCAGGATCACGAATGTCATGCCCGTTGCCAGCACGATGTTGATCGATGCCTGTTGCGCCACGATCGACAGGTTCTGGGCCGTCAGGAACCGGTGTTCCCCGGCAAGGTGAAATCCGATGGCCAGCAGCACCAGAACCGGCAACATGCCTGCGGCCTGCAGGGCCGAACGGATCTGTGCCTTGCGGGCAGGCGCTGTGGAGGACGGAACGGCGGGGTGGGCAGGCGCTGATGCGGACATGCGCGAAAATCCCTTGTGTTCAGGCGGCGTTTTCGGACGCGGCCAGGACCATGATGGCGTGTTGGGTTGGATGTGGCTGGCCAGGGCCGCCGACCTCGCCCGCGATGTGGCCTTCGCGCATGACGATCACGCGGTCGCTGACGCCCAGAATTTCCGGAAGCTCTGACGAAATCACCAGAATGGCCATGCCTTTTTTCGAAAGGGCATCGATCACGCGATAGATTTCGGATTTCGCGCCGACATCCACCCCGCGCGTCGGTTCGTCAAGGATCAGCACGCGCGGCCCGCTTTCCAGCAGGCGCGAAAGCAGGATCTTCTGCTGGTTGCCGCCCGACAGGCTGCCGACGCTGGTGGTGGTGCTGGCGGCACGCACGCGCATGGCCCCGAAGGCGGCGCGTGCCCGTTCGTGCGCGCGTTTAAGGTTCAGCCGCCCCGCAAAGCCCGCGTCGCGTTCGATCACATCCAGCACGATGTTCGTCTCGCACGACATATCCAGAAACAGGCCCAGCGCCTTGCGATCTTCCGTGAGATAGACGACACCTTGCGCGATGGCGTCGGCCGGTCCGTGCGGCGCGAAGGGTTTGCCGTCCAGAGTCATGGTGCCGCCGTGGGCGGTGTCGGCGCCGAAAATCAGGCGCGCCAGTTCCGTGCGCCCGGCGCCTACAAGCCCGGCCAGACCCAGCACTTCGCCCTGATGCAGCGTGAAGGAACACGGGTGGACCCGCCGCCCGCCATCGGTCAGGCCCTCGACCACCAGCACGGGTTCGCCCCGGGCGGCAGCTTCATCGTGCGATTTCATGTAAAAGGACGAAAGATCACGCCCGACCATCATGCGGACCAGGGCATCGGACGAAATCTGGTCGCGCTCCAGCGTGCCGATGGAATGGCCATCTCGCAGGACCGAGACGCGGTCGGCCAGTTCATAAATCTCGGCCATGCGGTGGCTGATATAGATCAGGGCGATGCCTTCGGCGCGCAACTGCCGCACCAGCGCGAACAGGCGGTCCGTCTCGCGGGAGGACAGGGCGGTGGTGGGTTCGTCCAGCACCAGAATCCGGGCCTCCCGGAACAGGGCGCGCGCGATTTCCACCAGTTGCTGTTCCGCGATGGACAGGGTGCCGACAATGGTGTCCGGCCCGAAGGGCGCACCCAGACGTTCCAGAACCGGGCGGCAGCTTTCCCGCAGGCGCGTGCGGTCCAGACGACCGCCGACCAGCATTGGTTCTGCCCCGAGATGGATGTTTTCCGCGACACTCAGGTTCGGGGCCAGCGCCAGTTCCTGATAGATGATGGCGATGCCGGCAGCGCGCGCATCGCGCGGTCCGTGGATCGTGACCTTGCGACCGTCCACGCGAATGTCGGCCCCCGGGTCCGGGCGATAGGCACCGGAGAGGATTTTCATCAGGGTCGATTTCCCGGCCCCGTTTTCCCCCATCAGGGCCAGGACCTCGCCCGCGTGGGCGTCAAGCGCCACGTCGGACAGAGCCCTGACACCCGGGAATGTCTTGGAAATGCCCCGCATCATCAATGCAGGGCAATCGGACCTTATGCGGTCTTGTTCTTGATATGTATGCACCGTTTTGTCCGGTGTTCTTTTGTTGTGTTAACGGTCACATAAGCCCACGCAGGGGGGCTGTGCAAGCATGCTCTGGCCCCCGTTGGGTCACGATTTTGCGTGCTGACGGCCCCGTCAGGCCGGATCGGGTGGCAACACGCGATAGAGCGTGGTGCGCCGCGCATCGGTGTCTTCCAACTCGCGCGAGGTGGCGACGTCGGCGCTGTCGATTGGCGCAAGGCCGACCTTCGGCAGATAGGCGCGGCCGGGATCGGCGATCCACACCTCGGCCGTGCGGGCGCAGGCGCGCAGCCACGGCAGGATGTGGCCGGTCATCGGGGCCTCGTAACACACATCGCCGCACAGGATGAGATCCCACCGGCATGCAGTGCCCACGATGTCCTGTGCGTGGGCCTGGACAGTCACGCCGTTCAGCGCGGCATTCAGCCCGATGGCGGTGATGGCCAGCGGGTCGATCTCGGCCGCGTCCACCGATGCGGCCCCTGCCATGGCGCACGCAATCGCAGCGATGCCGCCTCCGGCCGCGAAATCCAGCACCCGCCGTCCCGCCACCAGGGCGGGGGTGTCGAGAATGCGGCGGGCGACGAACTGCCCGCCCGGCCACGCAAAGGCCCAGAACGGCGGCGCGACATGCGTGCGCGCCAGCCAGTCCTCGGTCGCCTGCCAGATGGGGGTGATTTCTGTTGCCAGATGCAGCGCGATCTCGGGCACCAGCGGCGCCCGCGCGATGGTTGTGTGTTTGGTAACGAAGGTGCGGGCGGCGATCGGGTCCATCAGCCGGTCATCAGCCCGAACAGCAGCGCGCCGGCCACTGCCAGCCCGATTTCACGGTTGAAGCGGAATTGTTGCAGACACAGGGGCTTGTTCGCCGGGTTCACGGCTGCGGCCTGGCGCCACAGCAGCACGGCCACGGGCGGCAGGCACACCGCAAACCCCGGCCCGGTGGGGGCCAGCCAGCCGGCCAGCCCCAGCCCCGCCAGCATCGCGGCATAGCACGCGCCGACAAAGCTGCGGGCCCGGCCGACCATCAGCCGCGACGTGGATTTTACACCGATGCGGGCATCGTCTTCCATGTCCTGAAAGCCATAGATGGTGTCAAAGCCCAACTGCCAGACGATGGTCGCGGCATAGAGTGCTGCCATCGCGAAATCCAGGTGTCCGCTGGCCGCGACATAACCCATCGGCGCGCCGAACCCGAAGGTAAAGCCCATGACAAGCTGCGGCCACCATGTCACGCGCTTGGCCAGCGGATACAGCGCCACCAGTACCAGCGACGACACCCCCAGAATCCGGGCCGCCATGTTCAGCTGCAACAGCACGCCCAACCCGATGGCCAGCAGCGCGGCCAGAAACACCGCCGCATGCCGCATGCGCAGCGCGCCCGACGCCAGCGGGCGCGCTGCCGTGCGCGCAACCTGCCGGTCGATATCGCGGTCCCACATGTCGTTCACGACGCAGCCGGCAGCCCGCATCACCAGACTGCCGATGCCGAACAGCACGATCAGCCGCACGCGCTCGGCCACGGCCACGCCGGGCGGCAGCAGGATGCCCCACACGCCGGGCAGGAACAAAAGCCACGTACCGATCGGCCGGTCCATGCGCGCCAGCAGGGCATAGGGCCGGACGGAAGGGGGCAGGCGCGCAACCCAGCCCTGGCTGCGGATATCGGTGTGCGGCGTGACCAGTTTCATTGCGAGGCGTCGTCTCCGGTGGTGCGGCGTCGTGCGGTCCCGGCAGGTGGCCGCACGATGCTGTGCCTGATTCGTGGCGGTAGTGATGCGGCGTTGCGTCGGCGGGGTCAATCGGTCACACACGGGACCGTGGGGTGCATGCCCCGTGACGCGATCGATGCAGGAGGGACGCGGTGCAGGATCTTCCGCGGCTTTATCTCGACCCCGCCGGGGCAGCGCCCCTGGCCCCGGACCAGACCATCGAAATGACGGCCGGGCAGGCGCGTTATCTGGGCACTGTCTTGCGGCGCGAAACCGGTGCCGGGGTGCGGCTGTTCAATGCGCGCGATGGCGAATGGCTGGCCGAGATCGCGCATGTGCGCAAGGACCGCGGCAGTTTCGTGGTGCGCGCGGCACAGCGCCCGCCCGAGCCCGCGTCCGGCCCGGTGCTGGTGTTTGCGATGCTCAAGCGCGATGCCACGGACCTTGTGGTGCGGATGGGCACGGAACTGGGGGTGCGGCGGTTTATCCCTGTGCTGACCGAGCGGACCAACGCGGCGCGCACCAATCTTCACCGGCTGGGCGCCATCGCGACCGAAGCCGCCGAACAGTGCGAGCGCCTTGATGTGCCCGCGGTGGACGAACCCTGCCGGCTTGCGGACCTGCTGGGGCGTTGGCCCGCGGGCGCGCGCCTGCTGGTGGCGGTGGAGCGTGCCGATGCCCGCGGCCATGGCGACGCGCCGGATGCGGTTCACATGGCCGATGGCGACGGATTTCTGGTCGGGCCGGAGGGTGGATTCACCGACGCCGAGGTCCAGATGCTGCTGGCGCGGCCCTTTGTCGTGGGGGTGACGCTGGGGGCGCGCATTCTGCGGGCCGATACGGCGGCGATCGCCGGTCTGGCGCGCTTTGCGCCTGTGTTCCGGAGATAGGGAGACGGTGGAGTTTCCGAACTCCTGCAAGCCTGTTATGGAGAGGCGAAACCACGTCTCTTCCGGTTCGTAACGTCTGGTGTTGCCGCGCATTGCGCGGCCGCGCCGCCCGAAGTCGATCCGCCAGCAGGATGAATCCGTAGCCGATGTCCAATCCAGGTGAACAGAACGACACCCGCATCGAATCGTGCACGCAGCTTGTGTCGGTGTTCGCTGCGGGGGAAAAGCCCCGCGCCGCATGGCGAATCGGCACCGAGCACGAAAAATTCGGCTTCATTCGCCCCGATGCCGCCAGCGCAACACGCGCGGCTTTCATGCCGCCGCCGTATGAACCGCAGGGCATTGCCGATCTTCTGGCCGCGTTCGAGGGCGCACAGGGCGGGCAGGACTGGCTTGCGATCCGCGACAACGGGCACCTGATCGGGCTGAAGGGGCAGGGCCGCATGAAAGGCGGTTCCCTCTCGCTGGAGCCGGCCGGACAGTTCGAGCTTTCGGGCGGGCCGTTGTCCACCCTGCATGAAACGCGCGACGAAATGGCCACGCATTTCGAGGAACTGCGCGCCCCGGCGGCGGCCCTCGGGCTGGGGTTTGCGCCACTGGGTTTCCACCCGCTGGCCACCCGCGCGCAGATGCCGGGCATGCCCAAAAGCCGCTATGGCATCATGAAGGCCTATATGCCCAAGGTCGGCACGCTGGGCCTTGATATGATGGCGCGCACCTGCACCGTGCAGGTGAACCTTGATTTCGCCTCCGAAGCCGACATGCGCCGCAAGATGCAGGTTTCGCTGGCGTTGCAGCCGCTGGCCACGGCCCTGTTCGCCAATTCCCCGTTCTATGAGGGCGCGCCCAACGGCTATCTGTCGAACCGCGCACGCATCTGGACCGACACCGACAACGCGCGTTCGGGCATGCCGCGCCTGTTTTTCGACGAACAGTTTTCCTATGAGCGCTATATCGACTGGCTGCTGGATGTGCCGATGTATTTCATCATGCGCGAAGGCCGCATGATCGATGTCGCCGGCCGGTCGTTCCGGGCGTGGATGCGCGGCGACCATCAGGACGGGCTGGACGGTTTCGTCCCCACCATCGGTGATTTCGACGACCACATGACCACGGCCTTCACCGATGTGCGCCTGAAGCAGTTCCTGGAGATGCGCGGCGCGGATGCCGGCAGCCCGGAGATGATGCTGGCGCAGTCGGCCTTCTGGGTCGGCCTGCTTTATGACGATGCGGCGCTGGCCAGTGCCGAGCGTCTGGTGCGTGAAGCCCCGTGGGAAGATTATATCGCCTTGCGCGCCGCGGTGCCGGTGCAGGGGCTTGGCGCGCGCTGGGGCAGCGGCACCCTGCGCGATCTGGCGGCGCGTGCCGTGTCGATCGCGCAGCAGGGGCTGCGGGCCCGCGCGGTCATCGGAGCGGATGGCGTGGACGAAAGCGGCTATCTCGATGTGCTGGAGTCGATTGCGGCCGGCGCACCCACGCAGGCCGAGCGCTGGCTGGAACGTTTCAACACTGTCTGGGCGGGCGACGTTCGCCCGATCTTCACCGAAGCCGCGATCTGATATCGCGGCCGGGGCCTACGCCATGAGGGCCTGCACCGTGAGGGCTTGCGCCTGTGCGGCGCAGGTATTCTGATCGCGGGTGTCGATCGTGCCGGGCGTCGGGTTGCCGAGTCCCGGCCTGACGCGTTCCCGCCTGGCACGTCCCGGCCCATGGTGCCTGCACAAGGAGCCCCCATGCCCCACGCCCCTGATCCGGTCCTGTCGTCCGGTGCGTTTCCCGCCCTTGCACGCCCCGGCATCCAGACGCTTGAGGAATCGCTGATCCGGGCCGTTGCGCGGGAAGGGGCGGGTGTCGAGGACGTGATCGGCCTCTGGTATGGTGAACCTGATGCGGTGACGCCGGCCTTTGTGCGCGACGCCGCCAGGCACGCGCTGGACCGGGGCGAGACGTTTTATACCGCCAATGAGGGGATTCCCGCGCTGCGGGCCGAACTTGCGGCCTATCAGACACGGCTGGGGCGGCACGCGGTCGATCCGTCGCGCATCTGTGTCACGTCGTCCGGCACGCATGCGCTGAACATTGCCTGTCTGGCCCTGTTGTCGCCCGGCGACCGGGTGGTGGTGCCGCGGCCGGCCTGGCCGAACCTGACCGGCATTCCGCGTCTGTCCGAAGCGCAGGTGACAGGTCCGGCGCTGCGGCTGGTGGATGGCGTGTGGAAGGCCGATCTGGACGAACTGCTGGCGGCGCTGACACCCGCGACGCGGATGGTCATTCTGAACACGCCGGGCAACCCCACGGGCTGGATGCTGTCGCGTGAGGAACAGCGCGTGATTCTGGCGCATTGCCGCCGGTTTGGCATCTGGATTTTGGCGGACGATGTCTATGACCGGCTGGTGTTCACGCCCGAGGGCGTTGCGCCGTCGTTTCTGGACATCGCAACGCCGCAGGACCGGGTGATCGGGGTCAATTCCTTTTCCAAATCCTGGGCGATGACCGGCTGGCGGCTGGGGTGGCTGACCCTGCCTGCGGGCATGGCCGACAAGTTCGGTTCGATGAATGAATTCGTGATGTCGTGCGCGCCGGCCTTCGTGCAGGAAGCCGGGATCGCGGCCCTGCGCGAGGGGGAGCCGTTCATTGCGCAGGTGGTGGCGCACTATCGGGCTGCGCGGGATTATGTGGCCGACCGGCTGGGGGCGTTGCCGGGGCTGACGGTGCCGCGCGCCGAGGGTGGCATGTATGCGTTTTTCCGGATCGAGGGCTGCGATGACAGCCTTACTCTTGCCCGTAATCTGGTGCATCGGGCAGGGGTCGGGCTGGCGCCGGGGCGGGCGTTCGGCCCGGAGGGCGAGGGCTATCTGCGGTTGTGCTTTGCCGTGCAGCCGGAGCGTCTGGCCGAAGCCTGCGCCCGTTTTGAAACCTATCTGACGACATACGGACCGAACTGATGCGCGTTGCCTTGTTCTTGTCTTCCCTGCGGGTGCTGGGTGTGGCTGCGCTGGTCGCAGCCCCGATGGCGGGTGTGGCCCTGCCGCGTGCGGCCAATGCGCAGGCGGTGGCGTTGTCCCCCGCCGACCAGCAGTGGGTCGCGCGGATCGAGTCGGCGCTGACCGCCGTCACCACGCTTCAGGCGCGTTTCCAGCAGATCGCGCCCGATGGCGCGCGCACCACCGGCACGGCGTGGCTGGCGCGGCCGGGGCGGATGCGGTTCGAATATGCAAAACCCAGCCAGCTTCTGCTGGTCGCCAACGACGGCAAGGTAGTGTTCCATGACGGGGAACTGGGCCAGACCACCACCATTCCGCTGGAACGCACGCCGTTGGGGCTGTTGCTGCGGCCGGGGCTGAAGCTGTCGGGCGATGTGCAGGTCACCGGTTTTGCGCACGCGAACGGGCTGGTGCAGGTCACGCTGGTGCGTGCAGCCTCGCCCGGGGATGGCAGCCTGACGCTGGCCTTTGCCGATGCGCCGCTGGCCCTGCGGTCATGGAGTGTGATCGACGCGCAGGGGCGCGAGACGCACGTGGACCTGTTCGATGTGCATCAGGGGGTGGCGGTGCAGCCTGACCTGTTCGTGCCGCCCAAGGATGACGAATAAGCGCCGGCGCTATTGCTCCTCGGGTTTGTGTTCGCGCGAAAGTTCCAGCGCGCGGGCATAGACCGTGCGCCGGGGCAGCGCGACCATGCCCGCCACCAGCGTTGCCGCGTCCTTGACGCTGTGGGTGGCCAGCGCCGTGCGCAGGTGCGAATCAAGGTCGCCCGCGCCGCTGTCGTCTTCGGCCGGCGGTCCCAGCAGCACCGTGATCTCGCCCCGGGGGGCGGTTTCGGTGAAGTGGGCGATCAGGGCAGACAGCGGGCCGCGCCGCACTTCCTCGAAGCGTTTTGTCAGTTCCCGGGCGACGGCGCCGGGGCGGTCCGGGCCGAACACGGTGGCCAGATCCGCCAGCATCTCCGTCAGCCGGTGCGGGGCTTCGTGCCAGATCAGGGTGGCGGCCAGCCCGGCCTGTTCGGCCGCGCGCAGGCGGGCAAAGGTTTCGGTGCGGGCTGCGGCGCGCGGCGGCGGAAAACCCACGAACATGAAGGGGTGTGGTGGCAGGCCCGACAGCGTAAGCGCCGTGATGGCGGCGTTGGGGCCGGGGATGGCGGTGATGTCGATCCCGGCGTCGATGGCCGCGCGCACCAGCCGGTATCCCGGGTCGGACAGCAGCGGCGTGCCCGCGTCCGACACGACCGCGATCCGCTGCCCGCGGGCCAGACGTTCGACAATCTGCGGGGCGCGGTGGGCTTCGTTATGGTCGTGCAGGGGTTCGGTGCGGGTGCCGATGCCGTTGGCCAGCAGCAATTTCGCGGTGGTGCGCGTGTCCTCGCAAAGAATCGTGTCCGCGTGCGTTAGGGCCTCGGCGGCGCGGGGGCTGAAATCCGACAGATTGCCGATGGGTGTGGCCACCAGGGTCAGTTGCCCGGTTCCAGCCTCCGGTTGCCGCGCGGCCCCTTTCGCGGCATGACGGGGGACGGGCTGTGCGTTATGGGCGTGGGGCGTGTCTGCCTCCGGCCCCGATTGTGGTTCCGCGTCCTGTGGCTCGTGCGGGTTCTGGGCGGAGAGCGAGAGGAGACGAGGATCAGATGCGTGTTCGGACATTCGTAAACCCGGAGAAAGAGCAGGCATCAGATGTCGCCCCCCAAGGCGCTGCGCGCAAGGCCGCGATTGCGGCGGTGGGTGGTTTGCTGGCGCTTTCGGCCTGCACCGGGCCGGAAACGCCCCCCCCGGCCCCGATGCAGGCGGCTGGCCCGCGCGCCACGCGTATCGGGGTTCTGTTGCCGCTGAGTGGCGCCAACGCGCGCCTCGGGGCCGAGATGCTGAATGGTGTGCGTCTGGCGACGCGGGCTGCGGGTTCGCCAGAGCTGGATGTGCGCGACACGGCCGGCCCCCAAGGCGCTGCACAGGTGGCGCGCGATGCGGTGGGCAGCGGGGACGCGCTGATTCTGGGGCCGCTGACCGGCGGGTGGACCGCACAGGTGGCGCCGGTCACCATGGCGGCGAACATTCCGGTTCTGTCCTTCACCAGTGACACGGCGCAGGCGCGGCCGGGTGTGTGGACCATGGGCATCTCGCCCGAGTCGCAGGTCGATCGGCTGGTCGATGCCGCACGGGCAGAGGGACGGCAGCATTTCGCGGCCTTCCTGCCGGACAATGCGCTGGGCCATGCGATGGCTTCGGCGTTGCAGGCAGCGTGCGCGCGCACGGGGCTGACGCCGCCCACGGTGGTGTTCCATACATCCGACGACCAGAGCCTGAATGCGGGCCTGCGGACGCTGAGCAATTTTGACGCCCGGCTGGCGAAGGTTCAGGCGGCAACGCCCCCGGCCACCGAGGAACCCTCTGCCGTCAACCCCACGGGCACGGGGGACGCAACTCCCGCCCCGTCGGCGGCGCCGGTTGCCGCCCCGCCCGCGCCCGGTGCCGCGCCGAACGTGGCGACGGCTGCCCCGCCCGCGGCGGTTACGCCCACGCTGGATGCCCCGCCGTTCGATGCGTTGTTGCTGGGTGACACGGGGCTGGAGCTTGCGCGCGTGATCGACCTGCTGGGCACGGACCAGATTGCGGCGCCGCAGGTGCGGATTCTGGGCCCGGGGTTATGGAGCGCTTTCGTGACCAAGCTGGGCAAGCTGGGTGGTGCCTGGTACGCAGCGCCCGACCCGCGGGCGCGCCAGACGTTTGTTCAGCAGTTCATGGCGACCTATCACCACATGCCGACCCCGCTGGCCGACCTGTCCTATGACGCGGCGGCGCTGGCGCGGGCGCTGAATGACGGAACGGGCACCTATCAGGTGGGGGCGCTGACCAAGGCCAACGGTTTTGCGGGCGTGGACGGTCTGTTCACCCTGATGCCCGATGGGCACGTGCGGCGTGGGCTTGCCGTGTTTGAAATCCAGCCTACGGGCGGGTCGCACATCGTGACCCCGGTGCATAGCGGCACCTGAAAAAGAGGCAAAATGTGCGGGGAAGGGGCGGTGTGCGCCCCTTCGCTTCAGGCGGCGGCGATGGCGCCGACGGGCAGGACCGGGCGGATGGCCTGAAGGGCGGATTCGAAGTCTTCGAACGTGCCAAGACGGTGGTCGCGCAGGTGGTCGGTCAGAACCCAGCGCATGCCTTCGGGGCGAACCCGATAGGCAGGATCGGCATTTTCCCGAACCCAGACCAGAATCTGTTCGGCCATGCCATTTTCATCGCGGCACACGTCGGCATCGCACAGACCCATGCGCGCACCGGCATCAAGCCACCGCATCAGATACTCGCGATGGCGTTGCAGCACGCTCATGCGCAGGGGAATTACGTTGGAGCCGGGGCGGAAACCAGCGCGGTGCTTAGCCTTCGTCATCTCTCTACCCTGATGGTGCGTGATAGGGAAAAGCTAGCG
>Ga0157365_10000828_pt1 | contig 13120 bp, 11 predicted proteins | sample AttsexASBM3_FD_111478 | JGI IMG/M metagenome (GOLD analysis project Ga0157365, IMG submission 111478) | Fungus gardens microbial communities from leaf cutter ant in Ribeirão Preto, State of São Paulo, Brazil - Atta sexdens ASBM3 | ecosystem: Host-associated > Fungi > Mycelium > Unclassified ... | reverse complement strand
CCGGTGAAGAAAGCGAACTCGGCTTTTTCTCGGCCCGTGCCCTGATGCGCGGCAAGCCGATCGTTCTGCTGATTGCCGAGGTCGCGTCGCATTACGGTATCGGTCTGTCGCGCAAGTTTGCCCTGCAGATGGTGCCTGTCGCCGGGGCTCTTTGCGGCGCTTCGCTGAATGCGGCCTTCCTGTCGCATTATCGCGCTCTGGCGCGCGCTCACTTCACCATACGTCGTCTGGAGCGTCAGCATGGTCCGATCGTGCGCGATACGGCACAGCATATGCGCCAGACGGGCGCGACGGATGCAGCCGCACACTGAGCGTTTCATACGCATCCGTTACCCGATCCCGTGATGCCCGCATGCGGTCGGGCGTCACTGCATGCCTCGCACTGGTGCATCGATATGCGGCGGCGCGAGGCGATACGATCCGGTGTCGTTCAGGCCTATCGCGAGCGGGACGCGCTAAAGGCTTCCAGAATGCCGACAGGGATGATCTGCAACGAGAAGATCGCCGTCATGACAAAGGAAAGAACCCGGTAATGGGGCGCCATGATTGCCAGAATGCCGCTCAGGGCAATACCGATCACATAGACAAAGGTCAGGGGCATGAATTCGTTCCGGGTCTGATATCTGGGAGACAAGCCTATCACGTGGCGCGTGGCGTGGCAGCCTCGGAAACAGGGGTTCGACCGGCCGTGCCCGAACAGTTTTCGTTCCATGGACATTCCGCGCCTCGGAGCATGAAGCGGCTTGATACCGGAATGCCGGAAGCCGTTTCGGGAAGAGCGGCGATAGAATCGCAGGGCGTATTGTTGTCGGGGGGACTCGCATGACCGACCCGATAACCCCCGATCTGCTGCTCGATGCCTATCGACGCGGTATTTTTCCGATGTCCGACGGTCGGGAGGCCGAAGAAATATCCTGGCACCGGCCTCTCGAACGCGGCGTCATCCCACTCGACTCGCGGTTTCATCTCGCGAAGCGATTTGCGAGAAAGGTGCTCAGCGGTCATTTCGACGTAACGAGCAACCGCTGTTTCGATGATGTCATACGTTTCTGCGCTGAGACGCCAGGGCGCAACGAAACATGGATCAGTGGCCGCCTGCAGGCGCGATACAGCCTGCTGCACAGGCTGGGCCATGCCCATTCGGTCGAAACATGGCATGACAATGTTCTGGTGGGTGGCCTTTATGGGGTGCAGATCGGCGGTGCCTTTTTCGGCGAGAGCATGTTTTCGCTACGCAGCGATGCCTCGAAAACGGCGCTGGTTCATCTCGTGGCTGCTTTGCGCAAGGCCAGGTTCGCCCTGCTCGATGCCCAGTTTCCCACCGCGCATCTGGAAACGTTCGGCTGTCTCACCGTTCCTGATGACGCATACAGGTTGCTGCTGGACCGGGCCCTGAAAATTGAGGCATCGTGGAACGAGGATGTTTCGCTGGACCGGCTTCGTCATGAGGTGATGGCGCTTCGTGACGGCACGGGCAGTAATGTGGGACATAACCGCGCGGATGCCTGCTAGGCGTGTTGCCCTATAGGCATGGTGCCCGGTAGGCGTATTGGAGGAAAGACAATGTCGATGGTCCAGATCAAACGTGCGACGCTTCTGTCGCTGGGTGTCACGATCATGTCCACAGCGCTGCCGGCGCTTGCGCAGGGCTCTATCGGGCCGCATCCGCGCCTGTCGCCCGCACGCGACGTAACGGTTGTCTATTCCGTGCAGCCCGAGAAGCTGCCCAAACCGGTTCAGGCCACTGTCCAGTTCAAGGCCGAAGGCGACAAGCTGCGTATCGATGCCGCCGATCGTGCAGGATCGACCATTCTGGACCGTCCGGCACAGCGCGTGACGCTGATCATGCACAAGCAGCGCGTTTATACGAGCTTCGCCCCCAAGCACGGGCTGCGCAATCCGTTCATGCTCGATATGACCATGCAATATGCCCCCGATGGAACGGGCATGGTTGCGGGTCTCGCCTGCAATAAATGGACGATTACCTCGCCTCACGGAAAAGCCACGGCCTGCGTCACCGAAGATGGTGTGATCCTGAGTGAGGAAGGGGTAGATGCCGACGGTCTGCACGGCAAGCTCGAAGCCCAGACCGTGACCTATGGACCGCTGGCCGAAAGCCAGTTCCAGCCACCGGCAGATTATCAGCAGATCACGGCGCAGATGCCGATTCCCCACGGTGCCGGTCCGCAAAGCTCCATGACGCCGGCGCATCCTGCGGCCCAATGATGTCCGGTTCTGCTTTTCGCGTTTCCCTGTGTGTTTCCGCTCTGTGCCTTGCCGGCTTGTCGGCACAGGCACAGGCAGCCCCCCCCGATGATGGCGCAACGCCATATGTGACACCGCGTATCGACGTGGATGTGACCTATGAGGCTTCCGGTCCGGATGGGCGGCTCTATCGCCAGCGTATGCGCTGGAATGCCGCGCATTGGCAGCAGCGCCTCGATATGGAAACGACGGGGCTGATGATGCTCACCGATTATCGGGCGCATCGTCTTTCGGTCGTCGATACCCACGCCAGAACATTCACAGTCTCCGGGGCGCCCGATGCGCAATTCGCGCCGCCCGGATCACGCGCGGCGGGGCAATGGCAGCGCGGTGCCGAAGAGACTGTGGCCGGTCAGCCCTGTACGCACTGGACCACTACCGATACGGACGGGCAGACGGGTGATTTCTGCTATGATGCGAATGGCGTGTTGCTCTCGGCGCAGCATGACGGGACGCAGGTCATCAAGGCGATTTCCTATGCAGCGACCCCACAGGGGCCTGAAGTCTTCAGAGAGCCCGAAGGGTTCAAGGAAACGAAAGCCCTGAAGCTGGATCGCTGAACCGGCTTCGCCTACAGGCCGATCTCACGGCAGAAGGTCGAATGAACCACGACGGATAGCGCAGGAGTTTTCTGCGCTATTTTGTTACAATACCGCCTGCTTTTCGTCCTGTTCCGTCCCAAAATCGACACCATATGGCGTGTATAAGCTGATTATCGGATCGGTTGCGTTATTCAGCCCGATCCGACGAGGAGGTTTCTTATGCGTCATATCCTGAAAATTGGCCTCGCGGCTCTGCCTCTTGCAGGTCTTCTGGGAGGCGCACCGCTTGCACAGGCTCATCCTTATGGCCCGGGCTGGGGCGGTGGTCCCGGCTGGCATGGCGGCGGCGGTGGCTGGCGTGGCGATCGTGGCTGGCATCGTGGCGGCGGCAATGCCTTCGTCGGCGGTCTGGTGGGCGGCCTTGTCGGTGGGGCTGTCATAGGCGCTATCGCACGCCCTTATGTCGCGCCCCCGCCGCCTGTCGTGTATGCCCCACCCCCGCCGCCGGTTGTGTATCAGCCGCCGCCGCGTGTGGTTTACCCGCCACCGGTTGCAGTCTATCCGTCTTATCCCGCCTATCCGGCATATTGATTGCAGAGGTTCCGTTTCCATCATGATAGCCATAGGTGACAGGGCGCCTTCGTTCTCGCTGCCCTCTTCGAATGGAGAACTGGTCGAGAGTGCAGCGCTGAAGGGTCAGCCCTATCTCCTTTATTTCTATCCGAAGGCAGACACGCCGGGCTGCACTACGCAGGCCTGCGATCTGCGGGACCAGAAACAGACGCTGGCATCTCTGGGTCTGCGCGTGATCGGGGTCAGCCCCGATCCGGTGGAAAAGCTGGAGCGCTTTGCCCGCAAATACGGACTCGACTTCACGCTGGTGAGCGATTCAGAGCATCGTCTTGCCGATGCCTATGGAACATGGGTGGAAAAATCCATGTACGGCAAAACCTATTTCGGCATGGAGCGTAGCTCTTTCCTCGTGGATGCCGATGGCGTAATCCGGGCGCTGTGGCGCAAGGTGAAACCTGCGGATCACGTGGCGCTTGTGACTGAAGCTGCCGCGGAACTCTAGAATTTGCAGGAATAGTGCCGCACGATCCCTTTCATCGTGCGTCCTGGCGGGTGTTACGTCTCGGGGCGCTTGTTATCGGAACGCCCATTGCCCTGGTGTCGGTTACGGCAATGGGGCTGCTCTGGCGTCTTTCTCTCGGTCCGCTGGATATTACCCGTCTGGCCGACCGGTTTTCTCCTGTTGTTATCCAGAAGGGCGTCGATCAGGCCCATCCTGCGGGACGGCTTGTCTGGCAGAGGCTTCTGCTCAGCTGGCAACCGGGGCTGAACCATTTCCATCCCGAACTGGGCCTTGAAGCCAGAGATCTGCGCATTCTGCGGCAGGATGGCAGCGCCACGCTTGCGCTTGGTCACGTCGCACTCGGTGTGCGCATGGGGCCTCTATGGCGCGGTCATATCGAGCCAACACGGCTTTCTGTCAGCGATGGACGCATCATCACCAGCCGTCAGAGCGATGGCTCGGTGGATCTCGACTTTATCGATGCGCGACATGGTGGCTCCAAGCCGCCACCGGTCACGTTCATCCACCTGCACGATATTGCCCTTGATCATGTCGGTGTCATGCTCCGACATGCCATTCCGTCGCATGATGGCAATGCGTCATCGCACGCCATTTCGGTCGATGTGCAGCACGCGGCGCTGTCACGTCCTGCGAACGCGGGTCTGCTGGGGTGGAACGGCGCGATCGACGGTTATGCAACCCCGGGACAGGCCCCGGTCATTCCGTTTCGTATCACAGCCACGACCGTTGATCGCAAAGTGACCTGGCAGTTGCATGGCGACGATCTGGTTCCTGACCGGCTCGACGGTCTGGTGCCCTATGCAGGGGACTGGCATCTCCCTGCCAGACTCGGCGCCGTTTTCACTACGTCATCGGGATCGGCGCGCCATCCTCTGCCGGATTTGTCATCGCTCACGACGCAAAATGAGGGCAGAATTGCCCTGTCATTCGGGGCGGGGAAAATCGATCAGAAGAACGCCGGAACATTGAGCGTTGCCGACGGGCGCCTTGTGGTCCCGTTCCGGCTCGTCGACGGGCATCTCTCGATCCCCGGGGCAGAGGCCGATATCGGGCTGATCGATGATCAGGGCAAAACCTCGCACTTTTCGACGCAAGCCTCTGTCGATGCCGATTCTGCGCTCAAGGCGAAGCATATCGCTGGGCATGTCGCGCTGTCGGCCACCACGCTCGATGTGGCGCATCTTGCAGCGATATGGCCGCAGTTTCTCATGAAGGGTGCGCGTCGCTGGGTGACGCATAACATGACGGCAGGCACGGGTGAGGGGCTTCATATCGATGCGTCACTCGGTGGCGATGCCGGGTGGGACAGTGTGCGTCCAACCCATGTCGATGCGTCTTTTCAGGTGGAGCATGCAACCGTGCACTGGTTGCGCCCGGTTCCGCCGGCACAGGACGTCTCGGCCCGGTTCAGTTTCCCGTCACCCGATACGCTCGCCATAGAATTTCTGCATGGACTCCAGCCGAGCGGAGACAGGCCATCAGCAGGGCCGATCCATCTGGACGGCGGGTCGATGCTGATCAAGGATCTGTATGCCAAGGACCAGACCGGTGTGATCGCTCTCGATCTCTCCTGTGATCTCGGTGACTGCGCCCGTCTTCTTGCGCATCCGCGGCTGCATCTTCTGTCGCGGCATCCCCTGCCATTCACGCATCTCTCCGGTGCGGTGAGCGTGCACGATGTGCTGAGCCTGCCGCTTTCGTCGCATATCGAGAACGATCAGATCCATGTGGATGCAACGGCGCGGTTTCGTCATGTCACTCTCGGCAATGTCGTACTGGGCCGCGATCTGACCGAAGCCTCGGGAACGCTCGCGGCCACGGAAAAGAATCTGAACCTGACAGGCGAAGGGCTGCTGGGCGGCGTGCCGACCCGCGCCAGTTTCGTGGAGAATTTCATCAGTCGGGCTGGCGGGGTGCGCGAGACGGTTCATGCCGTTTCGGATTTCGACGAAGCCGCACTGGATCGAGCGCAGATCAGCAATCATGGCCTGTTCAAGGGGCAGGCAAAGCTGGTTACCGATTATCGTGCCGGTTTCAATGGCCGCGCCGATGTCAGGCTCGCGCTCGACCTGACCGACTCGGCCCTTACCATTCCGGTATGGCACAAGGATGCGTCCCGGCCTGCCTCGGCGTCGGCGCATATAGGGCTTCGCAATGGCAGCATCGTGACCCTCGACTCGGTGGAGGCCGAGGGGCCCGATCTGCATGTAACGGGCAGTGGCAGGATTGCAGACGGGCATGTCAGGGCCATTGTGCTCGACGGCTTCGAGGTGGGGCGTTCGCGCGGCGATGCCGTGGTGGAACTGCCCAGCAGCGAGACTGCGCCGGTCAACGTGCATGTTCATGCACAGGATCTCGACCTGTCTCCCCTGTTTCATCACGAAGGCGGTCCATCGGCCTCTGTATTGTCGGGTAAGGAAGCCGGGCAGACCCGGACACGTGCCGGGGACAAACCGGGGCAAAGCGCAAAAGCCCCGCATGGTCTGGACTGGTCGGTCGACCTGGCGACGGATCGCCTGTTCTACGGTCCGCAGAAATATTTCGCGCGGGTGACGGCCCATCTCGAACATCGGAACGACCGTCTCGATCATGCACGTATTACCGCCATGCGCCCGGTGGGCGTGGTGGTCGATCTGTCACCGCATGTCGATGGGCGTCACCTCGATCTGCGTATCGACAATCTGGGCACGTTCCTGACGGAAACCGGTATGACAACGCGTCTGTACGGCGGAACAGCGCGTGTCAAAGGCCGTGTCGGTGATGGCGGAACCGGCAGCCTGCCGCCTTTTGAAGGCACGATAACGGTCTCGCCCTTTACGTTCCGTCAGCCTCCCGCTGCCTTGACTGCGGCCACGCATCTTTCTGTGTTCAACTGGTCGCAGGCCAGCCATGACCGGTTCGAGGTGCAGCATCTCTATCTGCCGGTCCGGGTGAGCAACGATATCATGACGATCCATGAGGGCCATCTTGGCAATCCTGCACTGGGCGCGACGCTTGAAGGCAGGATCGGTCTGGACAAGGGAACCCTCGATCTGCGCGGTACGGTTGTTCCCGTCTTCGGCCTGAACGCCGCGCCGGGGCGTCTGCCCAATGTCGGCAAACTGTTCTCCCCCGAAAAAGGAGGGGGCGCTCTGGCCGCGACATTCACGGTCAGGGGCGATGCAGGCAATCCGGAGCTCTCGGTCAACCCTTTTGCCATGCTATTACCGGGTGTGATGCGCCAGCTGGCCAAGTAAAAACGACTCTCAGCCATTTCCCGACCTTCAGTGTCGATACGCATGGCAGAGGGATAAAGAACAGGATGAAGGGCGTTCGGTCATGAGCCACGATGCAAATGCAGATCTGTTCGGCAGCCCGCCCGAACGCAGTCAGGCAACCTCCAGAAGCAGCCGCCCTGCGACGACAGCGCCCATGCAGGGCCATGATTCGACGCTGGAGAAAGCGCCTCGCATGGCATCGTTCGGTCATGAGCGCCAGACACAGCCTCTGGCCGACCGTCTGCGACCGCGCGCCCTGTCTGAGGTGGTCGGGCAGGATCATCTCCTTGGGGAGCGCGGTCTGCTGAGCCAGATGCTCCGGCGCAATACCTTGCCCAGCCTTATTCTCTGGGGCGGTCCGGGATGCGGCAAGACGACAATTGCACGTCTGCTCGCGCGTGAGGCCAAGCTGCGTTTCGAGCAGATTTCCGCTGTTTTCTCCGGTGTGGCCGATCTGAAAAAGGCGTTCGAAACGGCATCGCGTTTCCAGCAGGAGACCGGACGTGGAACCCTGTTATTCGTCGATGAGATTCACCGGTTCAACCGTGCGCAGCAGGACGGATTCCTGCCCTATGTCGAGCGGGGTACGGTTATCCTGATCGGCGCCACGACCGAGAACCCGTCTTTCGCGCTTAACGGGGCGCTGCTCTCACGTTGTCAGGTTCTCGTTCTCAACCGCCTTGACGATGAGGGGCTCGAAAAGCTGCTCCAGCGAGCCGAGGCCGAAAGCGGGCGCCCGCTTCCTCTTACAGAAGATGCCCGTGCGTCGCTTCGTGCGATGGCCGATGGGGACGGGCGCTATCTGCTCAATCTGGTCGAGCAGATACAGGCCCTGCCTGAGGGAGAGGCGCTCGATACGACCGGGCTTGCAAGCGTCGTGGCCCGTCGCGCCGCCCTGTACGACAAGGATCGCGAAGAACACTACAACCTGATTTCTGCCCTGCATAAATCGCTGCGCGGTTCCGACCCCGATGCCGGGCTTTACTGGTTTGCCCGTATGCTCGAAGGGGGCGAGGATCCGCGCTATATCGCACGTCGTCTGACACGATTTGCCGCCGAGGATGTGGGCATGGCCGATCCCTCGGCCCTGCCTCTCGCCGTCGCTGCATGGGAGACCTATGAGCGGCTCGGCAGCCCTGAGGGGGAGCTGGCTCTGGCGCAACTCGTTGTGCATCTGGCGACCGCCCCCAAATCGAACGCGGTTTATCGCGCCTATAAACAGGCTCGTACTCTGGCGCGTGAAACCGGCAGCCTCGGACCGCCGCACCACATACGCAATGCGCCGACGCGTCTGATGAAAGACATCGGATACGGCAAGGGCTACCAGTACGATCATGACACCGAAGAGGGATTTTCGGGTCAGAACTACTTCCCCGACGAGATGGAACGTGTTGCGCTTTATCAGCCGACGGATCGCGGCCAGGAGCGCGAGATCAGAAAAAATCTGGACAGGCAGGCCGCAATACGGGCAAGCCGTCGCCCATGAGTGTAACGACCCGTATTGTCAGTGAAGATGAGGCCGATATGCGCCTTGATCGCTGGTTTCGCCGCCATTATCCCGATCTTACCCAAGGCGCCTTGCAGAAATTATGTCGCACCGGACAGGTGCGCCTCGATGGCAAGCGCGTGACAGGGGCAAGCCGTCTTGCTCCCGGGCAGAGCCTTCGCATCCCGCCCTTGCCTGCGCCCATGGCAGCGCAGCCCGATCGCCCGGTCCAGCTCGATCCGCAGCTTGCCCGTGAAATCGAGCGCATGGTGCTCTATCGCGACGATCAGGTGATCGTGCTGGATAAACCCTCCGGCCTGCCCACGCAGGGTGGGCCCGGAATTACCAAGCATATCGATATGATGCTCGACGGGCTTCGTGGCGATTATACCGACAGGCCGCGCCTCGTTCATCGTATAGACCGCGATACGTCCGGGCTTCTGCTCGTTGCGCGTACACCGGGCGTTGCGGCAAAGCTCGCTGCGGCCTTTCGCGGCCGGGATGTCGAGAAAACCTACTGGGCCATTGTCGTCGGGCGCCCCATGCCCGGTTCGGGCGTGATCGATCAGCCGCTTGCCAAGCTCGGGGCAGGCAATGGCGCTCTCATGATTGCCGCAACACGCGATGACGAAGATGCCGTCGTGGCCAAGACCGATTACGAAGTGGTCGATGCGGCCGGCAAGCGTCTGTCCTGGCTTGCGCTCAAGCCGCTGACGGGGCGTACGCATCAGTTGCGCGTCCATTGCGAGACGCTGGGGACCCCCATACTCGGGGATCCGAAATACGGCGGCAAAGCTGCGCATCTGGAGGGCTTTACCGACAGGCTTCATCTTCACGCCCGTGCGCTCGATTTTCCTCATCCCGCCGGTGGAAGACTGCGCGTTGCGGCCCCGCTGCCGCCGCATATGCGTCATACCTTCAAGGATCTGGGCTTTACGGCCGGCGAGACACCTCGGCCTGAACGTATAGGGGGCAAGGGAGGCCGGAAATGAGACGTCTGACTGCGGCACTGATCGTTATTCTTCTGCTTGGGGCCGGGCTGGCTGTTTCGGCTCATATCCTGATCGACCGTTCGAATCTCAAGGAAGAGGTCATTACCGCGGTCAAGCGTCAGACCGGGCGCGATCTGACCATGGCGCGGTTCTCGGTCGGTATTCTGCCCTGGCCCTATTTCAGCGCGCGCAACGTGGTTTTGCACGGTCGCTACGGCATGCAGGGAGAGCCCACACTCAGGGCGCGCGATATTCGCGCCTCGATTGCCCTGATGCCGCTTCTGTGGCGCGAAATACGCCTTGAGAACCTGACCATCGGGCATGGCAGCGTATTCCTGCATCGTGATGATGAAGGGATCGCCAGCTGGGAATTCGACCCTCAGCCATCGATGCCTGCCTCGTCATCCCGATCGCCTGCTCGACCGACTGCGCACTGGGCGCTCAAGGTCGGATCGGCGAAGCTCGACGCGATGCAATTCGATCTTTACGATACCTATGCGCATCGCTCCGGCACCGTCATGATCGATCATGCAGAATTCGACGGTCTTTCGGCTGCAGCGCCCTATCTGGATATCCATGGTCGACGAGGCAACACGCCTTTTCGCGTGAACGGTCATGTCGGCCCGCTGACCCTGTTTCAGGGACAGAACCCACCCTGGGCCATCAGTCTGGGCGCGACGCTTGGCAATGATGGCAAGCAGCAGGACTGGATGAATATCGACGGGCAGATCACCGACACCCGCCACCTGCGTGGTTTTTCAGGTGTGGTACGCGGCGAAATGGCATCGCTTGCCGATCTCGATGTGCTTTTTCCCAATGCCAACCTGCCCGCACTCGAAGGGGTAGGCGGCGAAATCGGCATATATGACGCGGATCCACGCTCGGCGGAGCCAGAGCGTTCGCTGCAGGAGGAAAGCCTGCAGCATATTCTGACCCGCCTGGGGGTGAATCATCTGCATCTTCATGTAAATGATGCACCTGCCTGGCATGGGATGACGCTTGGCGCGATCCATGCCGACGCCGACACGCTCTCCTCGGCTCTGACGCTAAGCGCCACGATGCAGAGCAGCAGCATCGCGCTGGCCATGCAGGGGCAGTTCGGTACCCTGGCGCAGGCCGGGACGGCCTGGCAGTCCGGTTTTGTCACGCCGCTCCCGGTTTCAGTCGATTTGCGGGATGCCGCAAGACTGAGCGGGGCGGGGCTCACGGCCCATCTTGCGGGCGAAATCGGCGCAAAATCATCCTCTCTCTCGCTTGAGGGGCAGGCTCAGACCGTGTCGGTCCTGCAGGCCGCCCTGCACGATGTCACGCTCAAGGGGCATGTCGAGCGCGATGCATCCGGCACAGTGCAGATCAGTGGCATGACGTTCGCTAGTCACGAGGCCGCCGGATCGGTCGAGGCAAAAGTAGCCGCCCCCCTTCTTTCATCTGTCGACGGCAGGCTTCATTTCGACCGGCTGGATCTGGATGCGCTCAGCGGTTTGTGGCGCGGCCCGGTTTCGGCTCCGACGGCAGAAGCCGGTGCGGCTGCGCCAACAGCCGGCGTCGCGTCACCGATTGCCGCTCTCACCCATACGAGCGCTTCCCAGACGGACAAGAATGCGTCAGCCGCGTCGTCGTCGGTCGATCGCAAGAGTGAGGTGACGCAGCCGTCTTATCTGTCGAACGATCTGCATCGATTTGTGCGAAACGGGCACGGCGCGATCGACCTTTCGGCCGACATGCTGCGCTTCAACGGTGCCGACTATACGCAGGTATCGGGCCATATCGGTGTCGATGCGGGTAAGGTGACCATCGAGTCGATCAAGGGCGAAGGCAATGGCCTGACCCTTGCCGGTCACGGTCTTTACGACAGCACCCTCGACCCGGCTCTGGTCAAGGTAACATTCTCGCCTTTGCTCGTTCCTGCGACGCTGGCACAGAACCTGCTGACAATTCCCGATCTGTTTCGTGGTCCGGTCATGCTTGTGGGACAGATCGAAGCCCGTGGAGACACGCGCGCCGCGCTGCGCGAGAGCCTGGCGGGCACGCTTGGCCTTTCGATGGTTGGTGGATCGATCGACGCAACCAGACTCGGTCCGTATCTGGGTGACGCCGCGCGGGCCGTGCTGTCGCATCACGACCTGAATGTGCGTTGCCTCGGGCTTCATGCCCGTTTCGCTGACGGACAGGCCGATCTCGATACGATCGGGATGGAAGCCGGTGCACTCAGCCTTTCCGGTCACGGGCGTTACGGGCTCACACAGGGCGCGCTCGATCTGCATCTTCTGCCGCGTATCGGTTTTGGCGGTACGGGGGCATCGACTCCGGTTCTTGTGACCGGCACCGTCGATTCTCCCCAGGCGCATCAGGAAGCAAGCGCAGGTGGGCGCTTCGAGGTGACGATAGGGGGAAGTGCCCCCGATACATGTCCTGATATCCTCGCCGCTTCCCGGGAGGGTATACCCGGAGAGGCCGCAGCAGCGCCCAAAAAGCACTCGCAGGCTTCTGAACTGCTTCACGGTCTGGGAATACTGCATTGAGCCAGGTCATCAAACGCTTCTGGAAAGAGGTCCAGGTCGCCCCCGTCGATGATGGGGGCTACGCCGTGGAACTGGACGGGCGCGCATTCCGCTTGCCGGGGGGGACGTCTCTGATTGTGACCTCTCTGCCTCTGGCAGAAGCGATTGCAGAGGAATGGCGCGCCATTCCGCCCGCTGCAGGGTTCAGAACATCCGACCTGCCGATGACGCAGATGGCGGGTACTCAGCTCGAACGTATCGGAAATGACCGCGATCAGATCATTGGCGGGCTACTGGCCTACGGTGAGAGCGACCTGCTTTGTTACCGTGCAACCGGATCGCTCGGACGCGAACAGGATCTGCTGTTCGATCCTGTGCTGGAGGCGTTCGCGCAGCGACATGACGTTTGCCCCGAAGTCACCCGAAGCCTGCTGCCGCTCGTCATGACAGCATCCCTGCAACAGGCCTTTGCCAAAGCGCTGGAGCGGATGGACGACTCCGCGCTGACCTGCGCCTCGATCTGTGCGCCTGCCACAGGCAGCCTGATTCTGGCGATAGGGCTCGCGGAGGGCTGGGTCGATCCGGTATCGGCGTTGAGCATGGCGAGCGTGGAAGAACGCCATCAGATGGCACAATGGGGCGAGGATGAAGCCCTTATGCACGAGATAGAGAAAAGCGGTAACGATATCGACGTGGCCTTGCGTTATCTGGCACTTTGCTACGGGATTGAGACAAATCAGGCATGATTTGGCCATGATTGGCTTTTAGCAATGAGTTCATAGGTCATCACATTCGGTGACCATTGGTTACTGGACGATCCTGTTCATCAGAACTTAAGAAAGTCAGGTAATCAGATGAACTCGTGCAAGGATAAGGTATGTCTTCACGTATTCAGGCCGTTCTGAATGAGCAAGCCGTAGCCGCAAATCTCATCCGTCGCATTCCTTTCAAGGTTCGCTCGGCCCATTTTCTGGCACGTTG
>Ga0157365_10000827_pt1 | contig 13128 bp, 19 predicted proteins | sample AttsexASBM3_FD_111478 | JGI IMG/M metagenome (GOLD analysis project Ga0157365, IMG submission 111478) | Fungus gardens microbial communities from leaf cutter ant in Ribeirão Preto, State of São Paulo, Brazil - Atta sexdens ASBM3 | ecosystem: Host-associated > Fungi > Mycelium > Unclassified ... | reverse complement strand
GGAATGGAGAGAGAGCGTGTGTTCTGTATTTAAAAAGCAAGTCTCGAAATGGAATGCAGCTAAGATTTTCCGTGGGAGATATGTCCGAATTTGTCACAGCAGATTTTTTACATAGACTTGACTGTGAGATATCGCAGTTGAGGAAGAGTCAATCACATTGAGGGTGACGAAAGATGAATTTTTGTAGAAAACAGTGTGCCAGGAACAATATGTAGAGGGACGTGACGGCAGAGGACTTATTAATAAGCGAAGTTTAAAGCGGTATGTTTTTAGGCCATTCTTTGTAGTGTTCGAAGTTATATTCCTAGGCCAATTTCTGTTGGCGCCTTTCCGCTCTTTTACCCCTCACTTGACGTTCATTCATCCTTGAAAGATACTGCACAAATGGCAGTATATAGGCGACCCACGCTACCGGCGACAGCAGTTGCTGCAAGTCCTCTTCCAAAAGAGCAGCCACTGAGGCCAGTGCTTTTGGAGCAATCTATGATGGGGAAGGAAAGGTGGACGCGTTCTGGAGGGCAAAAGCAAGGGGGGAAAAAGGAGATGGTGCGGGGGAAGACAGGGAATTCTCCGGTGATCAGTATTTCGCGGCCTCCTTCTCCGGGCACCACAGTAACTGGTGATCCAGCCCTTGCGGAAGAATTAGACTACATAACCGTCCCATCTCCTAATATCACAAGTCCTCTTCCTCTTTCCCACCACCGCACTGACAAGGCCTCCCGTGTCCTCGGCATCAAGCATCGATCAAGCATGGAGCCCATTCCTGCCTCCGCCCGCAATTCAATTGTCTCTACTCGTTCAGCCAAGGAGGCCTCGGTAGGCTCCCATGTTTCCACCTTGCCCCTTGCCTCTCTCTACGTTGTTTCAGGCCTCCCCAAGTCTCCGCATACATGGACTCTTGCAGACCCAGACTCCGTCATTGGTCTTCATCACAGCGAGGGTGCTGTCAATCGCTGGTGGAGGCCAGAAGTCCTTGGTAGCACCGTCAGTCCAGGCGCTGGTGGGGCGAAGAGAAAGAAACGCGGAAAAGGCGAAGAAGTCATCAAGGGTGCAGGTGCACTGAGCAAACAAGAAGTTGGCAAGATGCTTTCCAAAGCACTCAAGGCAGGCCAATTTATCATCATTGACAAATCAGACCTTTGACCAAGTTGATTAATGACTGCTTAGCTCTCCTTCACGCGTGAAGTCGAAGTCATTGCCTCGACCCTCCAGCCTGCATCAACCATCCATACTTTCACCTTCACCCTTCCTGCCCCAAGTACCCCCCTGGCCCCAACCACCTCTGGCGACCTCCTTAGGGCATCTGTGGTCTCAACTGCTGAGAATCGCTCTTCGGCAGCCACTTTTGCATATCCATATGCTGATGATCCTTTCGCCAGGCCATCCTCCGCCTATCTGGGCCCGCCCAGTCTTCTGGCACATACTTCCCACAATACTACCGCTGCAGCAAATGCAACCAACGGCACCCAAACAGCTGGCAACATTGTGATATATTTTGGTGTGTGCCTGACCGTCTGGTCCCATGCCGATGCGGAGCGCAGCAACGCCATCCGGCGTACCTTAGAAGCAGGTCGTTCGCGTAAAGAATCGGCTCAGTCAATGGTAGCCTCGCGGTTAAAAAATCTACGGGCAGACATCTCGGGTAATGTCAGCGACACACAGGATCCAGCTATACAGGCACGTCGGCATGCCAAGAAGAGTGCCCGTGGACCCTGGGGGGATGCAGAGACTGACGCTGAAACTGAAAATGATGGTGGGATTAGTGAGAGCGATTTTGAGGTGGCGAGCACGGTTGGGCATGGCCCAGGCGAGAGCACGCTCTTTCTTCCCGGAGATACCGTCTTTTGGTTGCCATATGCCCTTAGTGAGTGGTAATGTATCCTCCCATCAATCAGGCACTCATCTCTCCAGCGTTGATTTCACGACATCCTGTATACGATCTCATGAGGGACTATTTGACGTTGTCATGGGCACGATTTTCTAAAGATGTGCAATCACATACCCTCCAAATTTCCAAAATTCTTGCCCATCCTGCTCCTCGAGCCGGAGATATTATCAAACTTGATGCCAGCCCAAAGAGTGATAGTGAGGCCAGTCTTGAAGTCATCGCACGATTTCCTGGTGGTCTAGATTTTGGCCGCGGCCTCGTTGATATCAATTTCACCATGTGGCCCCTTTTCAAATGTCTCAATATTGACAATATCCTGACGATCTGTGAAGTAAGCCCCGCCTTGATGATTTCACCCAACATCATTGACCAATTCCTAGATTGCCCTTTCACCCACCGGTCGCATTCTCTTCTTTTCAAGATATCCCGCTATGCTCGGTGTACTTTCATTCTTCCCTTTGCAACGATTTTATCCCTCCCTGACCACCTCATGTAGATTGCCGTTAATACCACGAGGTATTTGGTCGAACTTCGTGGTTGGGATGGTATTGCACTCCCTTCGGTCCACTCTCGTGATGCCAAAATCTATATCGATGATCCCGGCCCATGGATCATTGGCTTGTCTACTGAGGCAAGGTATAGCATCCGCCCACCACCTGAAGTTTGCGTGTGTGATTTGTGCGTACCTTCCTTCCGCCTTGACAGTGTTGTTGGTATTCATCCATGGAAATCAGAGACATTAACTATCTGTACGTGATTAGTCGGTTGTTATTCAGGTTGAACGTTGACATGTGCTCTGCAGGAGCTGCCCTTCCCCTCCTGTTGGATTTGTGTCACAGAAACAGCAGCGTGACAAATATCGCCAGCGTCTTCTGGCAGCTTTTGAGGGTCACTATCATCCCGACCATTGTGTCCCAAGGTTCGCGTTATTGACATTTACTCGGTGAGATATCTGAAATGTAATCTAGTGAATTCAAGGAGGCTTTTCCAGCGGGCCGGTTCCGACCAATCTGCAAGACTCAAGCTAAGCGGGGCGCGTCCTCAGCAGCTGTAGCAGACCAAATCAAACCACCAAACTGGTGGCATTCGACACGTATAATTCAGGCATTTGACTCAACCTTGCAAGATAAGGTGATTAATATTCTGATGACTGCGGGATTCTTTATCTGATTATGTACAGTTCAAAAAACCTTCACTCTTGAAGAGATTGAGCAGATTTGGACAACCAAAACGCCTACCGCAGCTGACATTTACTGAAAAAGTGATTCAGATTTCTATCCGTAAACGCGCTACAGCATTCGTTGACGCCCGAGACGATCTTGAGACGAAGATTGGCCGACTTTCCCGGAGGCTCAATTTCCTGATTACTGAATCCGACCTCTGGAGAGATAAATTTATCTCTTTTGAGCAGTATGCCGAGAAACTGAGTGCGGAGGCTAACCAACTCAGGGGGAAAATTAATAAGGAGCAACGAGAAACGAAACGACTGTCTGGACTTGTCACGCTGACTGCCGCTGAGAAAACAAAACTTCAGAATCGTGAGTATCCCTGGTGATCCAAACCTATTTTTGTGCCTGACGGTTATTTAGAATTGCGTGAGACCGAGGCGGCTCATCGTGGAGCAGTACAAGAGCTCGCTAGAATGAAGGAAACCATGGAAAAGATGGAAGAAGAAAGGGCAGCCATGGTTGCCGAAGTAGAAGCGCAAATTGAACGAGCCCTAGCGTCTATGGCTGTCGACTTGGAGGAATCGGATTACACAGGTTCACGACCTCAAAGCCGACTTTCCTCTGCTTCCGGTATGCAATTACGTGTCAGTGATGCGGAAACCAGGGCCAAAATGCTTCGTTCATTTGCTACGGATTCAACTCTTGCTGAAAAATTGGAGGAAGATGAAGTGACCAGCCCCCAGATACATGAAAAAGAGCTCAAGATGCTTGAAAAAAATGAAGAACCATCTCCACCTCCGAAAAAGAAACGATTTTCAGCCTCTGAACTCGAAGCAGTGCAGGACGGTATGAACGCTGTAGACGAAGGTATCAGTATCCAGAGCGATAGGATCGCCCAAAAGGTGTTGGAAATTCAACAAAAGGCAAGTTTCTTCCTACCTTTCACTAGATTAGTTGTTTACTCTTCAAATTATCCGCAGCTCGAATCGGCCCTGACCCCGGAGCGTCGTGTTGGAAGACGCCCCAGGAACGGGGAGAGTGAAGGGGAAGATTCCGAGGCTACTAGCCTCCGCTCAAAGAAACATAGTAGGAAATCTTCCAAGATCGGCACCAGGACACGGAGCGGGACTACTTCATCCGCTTACGCTGGAACAGACGAGGGCACAAGTACGACTCTTCGTACTCATATTATTGCCGAGACTGGAAGCAGGACTCCCACCGGCGGAACCTTTCCCAAGGAGGTTCACCATCCTCTCCCCTGTGTAGATGAAACGGAGCATACTTTTTCGCATAAGCCCTTCATTCGGCCTTCAAATCCCGGGCAGCACAGTCCAACAAATTTCGGTCTAATAGGCCCTTCCGCTTCAGCTGATGAGTCCGACACAGATTTCCAAAGCGCATATTCAGCTAGTCCTCGTGATAGTCGTCGGTTCGGAAGTGAGAACCTCGAGGATTACCAGGATCTGACATTGACCAAATCGGCGAATTTCCACTGCCCCAATGTCACGTCAACTGCAACGACGCTCCCGGATGAAGATGCCGATACCTCAGGGGATTCTGTGAATACTCTTACTAGATAATTTAATCACATTTTTACTGTGGCAGGAGTATTAATACCCATTCGCTTTCTCTCTATCCTTATTTGGTACTCACCACTCTTTCGTCTCACAAGTCTTGTCTACTTTCATTGCCTTATTTAAATACAAGACTATTTGTTGAGCTTTCTATCTACACATTATTCACTAAATATCAGGCATCCATCCTTTTCCGTGCATTATACGTCTTGACAACAGATGCTACTTGGTTGAAGAACCACGTTTGCGATGATTTATCGGGAATGAAAACAAATCTGTCTTGCCCTCTACTTGATTTGTGTGAAAATCGTATGCCTGTGTCCTCGACAGTGACACCCTGAACTTGACTGAATGGCAACTCCCAATCCAACCGTAGTTTCCTCGACCAAAAAAACAGTACACGGGACTGTGTCAAAAGAATGACATTGTCACTTCCTGCTGCTGAACCTGAAAAAGGATTGGTACATTTGCATGGCAGCTAGTAGTCGCAATGCTCACCAATATGCGCTATATATGCTTCATGCCGATATGCACCATCATTCAAATCTTTCATCCAATATTGACCAATGGCTTCCTGGGCTGAGTATGACTTGGAGCAAGAAAAGTCAGATATCATCATCATGACACGAAATAGCTTGACTTACATGAAGTACTCCGTCAGCTGGAATGAGCCGCGGCTACCATGAATTTGTTAGTACTTAATCATAGAGTCTCAATTAGTATTACCAAGCGAACCCTATCTCTCTCAGGGTTGTCAAAGACGGTAGTTGTATTGCGTATACCTGTGGTTCGTCAATATTGTGACAAAGAAGAAAAAGTGTGGAAGCTGGCCTTCGGAGACATTCGAAGCAAGATCAAACACACCCACGACCGGTTTCGTGACTACGCTACTTGGAAGGTCAACTGGATGTTCTTGATTGTGGTTAGGACTCCCATACCCGACTAAACCTTTCCCAACGCCCTTAATAAATCCCAATGCACCCTCAGATTCTGCGCCTTCAATGGGTTTCATCTGAATGACCATAAATCAGACGCGCCATTACACAAAGGATTGACTGAACTTACAAGAACACCCTCCATCGCACTCGTGACACTACTGGCAAGTGCTCCTCCACCGGCCTTGACGCCATATCTTGGAGAAATCAATTGACGTCATGAATCACCTGAATCGGACTGAACTCACATCGCATGCCGGGGCTTGTTACGCCTTTGAGTCATGCGCCTTCTGGATTGATATTCTGAGTCAAAGGTTGCTGCAGACAAGCCTAAAGGCCAAAGATAAAAAAATAGTGGACTCTTTGTGAAAACTGACAAACCTTTTCCAACACTACTCGTAAACTTAGTAAAGCTATCACTCAGCCCGAATACGGTCTTCTTGACAAAACTTGCAGCACCCTTGAAAAGACTTAAAAGTGTGATCCGATGTGGATAAAGTGAAAAGATACCCACTTTAGCGAGGCCTATGCCCAATTCACGATTTCCATGCATGACTACACCTTGAAAAGGCTCATAGAAAATGTCTGCCACACCAGAGCTGACATTGGTGAAGAGGCCAACCGGATTCCCAATGAAGTCAGCTGAACCTAGGATACGGTAAAGTTGACGCAGAATTTCCTGACGGTAGTGGTATAGAATACGACTCTGAAGTTCAGGAAATGTCAGGCGCATGTCCTTAATTGCTAGAGCATTCATTTCCAATGGTGCATCGTTAATGTTCCCGACTGTCATGGTCAAAGCATTCATGACAACTGCCAAAGGATTGCGCAAATTCAACCTGAGGTGAGATAAGTAACAAGTAAAGTTGAGTAATGATTACATACTTTTCTTCGCTGTTCACCCTTTCTGTGCGCATGAAAGAAATAGCTAGCTGTATTGGCTGGAGCTCAAGTATTTCAAAATAAACATCCTGCCCATGAGAATTGTTTCTGGGCTCAGGTATCAAATCAACGTCATGAAGCAGAACACTACTTGTCCTTCAGAGTCAAGATAGCAGTGACCTAAGGAAAAAGACATACTCTCTAGTAGGATCATCCCAAGCCAGACCTTGGATCTGGGATAGGTCGTAAAGTGCAAATAGCAGATCCTCATCTGCTTCAATTGTTAATGCTTGCAAAAGGATAGAAAAATACTTGATGAAGAGTACTCCATGATCTGAAATATCATTGAAGACGTTTCAAATTCACTCGAGACAAGTCAGGACCCACCTTGATCTTTAAGCCAGATAACCGATGCCTGAATTGTGGGCAAAGCTCCAACGCCATTGGTGTCCTTTGGGATGGATGTAGGCTGGAGGATGACTGGATAAAGTGCATCGTGGAGCTGATTATCGATTTGCAAATGACCAAGAGAGAGATTGATAGCCTGTGCCATGCTGCTATCGGTATACTCGAACTTGAGGTTATCTAATGTGGCGTAGAGAATTTCAACCATTTTTTTGTTGACAAGGGATAGCCCAATTCCACCAAGGTCAATTGAAATGGATAGAGATACCGTTACTTGTTCTGTCACTGCCTCAAATGCCTCAGCACTTGAAAAAGTGTCCTGTCGTGAAAACGTGGAGCTCCTTGATTTCGGTTTATATAGGCTTTGGTCAGGGTCATAGTTGGTAATGCGAAGGATCTGTTTATATCCGTCAGCCCTGACATCAAGGGACACAGCCTTCATATCTCGGTGGTCCTGACTGCATATCAGCATATAGAAGACTTTTTCAATGTTTTCAAGGACTTGCCATGAATTTGAAGGGAACAAGATCACCAATTTCCATGATGTCGACCACTCGAGTCGAGTTTTTGATGCTAAGCAACAGTTTTTTATCCTTGGCGGCGGGAGAGTCCCAAGCATATTCCATAGTTGTTCGTGCTTGAAGATTGTAGACCGCATCATCTCTCCTTACCCTAGGTTCCTCCTTCGAGTCCTACAAAGACAATGTCAACAGTCTATGGATGCAAAGAGGGATTCATTACTGTTTGCGATACTGATAGAATGTAATCGCTGAAATTTTCGATCTCGAAGGGCCAACCGTTGTCTGCGGGTGAAATAATGACAAAAATCGTAGAGCTTTCTATTCGAATATCAACCTGGACCAAGACGAAGTCATGATCATTCGAACTCGGACGCCCGATACGTAGACTGATAGGTCCAATGTCCTCAATATTGATTGGACGAGACCTGAAGCAATTATTTAATACTGATGCAGAGTCAGACGACAAAACGATTACCATTGAGCGTTTAAACCCGGAAAAGCGAGCGTAAGCAGTTTCTCTGCATTTTTCCGTAGAGCCATGAACGCTCGACGTTCTCCTGGTGCCAGGACCTGACGGTCCCGAGGTACATTGCCATGTTCCCGGAACACAATGGCTTCTTGTAGCATATTCTTTATGAAGAACCGAGGAGTCAATGTAATAATTTTGGTCAACTTGAACTTCCCACTGCCTTCATTCCACGAGAGACCTAAGTGTAGTTCATCGGTCTTCTGTCTGATAGCCGGTAGAATGAGCTCGCTTTCAGCGGAAGGTGCCTCAAATGAAACAGGCTAGGTTTACGGTCAGATCATATGTATACGAATATGGAAGCCGCACCCTTGACCATGTCGAGTCTGCCAATTTAAAGTAGAATTCATTCCCTTGGTCCTGTGTATGGGACAATACTACATGCGCAATTAGTTGCAGATCGTTATGCGAATGCTGTGCTCACGGAAAGGAGAGGGGCCGCTCAAAACATCTAAGATTTGGATATCAGAATGAAGGTGGAGACATTGGTCATATAAGCACACCTAGACAAGTATCTCCAGCTGCATCCTGAGTGCCCACTCTGGCAGATTTAGGTCGAACACTGAAAGGAGCCTTTGTTTTATTCACAATGATATAGGGGCTGTAAATCTGAACTTTGAAGGCACCTCCCGAATCGGGATATCGTCTTGAGACGACCAAGAGTACATGAGTACAGATTGTTCAGATGTCAAAACGACACATATGGAACCCACATGTAATTCAGCTTGAGCTCCAACTTTCTTCCCTGCTGATCTCGAAGGGTAAGACGATTTTCTATATCAAATTCTGAGTGATTGTCGATGTTGATGATACTCAAATCGCTAGGTTTGAAGACTTGCTTCCATGTGAGCATATAGCCAGCCGGACTTTTGAAGCATAAACTGACCGGTGTCCTGGATCGTAATATTTAAGAGAACAAAGTGTCCCAATTCCACAGAATGCACCGGCATGACACCACCTTTTCGTAGATAGCTCCGCCAGTTTTGATCCGTATTCCTATCATAGATGCGATACTCCAAGTTATAAGGAAGAAGATTTTCGAGTTCCAGTGGAGCCATGAGTTTCAAAGAGATCTTCGGTAATTTCCTGTATAGACTAAATCAAATCCGAACCGAAAGCAGATTCTGTTGCTTACCGCACGCTACTGTCGTTTGAATTCATCTGCACCCAAGCTTGGAATCTGAAGGAGGCTTCCCGAGGATCTGAGTGAGGACATTTGATAGTAAAGCCTTTTCGTGCTAGTAGATCGTAATAACGAATTGCGGGGCTCCATTTATAGCCGAATCCCTCTTTAAACAAGAATATTCAATAAAAAGAAACAAAAGAGCCTCAAACAACATACGATCAGGTTGGATACGAATGCGGTGTTGAGTAACTGCATCAATCGGTAAAGAGTAGTCCTGACCAGGGGCTATCTTTTCGAGGGAGGAGACCGGATGTCCGATGTCATCAACTAACATCAACTCAAGCGGATACAAAGTTAGATTTTCAACTTTATAAGTTGAGCGGATAGTAATGATCTTTGTATTTTCGACGACCTTGACCTCGCACATCAATCGCTCCGGGTACTTCGCAGTTTGAGAGCGAAGTAAATAAACAAATTCTCCTTCTCGACCAATGGGAACCCCCCTGATCTGTTCCCAGCTCTTGTCGACAAACTGTATACCAAGCATGTGTTCCCCAAGAAGAGTATTATGCTATACGGCATCAGTCCAAGATTATGAAAGGACAACAATATTTGCACCTCTCGTGTTGTCTTCCAATCATCAAATCGCCAGTCAATGGTCTGACTATTATGAACAGGGGTAGTCTCAACCTCAACACTGTGATCACCAGAGTCCGTTTCCGACCAAACGAGTATAGAGGCGCCCGTTCGATTTGAGATTCGATATGGGGCATACGTTCCCCGGGCCTTCTGAAGAACATCTTTTCCTTCTTTGCTCCATATGTTCAGCGTGGTAGCGAAGACTTCTGCGAAAGATGATGTCAAGTTAATGTCGAGTCGTTCTTGGGCAGACAGAGCTAAATTCATTCCTCCTTCCGTATTCTGTTTGAAGATCTAGATCAATATGAACAGGTGCATCCTATGCATTACTTGCGGGAATCACACGCACCGAGATAGTGAATGTCCATGGATCAATCACTGACGAATCAAATCAGTATAATAAAACAAAAAGCTAGATCTGCAATTTACGAGGTTCCCAGTGTGAATTCATCAGGTTCCAGAACATGATTTGGAGCGCCATGGTGACCGTAGCGTGCAACTACAGAGTCATTTAATGATGTTCGACGGACAGTCTGACTTCTTACTTCACCAGACCAATCTTTTGCAACCGCAATGAAAGGCTTGACCTTCAAATGCAGCATAGGCTGCTCGTGGATATCGCCTATCAAGACCAGCCTAAATCCATCGAAAGAGCCTTTGAACTGAATCAAGTCATTCACTGAAAGTTGGATAGAAGTTTCAAAGACGCACCTGCTGTTTTGTCATACGAACAGAAGCTTTGCCAATAGTTTTTAGGCGCGTTGACCTAGACAATGTGGTTGTCTTCTGACTGTTCCTTGTTTCAGTAGGTTCCACACATCTGATGCTGCTTCCTCTAGGACCGCCGAACCGCTCAAATGCTTTGTTGAGTATGCGTGTGATCAAGCTGATATCTCTGTACGATGCTCGGACAGTAATAGGTCTGGCTGATAATTCGAGATTCATCATCTGCTGAGAAACTGATGAACGGCTATCCGAAGATAGCGTGAAATCGAACCCGTCAAGAAACTTGACAGTTTCAGTCTTTTCTCCCATCTGTATCAAGGACATTCCAAGTTGATCAGCTTTCAACGCCGTGATTCCCTAGATGATGGTTACAAAAAGTGAAGAAACCATACGAGAGCTTACCTGCTGCGATATCAGCAACTGTTGGATGTTAAGCTTGATTGCTTGGGTACTCGGGTCCTGGTCATTCTCCAAAATACAAATAGCCACATCGTGCAAATCCAAACGGAGATCTAACCCCTTTCTGTTCTGAGAGCTGCTTGGTTTAACAGCATGATTCCTTTCGTCCACAGTCCACGCATCGGAGCATGTTTCTGTCGTAAAAAAATCTAGGAGGGCAAAGACCGGACGCACAGAGAAGATGATTTGAGGGGAGTCTATTGTGACAACGGCAAGAGAAGCCCTATCCAAACCACCAGCCGTACTGTAGAGCACCATGAACTGGTTGCGATCATGATGCGTTGCAGGAATTATTTCTCGGAATTGTGTGTTTTCAGGTTCGGTATTGCACATAGTGAAGGACTTGAGGATGAACTGAGCCTCACTAGCTCTGTCAGACGTTGATTTATAGCGAAATTTATTGCTACTCAAAGCGAAACGAGCGATTCCATGTTGTTGCAGGTCAGTGTCCATATGCGCTCCTGCACCATAAAGATGCAGTTGAATTCTATCAACAGAAAGGACCAAATCCATAGTCACCCAAACTTCATGGATACCTTCCGTTACCCGCAGTCCAGGTTCCAGATTGATCGACGAATGTTCCGTGTCAAGTGGGGATATGGGCGCTGAAGTGGCTGCAGATGGATACCCTGAAAGTTCAGACTCGCTGTCAAGTGCGAATACTCGAGATACAGATCGTGAAATGCTTAGAATTGTTCGATACTGATCCAGTGTTAAGTGCAAATTAACGTCTGACACTCGAAAGGCCACCTGTTTTAAAATAAGATACGGCAGCTGCGAGGTGGTGTGTTGGTCAACTCACCTGCATGTCAGGATAACTAGCATCAGCTTGACGATCGATACCAATAGTTTGAATGATATCGGCTTGGATGTTGATATCATCGATCATTTTGAGGATATTCAAACTCTCGTTGTGGTATGACTTCGAGACGAGCTGGATCCCCTGCAGGCTAGCTGAGACCGTATTCTTGTTCATGTCAAATTTGTTCCTTGCATCAATCTCCCCTAATCGCATGACAAAGACATCTAATGATTGGGAGGGGTCTGAGGGCATGATAATAATCGGTGATTTGACATTGATTTCGAAATGCATTTGGCCTATATCTGAGGCAGATTGAACAGCAGCTTGAGTAGCAGCGTCATAAAGGCCCTTCAATTTCGCAAGTCTGGTCAGATAAGCATAAAGGCCGTGGACCGACTGTTCAAGGAAAATTAATTTGATAGAAGCAGCATTCAAGACGAAGGAGGAGCTGATGTCCGAAGAAATGGATGGGTCAAAAGTTTGATAGGTGAATTCAGCAAAGTTCTGTCCCTCAATTGATAGAATTTGCTTGAATTCTTTGCAAGGTTGATATATATTTATGTCATTAGCAAGAGCCAGATTGCCTAAACGACCAACAATCCTCATTGTCCGAGGGCGCAAGAGTATGGCCATATCAGCTGTTGAAAGTGACAGGGTGGCAAGTGGAAGGGACTCCAGGATCAACTCAACTGCGATCAATCGTTAGCTAACGTCAGCCTATGAACAAAAGTCCAGTGAGACTAACCTCGCATAGTCTCGAGCTTGACCAGGACACGGATTTTTGATTCATCAATTGAAGGTTGCTCAACGGAGGATGCAGAATTAAGGGGATTGACTACAGGTCGATTCGCGTCGGAGACGAATGTTGAAATGATGAAATCGTATAAAGATATGATGGGTTCTGGGGCAGCATGAACGACAAAAGTCGAGAAGCGAACGTCAACGATTTGATCTATGCCCTCGTAAACGGTGTTGTAATCCGCTGAATCTTTCTTGACACGTGTGTATATAACACTCAAGAGGTTGTCACTGGGTGCAGTTGAAGATGTCTCGGATGTGACCACATTTACGAGTTGAGCATTTGAAGACACAAGGGCCATGCTCATCGAGCTACAATAAGAAATATTAGCTATCGACAAATCAATCCAGGGCAATATATTAACCGCAGCTGGGTGTTGACCTTCATGTCCTTATCGGCTAGGTCAAATTTGAGAACAAATCCCTCGAGTTTTAGGTCGCCCAAGGGCTTTTCGGATAAATCCACGCTCTTAGACAGAGACATCTGAAGTATTCCTACTTTGAAGTCGACATGGAGGAGAAGCTGGTGGTGTTCTGGTCGCTGAACGATGACAATCAGGAAACTTAATAAGACAGTTTTTGACAAGTAAGGCTCACATTTTGGATAGATTCCTCTGCTTCAAAGAAGGTGTCTGTGTGCGAGCTCCCTGTTTCATCCTGACCATCCAGATCCTGATT
>Ga0157365_10000826_pt1 | contig 13132 bp, 15 predicted proteins | sample AttsexASBM3_FD_111478 | JGI IMG/M metagenome (GOLD analysis project Ga0157365, IMG submission 111478) | Fungus gardens microbial communities from leaf cutter ant in Ribeirão Preto, State of São Paulo, Brazil - Atta sexdens ASBM3 | ecosystem: Host-associated > Fungi > Mycelium > Unclassified ... | reverse complement strand
GGCGGCTTTAGCGCGGTGGTCCCACCTGACCCCATGCCGAACTCAGAAGTGAAACGCCGTAGCGCCGATGGTAGTGTGGGGCCTCCCCATGCGAGAGTAGGGAACTGCCAGGCATCAAATTAGTTCCTTTTCCCCTGACAAGGAAAACAACAGGAACAGACAGTTATCAGCCATCTGCTGACAGCTGTGAAAGAACCGGTGGAGCGGTAGTTCAGTTGGTTAGAATACCTGCCTGTCACGCAGGGGGTCGCGGGTTCGAGCCCCGTCCGTTCCGCCACTTAATTGGAAAGCCCTGACTTAACGGTCAGGGCTTTTTCCATTGCAGCAAATACTGCCCGGAAAGCCCTCCCTGAACGCAGGCATCCTCACCGGACCTGGACGCATATCAGATGCGCCACGGTTGTTCAGCACTCCACTCGCTGAGGAAGTCAATAAAGGCGCGCACACGCTGGCTGACGCCAGTATCACTGTAATAAACCGCATTGAACGGCATCTCGACCGGCAGGCGTTGATCTGCCAGCACTTCAACCAGCGTTCCCTCGGCAATTTCACGATCGATCATATATTCCGACAGACAGGCGATACCATTACCTGTGAGACAGAGCTGTTTAATCGTCTCTCCGCTGTTGGAGGATAGAGCCCAGTCGATATCATAGAGCTCACCGCTGTCACGGGCGACGGGCCAGCGATTAAGCCGGGGCGAGTCCTCAAAGCCCAGGCAGTGATGACGATCAAGCTCAGCCACGGTGTGCGGCACGCCATGCTCCCGAAGATAGGCGGGCGACGCAACCAGTTTACGAAAGCTGTTAAACAGCAGACGGGCGCGCAGGGTAGAGTCAGTCAGATTACCGGCGCGGATAGCGATATCCACTTTTCGCTCGATGAGATTGATAAAACTTTCCGAGGAGATTAACGAAAGCCTCACCCCTGGATAGCGGGCACGGAAAGGCTTTATCATCGGCATCAGCAAATGCAGAATTACCGGCGTCGCGGCATCAACGCGCAAAAGGCCTTTTGGCTCCTGCAGGCTCTCAATCAGGTCGCTCTCCGCCGTCGTCATCTCCTGCAAAAAGCGCTGAACATGACGGAAATAACGCTCTCCCTCCTGCGTCAGTGCCAGCTGCCGGGTGGTGCGGGTGAGCAGGGCGATGCCCAGCTTGTTCTCCAGCTTTTTAATCGTTCTGCTGACGGCTGAGTTCGCCATCTGCAGCTGTTCAGCAGCGCGACTGAAACTTCCGCTTTCTACTACGCTGACAAACACTTTCAGTTCGTCAGAAGATGCCTTCATTTAACCTCCCTGCACGGACGTGGCGATGGCGCGACGCGGTGGCCGATAGTGCTGTGGTTCCAGTATAGAAGTCTGGTCAGCAATGACCGCACGAATCATGCCTCCCCGCGTTTTGTTCAACGTCTGCAAAGGCGCTGTTTTATTCTGGAAAAGGGTGCTGAATTCTGACATTGACCTGCATCCATTGAAACCCCGGTCTAAAATCCCTATAACAGACAGGTGTTATCTGTTTTTGAATCATCAGCCAGGCGGGAAAGTGCGCAAAAAAACTTATGCAATGCGATATGTGGCGGGACAACCTGTGGAACAGATCTTTCCACCGGGTGCGATGCTCCATCTCGGTCAGGCACTGCCACCCGGCGCTCCCTTGCCCGCGCACCCGAATCTTAAGGTTCTGGTGTGGAACATCTTCAAGCAGCAGCGTGCAGACTGGATGTCGGTGCTGGAGGGGTTTGGTAAAGACGCGCACCTGGTTTTACTTCAGGAGGCGCAGACGACGCCGGAGCTGGTACGGTTTGCGACGAGTAATTATCTGGCTGCCGATCAGGTTCCCGCCTTTGTGCTGCCTCAGCACCCCTCTGGCGTGATGACGCTCGCTTCTGCCCATCCGGTCTACTGTTGCCCGCTGCGTGAGCGTGAGCCGCTGCTGAGGCTGGCTAAATCGGCGCTGGTCACGGCCTATCCTCTGCCCACCGGTGAAATGCTGATGGTCGTGAATATCCACGCCGTTAACTTCAGCCTGGGCGTCGACGTCTACAGCAAACAGCTGGGCCCGATAGGGGAGCAGATTATGCATCATCGCGGTCCGGTGATCATGGCCGGGGACTTTAATGCCTGGAGCCGTCAGCGCATTAACGCGCTCTACCGCTTTGCCCAGCGCATGAAGCTGGAAGAGGTGATGTTCACTGCCGACCACCGCCGTAAAGCCTTTGGTCGCCCGCTGGATTTTGTCTTTTATCGCGATCTCAGGGTGAGTGAGGCCTCAGTGCTGGTGACGCGGGCTTCCGACCATAATCCTTTACTGGTGGAGTTCAGTTCAGGACGGGAGTCCGGGGCAGACAGGAAAGAGTAAAGCGCAGATGGCTGCGGATGAATAAAAGAAAAAGGCTGACAATTGTCAGCCTTTTCAACGTATCAGGTATCAGGTGTCGCGTTATTATTCACAAACAGCGTTAAATTATCGCCGGGTTGAATATCTTTCGCGCTGTCCAGCACACTGTTCCAGCGCATCACGTCTTTGATATTGACGCCGTGATGCCGTGCAATACTGTCAAGAGAATCACCCTTACGAACACGATAGGTGATGCTGTTGCCGTTATCAGCCAGTCGGGTGCCATTCGAACCGATAGTCAGCGTCTGACCCGGTCGGATATCGGCACCGCGCAGGTTATTATCCTGCTTCAGTGTGGAGACGCTAACGCCAAGCTTCGCGGCGATACCCGAGAGCGTATCACCCCGTCGCACCTTGTACCCGCCGCTCGCACTCGCTTTCGCAAGCTGAGTTGGCTGTACGGCTGCGATGTCACCGGACGCCAGTGAGTTACGCAGTCTGGCGACGTTCGACTTCGGCACCATAATATAGTGCGGGCCGTTTGGCGCGGTTGCACCGCCTTTGTAGCCGGTATTGAAGCTCTTCAGTTTCGTGAGCGACATACCTGCCATTTCGGCAGCCTGCGTCAGCTGTATCTGCTGACCCACTTCCACCCGTGCCAGTGCACGACTTTCGTTGGGTGTCGGCAGTTTGATACCGTAACGCTTGTTATGTTTGAGCAGTTCACTCAGAGCTAACATTTTCGGCACATACACCGTGGTTTCGCGTGGCAGCGATAAGTGCCAGAAGTCAGTCGGCTTACCGCGCGCCTTATTCTGTTTTATCGCTTTGAGTACACGTCCCTCACCACTATTGTATGCGGCAATGGTTAATAACCAGTCACCGTCAAACATGGTGTTAAGACGCTGCATCATATCCAGCGCAACCCGTGTGGATGCGACGACATCCCGTCGCCCATCGTAATACTGGTTCTGTTTCAGACCATAATTTCGACCCGTTGAGGCAACTATCTGCCAGATACCAGCGGCATTGGCGGATGAGGTTGCGCGAGGGTCAAAAGCGCTCTCCACTATGGGTAGCAGTACCAGTTCCATCGGCATTTTACGTTTCTGTATCTGCTCGACTATCCAGTACATGTACGGCTCTGCCCGTAATGTTACATCGTGGAGATAGCTCTTATTTTTTAAAAATTTACTTTTTTGTTCGCGGATTGCCGGGTTTTCCGGAATCCCCATCTTCAACTCGTCACTAATGAAACTCCAGAGATCTGCGTCTGCTGCGAGGCCAGTTCCATCTTCCTGCCATCGCGGCGACAAAAACTCGTCTCCGTACTTTCCATTTTCACCTTGACCAGCTGAAGACAGGCTCTGTGCATGCTGTTCGGGGATATTGGCATCGTTCCTCGACGCCTGACATCCTACCAGCAAGACTGAGGCGAGTAAGATCGCTTTAGCCTTCATGTGTGTGTCAATAGTTCGCTTAAAAGACGAGCAACTATACGTGACGACTTTTCACAACACAACCCGAAAAATCAAAAAGCGTCTTTCTTCTCGCGTAGAACGGCAAATGTGTGCCATACGGGTTCATCATTCACGTTAACGTTTAACGCCCTTTGCAAATCAATATCTTGCGTGCGGAGAAATAAATTTATTGACCGTTCGTGCCCCAGTTTTGTGGGCAGACTAATGCCATTTTCGGCGCGTAAGTCCTTAATTTTCTGATATTCGGCCATTATTTGCGGGTCATGGGGCAGAATAGCCGCAGCAAACTTCAGGTTAGATAAAGTATATTCATGCGCGCAGCAGACCAGCGTGTCATCCGGAAGCTGATTAAGCTTTTGAAAGGATTCATACATCTGCTCTGCGGTGCCTTCGAAAAGACGTCCGCAGCCACCCGAAAAGAGTGTGTCGCCACAGAAAAGATAAGGCGAGCTGTAATATGAGATATGTCCTAAAGTGTGACCAGGGGTATGAATCACCTCGAACGTCAGGCCGAGCACCGTCACCTGATCGCCCTCGCTGACCACCGTTCTGGCCCCTTTGGCGACCGTTTCCTGCGGGCCGTAAACTTCGAGCGCCGGGAAATGCTCACACAGCGTTTTCACCCCACCCGTATGGTCGTTGTGGTGATGAGTTAACAGAATCGCCACCGGCTGCCAGCCGTTAGAGGCCATTTTTTCTAATACCGGCTGAGCTTCACCGGGATCGACAATCAGACACTGACCTTCATCATTATTCAGCGTCCAGATGTAGTTGTCCTGCAACGCAGGAATACTGGTAAGATTCATCATCACCTCTAGCAGGTCGTAGGAATAAGGAAGAGCGTAAAGCATGAAGCCCGCGAAAACACGCCAGATTCTGAACGCTCCGCTATCGTGGCGCGATATGCCGTGGGGAGACTATTTCCGCGACGCGCTGACCCAGCAGCTTCAGCCTTACCTCGGAAAGCTTTATGGCTTTCATATGCTTAAGCTTGGCAACCTCAGCGCAGAAATCAACACCGAACACTGTGCTATTTCACATCAGGTCAATGTGGGCAGCGAGGGCGAGCTGTTACAGGTGCTGGCTGACCCCCTGCAGCTTCCCTTTGAGTCGAAGTCGATTGATGCCTGTCTGCTGGCGCATACGCTGGCCTGGAGTCAGGACCCGCATCGGGTGTTGCGGGAAGTGGACAGGGTACTCATTGACGACGGCTGGATGATCATCAGCGGCTTCAATCCCTTCAGCCTGCTCGGGGTCACGAAAATGATTCCGGGGTTAGGCCGTAAGGCGCCCTGGAGCGGACGGATGTTCAGCCAGATGCGTCTGCTCGACTGGCTGAGCCTGCTGAACTATGAGGTGGTTTACCGCACCCGGTTTCAGGTGGTGCCGTGGCATCGGCAGGGGGGGAAACTGATCAGCGCCCACTTACCGGCGCTGGGGTGCCTGAATATTGTCGTGGCACGTAAACGCACCTTCCCGCTGTTGCCGACACGAGCGAAGAAGAGCATGAGTCCCAGCCAGATCCGCCAGACCGTCAATGCTACCCGCCAGTTCCGGCAGGCAGACGATCAGGACTCGCTCTTGTAACCGATATCTTCAAAGGCGGGATTTTCCGCCGCGCTGCGGGCCAGCACGTCGCAGCGCTCATTCTCGGGATGTCCCGCGTGGCCTTTAACCCACTCCCACTGAATCTTGTGGGTGCTGAGGGCCTGGTCGAGACGCTGCCAGAGGTCGACGTTCTTCACCGGTTTTTTATCCGCGGTTTTCCAGCCGCGTTTTTTCCAGTTATGGATCCAGCTGGTAATTCCCTGACGCACATACTGGCTGTCGGTACTGAGCACCACATCGCAGGGCTGCGTCAGCGCTTCAAGCGAAATAATGGCCGCCATCAGTTCCATCCGGTTATTGGTGGTGAGGCGATAGCCCGCGCTGAAGGTTTTCTCATGCTGGCCATAACGTAAAATCGCCCCGTAACCGCCGGGACCGGGATTTCCAAGACAGGATCCATCGGTGAATATTTCTACCTGTTTGCGCATCTCTGGTAGACTTCCTCTCAAAAACGTCAAGTCTGACATAAAACGGGTCTTATGAGCACTGCAAATAACCGCCAGATCGTACTCGATACTGAAACCACCGGCATGAACATGATCGGGGTCCATTATGAGGGGCACCGCATCATTGAGATTGGTGCGGTCGAGGTGATTAACCGTCGCCTGACCGGCAACAATTTCCATATGTACCTGAAGCCCGATCGGCTGGTCGATCCGGAAGCCTTCGGCGTTCACGGGATTGCAGATGAGTTCCTTGCCGACAAACCGATGTTCAGCGAGATTGCGGATGAGTTTCTCGACTATATCCGCGGCGCCGAGCTGGTGATCCATAACGCGCCGTTCGATATCGGCTTTATGGATTACGAGTTCTCAAAGCTGAATCGCGGCATTGAGAAAACCGAAACCTTCTGCAAAGTGACCGACAGCCTGGCGCTGGCGCGGCGCATGTTTCCCGGCAAGCGTAACAGCCTGGATGCGCTCTGCTCGCGTTATGAGATAGATAACAGCAAGCGAACGCTGCACGGCGCACTGCTCGATGCAGAGATCCTGGCGGACGTGTTCCTGACCATGACCGGCGGGCAGACTTCACTGTCGTTTTTGTCCGAAAGTGAAAGCGCCCGTCAGGCGCAGGGCGAGAGCATTCAGCGCATCGTACGTCCCGCCTCGGCACTGCGCGTGGTGACGGCCAGCGACGAGGAGATCGTTGCCCATGAGTCACGTCTGGATCTGGTCATGAAAAAGGGCGGCAGCTGCCTGTGGCGCGGCTGAATGACGGAAATTTGTGGATAAAATCAACGGCGAGCTGAAAAAAACGGCAAACGATCGCGTCGTCAGGAAAAAGCGTTGACGCCGCAACGGCCTGCCATTACTATGCGCCTCGTTCTCGACGGGGAACAAAGCGCGGAGCGGTAGTTCAGTTGGTTAGAATACCTGCCTGTCACGCAGGGGGTCGCGGGTTCGAGCCCCGTCCGTTCCGCCAATCTCTTTAAAAAAGCCGATTCAGAAATGAATCGGCTTTTTGCTGTCTGCGATTCCGTGGCGGGTTACTCTTTCTGCGCCACGACCTCACCCTGCCAGCGCATACTGTCTGCCGCCTCCCGCTCTTCACGGGCGATAAAGCGGTAGCAGCCTGCCGCCAGACCGGCTCCGATAAACCAGCTGAAGTTCGCCACCTGATGCAGGGAAGGGATGAAACTGATCACCAGGCAGATGGCCACCGACGGCAGCAGCGCGGCGATCGCTTTAGGGTTAAACCCGCCGCGATACCAGTACCGGCCCGCTGGCGTGGCGTTAAACAGGTCATCGACCGAGATGCGTCCGCGTTTGATCAGGTAGAAATCGGTCAGCAGAATCCCGAACAGCGGCCCGATAAAGGAGCCCAGGACATCCAGGGTGTAGTGAATCAGTTCAGGTGACTGGAACAGGTTCCACGGCGTTAACAGCACCGAGCCCACCGCGGCGATCATCCCGCCGGTGCGGAAGCTGATTTTCTGCGGTGAACAGTTAGAGAAGTCGAAGGCGGGTGAGACGAAGTTCGCCACAATGTTGATGCCGATAGTGGCGGTAATCATCGTCAGCAGCCCAATCGCTACCGCCAGATCGTTGCCGACCATGCTCACGGTCTCAATCGGATCGGTGATCATTTTACCAAACAGCGACTGGGTGCCCGACACGATGACCACCGTCACTACGGAGAAGAGCAGGAAGTTAAACGGCAGGCCCCAGCGGTTGCCACGACGGATCTCTGACATGCTTTTGCCGTAGCGGGAGAAGTCACCGAAATTCAGCAGCGGCCCGGAGAAGTAGGAGACGACCAGCGCGGTTGCGGTAATCATCTGCCACGTCTGCTCGCCCGGGGTGAGTGATTTACTGGCGAGGGTAAAAGAGATCCCATCAAAACCGGTCTTGTATACAATCCAGCCCGCCAGCGCCACCATCACCACATAGACAGCCGGACCTGCCACATCAATAAACCGTTTGATGGCGCTCATGCCATGCCAGAAGACCATCGCCTGCAGCAGCCACATCACGCCAAAGCAGCACCAGCCCAGCAGCGACAGGCCAAGCCAGTGCGGCTCAGTCATAGAGGTCAGTGACGGGGCGAACTTCAGCAGAACCAGCATCAGCGCGTTCGCCGCCAGATAGGTCTGGATGCCATACCAGGCAAACGCGATCAGCCCGCGGATGACCGCCGGAATATTCGCGCCAAACACGCCAAACGCCTGACGGCAGATCACCGCATAGGGAACGCCTGCCATCTGGCTCGGTTTTGCCACCAGATTGGCACAGATCTGCACGATGCAGATCCCGGCCAGCAGGCAGAGCAGCACCTGCCAGCTGGCTAATCCCAGCGTGAAGAAGCTGGCCGCCACCACATAGCCGCCCATGCTGTGGACATCTGACATCCAGAACGAAAAAATGTTGTACCACGACCAGTTCTGGTCGCGGGTGGGCGCCAGATCGTCGTTACAGAGACGTGGGCTGTAACTGGCGTTAGCGTCAGAGGCCGTGCTGGCCACCGTGGAATGATTTGGCATGAAACCTGCTCCTCTACCCGAGAGTGAAATGAATAATCTGGTAAAGGGGTATTGCAGGATTCAGGCCAGATTTCTTTTCCTGTATACAATATTTGCTGTTCACGTATACGATATGTGGCGTACAGAGAGCTTCCGGAGCAGGTAATGACAAGTAAAACAGGCCAGCGAGACGCCGCCAGAACGCAAGATAAAGATGAAGGGATCTACCAGGCGCTGATGACCGCCATCGTGGAGCATCAGCTGCCGCCGGGCAGTAAACTGCCGGAAGAGGCGCTCTCCGGCGTGTTTGGAGTAAGCCGCACCGGCATTCGCAAAGTACTGCAGCGCCTTGCGGCGGTGCAAATGGTCACCCTGACGCCCAAACGTGGTGCGCAGGTCGCCACCCCTGGCGTTGAAGAGGCGCGGGAGATCTTCGCCACCCGCAGTTTAATGGAGTGCGCCAATCTGCACGCCGTGCTGGCCCATCTGCAGCCCCCGCATCTGGTGGCGCTGGAACAGCTTATCGCACAGGAGAATCAGGCCCACGCCGCGCATGATGGCCCGGCAGCCATCCGGCTTTCGGCAGCCTTTCATATTCAGCTGCAGGCGATCTCCGGCAATCAGGTGCTCACCGGCATGGTGACCAGCCTGACGCAGCGCTCGTCGCTGGTGATTGCCGCCTATGGCGCGCCGTGGCAGCGCGGCTGCCGCTGTGACGACCACACGCATCTGCTGACCCTGTTACGGGCACGTGCGCTGCAGCCACTGACTGAGGCGCTGCAGCACCATTTTGAGCATATTGTTTCCAGCCTGCACTTTGAGCGCAGCGGTGAAACGCTGCCCGACTTTTCACGACTGTTTGCCACGGGCAAAGGAGCGGCCTCATGAGCCTGATTCAGGTCATTAACCCCAACACCAGCCTGGCGATGACCGAAACCATCGCTCAGGCTGCCCGTGCGGTTGCCGCACCCGGCACCGACATTCTGGCCGTTTCACCCTCGCAGGGCGTGCCTTCCATTGAAGGGCATTTTGATGAGGCGATCGCGGCCATCGGGGTGCTGGAGCAGGTCAGGCTGGGGCGGGAGCAGGGCGTCAGCGGACATGTGATTGCCTGTTTTGGTGACCCGGGGTTACTGGCGGCCCGCGAGCTGGCCAGCGGGCCGGTCATCGGTATCGCAGAAGCGGCGATGCACACCGCCACGCTGCTGGCGACGCGCTTTTCGATTGTCACCACGCTGCCGCGTACGCTGGTGATTGCCCGTCATCTTCTGCAGCAGTATGGCTTTACCCATCACTGTGCCGCGCTGCATGCCATCGATCTGCCGGTGCTGGCGCTGGAGGATGGCAGCGGACTGGCGCAGGAAAAAGTGCGTGAGCGTTGCCTCCAGGCCAAACGGGAAGATGGCAGCGGCGCGATTGTGCTCGGCTGTGGCGGCATGGCGACGCTGGCCGCCTCCCTGACGCAGGAGCTGGGTCTGCCGGTGATTGATGGCGTCGGCGCGGCCGTAAAAATGGTGGAGTCGCTGGTGGCGCTTGGCTTTGGCACCAGCAAACATGGCGATCTGGCCTGGCCTTTGCAGAAACCTCTCTCAGGTGCGTTTCAGCATCTAAACTAACGGAACTTTCCAGACAGAAGACAGGAAGCGAGTAATGACTGACGCTGCAGAGAAGAAAGAGTACAGCCTTAACAAAAACTATCCGCGCGATTTGATCGGTTATGGTGCTCATCCGCCGCACGCCGCCTGGCCCAACAACGCCCGGGTGGCGGTGCAGTTTGTCCTGAATTACGAAGAGGGGGCGGAGAACAGTGTGCTGCACGGTGACGCCGGCTCCGAGCAGTTCCTCTCCGACATCATCGGTGCCGCCAGCTACGCCGACCGTCATATGTCGATGGAGTCACTCTATGAGTACGGCTCGCGCGCCGGTTTCTGGCGCATCCACAATGAATTTCAGAAGCGCGGTCTGCCGTTGACCGTGTTTGGCGTGGCGATGGCGCTGGCGCGTCACCCGGAGGTTGTCGAAGCGATTAAACAGGCGGACTACGATGTGGTCAGTCACGGCTGGCGCTGGCTCCACTATCAGGGCGTGGATGCGAAAACCGAACGTCAGCATATGCAGCAGGCGGTGGATGTGCTGACCGATCTGTTTGGGAAAGCCCCAACCGGCTGGTATACCGGCCGTGACAGCCCGAACACGCGCCGGCTGGTGGTGGAGCAGGGCGGCTTCAGCTACGACAGCGACTACTACGGCGACGACCTGCCGTTCTGGACGCAGGTGACCTGTCAGGATGGCACGGTTAAGCCGCACCTGATTATTCCCTACACCCTGGAGTGCAATGACATGCGCTTTGCCTCGCCGCAGGGATTTAACACCGCCGAGCAGTTTTTCACCTACCTGCGTGACAGCTTCGATGTGCTGTATGAAGAGGGCGAGACCGCGCCGAAGATGATGTCGATCGGGATGCACTGTCGCCTGCTGGGGCGTCCGGGCAAATTCCGTGCGCTGCAGAATTTCCTCGACCACATTCAGCAGCATGACGACGTCTGGATCTGCACCCGCCAGCAGATCGCCGATCACTGGATCGCGACACACCCGTCACCTTAAGCCGGTTCCGGTGCGTCGCCTCCCTCGGGCCAGGCGACGCACCGGCGATAATCAGCTCATCAGACTGACCTGGGCTGCCACAATGCACCAGCCGTGCGGCATGCGAACCCAGGTCTGCTGCTGACGGCCGGTTTTATCACTGCCGGCACGGGTAAATTCGGTGCTGCAGACCGCATAATCCTCGCCAAAGGTGGTGATCACGGTATTCCGCAGCGTCCGGTCGAGGCCCGCAGCGGGGCGTGCAGCCCGGAAGGCGCGAATCTCATCAATGCCATACAGGTTTTCACCGGCCCCGAGTCGCACGGTGCGCGGGTCGTGCCAGAAAAGCGCATCCAGTTCAGCCACGTCATTGCTCACCAGCGCCTTTTCGTAACGCCAGAACTGCGCCGTCACCTCGCTGACCACCTGCGGTAAATTAATCTCTCTGTTCATCAGGCTCCTGCCATCGTGATTTGCGGCAGGGTGATGCCGCGTTGTTCCAGTGTCCAGGCGGCACGTAATGCCGCCGCTTCATTAAACGGGCGGGCGATAAGCTGTAATCCAATCGGCAGGCCGCTTCGGGTCGCCAGCGGCACGGTACAGACCGGCAGTCCCAGGAAGGAGATGGGCTGCGTCAGCATGCCCATGCTCGCTTTGGCGGGCAGCGATTCACCCTGAATTGACAGCGTCTGCTGACCGATGGTGATCGCGCTGCAGGGGGTTGCCGGGGCGATCAGCACATCGAAGCGATCAAACAGCGGCAGCACCTGCTGCTGGAAATGACGACGAAAGCGCTGGGCCTGCACATACCAGGCGCCGGGCATCATCGCGCCGGCCAGCAGACGCTCGCGTGAGTTAGGTTCAAACACCTCAGGCTTCTGACGCAGGGCAGGCAGATAGTGATTCCCCCCCTCGGCGGCGGTCATGATAAAGGCTGCCGAACGCGCCAGCTCCGCCTCCGGCATCACCACCTCCTCCTGCGCCTCCAGCGCGGCTGCGACGGTGGCCACCGCCGCGCGGGCGTCCTCATCGCACCAGCGGGCAAAAAAACCGCCCAGCACGCCACAGCGCAGTCCTTCACTGCCCTGCGACAGGTCGGGCAGCGTGGCCTCTGGCGGCCGGACGGCCTGAAACGCATCTGCGGGGTCTGCGCCCTGCAGCAGGTCATAAACCAGCGCCAGGTCTTCCACCCGCCGGGCCAGCGGGCCGATATGATCGAGGCTGGCAACAAAGGGGTGGCTGCCGCTGCGTGACAGCCGGCCAAAAGTGGGTTTCAGGCCAAAAATGCCGCACAGCGACGCGGGCACCCGGATTGAGCCGTTGGTATCGGTGCCCAGCGAAAAGTGAACCAGCCCGGCGGCCACGGCGGCGGCAGAGCCCCCGGACGAGCCGCCCGCGACGCGGCTTAAATCGCGTGGGTTACGGGTCGGGCCGTAATGGCTGTTCTCGGTGGTGAAACCATAGGCGTAGGCATCCATGTTCAGCATGCCCGACAGCAGCGCGCCTGCGTGGCGCAGTTTGCCGATGGCGAAGGCATCCGCCTGCGCCGCGGGGCGGTCGCTGAACAGCCTGGCCCCTGCCAGCGTGCTGTGACCCGCCACATCAAACAGGTTCTTCACCGCATAGGGAATGCCCGCCAGCGGGGGCAGGGACTCACCGCGCTGCCGCTGCGCATCAACCGCGCTGGCTTCTTTCAACATGCGTGGCCCGGTGATTTCCGTCCAGGCATTCAGCGCCGGGTTGTGCTGCTCAATCGCCTGCAGCGTCTGTTCGGCCACCTCGCGAGCGCTGATCTCACCCTGGCGGATCGCCTGCTGCAGCGTCTGAATCGAAACGTCACCTGTTTTCATGCCTGATACACTCCCGCTACTTCCAGCCGGTCATCAAGCGGAAACGCCATCAGTGGTGCGGCCATCTCCGCGATACGCGACAGCTGGATCAGCAGCTCGGCGCGGCGGGGATCGTCCAGCGTCAGTTGCAGGATCTGCTCCATATGGCCGATGTAGCTGGCCCACTCATGTTCATTCATGATTCACTCCTGTTTAAAAACCGGCGGCGCTGCCGTTACTGCGCGGATCGCTCGCGCCTTCAAACATGCCGTTGCAGTGACGCACAATGGCACCCGCATGACCCACGGATTCGCTGAAGTCCGGCAGGCGTTC
>Ga0157365_10000825_pt1 | contig 13149 bp, 17 predicted proteins | sample AttsexASBM3_FD_111478 | JGI IMG/M metagenome (GOLD analysis project Ga0157365, IMG submission 111478) | Fungus gardens microbial communities from leaf cutter ant in Ribeirão Preto, State of São Paulo, Brazil - Atta sexdens ASBM3 | ecosystem: Host-associated > Fungi > Mycelium > Unclassified ... | reverse complement strand
GACGTTCAGAGATAAGCCAAATTTGGAATTCTCAAGAATATTCTGGGGCGTCGCATACAATTCTCATGAGAATCACGATTTTACGATCCAGTACTCTGACGATGATATCTGTTGTTCACTTCACAGATTTCTTAGAAAAGAATTGTTGAATTACTTTGTATCAGCAATGTTACTTAACCATGATCATGGGATCTGTACTGGATGTTGCTTTTTTGTTCAATCATGAAGGTCACAAAGTTGATATACAATTATGTACCAAAGTTATCGTTCACTGGCGGACTTGTATGCTCAGTGCTTCAAATTAAAGGTCGGTCATATAACATTGCACACAGAGTAAGAACCCTCGTCAAGTTAACTTGAGAATTAATTAACTATACATAACTTGCGATAGGTCTTGGTCTTGCCGACCCATAGGCATTAAATTCGTATTCCCAAAGGCGTCAAACTGTCTTCGTGATGAATGACGTGAGTTCATGATACCCGAGTCGCGCATGAAAGAAATCCATTGTTCGTCCATCCCTGATTCTCCAGACACCATCATACCCATATCCAGTAGCTGACTATTTTCAGATGAATCAATTTGTATATCTTCTGGTCCTGAAGTATCAACAGCGAATTGCTGCTGTCCCGAAGTCATACCTCCTGGTATCAAAACAAGTGCCGAATCAGATATTCGCTGCTGGTATAAATATGTAGTGGGGAACGTGTCCGAGGTGGTTGACAACCATGAATCAGAATAATGATCAGAGGGATTCACTGGGACTAATGAGGCTTGGGTGGAACAGGGGGTGTCTGCATTCGATGGAGGATTAGAAGGTGGAGGGAAAGTCGAAAGGTATTCTACCAAGGATGGATGAACTTCAGGCAAACTTCCATCTGCTGAAGCGGAAGAACCACATAAACTCTCGGATTCTGTCAAAGGACTTGGGGACGCTGAACAAGGGACAGAAGAGGATGCAACCGTTTTTTTCTTTTTCTTGTTCGCAGACAAGAGGCGGGTCACTAATATACGTGTTTGTCCTCCAAATAAGGCCAGCTCATCGTCGCCTTGCTCCTGATGATCGGATAGAACCGTATTGGGTGTCGGACGATTGCCGTTCCGATATCGAGTAAGAACCTGGAATGCTTTTTGCCTCAACTTCTGCAGAATTGCCTAGAGCACTTTTATCAGTGGGAAGAATGGGTTGAGCCCTTGAGTACCAACCGATCCACTGCGCACTCGTCGAGAGTGCGTTGCGCCCTTCTCAAATATATCGCAGGCTTGTTCAAGCTCAATGAATGCGGTCGGTGCCATACTCGAAGACGGAGAGCGGGTGACGATAGTTCCAACAATGATCTAATATGAGTGAACAAACGAACTCAGAGGATAAGAGTAGATATACCGCTGCCGAAAACACTGAACCAGGCCATCAACGAGGGGCTCTCACAAGCTTGGCTAGTCACTCACGGTGTGTCCAAATCCCCCACCACCTACAACATAGTTCGGGAAAACGGTCAAAGTGGTTCGACGATATTTTAATGACTCCAGAAGCGCATCGATATGCGGCCAAGAAGGATGGTGCATATGGACTCCCCAGCGGATTCATTGGATGATTTAGCATTGCTTGAGCAAACCAACTTCGATGAATATACAGCAGTGCTTTTAGCCTATTTTCAGTGATCAACCTGACTTCCAGAGGAGGAGCACTCACTAACGGCACGAAACTGTCCAAGAATACAGCTCCGCATATATACTAATGGAGTAAAGTGTTCTTCTTCGGGGCTCATAACCACATTCAAGTGAGGAGGTAGTTTTTTTTCGCGAACTTTACGGTCCAGCTCAAGAATAGCGCTATATTGTGGGGCTTCGGCAGTTAGGGACTGTTCGAGTACATCTGAAAGGATTTCCTTGACAAATTCATATTTCCAACGATAGCCTGTGTTTTACCATTGTCAACTTTTTCCAGATAAACGAAGACTGGATAGTCATACATCCAACGAGGGGGTTTCCATTCCCATCAAACGTAGTTTCTTCGTCTTCGGGTAATTCACAATCAACATAGGAAAGGCGTATACTCGGAGGTCGTCCCAGCACCAGAGACTAGAGATAATCAATATTGGATGGTAGAGAATATCTCTTCCACTTACATAGAAAAAGTCCATGGATAACATTTCCCAGAACAGGGACCTTCTTCTCTGAACTATTTTTGGATCCATCTTCCACCTTGCGCTATCTCTATCTATCAGATCATTGTGAGCCAACTCGACCCTCAACGATCTGGTAATACACATACGAAGCCCAAGCTGATTGATCAGACGGTGTTCAGTAACGAAGATGCATTGTGGAGATGTCCACTCACACTTTGTGCTATTTTAGCCCCTACTGAGATGAATGCCCACTGGTGTTACTGTGGTTATTTTTCCACAGGACAATTTATTCCTTACTTACAGTGCTATCCATTGTGTACCGTATACCTGCCATTGCAAGATATGTCGCCACTAGCATGATAGCCTGCACGGTTGCAATCTCAGGCGAGTCGAAGATGGAGTTGAGGGCAAGACAAGCACGGCTTAGATGATAATACTTTTCAGCATCCTTGCTATCTGAACCAAGGATGAACTACTGCCTTTCAAAAGGTGAAGTGTACGAACATGGCGGAAGCGTGAGATCAGTGAGGGTGCCCAGGGAAAAGACAAGATATAGAACGGCGAGTTTATGAGGAGAAACAGCAGATAATCCTGCGATCGCTCCGGCTTGTGTCGGTTTCAGCGTTCGATATGTTGGAGCCAAGATGTCGTCTACGAACTCGTCTCGCGTGATAGGTGTGAATGTCCATGTTGCATGTTGAAAATAAGTTTCACACAATGTCCATGCTCGAGGTTGCTCTGGGAGATATGAATAAAGGATGTTCAAAGCTGCATCAAGGTTGGTGTCGGGACTGAACGGCAAGGAAGCTGAAAGCTGAGATATCTCGGGCGGCGTTCCGGACTCGGGACTAGTTGAATCTTCATCTTCTGGAGTATCGTATTCTGCTCCAGCCTATATTATGTCGGTGGTGTGAAATGACTAGACAAGAGATAAACATACTATGAATAGAGCCTGGGTGGTTGTCAGCAGGCGAAAGCAAGGGAAAAACTGGAACTTGCCTCAGACCCAGCAGACGGACCAAAATACTTGCCCTCGTTTCCATGATCGCCAATAGTCATTGTGCCAATTGCATCGATGGATTCAATCGAGTACTGAGGAATATGAATATCCCTTTCTGGTACCTGACCCTTTTCGATACCGAATTTGATCGTGAGTAAATCTTCTCGAAGTAAGGGATGAGGTTCGTTCGAAACGCCAGACTGGAATATAGCCAAGGCGTCTTCTAGCTGTCTTATTCGCTGACCCATTTGAGCAATTTTGGCATGAAGGTGTGCCGTGTCGGCGAGTACATATCTTGGAAAGGTGTTATTATGACCGCTTACGTGGAGATCTATTTCAACACACACCTGGTCCCCTGGCCCGTTGATAAGCTACCGTTAGGACAGATAGAAGGGCAGCCTCGTCGAACTACACCATAGTGTTATCAACCTTTCTCTTCGAAATTAGATGGTGTACGCACTACAGGAACTACAAGGTAACTTCTTATCACATTTAAGCTTAAGCCTAGGTTGAATTAGCACAGGTAGCAATGTCGAGGACGAGTGGTTCACCGTCTGCATTCGGCACAAGAAATCTGGTAACTTTTCAGCCACGAAGAGTGAGGTCATAGACAGATATGTACTTCTCCACGAGCCCGACGAAGGTCGATCTCATCTCCCTCTATGAACTTTCGAGATGATCGGTGTGAGTGAGATGCTTGCGAAGGGACGACCGGCATTGACCTGAGGCTGGACGCTACCACTGACAACAATAGAATGTAGGCTGAAGTGTATAGCGTACAACTTAATTGTGTAAAGGAAATAGGATGGACAAGTCCGCGTTAGAAGACAGAGAAAGTTGATAATGAATAGCAAACTGAAACGCTAAAACGCTAGTCTTCGGAGTCTCAAAGGAGTGAAGTCACAGTGAAGTCACGGGTCTTTGTCGATCTCAGATCCACGACAGCCACCGGCTCGAGGCTGTTATGTCATCAGAAATATTTCACTCGTCATGAACAAAGTTTCGTGCAATATGTTTCAGGTTGGTTCTTCTGCTCTTTCCGCGAGTTGGTCTTGTTATCATCTTTCGCTCTGGATGTACATACTTTACTTGATCTCCGGCATGTTTCTTGTCATCTCGTCCAAGTTTCCTGGTATGGCGGGAAATCCCACCCCTGCTCGATCTCAAGGAATGAGAACATATACTGAATCCTACTCACTCGGTGAAAATTATAGTTTGGATCCTCGGTTAGACTGGCAGTCTGTAAATGTGACAGATTTCCAGTACAAACATCGGCACAACCCCACCAATGACACACAACTAGCGTCCCACATTCATCACTCAGGTGTGACTGGTGCTATAGAGGGAGCTCTGGAAGGTGTCTGGAATGGCTTAAAGGGCATTGGAAAGCCCCAGGATGTCATAATCACATGGTAATCCTTTGCCACCTGAACGATGGATACTTTGTTTATCAGCAATCAAAGGTACACTGGTCAGGATCTTCTGAGTCCGAGTTGTTGGTCCAGAAGCAATTGGGCACCGACCGTGAGCATCATAACCAATTTAAGTGACAGGATAGATTGATTCACCTTATCCAGGACGAATCATTTGCCTGCGCCCTCACTTTGAAAGGATGGGTTGACCGACCAAAATGTTTCGAGTTTCTCGAATGTATGTGGTATACTTGATGTCTCCAATCGTGAGGTGTTCTTATGCTTGACAGTGTGTAGCAACAAAAACAAATGTATATTTGTCCGAGTGATTGATACATGTGCTGGTTGTGCCCAGGGCTCAAGACATGTTGACCTGACAAAGGCCGCATTCAAAGCGCTTGCAGACTTAAGCGTTGGCGTGACCACTGTCAAGATGAGGCGGGCGACTCATCCAAAGGAATGGTGAGTAGTCTGGTGCATTCATGAATTACGTTCTCAAATTCGCTCAGGCGCTTTGACTTGTGGGGACCGCAACACCTTTAGACAGAAAGCCAACATGATTCTCTAATCATGTCCCTTGATTTGATTTTTGTGCATTTGTTAGATTTGTTGACCCACGTTTCCTACGTACAAACTAGGCTTTAAGAGTGATCCTCTTGCGCTTTTTCCCTTCTGCGATCCGATCGCGGACCTTTTCTTCGTCCCAACTCTCCTCCTCGTAGAAATGAGCCATTCGTTCTGCCTCATTTCGTCTTTTCATGTACTGTAAGGCAGCTAGATTGTAGCCCATAATCTCCTTCTGACGTTGCAACGCCGCCCGAAGGTGTTTGCGCAAGGGAATGAGCGCCGTCCTCATTGTGCGATTTGCCACGATTTGATGATGGTGCACCTTCAAGATGAAGAACATGATTTGAGAAACAAGCGGTATACTCTGGCCCTAAAGTCGCAGGATCAGTGTTGCCACATCCTTTTTTTCAAAAATAAACTGAGAGAAAACCCCTCACCTTTTGCGCCCAAGTTGTCAGATAGTACATCAATGAAACAATTTTTCCAAAGGGAAGGACCAAAAGAGCATCATGTAAAGCCGCACTCTGTACTTTTTCAACTGTACGTAGAACGTAAGCCTCTGGGTCCAGGTCATTGGCAGCAAGGATTGGGTTCCTGGGTGGTGGTTGTAGTCTCAATGGGTCGTCTTGAGCAAGTTTGGCCATCGCCTCTTCGTACTCTCGAGATGTTGCACGCTCATTGTCTGCAAGGTCCAATGCTTCCATTATACGTTCCCCGGCCATTAAAGTTTCAGTGGTCTGTTTGGAGACTGGCATGACCTCTGATTGAGTGGCCGTCAAAGAGCCATCTTCTGCACCACTACCGATTGGCATGTCCTCCCTATTCATGGATTCTGCCACTCCAGCCTCATATAGTTGTTCCAGCTCATGCTCACGTTCTTCTTCTAGGAAAAGCTGTCCCGTCCCGTTAGTTACGAGTTCAACATTCCCTAAAGCAAATCACGCACAGGTTCATCAAGCTTCTCGTATACACGGATCGACTTATCTTGTGAGCCGGTAACGACAAAATTTCCATGGTTGCTGACAGTCAAAGCCCATATCTCTCCGTGGTGGCCATCAAGCTTCTGGATGCATTCAAACTAAGGTAATACAAATGAATCAACAATGAATGTCAGACTCCATGCGACAATGACACTAGTATCGCACCTTGTCGCCGTCCCAATACTTTAACATCTTGTCTTTACTCACTGTCCAAAAATAATGCGATCCCTTTTCAAAGGCCACCTGCATCACACTTTCCTCATGGGCAAATATTGACCTATGACAATCACCGAAATCTAAACCCCATATCTTAATATTTTTGTCTGCAGAACAAGTGACAATGAGTTTAGAGTCATGTGATATGTCCATGGCTAATACAGGAAGCTAAGGAGCATCAGCAAAAGGGTTGTCATCATCTGGATCGTGGGCTCGTACCTTGTGACCATACAATGACAAAAAGAACTTGAGCGTATTTTGATAGAACACCTTCACGGTGGAGTCTAGCAATGCCACAGCCAGAAATTTTTCGTCTGGACTGTAACGGACAGCTAGCACTTCATCTGCCACTTTAAGCGTTCGTGCGTGAACAAGAGATGTGATCTTTCCGCTTTGAACCTGAGTACCATCAATTTGAATGCAATGAGAAGAGGTCAGTGAACACTCACACTGTCGCCTGCGGCAACCTTCTGCTCAAAATCCCAAAATTTGACATCTTTATCTGCGCTACCACTCACAAGACCACGTTCGTCTGGACGGACTTGGATAGACCAAACGGTACTCGTATGGGCCTGAATCGTGTCAATTAAGGTTGAGGAAGCAATATCATATATAAGAATTTCTCCACTTTTCGTTCCGACGACAACCTAGTCAAAGCAGTCAAGATCAGAAAAGGGGAAGCAAGGTGGAACAATCGACAAACATGTTTGTCGCCCGGAAGGAATGTACTACAAACTGCATGTCCACAGTCCATGGTCCTGATACATGAAGTAGTTCTCAGATTCCATATTTTGAGGGAACCATTTGAAGCGGAGGCCAGTATCTGGTCATTGGAACTAAGGCAAAGTGATCGAACTTCTGTTCTGTGGCCAGGTAGATCAACGCTGAAGGAGCGTGTTGCTTCAGGAAGCTCATCTCTTGATTTTGTTGGGGGTGGGACATGGTACACTTCAATGGCATTTGTGTTCAGAGCAACAAAAAGCTATACAATGTTTAATCGGTTGATGAACCTAGAAGTTCTACTCACTTGGAATCCTGGCTTTGTAGCTCTGTCGTCCAAACCATAGTGAAAGGACCGAATCTTTCCGCTAGCACGCACAACGAGGTATGGCGTAAACATGTCAACCAAGGCAGTCTCAGTTTCATCGTCCCCAGATTTCACTTCTTCCGTCTTCCCTTGTTTCTGCTTTTCCTGAGCCCGTTTCCTCCGTCGAGCTTGTTTTCTTTTTATTTCCTCCTCCGTTCGTATGCGAAATACCTCTACTGACCGATCATGGGACTGAATAGCAACGAATGCTTGGATAGGGTGGAATAGAATCTGAGAGACGCGATGTCGGGAGGCAAGTGGAAGGTTGGCAATTGGGTGAATGAATTTTGTAATCTAAGAGTGTTTTTTTAACTTCGGAAGACATTTGAATGAGAAGGTGGACGTACTTCACCGGTCTCTGTCTCTTTCAGGCCTCTGGCGAGTGTTTCTGAGTCAATCTTCCAAGCTTTGACTTCTCCGTCCCCGCTTCCTGTGAAAAATGACTCCTGTTTCCGATTGATGTCCAGAGACCAAACCTCAGATCGATGTGCAACGATTGTCTGAACACAGTGCTGCGTCGAGAGATCCCAAAACTTGACGAAAGTATCCTTCCCGGAGGTCAACAGATACCCTGGTGCTGTCGAAGTAGACGTTGAAGGGAGATCTCGGGAAGATGACAAAAAGTGGATGTTCGTTATCTGATCACGGTGACCGCGCAATCTTAGATACTTGAATTCTATCAGTTTCAAAGGAAATCTTGTGAGCTTCTGACCTATAAAGACCAGTTTCCCCAATAACATCCCACACAATGAGGTCAGTATCTTGTGAACCAGATGCAAGTCGAGTTCCCTGTTCGTCAAAAGCAAGCGAGGTAACAGCCTTCTTGTGCCCATTAAAAGTGGTCACGACAGACTCTGTCGTGGAATTCCAGAGTCGGACAGAACCATCGGCATAACCAACAGCAAAGACATTAGGCTGAGGGGATCTCTGAATACAGGTAACCTGGGAACGATGCCCAGTCTCGTGCCACATGGCAAGCTATACGAAATTAGCCCTCAGAACAGTAATCATGCCAATCCTTACCATTTTCCCCTTCTTAACGTCCCATACCAGTACATCTTCCAAAGCAGGGACATATGCAAGCTTTCCGTCGAAAACAGAGTTTGACGATGAGCTACAGACCAATCCAAATGCCTTCAAATTAATTGTGAGGGCGCAACAACTGCATTTAACTTGTGTTCCATACCTGAGTAGGCCCATGCTTAAGGTAACTCTGCACCATGGTGGTCAAAGGGGTCGCCAAAAACTTCACAAATGACCTTGATGGCATGATCACGTGTCTAATTATTTGCGGTCCAAAATAGAACTGCTGAGATTCTCACTCGGACCATGATAAAGCATCCTGCAGTACCAGAAGCTGCGTCTCATCTTTTGAAATTCATAAATGCATCTCCCACACCGTTTCATGCCGTCAATAACGCCACGATTCGACTCGAGAGCGCTGGTTTCCAAAAGGTGACTTTGAATCAGCTTGGGAATCAACAGGGTATTCACCTTTGGAATTCAAAGCTCAAAGAAACAGATAATTGGGATCATCTATCTCCAGGAGGGAAGTACTATTTTACGAGGTGCTAATCCATCATCGCCTGCACTCTCGGGTCGCTGATACATGACGCAGGAACCAGGCGGCACTAGTGGCATTCTCACTTCCGATTCAATGGGAACATGGCGCTGGAATCAGTGTCGTTGCAACTCACGTAGACAGTCCGAATTTGAAGGTGCATCCGGCGCTGAATATACTTGACAATGCTCATTTTTTTAGGTTCGTCCCATTTCCAAGCGTTCGACGCTGGGATACATGCAAGTTGGAATCGAAACGTATGGAGGAGGCATCTGGCACTCCTGGCTGGACCGTGACCTTTCAATTGCTGGACGCGTGGTTGTCGCAGAAAGATCCGGTGCTTTTAGGTCCAAACTTGTAAAGATCAATCGGCCCATCATGCGCATCCCAACCTTGGCCATTCACTGTGAGCGCTACAACCTTCGTGTTTAGTCATGATTGACCATGATCCAGTGGATAGGAATGTCAACGAAAATTTTAAGTTCAATCAAGAAACTGAATTTGTACCCATTCTTGGTATGATCGAGTCTGAGCTGAATTCAGTTAAGAAGGACTCGGATGGAGACATTCCACAAACAAAGAATGCACAACAAGCCTCAGCTATTCAGGAAAACCACCATCCCGCCTTCCTAAATCTTCTCTGCGAAGAGTTGTCTGTTGCACCTGAAGAGATTCACGATTTTGAATTGTAGGGTTTTCTGTCCTTGAAGTTTTTCAAGATCCGCATCACAAACCTTGCAGGTCACTTTATGATACTCAACCATCAATCCTTGGGGGTATCAGTAACGAGTTTATTTTCAGTCCTAGGTTGGATAATTTATTCTCTTCGTGCGTATTTTGTCCAGATTGGTTCACGACTCTGGTGAATACAACATTTACCTTCGACAGATTTTGTGCTGTCGAGGCCCTAGCGGACTATTCGACCTCAACCCTTTTTCCTGAAGTGAAGGGAAACATTAATGCTATTGCATTGTTTAATCACGAGGAAATTGGGAGTGTATCCACTTCAGGTGCTATGAGCAGCTTACTCCCGACGCTGTTTAGCCGCCTCTCTCCTACGCCTCAGACATACGCGCAATCCGTTGCCAAGTCCTTTTTACTGTCCTGTGATATGTCCCACGCTGTCCACCCCAACTACGCATCTAAGCATGAAACAAATCATCGTCCAATCATAAATGGCGGCATCATCATCAAAACCAATGCCAAACAGCGCTATGCCACGGATTCTATCTCCTCCTTCATTTTGAAGAAGATGATCGCTCGTTATGGAGGAAAAAAACAGGAATTTGAAGTCAGAAATGACATGTAAGTTAGATCTTCTACATTTCCATCGGAAGCTGCATTGATGCACCCATCTTTTTCCAGGCCTTGCGGCTCCACTGTTGGCCCACTCCTTTCCCAAATCGGTATTCGAACTGTGGATGTCGGGGCTCCAATGCTTTCTATGCATTCTATCCGTGAAACTGCCGGCACTCATGACGTTCAACCCACTATTGATCTCTTCAAATCACTTTTCGAAGGCTTTTCCGAGTTGGATCAAAACCTGACTGTTGATTAGGTCGAGATAGCAATAGACGGCTTTTCTAATTCGGAAACAAAATAATGAGGACAAAGAACCATAAAAATGTTATCGTTTGGACTTCTTCGCCGGCCGATCTTCTGGACCGTCCAAGAATTTAGGGCCGGATAACACATTTCGCTTCCTGGCCGTCCGTGTGTAATGAGAGAGCACCCATTCGCGGTCTGCTTCAATTTGTTCAATCGTTCCTTGTCGGATTTCATACGCTGCAAACAATCTAGGTCTGTCCGAGGCAAAGCGAGTAATCACCCACGTTTCATCTCAAATCGAGGGCCAACCTCTGCTAACTGAACATCTCTCGGGATCTTGACAAAAACGTGGTGACTACGAATCAAATGGTTAAGAGATGGGATTTCGAAGGGAATGTGTTTACTTACCGGAAAGAAATGAAATCATTCTCATTTGAGAAAGTCATTACTCGCTTACTATCCTCTTTCGGTACTGGGAACAAATACTTGAGTATGTCACGAACACGCTCCCCAAGTTTGGACGTGAAGTTTTCGAAGATAAGATGGGGATATTGCTCGGAAACTGTGGAATCTTTGTACGTGTTGATGTCGTGCCGTAACTGGACATTGCTCAGAGTGAAATAAATGGTCGGTCCATGAGGGAAATGCGATACGATCATAGCGTCTACACAAAGGAACGAGAAAACGAGAAGCTCCAGTCAAACGACTCTGAGGCGACATATCAGACAAACGTACCAGGGACGCCACGGTGCTCGTGCAATATTATAAGATCTGTAACCTCCTTCGCTCTACATGCTTCAGATAATTCCTTTATGACATAATTTCCACGGTTTATTCTATGGGAATTGGGAAATACGAGCCTCATTTCCTATCAGAAAATTGAATGCGTTCATTGAACTGGACAGCTGTTCGAAGATACTGACTTTGGCGAACTGTGAAAGCTTAGAACTTGGATCTCTTGATGTAGTGATGACAATTCTTGGATCCTGAATGCCAGCTCGAGCATACTCGTTGTCGACATGATTCATAGGTTCTACCGATTGAATGGTTCAGACCATTTGCGAATCGAATCTAACTGGGATACACACCACTTTGTGCCTCATCAAATGGTAGGTCTTTTCCTAATTTCTCCGCATCTTTTCGCAATTCAGTCGGCAGAGATTTTCCAGTTGCAAGTGCATCCTTCACTCTCTGTTTCCGTTCCCAAATTTGCCTCTCTTGTGCCTCAAGAGATTTTGCGTAAACATACTGCCTCCGCTCACGGGTTTGTCTGCGGAGCTGATCAATGTATGTAGTGCTAAGCTCGTTGAATCTAGTATTCGGCGTACCATTGTCTTTTACAACCGGGTTTTGAAGTTCCAGGGAAATTGATTGTGGTAGGGCGCAGCGTCACAGCGTGGGAATTGTTTATTGTCTCTTGCACAAAAATCTATACACTACGGGTCATTTTCAAAACAATCCAAGAGCTGGTCCGACAAAATTCATTATACAAGTGATCGTCTAGTCTCATAAAATCTCCCGACAACTTTTGCTTACGGGTGTCTATGCTCAAAGGGGCCAACATACTTTTCTCAATAATTGGACAGTTGGTCTTGTGATTGGGTGTCAAGAGGATAAAACATTTGTAGTAGAATAGTAGGAGAGCCTGATGCATGTTCTGATGAGTTGGAGGTGGAAATACATAGATGGGCGGACAAAGGTACTGCTCCACGTAAAGGGGATTTGTTGCATGGCCTCACAATGATCCTCTCGTTAAAGTAGTATAGTCGAATACAACAGGTATTCATTATGGTCACTATCAACTGATGACATCCTCATTATACACATGCACAGTCAGTTTTGACAGCAATCCCTAAATACACCACCAAGTCCCAGGCATCTGAAGTTCGCTGGTTTCTTGACGACTTGAGTTTGATACTCAAGGGGAAGTCGACATATCAAACGCACTAGGAGAATTGGAATCTGTCATCTGATAGTCTGACCAACAATTATGAAATGGCATCGTGAGAAGTGAGAGATGATTACACACCAGGGTTGGGAACAGGGATGGAAAGGGAAGATCCGTCACTGAGTCTCAACGTTACTCCAGGAATATATCGACTACAAAGCTGTAACCAGCCCGGGGAAAAGCGAAAGTCGGCTACTGTCAATTGACTGTCGAGTGCGAACTTATGTCGGAATGTGAGGGCACCGCCAGGGTAACCGATAGTGATATTTAGAGGTATATAATCAGTGGTTGGTGAAATCGTTGGGATACTTTGTAGCCATCGGGTCGATACGCGGGATTCCATAATGTCCGGGTCAAAGAGACCCTGGCCAGTGTGTCCGAGCGCAATGACAGAAAATGACATGGTTGTGGGAACTCTGAGGATAAGAATGCGTCATGTGCCTGTCACTTTTAGTACCCCCCTCACTTAGGGCAAGACGTTTCTAAGACAGGAGTTCCTCTCCGGTAACCGGTTACCCTCTTTTCAAACTGCCATCATTGGAGGAAGGGAAGGAAATCATTGAGACGCTTAATCTACACGAATCATTTACAAGGTGAACGTCATTTCCCTAATCAAGCCCAGACCCAGACCCTCAACACAGGCCTCGAAGACCTCTCGAAGATCATCAAAATCCCACAAATTTGTGCGCTAGAATTGGCTACT
>Ga0157365_10000824_pt1 | contig 13156 bp, 12 predicted proteins | sample AttsexASBM3_FD_111478 | JGI IMG/M metagenome (GOLD analysis project Ga0157365, IMG submission 111478) | Fungus gardens microbial communities from leaf cutter ant in Ribeirão Preto, State of São Paulo, Brazil - Atta sexdens ASBM3 | ecosystem: Host-associated > Fungi > Mycelium > Unclassified ... | reverse complement strand
GCCATTGAAAGACTGTTTGACCGGTTTGATGCAACTCTGCGGAGCGCCGGTTATCTGCCCATATCCGGCGAGATCCTGGATGCGACATTGGTAGCTGCTCCAAAGCAGCGGAACACCAACGCAGAGAAAGCCGATCTTCGGGGGGGACGGATTCTACAGGACTGGTAGGACAAATCCGCAAAGCTGTTCCACAAGAATCGTCATGCACAATGGACACTGAAGTTTACGAAAGCAAAACGACAGGATGACGGGACGATCCCCACAACTGATCTCGCTATCCCGTTCTTTGGCTACGAGTCCCATGTCTCCATCGACCGGAAGTTTCGGTTCATCCGGAAATGGAAGACAACAGAAGCCGCCGCCAGTGATGGCGCGCGATTAAGAGAAGGGCTGCTGGATAAAACCAATACGGCTTCAAGCGTCTGGGCGGAGCCATTCAGGCTCTCGTGGATGCGTAGCATTGATGGGATAATGGCGGAGGGTGACACGGCATATCGCTCGAAAGCCAATGAAGACTTTATGGAAAAGCAGGGCTTTGCCTCAAAGGTTCACAAGAAGAAGTCGCATCTCAAACCCATGCCATTCCATATCCAGCGATCTAATGCAGGGAAGTCGGTGATCCGCTCCCGCGTCGAGCACGTCTTTGCCGATCAGAAATCGCAAATGGGTCTGTTCGTCCGAACTGTCGGGATCACCCGGGCCACCATGAGGATCGGCCTGGCCAATATCGTCTATAATATGCGCCGCTTCTTCTTCCTAGAGCGTATCAGTGCGAATGCATAGCAAACCAGCGGGGGGGGGGGGCAGCACTCGATCTGCTCAAAACGCAGATCGAAAACGAATCCAAAAGTAATTAACCAAATCGCCAAAAATCTGAAATCACTAGCCAAGCGTATCAATCAAGGGTTCTTCGAACCCTCCATCTTATAGACCTTATTGTCAACATTGCTTAGGCCAAATGAACATCAATCAATAATTTCTCCGTTACTTCAGCTATTTCCAAACATTTTTTTTATTAAAAAATCATATAAATTAAATTTAATTTTATTAATGATACCCAAATTCGGCGTTCCCCATAAAATTATGTTGTTTTCTTTGTTATTATATAGGTAATATTTTCCATCGCCTTCATCAAGTAACGGAACTGTATTGGCAGGGTATGTTGGATCACAAGATAGGTCTTTGTATGCATTTAGGACATTGAGATAATAATCATTCGGCACACCGAGGCCATAGGTTTCATATGCTCCATAAACAATTATACCAAACCGAGAAAGAAATTCTTTATATTCATTGGAAAGGGGGAAACCTAAAGCATTTTGTAACGCTCCAACGCTTTCAGCATCGGCAGGTCGCGTAACTACCTTATGAGATTTTACCATTATTTCTAGTTCATTCATTTTTTTACTCTTTCAATGATCGTTTTTGATCTGATCTGCTCGCGCCTTCCAATGATTGGCACGCTCCGAACCGAAATCTTCACGGATTATCTGTGATTTATCTAGCTTGTTATGCAGTATATTATCGTTGCCATTTGCTCGATGCTCAGTTCCTGTCAGTTCGGCGAGCGGCGAGGTTGGTTTTTGTCCAATATGGTGCAATTCGATTGGCTTCATGTTTGCGTCCAATGGTGGTCGACCAGCCTCCATACGCTGTAGATTGGTCTGTCCCAATAGGTCCTTTTGGTCGTATTTAATATCGGTACGGATTAAGACGTCCTTGCCATTAATCTCTGTACATTTAATATTGGCACCATCATATATTTTTGCTTCCGGTTCACTTCCAACTGCAGTGATTATAGCGTTGGTGTACCCCTTTTCTTTGAGAAGGTCACGTGTTGCGTCGCTCAATGCAGGAAGTAGATCCAGACGGTTTCCCTGTGTAAGCAAGATCGGGCGATCCAGTTGCCTAACATCTCGGCATAAATCAGGCATCTCTTGTGCCAGCTTAGCCAGAGGCGAAACATCACAGGGCCGTTCAAGAGGTAATTCCTTAAAATTGAATAACTCAGGTTTCACCGAATACTTCCCTCTTCATATTGGGCACGCCATGCTGAGTAGATGTCCATATTGTGTTTATGCTGCAAGCTGTAGTCCTTCATCATGCAGTGCTCCGCGGCAAGGGCAAGTTCTAATGAAGCGCCCGGAATATATTCTAAGACTAGATCCCTAAGCCGACTACATAATTGAGTATAATCATTGACCTGCTCGACAATTCTGTACACTGCTGGACGACACCCGAGTGCATCGACCAGCAGAACTGCCATACGATTGAAGGAATGAATCTTATGCAGGTCCAGACTGTGTATGTTCTGGTATTCCTCAACGGCTTTCAGAAGGCTGATTTTGATATGGCTTGGGAGGGGAAACATAGATAATCCGCGTTGTAACAGATCAGTATCCACTTCAACCAAGGATGGAAGATGTGTGATCAATAGCATTCTGGTCAATTGCAAGTTAAAATCGTAACGGCTAAGACCATTTATTCTGTCATGGCGATAATGATAAGATGTTTCGTTGCCAGTGAATTTTTTTATCTGACACATTACCGGTTCCAGCCAGTCATTCTGATAGACGATGGCGACACCCTTAGGCAGGCGCGCGATCTCTTCTAACTGTTCATCGCGCAGAGCGATCGATTTACCCACTAAGCGGCGATCCGCTTCATCAGGTAAGCGCATGATGATCTTAGTATTGGTGTTGCGGATAGCAGCAATGTCAACAGCGTGCGGCGACTGATCCACAATGATGAACCCTTCACCGTAAGTGCGCATCTCGGCAATGGCATTCGTCAACATTTCCACTGACTTGCCGACAAGGCTACTTTCTTCGTTACCGCTCCCGGAGCTACGTTTCAGGATGTTGTGCGCTTCCTCCAGCACGGTAACATGCTGCAGTGGCAGGTTCATGCCACCGCTGGCCATACGATGCTCGCTCAACCGCATAATGAGAATACCCATAATCAGGGCCTTGGTCTCCACCGACCCGACCCGACTGAGGTCAACAATGACGTTGCTGTCGAACAATACAGCATTGTCAGTCTCGCCCGTAGCAAAAAGTTGGCCATTCAACCCATTGGTCAACGACTTAAGGCGCGTGCAGAGGGCTCCGGTATAATTGTTTTTGCTTTCGGAAGAATAAGCAGACCCCGCAATGACTTCCTCCAGCGTGGCATGCAGGTCGATAAACGTAGGAAATAGGTCATCACTATAGCGGTTGCGAGACATCTCCAAATCCCAGCCACAGTGTTGATATGTCTGTAAGATGGCATCCTTGAGCACAGCAGGCATGGCGGCGTACATCGGCCAGCACACATTGAAGATCTCGACCAGGCGGTCAACATGCTCCAAGACATGGATACCCACAGGAAAGGCGAATGGGTTGATTTTCAGTAAGGCGCTGTGGACAGGATTGGTTCCCAGAATGGTCACATCAGGGCGCTGGCCAAACACATTTTTGTATTCGCCTTTCGCGGGTTCGATAACCAAAAAGGGCACGCCCGCCGCGCTGATCTGTGCAAGCATCTCATAGAGCGTATTACTTTTGCCCGCGCCGGTAGAGCCGCTGACGAACACATGGCTCGACAGTTGGTCTAAATCCAATTTGATAGTTTGTGGAAGATTTTCCCATAGGTGACGGATATGACCCAATTCTAGTGTTCTTTTGGCGTCGACAACTGGAGACGGACCATTAAGACGCTGTACCTTGCGACCAAAGATCTGTGTTTCAACTACCGATACTGTCGAGGTAGAACGCCGCGGCAAACTGAGCTGAATTGCCATCTCCTTACCTGAGACCAACGTAGAAGGGGTGACGAAGGAAACCGGAATGCGTTTATCAAAACCCGACTGGAGTTCTGGGTGGCTTAGGCGTGACAACCAGTCAATCACGGCCTTTTTTTTGCTTGATGTCCATGTCGTCAGCGCAAAGTCTTCATGGCTAGACTTGTTACCACGAATCAAGCCCAGGAAAATGCTGGCTAGCGCTTCTGATGAGGCACTACTGTCACCAATGAAATACGCGGCGGTGTTCCAACCCCCATACGTTTTGGCTTCGTCAATGCGTTGCAGGTGATGGTCGATTTTACCCAGTAACTGCTCGATAGTCTTGTTCATGGTTTCGATGGACATCTGGCGGTTTCTGCCATTTGTCTGGTTAGACGACTGGCTATGGGTAGAACTGGCAGTTTGCGTGTTCGTGTTTGTTCGGGCAGTGGTCTCACTGCGCGATGTCCCGTGGCTTTCACTGTTGCCGAAGCTTTGGCTCTCGGTAGTTGAGTGGGTGTTGCTGCTAGTTTTACTTGTGCCAATGTTGAATGAGCCTTGAAGGGCCGAGCCAACAGCGCTTCCAACCATATATCCCAACGGCCCCCCAACAATGCTACCCAAGCCCCCGAATAAAAGGCTTTCCTCAGCACTTACACTACCAGAAATATTTTGGGCTGTTGACATTCCGACAGCGTGGCTACTTCCTGTAGTGTTACTGGAAGACATGCCAATACTATAGTTGCTACCTCGAGTTTCAGTCAGTCCAAGACTTCTCCCCAACGAGTTGCTTATTCCTTGGCTTATATTTAGTCCAATACTGGCGCTGTCTTGCTCTCCATAAGACAGTGAAAGTTTGGCCAACGGTGATAACTGAGTAGCTACCTGTTCGTAGCCAGTACGGATTACTTCTAGGCGCTGCGATGAGACAGGATCGGCTAGGATCAGCGCTTGGTATACATGGTTCTCAGCTGCGTCGATAAAGCGTTCCAGTCCCTGCATGAAATGGTTGCGGTTTTCGGTAGAGAGTGCCGGCACGCCAGTAACAGCGGTAATACTGGCGGATGCATTCTCCTTTTCTACTTCCATCTGCTCAAATAAGGCATTTGCTTCAGGCAATTTCAGAAGATGCAGAGCACTGCCAGGAAAATGGCCCCGGAAGGTCTCGCGCAGCAGGTCCCCTGAATTCTGGCCCAGCATCTTGCCTGGTTCGCCACGGGCGCCAATGAATAGTTCGGTTTCGCACCCATCCGAACGCAGGAACAAAAAGACGGCATATCCGGCAGCCCCGAGTGCGGTGTATGCGGCGGCTGTGCTTTCCAGAACGGACTGCTTGTTGTTCTGCACGATCCGTTCAATCCGGAACACACGCATATCAGTTGCGCGTGAGAAGGGGGCGTGTTGCTCAGGGTTAGCGATGGGATAGTGAGCTAAGTCGCCTAGATAGCTGCGCGTGATTAGGGCGCGGCCAGCATCAAGGCTTAGCAGGGCATTTTCTTGCACTTCACTGACCATTCGTGATGAAAGGCTGGGGATATTACTTGTCATTTACTTAGTTTTCCTGAGCGACCGGAGAGTAAGTGTCTGCTTAATGTAAGACGTATATTATATTATTTTCACAGGTGTCTTTTCCTGTTTGAACGCGTACGTTCAAACAGGATCCGTTCTAGCTATTCTGGTTCATCAGAAAGCGCATGAGCACAACAACGGCTGCCGCAAGGGAACAACCGATTATCAAGAAAACTTTGAATGGGACACACGACCATTCGGAAGAATTCTGCTGCGTGGCAGACACGTATCCAGTCGTTCCTGCATGCCGGTAGCGACCAGAAATCTGGCTGGTGTCGGAATGCGCATGTGTTGAGGTGCCGGCACTGCGCGAGGGAATAGGAGGGAGCGGAGCAAAGCCTTCCACCCCCTGTTGCCTCAATAGGGAACGGACCTGGATCAGGTGACTAAATCGTTCCGCAGAGTAGTTGGTCTTCAGATAGACTGTCTGGCTATCGTAGTACTGGCTGGTCCACAGTTTCTGGTCGGTGTTCATGCCACGGGCAAAGATTTTTTCAAGAAATGGCTCAAAAAGGCCGGGCACCCGCCTTTGGGTCCACGCCATGGCTGCTTCTAGGTCGGCGCTGGTCAGGCTGTTATCATTCAGTTCCATGCGCAGCGCGGTCCGAATGGTTGGCAGATCACCTTTCTGTACGAACTGACGCAGATTGTCCGAAGGGGTATAGTTCACCATCACCGAATTTGGACTTTCCCGATTTGGAGATGAGACCGGGGAAACAAAGCCAATTGCACCGAGTTTTTTAAGATGCTCCCTTGCCTTGATGAGGTATTCGATACGTTCGCGTGAAAAATTATAATTTTCAAGTTTTCCAAGGTTGTTGTAATAATTATCCGCATTTTTGTTCGCGGGTATATTAAAGTTCAGGAAATATCTGTCTGTTTCCGGTTGCAGATTATCTAGTGCTTCTGGTTTATTTTTATCAATTTCGTCTAGACGCTCTTGCAGTTGTACTGTATTTGTCCGGGGCTCCTTAAGCAGGGCCAGATAGTCTTTCCTAATCGAAACAATCATTCTATCAGTCATTTCGTGCCCTCCCCTAGACTGCCAACGTGCTATCGAGCTTAAATTTAAAGTTTTCGATCCATGCATATTCTTTTTTTGCTTCGGTCATCGCTTTTTCACGCGCCTGCTTATCTATTGTCTTTTCCTTAAGAGACGTCATGATCTCCTGAAACTTGCGATTGAACTCATGGTTCAGGAACTCCACGTATTCGGCGATCAGGGTATCTTTCCCTTCTTCGATTCTTTCGCGTGCTTTCACAACAAGATCTGCAAACTGAGTTTCGATCAGGGTGACGCGCGTTTTCCATATGTTATGCAAGTCGACATAGTCTTCCGAACCATATTCGTCGACGGACTTGGTGCTGCCCCATGAGAACGGATTCCACCAACGGCTATCAGGAACCTCCCTGGTGCCGGTCACGACTTTCTTTGTCTTGATCTCATTCTGGCGCATGGAAAGGTTAAAAGAGATGTTGGATACAGCCTGTTTCAGCCCATCCAGCATGGGCAGATCCAGTTGTGCCGTTCCTTCAAACAGATCAGCAACGTAGCGCTGGTATTCCTTGTAAAGATCATCGCGAACTATTTCCTGTGAAGAATGAAACAAGGCGTCGTAGGCATTGACCAATTTTTTGTACTGGAAGCTGAGGCTACTTTCCGCTTCTGAAAGCAGTCTTCGGGCGACATCAGGTGAAGCCTCCTTGAGATGGAACTGCGCGGCCAGCTTACGCAGGACAGGATTAATGACTTCTTCAAGTATTTTTAACTGCTCCTCCGTCACGAGGGGCAGGAGCTTACCTTCCTGTTCTAGTCTATTTTTATAAGCTGCAGTATTGAAGCCCTTTTCTTGACGCTGTTCCAGTTCGATGATTTCGGTATTTAGCTGGTCCAATATGCGTTGCTCCTGATCAAGCTGTTCAACCAGTCTGGCCTCATTCAGACCTGTTGTAATGGCTTGCGTCATAGCATCATGAACCCGCTTGAGCCGGTGGGGCAGGTTGTATTTGTCGATGTACTCATCGATCATCGTCTCAACTACGGGCAGGCCACTGCTCAGCATCAGGTCGGAATAGCCTTTACCGGTTAGCGCACGATGCACCATCGAAGTCACCGGCATGTATTGCAGCATGTTCATGCTTGACTCTTCGGCAAAACAGTCGGCCATTGCTTTGTACTGGCCACGTTCGTTACGTGTATGCCGGTCAACGGGTTTACGAATCAGTCGAGTAAGATTGGCTGAAATGGGATAAATTTGTGGGTTTGGGATACCATTAGTGGTCAGGTACTCCCTGATCCTCTCAAGTGCGTCAGAAATATTCTCCCCGCTTTCCGGGTCAAACATATCCATCTTGTTGACGACGAAAATGAAGCGGTCCTTGCTCTGCTTACCGCCCTTGCGCATGGTCTCGGCTACAAGGCCCAGAAGGTTCTTGTCGTCGGTCGTGCCCAATTGCGTAGCATTGAGTACATACAGGATCAGCGGGTTACGCCGGGAATCCTGGATAAATTTCATGGTAACGCGCTGATGTTCTTCATCCTGGCTGTTATTAGGGCCCGGGGTATCAGTCAGGACCAGCCGTACTTCTTCACGCTCGTGGATCGCCATGATATCGCCTTCGATATCAATTTGTCTGATTCCGGGCGCCGCGTTCCACTCGCGCATGCGTTCGAGGGTAAGGTTGCCATCCTGGGCGATCCGTTCGCCCTTCGTATTCTGGCAGGTGCCGGTAAAGTGCCCGTGCATTTGGTCGTTATCAGCAATGCGAGTAATGGTGGCAGTGGTGGCCTCATTGCCTGCAGGTAACAGGTCATAACCAAGCATGGCGTTGATCAGAGTCGATTTTCCCGATGACATGGTTGCAACCACATAGACATCGAAATCGCGGTTGAAAGCGTCATCGAGAGAACGGCTGATGCTCTCATCATTGATGATGAATTGAGCAAATGATGGGTTTTGGTGCGCTTCGCCGACTAGTTCACGTATCCGTTCGAGACGCTGTTCGGCAGGATCGGCCTCGATCCATTCCAGTTCAATCTTTATTCCTTCGAAAATCGCTACCTGGGCGGCTTCTTGAATATCTAGGAAATCCGACTCGATTCCTTTAAATATAATATGGTAATGGCTATCTCCATTGAAGAGGATGATCAGTTCATCAAACAGCTTTTCCACCCATACCTGCAGGCGTGATTCCCGGTAGCTTGACAGCTTGCACCCTTCTGCTGGTTGCAGACCGTTGAAGAGGAAGGTCGTCTCCACAATAAAAGGATTGTGAGTGATCTGAATGGTATTCATGGTATCCTTTACCACTTGTATTTGATCTCGAATCAGAAGTTCAGTCGTATAGATTCCGCTGGACACCACAATTTTCTGAAATTCGTAAATTTGGGAAGATGTGGTGTCATACCGGCTTTTCAGACTCAGACGCGCCAGTCCGTCAAACATACGCATAACGCGCTCCCTGATCGGTCCAGAGGCCATTGTGGCTTGCAAAAAGGTGCGCTTTTCCGCATCGGACTTCTCTAGCGCCTGATGCAATTCTAGCCGTTTCCTTCTGGTAAGGGGGGCATGGGAGAGTGCCTTGCGAGCACAGAGTGCCACGTGAGCCATTGTAGGAATAATAATCGGCTGTTCGAAGCCAATTTCTTCTAGATAGGCTTCAACATTCCGTACATATTTCTCGATACTTTCCCCTATGTCAGGATCAAGTAAATCAGTCTTATTTAGAATAAAATAGATAGATACGTCTGCTTTCTGAAGAAGTTCATAACGTAATTGTTCAAGAAGGAGGCGGTCGTCATATGTACCGATCCCAGTAACATTCAGGATATAAAACATGCTCCCGAACGCAATGCTTCTGACCGCTTCAAGCATGATTTGAGCATGCTCACGATCTTGGCTATTGTTCGGTCCCGGGGTGTCATATAGCATGATACTATAGGGAGAACCGAAAATAGACCGGGAACTTCCATACAAAAAGATGCAATGGACGGCAGGGTCTGCATTCCACAGTTGGATGGTTGAGACGGATATTGGTGTGCAATGCGCCAGTTCCTGCCCGTTGCGCGCATAACAGATACCGCCAAATTGCTGGTTATCATGGCCTTGGCACAGAATACCCGTTACGCAGGCAGTTGTTGCCTCATTGGCAGAATGCAGGATTTCCGTGCCAAGCAATGCATTGAGGAACGATGATTTCCCCGCACTCATGGTTGCAGCGACTATAATGTGCAATTCGGGTTCGTTTCGTTCAAGTAGAAAATTCTGATCAGTCATCTGTAAAACAACCTCCGAAATTATTCCGTATAGAAGTGAAATGCTTCTTGAAAAACTGAATATCTACATTGTCAATTATTGAAGTCATTTTTCAATCTCTGATTTCGTAATTATGGTTGTGGGTAGGTGCCGCTCCTGAGAAAGCAATTAAATAAGCATGAATTGTATGCTATCGTGAGTGGGTGTCAATTTCTGACATGGTGGTGTAATGTCATTCTCTAAAGCTCAGGATCTGCTTCGTCTTGCCCAAATGGCGGCTGTTCGGCGCATGGGAGTCAGTCTTGAAGATATCCAAGCTGAATTCCGGGTTTCACATCGTACGGCGCAGCGGATGACCGAAGCGCTCGATACAGTTTTCTCCACTGTTGCCCATATTGATGCCGAGGATCGCAAGCGGCGCTGGCGCTTGGTGGCATCGCCGCCTGATGTGTTGCAGCCACGCCAGGAAACCGCCATAGAGGCTCTGGAAATCGCGATCAGCGGAGCATATGAGCAGGGGCGACTACGGCATGCCCGCGCACTGGAAGACCTGCGTGACAGGTTGTTGACCCGACTAACGCCCCGAGATGCTAGACGATCGGAAGCTGATGCTGAAGCAGTATTGGCCAGTTTGGGTAAGGTGATGCGCCCTGGCCCTACGGTTTCACTGCGTCCTGAGATAACAGATGCCATTATTGAGGCACTACGCGGGCCATTCCGAGTAAGGATCATCTACGGGGCGCCAGAGGCATCGTCTCGCATTGTCGAACCGCATGGCCTTCTGCTGGGTCATCGCAGTTATCTGGTGGCGCGACAGTCCGAACGCAGCGCAGCCATTCTAAATTTCCGTATTGATCGTATTCAAAAGATGGAGGTGCTGGATGAAAGCTTTGCTTTCGCAGATGGCTTTAAATTGAAAGATTATGCGGTCCAAGCATTTGGCGTTTACCAGAACTCGCGACAGTATGGCGAAGTTGTTTGGCGTTTCACGCCGGAGGCCGCTGAACGTGCGGGTGCATTCTGCTTCCATCCTACGCAAGTTCTCGAACCTCAGGAAAACGGGAGCCTGATCGTGCGCTTCAGAGCAGCAGGTTGGCTGGAAATGGCATGGCATCTTTACCAGTGGGGCGACAAGGTGGAGGTTGTTGCTCCGGAGGGATTGCGTGCACTGGTCGAGGGTTACCAACGGTCAGATTTCGACGCACTACCATAACTGCCATAGTTAATATTTTAAGAAAGATTCTACATGAACTATACATTTAGCTATCATGCATTAAAGGATAGATAGCGCGTCATCCGTGACAGTTTTCCTTCAAATTTGGGTCTGCGCGTTCATCGTGCCATTAGTTGGATCGGGCGTGCTGAAACTTGTGAAGTTGACAACGATGCCTGTTTCATCTTTTTGTGGATAGCGTTTAACGCGGTTTATGCAGACGAGAATGAATTCCAAATGGTATCGCCCGGTGAACGCGCAGCTTTTATCGATTATTTTAGCAAGCTGCTTGTGCATGACCACGGGGGGCGTATCTACAATGCACTGTGGCAACGCTTCTCTGGCCCGGTACGTATACTTATGAAAAACCGTTACATATTCAGCTCATTCTGGAAATATCATAATGGAATTAGTGATTTTTCGGACTGGGAAGAAAGATTTAGAATCTCGTTTCGCAGCTTTTCTGCTGCATTTCAGGCGGGAAATACTGTACAGGTTCTTAAGTTTGTTTTTGATCGGCTATATGTCCTGCGTAACCAACTTGTTCACGGCGGAGCAACGTGGAACAGTAGCATCAATCGCAATCAGGTGCGAGATGGGGCTGCCATTCTCGCGTTTCTTATGCCGTTTTTTGTGGAGTTGATGATGGATAATCCACAGGAAGACTGGGGACTGCCATTTTATCCGGTGGTTGAATAATTCTGTCCGCAACATAAGTTCTCCGCGGCGCAGAGGTGGCCTCCATTTCTCGGACAGGGGTATAAGCTATAATCCGGCCTGAGAGAGGAGGGGCTTTATGGGCAAAGGTACGCGCAAGAGATATGGGGCAGAGTTTAAATCACGAGTTGACCTGGCGGCTATCTGTGGGAAGCTGACGCTGGCGAAACTGCCTTCGAAACTGGGGTGCATCAGGCTATGATCGCCCAGTGGAAACGCCCGGCTGACGTGGAAAAACTTCACGCAGAGGTTGGCCAATTGCTAGTGGAGCAGGATTTTTTGCGGGATGCCTCTGTGCGGTTAGGCGTGCTCAGAGGCGGCAAATTGAAGGTCGGGAAAACTCTCTTTTTTGTTCGATCCTCAACCATAAACCATTGATATTGTTATCCACCACAAGTGCGTAAGAAGGGTTTTTCGAACCCTTCAGTTGCGATCTGGGAAACGCTAGGTCAAACAGGTACCGTCGCCAATGGCGATTACAACCAAAAATGGATATCTTAAGTGCTAATTTCTAATGACATGGTGATATTTCTGATTATTGCAACTGCTAGCACATTAGGTATTGCAATCCTCATTTGGAAATGGATCTATAAGCGGCAGTTTTCTATTTCAATTCCTGCTTTTGTAATCCAAAAATCCGTCAATGCGGCATTGCCAATTGCAACCGAGGCAGGAGGTTTCGACCTCCAAATATCTGAAGTTTCCATTTCATTGATAGAAAACAACCGCATACATATCTCAACTGCAGTAAGCGCAGATAAAAATATATTCACAGCAAAAACCGAATTACAGTTATCAGCATCTCTAGTATATCGTGATGCTAAACTTTATCTTTCTAGATTTGCAATAGAAAAATTGATCATCGGTAAAATTGCTTTGCATTCTTCACAAAAGATAACGCCTACGGAAAACACTTGGACATCGGCTTTGCATGGGGCAATTAAGGCTTTTAACGTTGAAGAGAAAGCTGATATATTGACCAGCGGTTATCGTGCCGCTCTTGAGAAAATATTGATGAGTACAGGAGAAACGGCCATAAGTGCTCTTCTAGAGCATATACCTGTATATGTTTTACCATCTGATTCGATATTAGCTCGTCTAACACACTTTTCGATATTATCTATAGAGATAGTGCAAGATAAAATAATGGTTATTTTTGGAAAAAATAAAAGTAATTAGTGTGTTGGAAACTGTGTTTAAGCGGCGTAGGTAATGCGCCGTGGCAAGCCTATTTTAAGGGCGGCATTGGCGATTGTGAAGAGACGCCGTGCGATGGCGACAATCACCAGTTTATGGGGTTTGCAACGCGGCTTCATGCGCCTGGCAACAGCCTTCAGAACTTTATTATTTCAGGCCAACTGCCAGTCCTGTCTGGAACAGGACGTGGAGGGCTCGAAAAACCCACTGGTTTTGAGGCGGCCTTTCTGGTTCCATTACCCTTGCGTTGATTGGGGGCAGACGAAGCAGCTTGGTTTCTTTGATGTTGAAGAGAAGTTTACTCGATTGAGCGGGCTCGGTGATCAGCTCGAAGCATTTTCCCGGACTGTGAATTTTTAAGTGTTCCACCCGGAACTGGAGAAGGCACTGGCGTATTCCGATGGAAGCAAGGGCGGGCGTCCGCCATTTGATCCGGTGTTG
>Ga0157365_10000822_pt1 | contig 13170 bp, 12 predicted proteins | sample AttsexASBM3_FD_111478 | JGI IMG/M metagenome (GOLD analysis project Ga0157365, IMG submission 111478) | Fungus gardens microbial communities from leaf cutter ant in Ribeirão Preto, State of São Paulo, Brazil - Atta sexdens ASBM3 | ecosystem: Host-associated > Fungi > Mycelium > Unclassified ... | reverse complement strand
GCTGGAGAGCACGATCTCACGCCCCGACAGGAAAGCCGTGGTGAAATCATGCGCTGCCGTGCCGATCAGACGCTCAGGTGAGGGCAATCCGGCCCGCGTGCGCATGGGGCGGCTGAGCCAGGGGCCGGGATCGGTGGCGGGCGGCCAGATCCCCTCGTTCAGCCCGCCCAGAATGACCAGATCGGCAAATTGCAGGCGCGCCTCGAGGACGCCGAGGATAGAGACACGCGGATGCAGGGCCTCGCCGTCGCGCCCCTGCAACACGCGCTGCCCGAACACCATCTGCCCCGCCATCGAAGCCAGCAGGAAAGCAGGCATGCCTGACAAGGTTTGCGGTGGGAGCACAGCACCATGCGTCATCAGGCTGGCGATATGGCGTGAAAGGGCATGGCCCTCTGCACCGAGCCAAAGCCTCTCATCCCCCGGCTGATCCTGTGTGGTGGTCAGAGCCTCGGCCGCGCGTACCAACGCCGCCAGAAGATCCGGCAAAGGATGGGCAGCCTTGCCAAGCAGTGGAGAAAGCGCTTCGGACAGACGATCGAGAAACGGCCCAAGCGGTTCTGCCTGATCGGGGCTGTCGGCTGTTTCGGCGCCGCTTTGGTCCTGCTCGTGCAGCGCACGGCGCAACCCGGCAATGCCCGGCGGCGGGGCTGGCCCACGCAGAACGAGCCGCTCCAGCCGGCGCGCCGTGGCGCGGCAATTACCCGGCGTGGTGCCGAGCGCCACGAGCGGATGCTTCAGCATGGCCAGCAACGCCACGGGAGCGAGATCGGCCGAGGCGGCCTCCGCAATCAGACGCAGCAGTATGGCGGCGGGCGTCAGGGCCAGGGCCTCCCCTGCGCTGTCATCAGCCACAATGCCGAAACGCAGCAATTCGGTCGCGACACGTCTGGCCAGAGCGCGGTCTGGCGTGACCAGTGACGCCGTGCGTCCCGGGCTGTCGACTGCTTCGCGCAGGATCATGGCCAGGGCAGCAGCCTCCTGCTGCTGGTCATCCGCCTCGACGCGCGTGATTCCGGCAAGCGGGAGACCCTCCCGGCTCTCCCCCCAGGCGGTGAGTCCCTCCATGGGGCGCATGAACAGGCTGGTAAGGCCGATACGCGCACTCAGGACCTGACGGGCGGGCTCATCCTGAGGATCAACGCCGTCTGACCAGACAGCCATGGTTTCACGGGAAACATCCAAGTCATTGAGAAGTCGTCGAAATCCGGATTGAGGGTGGCTTTCGGGCAAATGGGCCCAAAGTGATTCCGGCAAATCGAGATCGACACCAGGCAGGATCACGCAGCCCTGAGGCGCGTCCAGCACCGCCCGCAGAATAGCGCAGACGGCAAACATGCCATCGGTGAAGCCGACAGCCCAGAGCGGTCCCTGAGGCGGGGCATCACGCCAGCGTGCCGCCTGTGCCTGCAGGACGGCCACCTGCCGGGCCACCGGGTTCATCAGCCCCGTCTCGCGCAGCCATTCAGGCCAGGCCTCTGTGACGATATGGAGGAATTGCAGCGTCTTGTGCCAGTGATCCGCAAAGCGCGGCTCAGCTGCATCGGGCAGGCGCTCGCGCAGATCGACCGCGACACGCTCGGCGTCATCCATCAGCTCTGCCAGCGCCGAGGCAAGCGGCCAGGCCTGCTCAAGCGTCAGATCCGCGCTGAACACCCCCCTTGCCTGCAGGACCAGAGCCGCCAGAACCGACAGGCGGCGCAAGGGATCAACGGCAGGCGGAAAGGAGAGTGCATCGGCACCGGCCAGAGCGAGGTCGTCCTCATTCACGTCGCTGACAGGCACGATACGGGGCAAAAGCGCGGCTCGCCCATCGAGACAGCGCAGAAACGCCTCGGTCAGATTGCGCGCGGCCCGTCGGCTGGGGACCAGAATAAGCGCGTTCTCCGCTCCATGCTGCGCAGGCCCCGCGAGCCAGCGACGCGCCACATCATCGAGAAAGGAGCGATCTGCCGGAATGGTCACGAGGGTCACAGGCGGTCACTCCACCCCTCGATCTGCGCCGTACGACAGGCTTCCTCCGCCCCTTGGGTGAGCGTGAGGTGGAGCGCGTGAGCCGGGAGTTCATCCCCCGCCCGCTCTGGCCACTCCACGAGCATGATGCCCTCCTGCACCTCATCCCAGCCCAGCTCGAAAAGCGCGTCCGGCCCATCCAGACGCCAGAGATCGAAATGCGCAACCGCTCCCTTTGATGTGTCATAGAGCTGAACGAGAGAGAACGTCGGACTGGGTACCTCCAGCGTCGGATCGTTAGCCAAGGCGCGCAGAAAGGCCCGAGCAAACACGCTCTTGCCCATGCCCATTTCACCATGCAGCGCGATCACGTCTCCTGGCTTCGATAAACCTGCGAGACGGATGGCAAGAGTTTCGGTGGCAGACTGGTCGGGAAGATCGAGTTCGCTCATGGGCGTAGTCTAGAACTGCGCCGAGGGGATGGGTAGGGGCTGCGAGAGGTCGCGACACACCCAACCCGCGTCGCTCTGTATCACAACAATCTCTCGATTTTAGGCTTTGCTGACTCTTGGGGCCAAACTCAGCCTCATCAATATAATCGGCCCACAAATAATAAATACAATCATAGAAAATAAAAATGGATCGTTCGATGAAATTGGCATGTTATACACCGTTGATTGGTGGTTGCTCGTTTAGGCTCAGGACTCATAGCCAGAACATGACGGTAGCAGTGAGGCAGATGGCGGAGAAAAAGACGATCGGGCATCTGTCGTAGCGCGTCGCGACCCGCCTCCAGTCCTTCAGGCGGCCGAACATCGTCTCGATGCGATTGCGCCGTCGGTATTTGCGCCTGTCGTAACTAACCAGCGTCGTGCGGAATTTCCGGCCGGGAATGCAGGGTTTGATACCTTTTTCTTCCAGTCCGCCCCTGCACCAGTCGACGTCATATCCACGATCGGCTAGGAGCCATTTCGCCGCAGGAAGACTCTCCAGCAGAGCCGCGGCGCCGGTGTAATCACTGAACGGACCTGCCGTCATGAAGAAGCTGAGCTTCCGGCCGCTCCCATCGGTCACCGCGTGTAGCTCCGTGTTCATGCCGCCTTTGGTGCGCCCGATCAGGCGGCCCGCATCCCCTTTTTTGCCCGCAGGCTGGAAGCCGTACGGTGCGCCTTAAGGTGGGTCGCATCAATCATGATCGTCTGATGGTCCGCCCTGCCAGCCGCCAGGCCGTCCCTCAGACGGACAAAAATCCCCTCAGCGCTCCATCGCTTCCAGCAATTGCAGAGCGTCTTTTGCGGCCCATATTCCCGCGGTGCATCCTGCCAGCGCAGTCCATTGCGGTTCACCAAGATGATCCTACTCAGCACGCACCGATCATCGACACGTGGTCTGCCATGGCTCTTGGGAAAGAACGGCCGCAGACGCACCATCTGTTTTTCCGTCAGCCAATACAGGTCGCTCATCCTCAGTCTCCACGCAGAGGCTGAATCAGACTCTTCCATCCAGATCCATGGGTCCCGAGCCTCGCCGACACCTTGGACAAGCACGCCTACCCCTGCCCAAAGGCCTGAACTATATCCCCCGCCAAATTATCGATTTATTTTGGATACAATGCTGCGATTTCAGCCGATCGACAAGTTTCTTCAAGCCCGGAGGTCCAAAGTTCCCCTCCCCCCCCAATCGTGTAGGGTGGTTACAAAAAGGCCACCGCCGATTGATAGAGAGAACAGCCGCTGCTCATGAGAAGAAAGCCCGCTGATCTTCAACCGCGCGACCCTCGACGGGTCTGACAAAGCCCCAATTATGGCGCCCTCAATCCTTTCGGAGCAGATGGTAAGCTGTGCCTTAGTCCCGAAGATAATGAGTCTCTCAGGGCCAATTTGAGCGCCCATCAAGATACATAAGGTCAACTGGCGTTGATCGTAGTCGGTTGGATATTCTGAGCATCGCCAAAAGCCCAGGTGTGGGATGCAGGATAGGTGGGCGTAACATCGACCACCGCGACTAAAACAAGGGTACACCTCAGAATGATATTTAGCACCCTCAGATCAATCCTGCTAACTCACACCACTCTGTAAGCCGCCAAGTCACAAATGCGGTCACACCGGAACTTGCTATCTATCGCCTCGCGATTCGGGGCGCGGCCTTATCCAACAACATCACCACATCAGACCGGTGTACTGAAGGACGGCATATGGATTAACCATACAGCCTCTGTTAAATTTCGTATTGGTCTAGGCTTGTCGCGATCAGTTCGGCCTACCAGATTGACGCGGGCAAACCGTCCCGGCAAATCACTCTATCCGTTTAGTCGCCTGTCATTCCGCTCCGGAGGAGGCTGCTAGAAAACTGCGTTCCCATGGAAGACTTAAAATGAACAGACTGGAAAAATTAGTAATATCACTGAATTATTATTGTATATTCTTAATTTTTCTAGTCATATTTTTTCTGTCATACGGCATTGTCGTTACGTCTGATTATGCTTTTTCAGATGACTATGCCCTCTTGTTTGACGCTTCAGTCCGCAATCTTACCGCTGCGAGCACTATGTTAGCGCAGGGTGGCAGACCATTGTATGCGATATTCAATTACATCTTTTTACTGACACCCAATCTGACAGACTTGGGTTGGATCAGGTTAGGCTCGATATTGGGCATAGCAAGCTTTTCCACGCTTCTGTATCGGCAGATCAGAACACACATAGATATCCCGGCGGATATGGCAGCGATAGCCGCTATTTTATGCGGCCTGGCTCCAGCATTTCAAGTATATTCAGCGTGGACCATTGATGCCCCATTCCCATGGGCGGCATGCCTCTCCGGCATCAGCCTGATGATATTGGCACGAACCGATAGGAAGCCTCTTCGTCGGCTAATTTCTTCCTATCTAGTCTTGACCACCTCCATGATGATCTACCAACCTGCAGCAATGGTATATTGGGTATTCGCTGCCGTAGTATTTTGGGATCAGCGAGACCGAAGCGCGGTAATTACACTCTATGCACAATCCTTAATTGTTATGTTTTCTGCATTGGCAACAGACTTTCTTGCAAGTAGAATAATTCCCATCATACTTTTCAATAATCCACCTCCACTTGAAAGGGCAGGAGTCACACATGATGTGTTTGGGAAGTTATACTGGTTTCTTCATGAGGTATTGCCAAACGCACTCCGCCTCCCTTCGATCGGGGACAGCTACATTGTTTCTTTTTCATGTTTCGCACTGATAACAGCAGGGCTCATATTCAAATTTCATAAAAACCCATCAAAGATTTGCCTATATGCAACCTTAATCCTCCTGTCATATGCTCCCAATTTGATCGCAAAGGAGAACTGGGGAAGTTACCGCTCGCAGGCCGCCCTTGGCGCGCTCTTAACCCTTCTTTTTTTCTTGACAGGTTACTATCTGGCAAGCCTAACCAAAGCAAGGCTCCTGATACGGAATGCCGCCATTCTTGCGTTGGTCTATTTCTCGTTCCTCGCGCACAGAAATATCGACCGCCTATTTGTCAAGCCTCAGGTCAAGGAGTTGGCCCTCGTCGAGAAATATCTATCTGATGAACCTCACCTCCTCGAGAATATTCAAACAGCACAGTCTGTCTACTTCATTCCATCCCATTGGGAGAATGCCCTCGTCACTCCCATCCGGTACGACGAATTTGGCCTCCCCTCGTCAGCGCAGCCATGGGCTCCGGTCGGGATGGTGTGGTCAATCCTGCATTCGAGTGGATATCCGACGCCGCCCGGCTTACTCAACTTCACCGTGGGACCCAAAACACGGGCTCCCCTGTCCAAAGATATCGCAGTAGTCGATCTAGATATGGCCATTCAAACCAAATTCAGATGAATCAAAAAGTATGCGATAAAGCGGCAATCGAGATGGCGCAAATAGGCGAACACCAGAAAGCAAAAAGATGAATCTCTCTCTCTTCTCCATAGCTATCTTAAGCGTGACACTGAATGCTGTGGCACAGATTGCGCTAAGAAAAACGATGTTGACGTTAGGCGCGTTACCGGCGTCACTGTTTACTCTATTCTCCTTCCTGAGTAATCTCGCCGGAAATATTTGGTTCTTGGGCGGGATGCTTTGCTACGCGGTGAGTATCGGAGCGTGGATGGTTGTTCTAAGTAAAGCGGAAGTAAGCGCCGCATATCCCTTGCTGTCTATTGGCTACCTTATCACAGCTGTTATTGGTTATTTTTTCCTGGGGGAGCATGTGAACACGACCCGCGTTATCGGCATCGGCATTATCTGTGTCGGTATCGTCGTAATTTCGAGGAGCGCATAACCATGAGACATATCATCACCGGTGGATCCGGTTTTACCGGCAAGGTCTTGACACGGTTGCTTCTTGAAACCGGGAGTACCGTCGTTCACTTCGACCAAAATCCAATAGAGGATGGTATCGCACAGGGAGATTTCCAAGCGGTCAAAGGAGATATCCGGCGCCCGGACGACGTAGAGCGCCTCAATCTCACCGCAGGGGATGTCGTCTATCACCTCGCAGCGCGGCAATTCGCGAACGACGTCCCTAAACATAATCGAGATGAGTGGTTCTCAGACGTTAACGTCAATGGTACCCAAAACATCGTTGATGCCATGCAAAAGGCTGGCTCGAAGAACCTCATCTTTTTCTCGACTGACATGACCTATGGCAAGCCAGGGATTTGCCCCATCCCCCCAGATAGTGAGCAAAAACCCCTCGGTCCCTACGGTAAAAGCAAGCTTTTGGCGGAAAAAATCTTGATGGATGCCGAGGGAATCAACGCGACAATCTTTCGACCAAGGCTCATAACAGGCTATGGACGCCTTGGAATCCTTGGAAAGCTCTTCAGTCTGATCTACAGAGGTCTCCCGGTACCTATGATTGGAGATGGATCCAATCGGTATCAAATGGTTGGTGTGGATGACTGCGCGCGAGCTGCGATACTCGCTGTAGAAAAGGGATGTCCACCTGGCCCATTCAATCTGGGCTCAAAGTCTCCTCCGACGACTTATGACCTTCTATCAGGTGTCATAGCTCACGCTAAATCGCGTTCCAAACTTCTGCCTATACCTGCAACCGCAATAAAGACCGTTCTATCTGCGATGGACCGTATTGGTGCCACGCTCTTGTATCCGGAGCAGTTCATGATCGCTGATGCGGACATCATGCTTGAGACTTCCAGTACAGTTGAACAACTCGGCTGGTTCCCTTCCCTCGACGACGTAAGCATGATGAATGCTGCGTACGACGCGTTCATCGCCACTAGACGCTGATTGTCGAAATCGACGAGCTTTACGAGGGTATAGAGTTGCGCCTCAAAGATATAATATACGAATGCAGGCCTCATCAGTATCTCAAGAATTCCTTCGTCCTCATAGGGCCGATGTTTTATGCCAAATGGGATTTTAGAATACTATGGCAGACTTTACTTGTATTTGTCGCATTCAGCGCAATGGCAAGCGCTGTTTATTGGATAAACGATATATTTGACGTCGATTTAGACCGACTCCATCCGACGAAACGCCAGAGACCGATTGCCGCGAAACGCATCTCAATTACCTTCGCGTATAGATTTGTCTTTATCCTGTTTTTGATAAGTACGCTTATCTCCTATACGGTCAGCTATTGGGCGTTATCGTTTATTATTGGGTATGCTGCGATCAATATCTTATATTCCTTAAAGTGGAAACACGTCCCAGTCATCGACGTATTCATCATTTCTTTTGGATTTATGTTGCGCATACTGGCGGGCACCATGGGCTTAGGGATTACCACGTCATCCTGGCTGGTCTTGTGCGGCCTTATGCTAACTTTATTTTTGGGCTTCTCTAAGAGACAGGCCGAGCTCATGAGTATAAACGATCATCCAGATCGGAACAAACTTTTGTCACGCAAAGTATTAGACGACTACTCACCCGCCATGATTGAGCAATTTATGGCGATAAGTGCAGCATGTACGATAATTTCCTATAGTCTTTACACGGTATCCCAAGAAACCATAACGAAACACCACACTAGCGATCTATTCTATACTGTCCCGTTTGTTATCTATGGTATTTTTAGATATATATACCTGCTGCACAAAAAAAATGGCGGACAGGATACAGCCAGAGACCTTTTGTTCGACCGGCATATGTTGATAACAGGTATCTCATGGATAATTTTAACTACCATCATCTTGACAACAGCGAGATGACCATGGCGGTTATCAATGAACGCGCACACAAAAGCCTGGCTTTATTCGATTTCGACGGAACGCTTACCCGAGGAGACAGTCTTTGGCGTTGGCTCTTCTACGCTCTAAAACCAATAAGACTTATCAAGTCTGCCATACTAACTCTTCCGTGGCTTGTAGGGTATCGGCTAGGTTATATTTCTAATAACGAGGCAAAGGGGCGCCTTCTGAGCGCTGCTTTCGGAGGAATGTACGCGGAGAACCTGCGCAATGTTGGTCGCCTCTTCTCTGAGGAAGTCATCCCGCAAATCCTCAGAGAGGATATGATGGCTCGCGTGACGAGCTACCAGAGCCGAGGTTATGAATGCGTTCTGGTCAGCGCCTCCCTAGACTACTATCTCGAGCCTTGGGCAAGGTGTGCGGGTTTTGTGCAAGTCCTCTGCTCGTCGTTGAAGACGGACGAATTGGGAAAAGTAGGCGGCGGTTTCGCTGGCATCAACTGTCACGGCGCGGAAAAAGTCGCTCGTATCCAACGCTATATTGATTCCCGGTCGGATTGTAAGCCTGTCGTCATAGTCGCTTATGGCGACAGTCAAGGAGATATCCCCATGATGGAGCTTGCGAGAGAGGCATGGTGGGTAACTCGTAGCGGAATTGAGCCATTTACTCGCTCTGCTGACAAAAACACCCACGAGCCCTGACTACTCAGCATCGTCCCTGATACACGTACACCCGTTCCGTTATCCTAGGGTTCTTCCATCTGCCCCTTGAAATGGAGCACAAGCCAAGCTTCGCAGTGCCCATGGCGTCCCGCATTTTCAGGTAGATTTGCTACCTTGCCCATAGCCTCGATAGGCGGGAAGATCGACCTTGTGCAGGATTGCATAGCCCCGAAGCCCGAACCCCATCACAACGGACACGGTTCCGGCCAGAATGGGAGGCATATCCAGTTCGTGCAGCCCGACATAAAGCCCCGAGGCGAGAGCGGCAGCCGTGACGTAGAGTTCGGGGCGGATCACGATGGAGGGCAGTTCGGCCAGCACGTCGCGAATGATGCCGCCCATGCACGCCGTGACAACCCCCATGATGGCTGCAGGCAGCCAAGGGATACCATAAGCCAACGCCTTCGCGGCGCCGTACACCGCGTAGGAGGCCAGGCCGAGGCCATCGAACCAGTCGATGGCGCGCTCGGGCCACAGGCGATGCGGCGTGCACCACACCAGAAAAGCGATACCCAAACAAACGGCCAATGGCGCCGTTGCGTGCATCCAGAAGACCGGTGCGCCGATCAGCAGGTCACGCAGCGTACCGCCGCCCACCCCTGTCATGGCTGCGAAAAAGGCGAAGGTCACGATGTTCTGCCGCGCCCTGGCTGCCACCAATGCACCCGATATGGCAAAGACGGCCGTACCCGCCATATCGAGGTCCGACAGGGTCGAGGCCGAAAGCGCATGGATGGAGGCAAGTGTGGCAGGGCTCACGCAGCGAGCGCCTCGATATCGGCGGCAAGCTGCGCCACGCGTGCGGGATCGGCGTCCCAGGCGAACATGAAGCGCGCGCCCCCGCCGATGAAGGTGTAGAAGCGCCAGCCCTTTTCGCGCAGCCCCTCGAGCACGCGTTCCGGCGCCTTGAGAAATACGGCATTGGCCTGCACCGGGAACATGAGGGACAGCCCAGGGAGCGCCCCGACGCGCGCGGCCAAAGCGCGGGCGCAGTCATTGCCATGGGCACCATTGCGCAGCCAGGCACCGCTTTCGAGGAGTCCGATCCAGGGAGCCGAGATGAAACGCATCTTTGAGGCGAGCTGCCCTGCCTGCTTGCAGCGATAATCGAAACCCTCCGCGAGGGCGGAGTCGAAAAACAGGATCGCCTCCCCCACGCCCATGCCGTTCTTGGTGCCTCCGAAACACAGCACATCAACACCCGCTTTCCATGTCATTTCCGCCGGGGTGCAGCCCAGCGTGGCGCAGGCATTGGCGAAACGCGCGCCATCCATATGCAGGCGCAGCCCGTGCTCTCGGCATGTCTGCGCAAGGGCGCGTATCTCGTCCAGGGAATAGACCTCGCCCGTTTCCGTGGGCTGGGTGATCGTCACCACCTTGGGCTTGGGGTAGTGGATATCGCTTCGACAGGTCGCCAGCGCCTTGATATCGTCGGGAAAGAGCTTGGCGTGGTCTGTGCGCGCCACCAAGAGCTTGGACCCGTTGGAGAAAAACTCGGGTGCGCCACATTCATCGGTTTCGACATGGGCGAAGGACGAGCAGATCACGCTGTTATAGGACTGACATAGCGCAGCCAAAGCCAGAGAATTGGCCGCCGTGCCGTTGAAGGCGAAAAATACCTCGCAATGCGTCTCGAACAGCGTGCGAAAGCTATCTGCGGCGCGGCTGGTCCATTCATCCTCGCCATAGGCGGGCACCGATCCCGTATTGGCCTGACGCATGATGTCCCACACCTCGGGACAGATACCGGCATAATTGTCACTGGCGAATTGCTGGGCCACGGGCGCAGGGTCCTTGATCGCTACCGGGATCGGAACGGGCTTCAGACAAGGCAGGGTGTGGCATGTCCCGAGATTGCCGGAGCGGCCACATCTCTCCGGGTGAGCGGAGATACCACCTTGCCCGGGAGCAGGTTGGCGCCGGAGAAACGATACCGGCTCTTGATGCTGGCGCCTTTGGTATCAAAGCCTGACGGGCCGCGCAATGCGCTTGTGTCCATCGGCTCTGGCGCAAGGGGGTGCATCGCTTGACGGAATGTGGTTTCTATCGCCCTCATTGCTAAGCACGACTGAACAGAAACGGATGACAGCTGACATGGGCCAGACCCCTCTCGACATCGATGTGGCCATTATCGGTGCAGGGCCGACCGCGCTTTTTGCCGCGTTCGAGTGCAGCATGCTCAAGCTTTCCTGTGTGCTGATCGACGCTTTGACCGAGATCGGAGGCCAATGTGCAGCGCTCTATCCCGAAAAGCCAATCTACGACATTCCCGCCCATCCCTCCATCGAGGGTGGCGCGCTGATTGCCGCACTCGATGCCCAGATCGCGCCCTTCGATGTGCCGCGTCTTCTGGGCCAGCGTGTCGAGAAACTCGAAGGAAATCGTGGCGCTTTCACCCTCTCCACCGATAAAGGTAATGTGGTGACAGCGCGCGCTGTGATCATCGCGGCTGGTGCAGGGGCATTTGGACCGAATCGCCCCCCGCTCGACGGGCTGGACGCTTATGAAACCAGCGGCGCCGTGCAGTATTACGTTCGCAAGCGCGCCGATTTTACAGGCAAGCGTATCGTGGTAGCGGGCGGCGGCGATTCCGCACTCGACTGGGCGCTCTCCCTGTCCGACATTGCGGAGAAGATCTATCTGCTGCACCGGCGCGATCGCTTCCGTGGCGCGCCGGAGACCCTCGCCCAGATCGAGGCGCGTGTAGCCGATGGCCGCATCGAGAAGGTCGTGCCCTACCAGCTTCACGCGCTCCAGGGCGAAAACGGCGCGCTTGCAGCAGTGGACGTGATCGACCTCGAGGGTCAGGTACGCCGTATCGAGGCCGATACACTCCTCCCCTTCTACGGGCTCTCCACCGATCTGGGGCCAATAGCGACCTGGAACATCGATACGATACGCAGCACCATTCCCGTTACCCCTTCGAGCATGGAAACCAGCCTGCCCGGCGTTTTCGCCATTGGGGACGTGGCCACCTACCCCGGCAAGCTCAAACTGATCCTGCAGGGTTTCAGCGAAGGCGCGATGGCGGCCCATGCCATTCACCCGATCGTGAATCCCGATCAGGCGCTTCATTTTGAATACTCCACCAGCAAGGGCGTACCCTCGGGCTCTTGAGCCGGAATGGGGTGTCAGTTTAGTATGATCTCGAAATGATCGGAAGATTTGAGACCCTGATGACAAGCCTGCCAGATACGGCGGAATACGAGGCCAGACAGCGCGCAGGCGGGTGGCTACGCATCGACCTCGACGCGCTGAAGCATAATTATACCCTGCTGAAATCACTCGCAGGGCCGAATGTCGCTGTGGGAGCGGCCGTCAAGGCTGATGCCTATGGACTCGGGGTCGAACGGGTAGCCCCCGCCCTGTACCGTGCCGGATGCCGGCGGTTTTTCGTCGCGACGGTCGAGGAGGGGCTGAGCCTGCGCCCTCTTCTGCCTCAGGATGCCGCCCTGTGCGTTCTCAATGGGCCGACACCGGGCAGTGAGGCGCTGATCAGAGCGCAGAATCTGACGCCGGTGCTCAACAGCCTCGATCAGTTGCGGCGCTGGGCGGCGCTCTGCCTGGCTGAACTCGGACCCACCTCTTGCCTCGTGCAGCTCGATAGCGGCATGTCGCGCTTCGGACTTTCCGAAGCCGATATCGATGTCGCCGTGGCTGACAACCTTCTAGCCGGTCTCGATGTCAGCCATGTCATGAGTCATCTGGCCTGCGCTGACGATGCATCCTCACCGCGCAATGAAGGCCAACGCCTGCGCTTTGAGGCGCTGCGACGCAAGCTTCCATCTTCCCTTCCCGCCAGCCTTGCTGCGTCGAGCGGCATCTTCCTTGGCGAGGCCTATCATTTCGATCTGGTACGCCCAGGCTATGCGCTTTATGGCGGCAACCCAACCCCCGACCGCCCCAACCCGATGCGTGCTGTCGTGACGCTTCTTGCCGGTATGGTGCAGGATCGCTGGATCCCGCCCGGTGTGGCGGTGGGCTATAGCGCGCGCTTCGTGGCCGAAGCGCCCACGCGCATCGCAACCCTTTCCGTTGGCTATGCTGACGGGTTCCACAGGCGCGCTGGCGGTCTTGCCAGTGCCGTCCTGCCCGACAGTCCCGATATCGCGCTTCCTGTCGTAGGGCGGATCTCGATGGACTGCATGGCGCTGGATCTGACCGCGCTGGGAGACAGACCCCTGCCCCCCGGCACCGGTTTCGAGCTGATCGGCCCCCATCGTCCGCTGGACGATCTGGCCGCGGCACTGGATACGATCGGTTATGAGCTGCTGACCGGACTCGGCACGCGCTTCCATCGTGAATATATCGAGAGTTCCTCATGAAGATCATCG
>Ga0157365_10000821_pt1 | contig 13175 bp, 6 predicted proteins | sample AttsexASBM3_FD_111478 | JGI IMG/M metagenome (GOLD analysis project Ga0157365, IMG submission 111478) | Fungus gardens microbial communities from leaf cutter ant in Ribeirão Preto, State of São Paulo, Brazil - Atta sexdens ASBM3 | ecosystem: Host-associated > Fungi > Mycelium > Unclassified ... | reverse complement strand
CGGTCAGGATGCTCAATGAGCGTATGGGTTCATTGATCGAGAAAACGAAAGTACGCCCGTTGCGGCGGGTCGGTGCGACCTGCGTCTTACCATTAACAAGAAGAGCAATATCCGCCGTTGCGTCAGCAGCGGGCTCATCCTTCGGCACGACCAGCCCCGGAACACGCGCTGCGATGTCTCGGAAGAGAGGTTCCACAAATTCGCGGGCAGTGCAAAGGGGGGCAGCACTATCGTGCTCCCAAGTCAGATCCCGGCTCTCACGTCCTTCAAAGGCAATGTGTCCTGTGTCCAGAAAGGACTCGGATAATACGCCGTTCGCCCTGATGACAGAATGCGTGTCGAGCTCGATATGATAGACATCATAGCTGTCCGAAGGCTTGTCCAGAACGATGGAATGACCATTGACCAGCATGCGGACAGGAACAAAACACCCGTTGAAGAACATGCAGTGCTCTTCTGTCACATGTAAGTCCCTGTACGGCATATTATCGCCCAGCGCATTCTGCCGGACGATTACAGAAGGACAGCGTGCATCGACCTGCGATTTCCCGACCCAGATGACTTGTCGGGCGACCTCCTGACCGTTTTCAAACGCCATGACACGATCGGAAAGCGAGATGTCTTCCACCGCCACAGGACCGCGGGCTGTATCGATCAGCGTGCCTGCCAGATAGCATGGCGGCGCTCCAGCGTAGCTGATGCCACTCTCACTGGATCCCGAGAACAGATTATAGGTCGAAAAACCGGCCGGATTATAGCCCAAACCGATGTCGATCGTCAGAGTTACCGTGTTGCCGCCATAGCTTGTATTGATCGTCAGGTACCCTGTCGCAGGATCGTACGAGCAACTATCGGCGCTCCCTGATGAGCAGAGATCCAAGATATCTCCATTTCCGAAACCTCTGATCTTCAGTCCCGACACATTGTTAGGCAGCATAGCCGGACATATGCCAATGTAGTTTCCTCCACCATTACAATTAATAGTAACATTCTTAATGGCGCTTGTTACTCCACTACTGCTGCTCGAAGAGCCGAATACGACCTGTGAATTGGTCATATTAATGGTCTGATTTGAGATGCTTGTGAATGTATTGTTTGCGTAATAGTACTGAGCGTTTGAATAGTTACTCGCTATTGTGACATTGGCCAAATTAATTGTACCGGCACCTTTTATTCTACCGGTCTGATTGTAATTGAATAAGGCCGCATTATTTACGTTGATCGTTCCGTTATTTACAACATTACCCGCTATATTGAACAGGTTCTGCAGATTAAGCGTAACACTAGGATTAACATTACCCTGCGCTCCAATGCCCGTCAGTGTGACGACACCCGTCGAGCTTATTACAGACCCAGCTGTGTAGTCGCCGCCGTAATCGCCCAGAGCAATGCTGGAGTTATCGCTCAGAGTGATGTTCAGATTGCCGTCAACATGAACCTGGCTGCTGGTGCCATCAGAACCATACACCCAGCATCGATTGCTGTTCGCAGCAACGTATACGTTGGTCGTCGTGTCCGCCGGAGTTGTGGCGTCAGCTTTGGCAAAATCACCAGAAAGGTTTATATTGTTCGCCAAATTATCCGGCCCCGCCTAAAGTTAATCCAAAGTCACTTCGATCTTCGGTCGCATTGGGATCATCCCTTTATAGACCCTGATTAGTGGGATTTCATTTACGTATTTGTTAGATACGCGCAATATCCGATCATGGGGCTATGCCCCTGAAAGTACGCGGCAAAATGCCGACAGACGATGAAGAGGCGAAGGTTCGATGTCGTTAATGCCTACGCCCAGTATGGAGAAAGGTTTCCGGCATTTCATCCTTCATTTCAAGCATCTGACAAAAAACAATCTTACTTTCATGAATTTACGTTAGCTCTCGTTAAAGTTCGTTTCAATCAGGCAAGATTCGCTTCATATATCAAACCGGATAGCAGTGTTTGACCCGGGACTACTCAACTCGCGCCGACATAACAAGCTCAAGAAAATGCCGTTAGCTCAGATCGATCCCCGGTCAGGAGAGGCCTAACCCGCTCGCCCCACGAGGTGTCACCGCTAATGGAAAGCCAAACGCGCTTTCGCTAGAACGATCCGCTCTATACCTTCTGCCGGGACCCGGACCGATAGGCTACCGACATCGGTTTCAACAGCGGCAAATGGCCTCCGCTCGTGGTGCGTTCAACGCCCCGGCGGGAATTCACTCCGGCTGTCTCCCCGATACTTCTCCCGAACCCGACGCTTTATCGGCAAGTGTCGTCGTGCGTCATGTCGGCCATATCCCACTCAGAAACCTTGGTCCGAGCCTGGACTGGCAGGAAGATACCGGACAATACCGCTAATTCCATGTTTCTGTCGGAGACCGATTGGCATTACGGATTCCACGTTTTTTTCGAATGCCCACCGTTTCCGTCGCCGCTCCCCGACCGGCAATGTTCTACCAAATCGGCCACTTCTAAGAGCTTCGAATTAATCAGCAAATAACCTGTTTGATATACGAATTACCTCCACCACAGGAAAATAGCATAACAAAGATTATAGGTCTTAACATTCAAATTCGAAGACCTTGCTCCACAAGAGAGAGCAGGCGACGGATCGATACGCGTATTTCGCAGTATGAACGCACGAGCACAGCCATACGTCTCTCCAGATTAACACTCGTGTCTATACGGTTGCTTTAGCGTGACGGGAGCGTCAAAATACGCGGATTCAATCTGTAATCTCAAGTAAGACGAGCATAATCCGATGACCGATACCACTTTGAGTAGCCGTTTCACGTGGGCAGAAGGCACCACGAGTGAAGGTGACATTAATAATATTACAGTCAATCCCGGACTTGTACCTTGCTGGATTTCGGGCAACCCTGGAGATGCGGCTTTTACAATCGACGGCACCATGATTGTTAATATGGGTGAGGGTGCGGGTATTGCGCTTGGTGTATGGGACGGCTCGTCACTGAACAGCGCCACGCTGAGTGCAACTGGTGTTCTGGCGGTTAACGGGAGCGGCGTTCAGGGCAGCGCCTCTGGATATGACAGCATAACCGCAAAAGGATTTTTCAATCTGGCAGGAAATATTACGAACAATGGAAGTATTACTATAAATAACTGCTCGATTTACAACTACAACGCCAGCTGCCATATGACCGGGTCAGGGACAATCACTCTGAACAATGTCACACTCGCGTCCGCCGGCGGCAAACAGCTTTGCTACGGCAATCCGACATTCATGAGCATTACTGGCCAAACCATTAATATGAATAACTCTCAGGTCGCCTTTGGCTGTGCGGCTGTGTCTGGTGGTGGCGTAGCGAGTAACCTGACAATCAATCTCACCGGTGGGAACAACTATATCGGATTCATCCCGAATACGTCAGTATCGTCAATAACCGTTACTGGCTTCGGTATCGGCGACATTATCGATCTTGCTGCGAAAGGCGTTACCGACTCATATCAGTACGACCCTTCAAGCGGTGTCTTGCTGATCTACGCAACAATTTCCGGAAAATTGCAGCAGATATCCATTAATATCGGTCTCGGCTACGATCCCAATGGTTTCAGTCTGGCGTCGACGTCCTCATCCGACACGGAAAAGGGTGTCACGTATAATTACCCGGCCCCATGCTATCTGGCTGGCACTCTCATCTCGACACCGCGAGGTCCCGTTGCTGTCGAAAACCTCACCGCCGGAGATGAAATAATCATCCATACTCCGCAAGGTGGAACAGAAACAGATGTCATTCTTGCCACAGGAAACAGGCGACTCACCGTACATGAAGATGGCGCCACCTATCCTGTGTGCGTCAGAAAAGATGCCCTGGGTGAGGGCATACCGGACCGAGATCTTTATATTACCGATGAACATTGTCTGTTTCTGGAGGGAAAATTCATACCCGCAAGAATGCTCGTCAATAACGCCACAATCCTTTATGACAATACCATACGCGAGTATGAGATATTTCATTTTGTTTTGAAAAATCATTCTGTTGTTGTTGCCAATGGCGCTTATTCGGAGTCATTTCTACACGAAAGCCATCCGAATTTTTTGTCGCTCAACGATGACGCGAGCGAACTGAATGCTGCAGAACGCTTCCCCGTCGTAACGGATATCAGAGAAATCGAGCCTATCTTTAACCAGATCGTGCGTCGCGCTGCACTCAATATGCCGGCATTTACACCGCATAACCCCGAGATCAGTCTGGTCGTGAACGGAAAAACCGAAGTCAAACCGGCCCGTATCAACGGAAATAAAGCCGTGTTTGTCATAGACGAGCCGTTCGATCTGCTTGCTTTACGGGCAAGACAGTTCCGCCCAAGCAACGCAATCGGCCCGTTCTTCGACGATCGACGCGATCTTGGCGTTCTGGTGGGAGAAATCAAGCTCTTCAAACCGCAAGATACGAGCAGTTCCAGCGCACATCTGACCGATGTTCCCGTGCCGGGCTGGCATTCACTCGAATGCAGAAATCTCCGCTGGACGCGAGAAACTGCCTATATAACGGATTTGCAGAACGATTACGGCAGCGCGGTGCTTTCCGTAGAAGTTCTGCCCACACAGTTTTATTCGTTATAAACCGTTCAGGATCTGCCGGCGTTCTGCGAAAAATCGAACACTTATCATTACCAGCTCGTCCTGTCCTGGCGAGCACAGCGAGTGGCGATCCCACGAGATTGCCTGTCTCAGGCTTTCAATGCCAGGCCTGAAAGGTCAGGACTGGCAGGATGCGTCACTCGGCGCGTGCACAATGGCGAAGCTTATCGCACCAAGAGTTCACAGGCGTGCTTCTCACGCAAAGTATCGCACGCGCCCATAAATATCAGCTTCTCGTACGCGGAGCCTTCATAGCCGCACGCCAGCCTGTTGGCAGCGGCACCGCACTTCCGCGCAACGATTACATCCATGGATGAATATCGTCGTCCTTATTGATCCAGCCTAAAGAGCGCATCTCCGTGGCGATCCAGCCAATTGACGTCTCCTTGGAGGGGTGCAGTTCGAAGGCATGTGGATAGCCGCTCTCCGGCATCGTGGTCTCGACGGCCTCTGTCGGGAACGCAAATCCCTCGTCCCGAACGGGTCGGGTCAGTATATCAATAACCGCTACCCGCTTATCAGGATCGAGACACTGGGTGATCGATCCAGCAAGGATTGTTTTCAATTGTGCGGCCTCGTCCGGATACCGGCCCGCCCATTTCTCCGTGACGACGAACTGCTTCTCAAGATGGCCTGGGCGAAGAGAGCTTGAGCCACCGACTATGCGCCCGATCCCCGCCCTCTCAGCAGCGCCCCCCCAGGGAGGACCTGCGCAAAATCCATCGATTTTTCCTGTCGACAACGCGTCGAGCATTGTGTCGGGGGGCATGATCGCAACACAGTCGATAGCCTGAGGACAATGCTCAAGCAGGTATTGTCGCAAGAGCAGAAAATGCGTCGAGTAGGCATGAACTACGGCCAATCGAGGCGCAGTTTCTCTCTCCAGGGCACCATCACGCAAAACGATCGTATTGCCGCCATAAGACAGGTTGGCTGCGACCAGTAACGGCGTCGGGCGACCACGCTTTCCGAGATATGTCATGATCGCGAGCGGCGGAAACATGACGGCGGCATCCAGATGCCCCCAGCTTAGTCCATCGGCTATATTGGACCATGAGGGCTCAACCATGATTTTTGCCGCAATCCCGGCCTTCTCGAACAATTTCAGCTCTCTGGCCATCATGACGGGCAAACTGTCAGCCAGACGAAGAAGCCCTATGCGAAGAGGGACCGTCATGGTTTGGCACCGGATAGATTGACATCAAGGTATTGCTGGCAGACATCCACCATGCGTCTTCCCTCCTGCATGGCACGCTTTTGAAACCAGCGATGTGCGGCTGCTTCGCCTGCCTTTTCATGCATTATGAACAGCCTCTTGGCGCGATCAATTACCTCACGCTCTGCCAGGTGACGTTGCGCTTCATTCAGCGCAGCTGCCTGCTGCTGGAAACGCGCATAAAGCGCGATGGCAGCACGCAGGACAGGTTTGACGTCATGTGGAAGCGCGCCGATCACATTATAAGAGCATACGCCGGCGTCGAAAGCCTCCTGCATCAGGGCTTCATCATCCCGGTCGACAAACAGCGCCACCGGGCGACTCTGCGCTGCTCCCGCAAGCACACGAACACTGTCAAGCGCATCGCGATCGGCCGTTCCCAGATCGACCAAGACAATATCCGGTTTCCCCAGACTTACGGCTTCGATCAATGGCATGCCCGAAGCCGGGCATATGACTTCAAGATCCGTATCGGCTGCAAGCAGCTCAGACAGGGCAACAGCGCGATGCGAATTGGAGTCGGCAATCAAAACACGCATAGTTCAGTATACGTCTCGGGCGTAGCGTCCCGTTCGCGTCATTTCGCTCATATACTGGGTGACTTGCGACAGCTCCATTTTCCCGTGCTCTTCCAGGATTTCTCGCAGGGTAAGATCGACATCGCGTGCCATATGCGTTGCATCGCCGCAGACGTAGATATGGGCACCACGCGCAATCCACCCCCAGAGATCCGCACCGACGGCCCTCATTCGATCCTGAACATAAATACGCGCTTCCTGATCGCGCGAAAATGCCAGATCGAGGCGCGTAAGAACGCCCGCATCACGCAAGGCCTCAAGCTCCTCACGAAAATAGAATCCCGAAGCTGCATGGCGCTCTCCGAAGAACAGCCAAGCGCCACCAGATGCATTGATGGCGGCCCGATGCTGCAGAAAACCTCTGAAAGGCGCAATTCCTGTACCCGGTCCAATCATGATGATCGGGATCGCCCCGTCGTCAGGCAAGCGAAAGTGACCCGATTTCTGTACAAAAACCTGAACCTCTCCACCTGTGCCCTGACGAGCGAGCCAATTCGAACAGAGACCGGGATAAGGATCGTTTGCAACCCCTATCGTCAGATGTACCTCGCCAGGATAGGCGAGCGGCGACGAAGCAATAGAATACAGTCGTGGTTGAAGCCGGCGAAAAAGGACAGGAATATCTCTCAGGGCTATACCATGTCCCGAAGTGGCAAGCATGTCCGGCAGATAGCCTGCGCCTGCACCAAGGTGGGTCTGCATCGCAGCGCTGGCGCGCGAAAGGTCAAAATGTATGGTCAAAGCCTCGCGCAACGTCGTCGTTTTGCCCGAATGCAGAACAATTTCCGTCTCCTCAGGAAAACCGAGAACGCTCAGCACTCTCTCTACAATATCTGACCTGTTACATGGCCATATGCCAAGAGCATCCCCCGGCTCATAAGCAAGATCCGTTCCATTTATATCAAATCCAATCAACCGCGTCTCGCGGTCGGACTCAGCTGGGGTAATACGCACATTGCGGCAGAGTCGTACTGCCAATGGGGCCGCACGCGGGTCATCTGCAGGCGGGCCTGGACGTGTCAGCCCCGTCTTTTCCACTCCCAGCGCTGCATAAAGCCGAGATTGCCAATCCGCCCGATTGTCGTCATCCGGTTCACATTCGTGTCGGGCAAGAAGCGTTTGACTGCCAAGCTGCCCCAGTCGTTTGTCCAGCGCCCGGCCAAAGCCACAGAAACTGGCATAAGCTGAGTCGCCGAATGCGAGCACAGCGTGGCGCATGCCAGTTATAGGCGCAGTCCGGGCTTCCAGCCCCGTCCAGAATGCGGCGGCGCTATCAGGTGGATCGCCGTCCCCGAAAGTAGACACTACAAATATGGCATCTCCCGTCGGAAGATCGTCGGCCGATACGGTATCCAGACAGATACAGGGCCAATCCATTGCTTTGGCGAACGTATGAGCGGCGGCTTCAGCGCGCCCGGTCTGAGATGCCCAGAAAACGGTCGGCCCTTTGGTGGGCAGGTCAGAGGCCGGCAGCATTTTGCGTGCATACAGGCCCGCAAGGAGCCCATCGATACGCAAACGTTCCCCTCCGGCAATCGGGGCGTGTGGCGGTACGAGCGGCACCTCCCCGGGGAGAGGCGGAGACAGGCGTAACCCTTCCAGAAAACCACTGAGCCACCCCCTTGCAGTTTCTGACAAAGGCAGTGGGGGGGCCTGCTCGATGCCAATCAGGCTCGCCAGATGCTCGACCGGCTGAGAGTCTATGCTCTTGGTCGGAGCCGGTACCCGACTCAGGTTGACTGCGCAAAGTTTGAACCCCGGCTGGAGCGAGACCGGATCCACCTCATCAGACGTCAGCGCATTCACGGCCAGATCCTCTCCGAATGCATCGTTCCAGTGAAATGGGGCAAAACACACGCCCGGCGGCACACGATCACTCGTGCGCACCGGCAGCGTTGCCGCCCCGCGCCTAGACCGGATCATCACACGGTCATCGGGAGCAAGCGCCAGATCACGTGCGATGTCGGGGTGGATCTCTATGAATGGTCCGGGATGAAGCTTGCACAAAGAGTCGACCGTGCCTGTCTTGGTCAATGTATGCCAGTGATGCTGCAGGCGGCCTGTATCGAACACGAATGGATAAGCCTCGTCCGTCTGTTCTCCCGCACCGAGAAACGGCCGAGCGAGAAACTGCGCACGCCCGTCATCTGTGGCGAAATACGGCCCCGAAAGAGGATCTGGCTTATACCGGACAGGGTGACGCGCCTTTGTATCACCAGGTGGACAGGGCCACTGGACTGGTCCCTGCTCGAGGCGCGCATGACTGATACCCGAAATATCGTAACCGGTTTGGGGATTGGCAAAACCAGCTGCCTCGGCAAATACTTCTGCGGCACTGGAAAAATCGAACCCGGTATATCCCATTGCACGCGCGACCCGGGCAATGATTTCCCAGTCAGGCATTGCCTCACCCGGCGGAGGCACGGCAGCTCGCGTCAAGGTCATGGTCCGGTCGGAACCAACCTGCACGCCTTCTCCCTCCGCCCAGAGCGCACCGGGTAACAGGATATCGGCGTAAGAGCCCGTTTCCGTTCCTTCGAAAGCATCCTGCACAATCACGCATTCTGCTTTCTCCAAACCCGCAATAACGCCATCACGACGCGCAACGCTTGCTACCGGATTGGTACAGATGATCCAGACTGCCCTGATCTCACCGCGTGACATTGCTTCGAACATACCGATTGTGCCAAAGCCTGCCGCCTCACGGATCGTACCAGGCGGCAAATTCCAAATAGTCTCGGCAAAGGCCCTGTCCGCCGCCGCCATTGTGCTACGCTGCCCCGGCAAACCGGGACCCATATACCCCATCTCCCGGCCTCCCATCGCATTGGGTTGACCCGTGAGCGAAAACGGACCGCTTCCCGGCTTGCAGATGGCACCCGTGGCCAAATGCAGGTTACACAATGCGTTCGTATGCCACGTACCGGTCACACTCTGATTCAGCCCCATGGTCCAGAGACTCATCCATGAGCCCGATTCCCCGATCCAGTAGGCAGCCTTTTTGAGATCATCGATTGCAAGGCCCGTTACCTCAGCGACCCGTTCAGGCCCATACTGCGACAGAAACGGGATCATCGCCTCCCAATCGCGCGTATGACGGGTGATGAACTCATGATCGATGGCATTCCATGCCAGCAACAGATGTAGAATACCGTTCAAGAGGGCGAGGTCGGTACCCGGTCTGATCTGAAGGAAGAGATCAGCCTTGTCTGCTGTCGCTGTCCGCCGTGGATCGACCACAATCAGCCTTGCGCCCAGCCGCTTGCGATCAAGCAGACGCAGGAACAGGATCGGGTGACAATCGGCCATATTTGCGCCGATAACGAAAAACAGATCGGATTGGTCGAAATCCTCATACGAACCGGGCGGCGCATCCGACCCAAGCGAGGTCTTGTATCCCGCTCCTGCCGAAGCCATGCAAAGGCGCGAATTGGACTCGATATGTTGAGTACGCCAGTAACCTTTGGCGAGTTTATTCGCCAGATATTGCGCCTCCATCGTCATCTGGCCAGAGACGTAAAGAGCAAGTGCATCCGGCCCGTGCGTATCGAGAATAGCGCGAAGCCGCCGCGCCGTTTCCTCGATCGCATCGCTCATACCCACGGGTTTTCTTGGAGCGCCCCTCGCTGACCGGCTGGACGCATGACGCATGCGCCCTGGAGCCGTAATCGGCTTGTCGCAGGAACTGCCTTTGGTGCATAGCCGCCCACGATTGGCCGGGTGCTCGGGGTCGCCACGCAGTTTTACGATCCGCCCGTCTTCAACGTCGAACAGGATGCCGCATCCTACTCCGCAATAAGGACATGCCGACCGGATGGTGTTATGTGCCATCGCCTTGGGTCAGACCGGTTCCAATGCTGGCTCCCGGCCACGAATTTCCACGTTTCCTTCCCTGATACGCGCATCCCACACGCGGAGTGATACTGTACCGTCCTCAAGGCACACCCCGTCACGCAGGCGGAAATGCTGTTTGTAGAGCGGAGAAGCCACAACAATTTCTCCCTTCAAATCACCCACTATGCCTCGCCCGATCACGTTGGCTTTCGAGAACGGGTCGTGATTATCGATGGCAAAAACCTGTGCAGGCGCCGAGATTGTCGCAGGCAGGCAGAAGAGAGCGATCTGGGCGCCCTCCCACCAGGCGACGACTCCCGAGCCGGGAACAAGGTCTTCCTCCTGACAGAGCTTTTGCCAGTCCGTCGGACCCGGGCCCGCAATACAGCCAGGGCCGTTTTCATCGGGCTTGATCTGATCGCGCTCAGGCACCGTTCTCACGTTGGGGTCAGCACGCGTATCGTTGACGAAGGTTCTGAAACGCCTGAGCTTGTCGCTATCGGAAAGCGCCTCGCGCCACTCGCAATGATAGCTATCCACCACGGCCTGCATCTGACGCTCAAGTTCATCAGCAATGCCAAGGCTGTCGTTGATAATGACATCCCGCAGGTATTCGATTCCACCCTCGAGATTTTCCCGCCATACCGAAGTTCTCTGCAATTTGTCAGCAGTCCGGATATAGAACATCAGGAAGCGATCAATATATCGAACAAGTGTCGCTGAATCGAGATCCGTTGCAAAAAGCTCCGCATGCCGCGGACGCATTCCACCATTTCCGCAAACGTACAGATTCCAGCCATTTTCAGTGGCGATCACCCCGACATCCTTGCTCTGCGCCTCTGCGCATTCACGCGTGCAGCCGGATACCGCAAATTTCAGCTTGTGCGGACTACGCAGACCCTTATAGCGGTTTTCGAGATTGAGTGCCTGACCCACGCTATCCTGCACGCCGTATCGACACCAGGTACTCCCCACGCATGACTTAACGGTGCGGGTCGACTTTCCATAAGCGTGACCGGTTTCAAACCCGGCCTCTAGAAGTTCGGCCCAGATATCGGGGAGCTGATGGATCTGTGCGCCGAACAGATCGATACGCTGACCACCGGTAATTTTCGTATAGAGCCCATGCTTCTTGGCAACCTGCCCCAGGACAATCAGCTTTTCCGGTGTTATTTCGCCGCCTGCAATGCGCGGCATAACGGAATAAGTGCCATTTTTCTGCATATTGGCCATGAAGGTGTCATTCGTGTCCTGCAGCGGAATATATGCCGGATCGGTGATCGGTTTGTTCCATGCAGATGCCAGGATCGAGCCAACGGCAGGCTTGCAGATATCGCATCCCAGACCGCCATTGCCATACCTGTCCATCAACTCGCTGAACGTCTGGATGCCGTGCACCCGAACCAGCGCGTATAATTCCTGCCTGGTATAGGAAAAATGTTCGCACAGGGAATGATCGATTTCTATCCCGCGAGCAGCCAGTTCATTCTGGAAGACAGATTTGAGCAGTCCAGCGCAACCACCGCACCCCGTCGATGCTTTGGTCTGCTTCTTCAGGGCGCCGAAATCCGCACAACCCTGTTCGATAGCCGCATTGATCGTTCCTTTTGTCACATTATGGCATGAGCAGATCATCGCTGTATCAGGGAGAGAATCAGCCCCTAAAAGCGCGGCCCCTTCTCCACGCGGCAAAATCAGCGCCGCAGGATCGGCAGGTAGTCTGATAGCATTCTGTACGAACTGCTGAATTGTATCGTAATAGGAATTATCACCAACAAGAACAGCACCCGTCACACGCTTGCCATCTGCCGAGACTACCAGACGCCGGTAGCTTCCATCAGCTTCGCCAATAAAACGATAGCTGGTCGACCCGGGCTCTGCACCCTGGGCATCCCCGATCGACCCGACATCCACTCCGAGCAGCTTCAGCTTTGTAGACATATCGGCACCTGTGAAGGCTGCCTCTTCACCTGCAATGACGGCAGCAACAGTGCGCGCCATGGCATAACCGGGGGCAACGAGACCGAAGGTACGCCCTTGCCATGCAGCACACTCCCCAATAGCGAAGACATGCGGGTCATCAGTGCGACAGTGGTCGTCTACCGCAATACCGCCACGCGCGCCTGTTGTTAGCCCACACTCACGTGCAACCGCGTCATTGGGTCGAATCCCGGCGGAAAATACGACCAGATCGGTTTCCAGAGACGTATCGTCAGCAAAGACAAGCCTGTGCCTCAGATTATCCCCCGGCTCGATCCTTTGTGTTGCGTGCGCCGTACGAACGTCTATGCCCATACGCTCGATCCGATGTCGCAAGGCGCGCCCCCCTTCATCATCGAGCTGAACCGGCATAAGGCGGGGGGCAAATTCGACGACCGACACACTCAGCTCGAGCGACCTGAGTGCATTGGCAGCTTCAAGCCCCAACAGGCCACCACCGATCACTACGCCATATTTCGCTCCCTGAGCCGCAACACGGATCGCATCGAGATCATCGAGCGTGCGATAAACGAGGCCGGCCGTTCCGGAACTACCGGGTATAGAGGGTACGAAAGGAGAGGACCCTGTCGCAATCACCAGTATTTCGTAGGGGAAGCTACCCTTTCCGGTATGAACCGTTCGGGTGTTGCGGTCGATGGCATCAACGGGCGTGTCGAGATGAAGCGATATCCCATGAGCGTCATGAAAATCCTCCCGATGCAGAAGCAATGAAGAGGCGTCCTGCGCAGTCATGTACTCGGACAGATGCACTCTGTCATAGGCAGCATGTCGCTCCGCCCCGAAGACGTGAATCGTATGGGTTTCATGAAGTCCGTAGCTTACAAGCTGCTCCAGGCAATAATGCCCCACCATACCGTTCCCGATTATGATGATATTTGTCTTGTCGGTCATTTCCGGAATATCCCTCCCGAAGACTGGATCATAGTTGTCTGCACGCAAGAAGCATCGTCACGGGCATTCG
>Ga0157365_10000820_pt1 | contig 13175 bp, 16 predicted proteins | sample AttsexASBM3_FD_111478 | JGI IMG/M metagenome (GOLD analysis project Ga0157365, IMG submission 111478) | Fungus gardens microbial communities from leaf cutter ant in Ribeirão Preto, State of São Paulo, Brazil - Atta sexdens ASBM3 | ecosystem: Host-associated > Fungi > Mycelium > Unclassified ... | reverse complement strand
TATCGCGAGGCGCACCTCGCGCCCCTGCGACAGAAACCATTGGCAAGCCGCATCGAGCGCCCGTCGCGCCGATGTGTTGTCCTCATCATTGTCACCCGCGATGATCACAGTCCGGATCGCCGGCGGCAGCACCACGCGCGCCATGTTTGCCAGTGACACAGCGCACAGCACGCGATGCTCCGGGCACGCGATGGCGATCGAGAGCGCCGTCTCGATGCCCTCGGACAGCACTGCCGTTTCACCATCGGGCGCAGCCGCCAACGGTTTTCCAGACGCGCCGCGCCACAGCCTGATGCAGCCCCCGGCATAGGAGCCCAGTGTCATCTTGGCGTCACGGAGCGGCGCCTTCGACCAGCCACCCGACGGCGTCGGAGACAGCCAGGTGCGATGCACGGCCACCATGGAGCCGTCGGGTCCGCAAATCCCGGCCAGCATCGCAGGCCAGTGTCGTTGGCTTTCGCCGTTCCACAACCCGCTATGAAAACGCAACGCCGCCGGAACGCGACCGAGCTCCGCCAGATCGATGCAACGCCCTGCGAGATACGCGGCAACCGGCGAGCCGATCTGAATTTTCTCGCCAGCGATCCATATTTTCAGGGCTGTCGCCCGCCGCGCCTGTGCGTCCTTATCGACCTCAGGCGCCCGATCGACCGGCGCCGCATGCCGGACGACGGGCACGGTCTCGCCGTCACTCAGCCCAAGCCACCGCTTGGACCAGGCCAACGCATCGCGCCGATCGCCGCCGAAAAGCACGCTTGCAACCAAGTCGAGTCCATCGCCCTTCTCGCCGCTTGCGAAATCGCACCAGATTCCCGCCTTGGGGCCGGCCAGACGAACGGAACATGAGCGACCCTTTTCACCGCCGAGCGATCCGACAACCCATTCGGGTCCCTCACGCCGCCCTCCGGGCAGCAGCTCGCGTGCGAGCGACGGCGCCCGCTCCGCGAGCATGCGCGCGATGGTGGCGGCGTCGTGCCTCATCCGGAGACGATTCATCCGGCGGGCAAGATCGCAAGAGCGGCTGTCAATGCACCCACTCCAGCGCCGTAGCCTCATCACCGTCCGACGATGGCGCGTCCGGATCGTGAACCCGCATCGGCGCACCGGCGGCTAGCCGCATCACGCGGCGATTGATCCCCTCACCATCGACGATCGCACGCCCGGCGATCAGCGCTTCGGCTGCGGTATCCTGCCGTTCAGCGGCCCGACAGACGGCATCCCAATCGCCGGGCGCGATCCAGTCCAGAACCAGTTTCGCACTGGTCTCGGCCGGATGCGCTCCGATTTCTCCTTTCGCCAGCAGCGCTAGATGGAGGATCGCCGGCGCCAAGGGCCGGAACGCCAGACTGGTCCCGGCCTCTCCCTCAGCTTCGAGGATGTCCCAGAATGCCCCCATCGAACGGAGGGCAGGGCTGAACACGACATCAAAGAGAATTGCACAGGCTTTGATTCCGCGCGGTATCTCTCCAAGCGCCTCGACGGAGGACGGGACGAACGGCCATGCGACAGGCAGATCGGTCGCGACCATAAGCCGCGCGATGCAAGCATCGAATGCCTGCCGATCGCCGTCCTGTGGATCCGGGCGCTGTTCCCAGAGAACCTCCGCGTGGACGGGGCGCAGCACGATCATCGTGCAACCTCCAGACGACGCACGGTCGCTTCGCTGGTCGACTTCACGGAACGCGCCGCAATCCAGGCCTGAAGCGCCTCGCGGCTATAGCCGATCCGCCGTTCGGATAGGCGGATGAACGCCGGACCGGTCCCGGCCGTTCGCATCGCCTGCAATGTCCGCGCCGAAAGCCCCAGCTCTTCCGTCGCCTGTTTTTCGGTCAACACCAGACGCGATGCTCCAGCCCCGGGAACATCAAGCATGCTGGCAGAGCCTCGCACTGTCATTTGTAAGCCTCCGCTGTTCGGTGCGCACCAGTGCGCTCCGTTGCGGCTATTTATTGAGACCACAGTCGGCCGCAGATAAACTGAGAAAAAATATGAGGCGTTAATTCGCCGCAGAATTAGGGCGCAGAATTTTAATAGTCATTTCGATTTGATGGACGGCCCCGCCCCCTTAATTTGATACCCTGCGCGTTCGCCTGTTTGACAAGCTTAGGCTTGATCTCTCTCGTGGCGCGGTCCCTGGATATGTCAGGGCGAAGTTTCTGGATGAGCGATATAATTTCCGGTTGCTTCATGCTCTCGAGGCCCGGGGTAGAAAGCATCTGCTCGATCAACTGTTCATCTGTGATCCGCGTTATGGTCTTTCGCGCTAGTTGGGTCGACGGCTCGGATAGTCCAGACGCCTCTTTGTCAGCCGCTGTCACAAGAGGCGCATTGCCTGTTTCATCGACGAGATTGAGGATCGAGGCAGGCGTGTCCTCGACATGCCCCTTATCAACTCCGCTTTCCCCGGCTAACTGCGCCGTCAAAAGAGTGGTTGCGGTGACAGCAACGGGTATATCGGTCCACGTCGGACCGGTTATGAGGACATTCGAGAGTCCCGCGATGTTCGATCGGAAAACCGACCATTCGGAAGCAGGTTCAAGTAGCGGTTCGTCATCGTACCAATTAGCATCGCTCCAAAATTCTTTTGGTATGAAACGACGTCTGTTGCGAACCTGTTTGTCTGGCGCTGAGGCGCGGAGTTTGCCGTTACATAAGCCCTCGAGAACGCTGCCGATCAATAAGCTTCTGAATCCGTCTAAATCGGCAGGCTTTCCGACATCGAGAGTCCTGTCTTCGCTCTCTATAATTTCGAAAAGAAGACTGGTGTCGCCCCAATAGACAAGCGCGTCATGCGGCTCCAAGCCTCCGCTCATGGCGTCGGCATACAGTTTTGCCCGCCGCTCATTGATGAGCGCCATAATGTCCATACCCGCCCCACGCCGGTCATCCCCACGCGTGAAAGCAGGCGGCGCGGCAAGCCAGTCGTGGGGGCCTGGCGTGCGGCGGCCAAACCGTGCCGCGCCATCGCCAAGCTTTACGGCCGATCCCGCATGACACAAGCACAAAATCGGAACATCGGGAGTTTCCACTGGGATCGGAGCGAAGATCCATGGCAGAACAGCCACGCGGTTTCCGGGCGCCCCCCATCCGACAGCGCCGATCATAGACGGTCCGCCTGCGCGGGCGCACCGACGACACCTGTTCGCCGATAGGCATCCAGACGGGCGGCGATCGCTTCCTCCCTCCGATAGTCGCGGATAATCGCCCCCATTGACGCCAGCATTGCAGCCGTCTCCGGATCGTGTTCCGGCCTGATCGCCGCCGCTGGAGCCGACCAGACGAGCCGCAGCCCGCCCACACCACGACAGCTCATGCCCGCGTCCTCCGCCCGAGGACCGCGACGACCTCCGCCGTGAAGGCGCGCAACTCGTCCGGCGAGCAGAACTCGGCATCGATCGCCAGAAGCCGCGCCTTGGCCGCGAGATCGGCTGCCCGGCGAACCGGCACGCGCAACGCGGCGGCACTCGCATGTCGAAATCGCGCGGACTCATGAAGTGCCGCCGCCGGATAGTCCGTTCCGCACCGGAACGCGCGATCGGATCGCCGTTCATAGCGTCGCACGGCACCGGAGGCTGTCAGCACAAGGGCCTGTATCCGGCTCATGCTACACCTCCAAATCCGGGATGTTCGTCCGGTCTGGCGTCAGCCGGGCCGATGCCAGCATTCGCGAGGCTGTAGACAAGAGTGCTCACAAGCCCAGGATCGAAGATCCTGCCGCCATGATTCCGCGCATTCCCGTCCGTCTTGATAATCAGCGCGGCCAAGGACTGCATTGCGGGCAGCGTCGTGGCGCGCATCGAAGCGATATGATCGCAAAGCGCCCATCGCTCCTCATCGACGATGAGGGCCGCATCGTCATCGCCTGTCGCGCCGATGGCGTCCGCACGGTCATAAAGCGCAGCAGCATGCTGACAGGCCATAATGAGGGCCAGATCATCATCAGCAGCGACCGGTAGCCTGCTTGCCCAAGCATCGATCGCCCCCAGCGCGGGAAGCGTGAACAGAAGACCCAAAAAGCCTCGCCGATCAGGTGCGGCAGCAGCGACGGTTTGCATCCTGCTCATGCGTCAGCTCCCATCCGGAGCAGATCGCCGCACAGCGACCATGTGAGCGCGTCGTCATCGTCCGGATCGGGCGGCGTCACGTAGCCGAGTGCAGCTCTGGTCACGCGTGCCTTGGCCAGCACGCCCGCCATGGTGACGGCAGGAATCCCGGCAATCACGCCGCACAGCTCATTGGATTGACGCGAGAGGTTGTTCTCTTCCTCCCGCAGGTCGGCAGGAGGGAAAATCATATCGTTCGCCGGATGGCTCTCGATCGCGCGTTCGAGCGCCATATAGACCGCGCAACGCGCCAGCAGCTCGGCATCGGCACCATCGGCACCGAGCGTGCGGGCCAGCGCACCGGACGGCTGGGCAACGCCCAGACCGGAGAACGCGAACGGGGACGCGGCCGCCGCAGCCAGCGCGTTTCGACGCGACATCATGGCGTCACCGCCCGCGCAGAGGCGCACACCGACATGGACCGGAGGCCCGATCGCACGCCCAACCGCGCCGTTGCGCGAGCGTGAACGTGAACCCGCGACCGCTCATTGCAGCGCCGACGCGCATAGTCCGAGCGCCGCTCGAACCCTCGCGCTTTCCCCCGCGCGGCCAAGGCCTGTACGCGGCTCAATGAACCGTCCCCCGGACCGGAATAGGTAAGGGCGACAGGCTCACAACTGGCAACCGGATCATCTCCGGATCCAGCACCTTGATCACGCCGACAACCATTCCGCGACAAAGGCCTGAGAACTCGTCAGCCGACAGCATCCAGGCCTCAGCCCAATCAAGGTTCTGCGACACCCGCAGCCGACCTCCGCCGACGCCCTGAACACGCCACACCGATGGCATGCCGAGCTGATCAAGCACATAGAAGCCGTCGCCCAGATAGCGCGGCATATCCCGGCGATAGACCACGACATCATGTCGGCTGAAATCAGGGGCCATGTTCTCGGTCGCGGCCTGGACGAATGCGAGATGCGCGGCGCAGGTGAGCCCCGGCTCGAGCACGGCGCTCATCGGCTCGCCTCCATCGTGCAGTCACCGAAGGCGGCAAGCGGGTGATCGGGATGCAGGACTGTCAGCACCGCCATCAGCACGAGCGCGCTGGCGCCGAGGGCTTCGAGGGTCGCCGTCACGCAAAGACCGAGGACCCTGCTCCAGGTGACGAGATTACGCGTGTCCGTTGCCGCTCCCGAACCCGGGGCGGATGTGATATTGGCTTGATCAGCCATGGCCGAGAAATCCCTCGGTTAATGGTTAGGCCGAGCGTGGGAGCTTCCACCTTCCCTCTCGGCCGCCTGTCACACAGTGACAAGGTAGGATCAGTGTGCCATACCTGGATCGGAAGTCAATAACTTTGGCACAGGGTAACACTGTTGGACGCCGCACAATGTCGAATGGCCCGAGCAGCGCTCCAACTTGGAGTAAGAGAACTCGCCGACGCCGCCAAAGTATCACCGACTACAGTCAGCCGGCTCGAGAAAGGCGAGGTCTTGTATCCACGCACGGTTCAAGCAATCCGCATCGTCCTAGAAGCCGCGGGCATCGAGTTCGTGTCTGAAAACGGTGGAGGTTCGGGCGTCCGGCTGACAAAAAAGAGGTCGAATCCCGAATGAGCCAAGCGCCAAGATCAGTCGATTTTGAACGCGAGTTGCAAAGACGCTTTGATGAAGCTGCAGCAGCCGGCCAGCATCAAGTCACTATCGCAGCTCGTGATATCCTCAGATATTTCGGTCCTTCTGCAAAGGATAGAGCGCCTGCATGCTGCAGAGTTCTGCAGAAAGCTGTAACTTCTAAAGACAAAATTTTGAGCTCTCCTCCAAGCAATGAGAGTTCAGCGTTTCAAGCTAGCTATGTAATCCCACGACCGATGCACAGCGCGCTCAGTGGCTGGCCGTTCGTTATTGGGCGCAGCTACAGTCGTCGCGACGACATTCATCGCCGTTACGGCGGCCAACAGCAGGGCGGTATCTCAACACCCGCCGAAACTCCCGCAATCTTCATTTTCACCGGCCATGGCACCGCATACATGGGATATCGGGATGAGTTTCAGCCCGACGGCTCTTTCCACTACACTGCGCAAGGCCGGGAGGGTGACATGGAAATGACCCGCGGCAACCTGGCAATTCTAGACCATGTGCGCAACGGCAAAGACCTGTTACTTTTCTCACAGAGAAAAAAAGGCGCCCTCGTTCGATTCGAGGGCTTATTTGTGTGCGCAGGAGCGCACACAGAGCGTCAAACCGATATCAACGGCAACGACCGCAATGCGATTGTCTTCACACTGTCGCCACTGGCATCTGATGAAGTCGATGAAATAGCAGATCCCGACCAAGATATTTTGACTACGTCGCTACAGGAACTGCGTCAAAAAGCGATGCAGGCAGCCGCTGCGCCCAGCCGGGGATCTGACACTGGTATGCGCACGGTGTATGCCCGCAGCCGTGATGTACGAAACTACGTGCTCCAACGCGCAAATGGTGTTTGTGAGAGCTGTCATCAGCCTGCCCCTTTTCTAACCATCAGCGGCCAGCCCTATCTGGAGGCACATCACATCCGTCGACTAAGTGACGGCGGTCCTGACGATCCTGGCTTCGTGGCTGGCATTTGTCCGACGTGCCATCGACGCGCGCATCATGGAGCTGATGCATGGGAACTTAATCAGGCCATGCAAGCCGCTGTAGAGGAAAAGGAAAAAGCGGCATCCAATCAAAAATATGATTATAAAACCGCAGAAATCTGATGATATTTATGCAGTTTATAAAGCAACTTATCCGCGGGCCGTATAATGAAGCAATCAAAACTGACGACACGCATAGCTTGGGTGCACAATAGATTTAGGCTTCGGATACGATCGACCAAGATTGCTTTAGCTGCGATGTTATTAATCGTCGCAGACTCTCATGCCGTTTTTGCCCAAAATATCTATCATGTAAGCGAGCAGATGTACGCTTGCGTCAATCCGCGCGCCACGCGCGCCCTCGCGAATCATGCAGACCCGCGTCAGAACGATCCCGGTTGGGTCCGTTTTGTCATCTCGGACGGCCGCTGTTTCGAGGTCTCGCCCAACGAGACATGGGAGGAGATCAGCGACGAGCACGGTATGCTGCTCCTACGCCGCGATCCCCCGCGTGTTGGCATGCCGCCACTCTCTTTTCTGCCCGATCAAGTCGTCGCAGGTGCGCCCCCTACATCAGCCGCCCCGCCCCCTGCAGTCCCGCCGTCCGATACACTGGGTACCTCTGCGACAAACGCGCAGCCCCCGCCTGATCAGGCAACGCCCGACAGCACCGCCAAATCCCAGTCGGACACGAGCCGTATTCTTCCTGAAGGCTGGCAGAACGTTAAGCCACCCGAGGCAGACGCGCCTCAGAATGAAACGAGTAATACTGCATCTCCAGCGATTATACCGGGCAGCACGACTCAGCCGCCATCCAGCCCGGTGGCGAGCGACGGCGGCGGTGGCACCGCCGCGATGGTCTTCTTGTTGATCATTGGCGCTCTTGTCGCCTCCTGGTGGCTACGGAAGCGATATCGTGCGCAGCGACTACAGCGAGCGTGGCAAGTAATCGACACCGAGATTCAAAGTCAGGCCAGCGCGCTGCAAGTGCGCCGGATCCAACTTGCAACTCCGGACCATTACGGCACTATCAACCTCGCAAAATGGCACAAGGAAATCGAGTATTTCTGCTCAACGCGGATCGTAACGATCCTCGCAGCGGCTGGGTATGGAGATCAGTGGCCACTCTTGACCCAACACACCTATCAGCGCGTCGAGGAAATAGCGTCGCGTTCAAGAACCGGCACCGCGATCCCACCGCGCTACACAAGTGATCCGCGCGTGTTTGATCCGCGTATGGATCCGATCGACTATGAGCGGCATTGCGCCCTCCTGCTCGAGCAAGCTGGGTGGCATGCACAGGTGACGCAGGCAAGCGGCGACCAAGGCGCAGATGTGATCGCAACGCGCGACGGGGTAAAGGTCGTGGTGCAATGCAAGCTCTACAGCAGCCCTGTCGGCAACAAGGCGGTACAGGAAGCCTTCACAGCCAAGCAGCACCAAGGCGCAGATGCTGCTATAGTAGCGACAAATGCCGAGTTCACTCCGCAGGCTCGACAACTAGCAAGCACGACCGGCGTCTACCTCTTGCATCATCAGCAGCTACCGGAGTTCGAAGCCTAGAACAGGGCTTGTGACGACAGACGCCTGAAGGATGTTTCCAGAACTTCTGTCGTCCAATCGGACACGCCACGCGAGATGCGCAGTCCGGATGAATGATACTCTCGCAGGCATCAAGGCAGATATTTGCTGATGTCAGCGCGTGCATCCTTGCGAAGCGTCTCGCAGACTTCATGAGACCATTTGGCGCGTGCGCCGGAAAGGGCCCCGCTACACGTAACCGACATCGTCTGCCGATCGATACCTCGACCAATCGACACCGCGAGTGCTTCCGGGCTCACGCACATGGGCCTTAGGCTTCTGATCCCAACCCGATCGGGGGACGGACAGATCTCGGGCTGATGAAATTGCAGGCCGACAAGGCCGCTAAAATCGATGAATTCACTAAGGAATCCGCTCCACGCGTCCTGCACCCTTGCAGCTTTTTTCTCCGCAATGGCGGCCATTACCGCATGCAAAGCGTCCTCGAGATTCCCGGACTGGCTTTTCAATTTGTGAGCTGCAGCTTCGGCCTCAGCGCGTCGGCGCGCCGCCAAGCCTTCTGCGACCGCGATTTGCTCGCCGAGGCTGTCACGCTCAGCCTTTTTCCTGCGTAGATCACTCGGCAAAGCGCCGAGCTCGCGCAGCCGCCCTTTTGACAGGCTCTTCTCGATTTCCTGCTCGTAGAATGCGTCGATTTCGATCTGCAGCGACGCATACTCGCGTGATTTTTCGCGTAGAGCCGCGACAATCGCATCTGCAGTTTCGGCCAACTCCGCCTTCGCGTCTCGCGTGGAGACAATATGAGCTTGCGCATCCTGCAGGTTTGCGAGTTTCCGGCGAAGGACATCGACAGGATCTGCTGCGGATCTTTCGTTGTGCACTTTTTCCAGGTTCATGCTTCTTGCTCTCCATGTCGTGCTGGGCGGGACAGGCGACTTACCGATATCCGCGCGGGCCCGCTGCCAGAACGAGGCGTTCGCCAGGACTCAGCTGCTCTCGTTCGCGACGAGACAGCTCGCTCCAGGGCTTTTGCGCATGCTGACCCGGCCGTTCGGACGTGTGAGCGGAATCGGCCGCAGACCCTTGCGTGATTCTGTCATGCCTCTGGTTTGCAAGCGCCAGAAGCCGATCACCCGGGCGGGCATTATCAGCGGTCGCCGGGGTTGCCTGCCCGGCTTGATCCTGTTTCGACCTCATATAGTGGCTGACCGCAGCCATATGGGACATCGCTGGCACGGTCTGGATCTTTCTTTGCTGACCGCCGGGCGTGGTGCCGGCGATCTTGTCGTGACGATCAGTTGTGGATGTTTCCGCGCGTTTCACGCGAGTTGCGATCCCGGCAAAAGGGTTCATCGTTTTCAGGCCTTCGGCTTGGATGTGCAGTTCGCGGCGATCCACCGCTTGAAGTGGGCTTCCTGAACGAAGATACGGCCGCCGATACGCGTGACACGCGGCCCGGTCTCGGCAGCAACGAAACGCCGCATCGTCCGAGGTGTCACGCGCGCCATGCGCGAAACCTCATCAAGAGACAGTAGGTTTACTCCGGTCATTCCCGACACTCCTGGCTGATTGCCTGAGAGCATGTTGCCGATTGGACAGATGATGACAACTGCGGAAATAGCTGCAGTTTTCTCCATATGCGCAAAGAAATGCAATAGGGCGCAAGGAGACGCAACGATACGCAAAACGCAGGCATTACAATTTCGTTAGGCGTTCGTCGAACAGGCAAGTGTCCCCTGTGGAAGGGAGGGGGCACTTGACGAATGGATCTCTTACGAAAGGTTCTTTCGCAGTGCGTGCTGCACGGCACGCCGCAGAACGGCCGGGGCATAAGCGGCGATTTTTGCTTCCACGATCTGCTCGACAGGCAGGCGCACGGAATAGGTCGGCGCTTTCGGCACGAATCTGAGCACCTGGATCACCTTGCCGGGGCCGACCAGCTTGTAGATCCCCGTCGGTCGGCCGCGTCCCTTTTCGCGTCCCACGAAATATTCCGATGTTCCACCGCGTGCGATCTTGTTCTGCTTTGCAAGCCGCCGGCGCGTCTTGTCGCTCATGTTGAGATTGTTGTTCGCTGCGAGATCAAGGCGGCTCAAAATCTGCATTATCAGCGATCGCGGGAGGTCGTCGCCGGGGCCAAGATTGAGGCCAGTGCCAGGCACCACATATTGCCCTTCGCTGACAAATCGTAGCCGCTGTTCGAACTTTTTCATATCACGCTGGCCGCCATAGATCTGCGGGCCGAGATAGCGAATGGCGGGGCTTCCGCCCGGCGCATTGTCTCTAGTGGCGACCCATGCGGTCAGATCATTGGGCTTGGCAGGCTTGTTGTAAAAGCCGTTCAGGGTGAACGGCTTTGGGTTGTCGAAGACTTCCGCCATCCGGTCTTGAACGGCCAGACGCGCCCCCTTGGCGATCGTGTTGAGCGATTGAACGAGCGCGTCCTTGATGTCGTGATTGCTGAGACGCGTCAGCGCAGCCTCTATGGCCTTCGTATCAACGTGGATCGTGAGATCAGAGACCATGTAGCATTGCCTTTGAGCCTGATATCAGCCCTTAACCCAACTCTCATTCGCCGATATCACGGCATGCACTTTGGCGCGGAGTATCGAAGATCGAAACGGCAATTTACGATAACAATGCTTTCTTTGCATCTTGGCATTGAGGTCGACCGTGCTGTGCCCCTTACCTTTGCGGGAGTGCCGTGACGTTTTCTCCCGGACGCACACTCCCGACTGACAGCACGTGTCGAGCCCAGAGCTCGAGTGCCTCGGCGCGTTCCGCTTCGAACTGGTGGCGCTGATAGATCAGGGCAACGGCCCCCAGCGTCTTCGGCTTATGGCTCAAGATCAAGTCCGCGACGTGCGGGGGCACCTTCAATTTTGCCAGCGTCGTGACGCCGGTCCGGCGGAAGTCATGGAGCCGCCATCCGGACGCGGGCAGGGCGTCAGCCTTCTTTCCCGCCTTTTTATGACGCCCTTGTGCCGCACTGCCCAAACGACGAGCCTGTTTTTCCGTCGCTGTGCGGCTTTTCATGTCTATCTGCACGACCTGATCGCCCGCCAGATCGCGAAGGCGCTCAGCGGCCTTCTGCACGCCGGAAACGACGGTGCGCCCCGTCGTGGTGAAAACAAACGGTGATGGAGCCCCAGTTGCCGGATCGCTCCATCGCGGCACGCTGGCGAGGATCGTCCGGGCCTCGGGCGCCAGATGAACGATATGCGCCTGCCCGTTCTTCGACCGCTCCGGGGGGAGGGTCCATGTCGTGCCGTCCGCCGACAACTCGCCCCACCTCATCCCGATGACCTCGGCTCGTCGCTGAAGCGTAAGGATCAGAAGCCGGAAGTAGGGACCGAACGGGTAGGCCATGCCACAGGCCGCGCGCCACGCTGCACCGAGTTCCAGATCCGTCAGTACGCGGTCGCGGGATGCTTCCCGGCTGTCGATCACGGTGCTGGCGAACGGATTGGCGGGCAGGAGACGACGGGTGAGAGCCCAGCCGAACATGGTGCGGCCGTAAGTCCGCAGTCGCCTGGCCGTGGTCGGCGTGGTGCGCTCGACATCATCGAGCCGGAGCTGGATCCGTGCAGCATCGAGCTCATGGGCCGGTTGCGAAAGGGAAGGTGCGAAATACCGACGCAAGGTGCCGGCTGCGTCGCTCCGATGCGCGGGGCTGGCATCCCTCAGCGGCCCGGCAAGCCAGCGCTCGATCAGGCCGTCAAGCGTCAGGGCGTCCAGTGCAGCCGTTTTCCGTCGCGCTTCGAGTTCGGCCACCGCCTGTTCGCGAGCTGCCTGCCGTTCTCCGGCCGGGTCACGACCCGACAGGACCTCGCCACGCGCGACCTCGGCCAATTTCCGAGCAGCGGCTGGTGTGAGGTCGCCATAAGCACCGAGCTTCAACCGCCGGACACGTCCTGCGAGCTTGTATTGGAACAGGAAGATCTTGGACCCGGTTGCGTTCACACGGATCCCGAAGCCCTTCAACTCGTCGTCCATGAAAAGCGCATCCTGCTTTCCCGGCGGGCAGGCCAGAGCATCGATTTCCCGCTTGCCGAGCTTCATGAGAACACCCGGAACACCTTGGAACACCACTCGGAATCGTAGGTGTTCCCGCCAGCGGACGAAAAAACACAGGAAAGACAATATATTACTATGTGTGGAACACCTAGAACACATAGAACACCAGCATTTTTGTGTTCCCCATTCTCACTCATAGCCCGCCTTTCCGCCCTTGGTTTCCGGACTCTTTCCGGACTCCTGCGAATCCGTAATCCGCGCATCTTGCTGCGCCCCATTGCGCGACGCTACCCGTAAAGTCCTCAGAAAATAGGAGTTTTTTCGTCTTCTTGCGCGCTATTGCGGTTGGCTGCATCACATGCTGGACTGAATGGCATTCAGGAGGTCGTCGGTTCGATTCCGATTGGCTCCACCACTTTCCCCCAAAAATCTGCAAGCACCAGTCGGTCCGAACGGCACCGCGTCTCCGTCTCGCGCTGACATCTGCGATAAACGCGGTCTCACGTGACGCCATCAGCGACAGCCTGCATCAGCAGTGGTGCCGAGCGTCAGACAGGCAGACGCCCGTGACCAGCCTGAACGCGCGATGATTGCCATCGAACCGGCCTCTCCGGCCTTTCAGACAATCCGGTTTTCACCCGTCCCGACGCCACGCCATCCTCCTGATCCGCGTCCCCAGACAGCCGCCCGCTGCAGCAGCCGGTCGGAGACGCGGCGTTCGCATCGAACACTTCACGGCTCATCGGGCGAATGACCAGCACCGCGCCTCAGGACCATCCACGCGGTAGCCAGCTTCAGCCTAGGGCCAGTCCTCCGAGCCCGGCGCAGGATCCGTCATGGGAGGAACACCACCCGGAGGCTGCCCGGGCACAGGCGGCGCGGCAGGATCCGGCCCGGGAGACGGAACCGGCGATCCGGGAACAGGAACGGGGGACATCGGGGCAGGCGGGTCG
>Ga0157365_10000819_pt1 | contig 13180 bp, 14 predicted proteins | sample AttsexASBM3_FD_111478 | JGI IMG/M metagenome (GOLD analysis project Ga0157365, IMG submission 111478) | Fungus gardens microbial communities from leaf cutter ant in Ribeirão Preto, State of São Paulo, Brazil - Atta sexdens ASBM3 | ecosystem: Host-associated > Fungi > Mycelium > Unclassified ... | reverse complement strand
TTTCGGAAAACTGGTGTTCCGTGAAACCGCCCACGATGCGCACCCACTGCGGCGGCGGCGTCACCGCCACCTGCCGCCGGAGCATCGCCATCGCATCGGCCAGAGACCGCACACCGTCCCACCGCAATTCCATATTGAAGTTGAGGCCACCACGGATGATGTGAATATGGTTGTCGATCAAACCCGGGATCACCCGGCGACCGGCAAGATCGATCACGCGCGTTGTGGCATCGGCGGTCGGCATGATCTCGGCCGCATCACCCACCGCCACGATCCGGCCATCCTTGACCGCCACGACTTCAGGGGACGGGTTCGAACGATCCAGCGTCGTGATACGTCCGCCATGCAGAATGAGGTCGGGTGTCTCGGCCATGATGCGCCCCTGAAAGATCATTGGTCTGATGCTGCGCAGGTGGCAAGACCCCGTGCAGAATTCTGTTTTTCAAAGAAACCGGAGCATTACTCCGCCGGAATCTCTGCCTTTTGTGGCGCGTTGTGGGCGGCGGGTAGTTCACCCAGCACGTGGTGCACCACCCCGCGACGCACCGTGATGGCGTCCGCCGCCGAGGCATCGAACAGGTGCCGCCCCATCGGCAGGATCTGTTCACCCACAAGAATGCCTAGCAACCCCACCAGCGCCACCAGCGGCGGAGCGGGCGACCGCACCCCCAGCAGGCTATAGAGAAAGCCCACAAGAAGCCCTGCGCCCAACGACACGAGATAAAGTTTCATGCCCGTTTCTCCACCGCGTGCGGGGTTCAGCCTTCGTGTGCGCCGAACATCGTCTTGGCGTAGGTAATGCCAAGGCCATAGGCTCCGCCAAGCTTTTCCGCGATTCCGGTTGTCATCGCATAGGTCTCCTTGCGGGCCCAGTCGCGCTGCAGCTCCAGGATATATTGCAGGGCGGTCATCGGACGCGCGCCGGCCTGAATCATGCGCTCGACCGCGCGTTCGTGGGCTTCGGGCGTGATGTCACCGCACGCATCGGCGATGAAATAGACCTCAAACCCCTGATCGATCGCCGAAAGCGCCGGCCCGACAATGCACACCGACGTCCACAGGCCCGCCAGCACGATCCGGCCCTTGCCGATGGCATTGACCTGCGTGATGACGTTCGCATCTTCCCAGGTGTTCATGCTGGTCCGGTCGATCAGCTCCTGACCCGGAAAAGCGTCGGTAATTTCAGCATACATCGGGCCGGAGAACGTGTTGACGGCCACCGTCGTCAGAATGGTCGAAACCTTGAAGCCGGCCGCAGCCTGCGCCACAAGGGCTGCATTGTTGCGCAGCATCGTGGTGTCGATCGACTTGGTCGCGAAGCTCATCTGCGACTGGAAATCGATCATGATCAGCGTGTGATCGGTGGGCGAGACAAGCAGCTTGCCGGGGGTCGGGGTCGCGGTCAGGGTCATCGGAATGGCTTTCCTGCGTTTGATTTTGAAAAAACTGGGCTCAGTTCAGATCGATCGTACGAAATCCAGCAGATCGGCCGAGAACTGATCCGGTGCCGTATCGGGCAGCGCATGACCGACACCGGGATAAATTTTCAAGGTTGCGTGCGGCACAATCCGGGCCGCGCGACGGCTTGTGATTTCAAGCGGCACAACCTTGTCGTCGTCTCCATGCACAATCAGGACCGGCATGCTCAGGCGTTCCAGGTCGGCGGTAAAATCCGTCGATGAAAACGCCGTGACGCATTCATGATGCGCCCGCAGGCCGCCGGTCATGCCCTGCAGCCAGAACTGGTCATACATGCCCTGCGTCACGCGATGCCCTTCACGGTCCGGCCCGAAAAAGACGGGCGCGAAATCGCGGAAAAGCTGCGAACGGTCACGCGCGACCGATGCGCGGAGATCATCGAAGAAAGATTGTGGAATACCTTCAGGGTTTTCATCGGTCCGGAGCATCAGTGGCGTCACAGCACTGACCAGCACAACGCCCGCAATGCGTTCGCGGCCAAGACGCGCGGCCACACGGGCGACCTCGCCCCCTCCGGTCGAATGCCCGACGAGAACGGCATCTTTCAGATCAAGGCACGCAATCAGCTCGCACAGATCGTCGGCATAGGTGTCCATGTCGTTGCCGTCCCAGCTCTGGCTGGAACGCCCATGACCACGGCGGTCATGGGCAATACAGCGAAAGCCCTGTTCGGCCATGACCATCATGTGCGCCGCCCAGACATCGGATGACAGCGGCCAGCCGTGGCTGAAAATCACGGGCCGGCCGCTGCCCCAATCCTTGTAAAACATAAGCGCCTTGTCTTTGAGTTTTACGAAGGTCATGTGAAGGCTCCCGATCCTGATGCCCTGTGGCGCCGCGTCAGGATCTGGGCCCGCAGCGGAGTGACGGCATCATCTAAGGGGAGCGTCCCGGCGCCGTATTGTCGAACATCGGCGCGTTTTGACAAATCGTGCGGTGTTGGTGGCGCACGCGCATGTCTGGCAGGCACATAGCCGCCTATAGACGTCATTTGTCATGAACTGCATGAGAGCAGACACAAAAAAAGCCCCGGCTTCTGCAGCCGGGGCCCTGACGTCAAACCGTTGAACCGGGGGTTCAGACGACCGAAAGCTGAACGTCGATGTTGCCGCGCGTCGCGTTGGAATATGGGCAGACCTGATGGGCCTTTTCCACAAGCTCTTCAGCCGCGCCGCGTTCCACACCTGGCAGCGAAATCGCCAGAGACACAGTCAGGCCGAACCCGCCCTCGCTGCGCACGCCAATACCCACTTCCGACGTAATGCTGGCATCAGCAGGGATTTTCACAGATCCGCCCTGGCTTGCGACAAACTTCAGCGCACCCAGGAAACAGGCGGCATAACCGGCTGCAAAAAGCTGCTCGGGGTTGTTGCCTTCACCACCGGCGCCGCCCAGTTCACGCGGGGTGGCCAGCTTGACGGCAAACGCACCGTCCAGGGTCTCGGAACGGCCATCGCGGCCACCGGTTGCACGCGCCTGGGTGCGATACAGAACATTGACAGACATGGTCTTCTCCTTTGATCAGATTATTGCGAAAAAGCGTCGCGCAGGAATGCGCTGGCCTGGGCAGTGGCGGCACGGGCCGCGGGGGTTTCGCTCAGCGCGTTCAGCATCACGAAATCATGGATCGTGCCGTTATACCGTGTGCTGGTGACACGCACGCCAGCCTGCGTCAGCTTGCGGGCATAGGCTTCACCTTCGTCACGCAGCACATCGTTCTCGTCCGAGATGACAAGCGCGGGGGCCTGGCCACGGAGATGATCGATCGGTGTCCTGAGGGGCGAGATATGCGGCTGCGCACGGTCTATGCCGGCCGGCAGATACTGCGCCCAGAAATATTTCATCGCCTTGGCGGTCAGCCACGGTCCATCAGCAAACTCCCGGTAGGACTGGTCGTCCATCGCCGCGTCGGTCACGGGATAGAACAGAACCTGCGCCACAGGGTGCGGGCCACCCCGTTCCTGTGTCAACTGCGACACAACCGCGACCATGTTCCCGCCGACGCTGTCTCCGGCAATCGCGATCTTCTTCGCATCGATCCCGAATTCGGCCGGATGATCGGCAACGTAACGCAGAACCGCGAAATCCTGTTCGATGGCTACGGGATACCGTGCCTCGGGCGAGCGTTCATAGTCCACGAAGACCAGCACCGCATGGCTGCCGGCCGCCAGTTCCCGCACCAGCCGGTCGTGCGTGGAGGGCCCACCCATGACCCAGCCGGCACCGTGGTAATAGACGATGGCCGGCAGGTTCGCATCCGCGCCCGCCGGGCGATAGAGGCGGATTCGGGTCTGGCCGGTGGGGCCAACGGGCAGCGTGCGGTCTTCGGTCGTCACGTCCGCTGCGACCTTGGGGCCACTGCCCTGAGCTTTTTCCAGCAGGGCGCGGGCCGCAGCAGGCGTCAATGACGGGATCGGCGGCACGTGTGCCGCAGCCAGACCATCAAGGAAATGCTGTGTCGTGGGCTCCAGCACCGGCGCCGCGTTGGCAGGGGTTATGGCGATTGCGGCGGCAAGGCTGGCCGCACCGGCCAGAAGCGTGAAGCGTGTCATGGTGACATCCCTTTCTTCAGACGCTGTCTGCGTCTTCGAAGGGATTTATATCGCGCACGATTTAATGTCGCGACGCTTGTTTCCGCAACCCCGCCCCGCATTTTACGCATGAGCGATTATTTATCGCACGATTTAATGTCGCGGATCGCGCCGCGCATGCAGCCCCGAAACGGGGCCGCACACCGTCAATCGTCAGCCGCGACCGCGGTAGGGCGGCACGCCCTGATCGGGGATCCACACATGCGCCGGCACAGCCCCCGTCTGCCAGAACACATCAATCGGGATACCGCCACGCGGGTACCAGTATCCGCCGATCCGCAGCCAGCGCGGCTGTAGCAGATCGACAATCCTGCGCGCGATGGAGATCGTGCAATCTTCATGGAACGCGCCGTGATTGCGAAACGCGCCCAGAAACAGCTTCAGCGACTTGCTTTCCACCAGCCACTGGTCGGGGATGTAGTCCAGCGTCAGATGCGCGAAATCGGGCGCACCGGTGATCGGGCAGAGCGACGTGAACTCCGGCGCGGTGAAACGCACGCAATAATCAATGTCGGATTGCGGGTTGGGCACGCGCTCCAGCACCGCCTCGTCGGGGTTGGTGGGCAGCGCCACATGCGCGCCCAGCTGTTCAAGGCCCGCATAGATGTTGGGTTTTTCAGACATGGAACCTCGTCCTTTTCCGGTAAGCCGTTTTCAGCATCATCGCGTCAGACCCCGCGACGGTTGCCCCACAGCAGCACATGCAATTGCGGCAGAACCCGTGCCTCGAACCAGCCGTCACGCGTGACGCGGTCCACCAGCGCGCGCGTACGGTCCAGCGTCGCCTCAATGTCCACCACCGGTTCGTGCCCGTCGCGGGTCGGCGGTGTCGGGTTGCCGGGTTGCAGGCACACGCTCAGATGCGCGAACCGCGCGGCGACGTCGCGGGCATAGGCATAGTCCGCGTCGTCGAACACCACGATCTTCAGCACGACCGTGGTGTCCGGCCCCGCCGCGTCAACGCAGGCCGACAGCGCGGCCCAATCGGTTTTCATGGCGCTGGACGGCGGCTTGGGGCTGAGCACCAGCACATCGAGGTCCGCGAACCAGTCCCGCACGACCGACCCCTGGGTTTCCAGCGCAAACCGATAGCCCAAAGGCCGCCCCAGTGCGATCAGCCCGCCCAGAGGCTGGATCGCAGGATTGCCCCCGGACAGGGAAACCGTCAGCGGCCGATCCCCCGAAAGCCGCCGGACTTCGGCCATCACGGCGCCGGGCGACATCGGGGCCCAGTCGTCGCGATAGCGCGCATCCACGGCATGCAGTGTGTCGCACCACACGCAGCGATAATCGCAGCCACCCGTGCGCACGAACACGGTCGGTTCGCCGATCAGCACACCTTCGCCCTGGATCGTCGGGCCGAAAATCTCGCTGATGCGCAGGCCCGTGCTCATGCCCCGGGCTCGGGGCGGTATTCCGCCCATGTCTTGGGGGTTTCGCTGACCCGCGCGGCCACCGTCTCGGGGTAACGTGCCACGCACCAGTCATGGAAATGCTGGGCCAGCAGTTCGGCCGTCACGTGCTCGTCGCCCAGAATCTCGTTCAGATGCCGGTGGTCGAACACCGTGTCGATATAGGTCTTGAGGGCCTCAAGCTCCCGATAATCGCGCACGAACCCGTCGGCGTTGAGCGTTCTGGACGCCAGTTCGATCACCACGACGTAATTGTGCCCATGCAGCCGCGCGCACGGGTGATCGGCCGCCAGATGCCGCAACTGGTGTGAGGCAGAGAAATGGAATTCCTTGGAGATGCGGAACATCAGTGCGTTCCCCGGCCGGCCACGGCGGTGCGCCAGAAATCCGCATCGTCATAGGCCGTGGGGTCGGCAATGCCGGCAATGTGAAAGGCCTCGCGCCGTTCAACGCAGGTGCCGCAGCGCCCGCAATGCTGCGCGCCACCCTTGTAGCACGACCACGTGCGGCTGAAATCGGTGCCATAGCGCGCGCCTTCGGTCACGATATCGGATTTGGGGCGTGTCACGAACGGCGCCAGCAACCGGACCGAGGCATAGCCTTCAAGCGCGCGGTCCTGCATGGCCTGAAACGCATCGATGAAGCCGGGGCGGCAATCGGGATAGATGAAATGGTCGCCGCCATGCACGGCGGTTGCAACGGCGTCGGCGTTCTGCGCAGCCGCAATGCCAAAAGCGACGGCCAGCATGATGGCGTTGCGGTTCGGCACCACGGTGATCTTCATGGTGTCTTCCGCATAGTGCCCGTCCGGCACGGCAACATCGTCCGTCAGGGCAGAACCCGACAGCAATTTGCCGGTCTGGCTGATATCGCTGACCAGATGCACCACGCCGAGGCGTTGCGCGCATTCCGCTGCGAATTCGAGTTCCTTGCGGTGGCGTTGGCCGTAATCAAAGCTGATCAAGCCGGTGAGTGTCTGTTCGGCCGCGACCTTGTGCGCAAGCGACACGGAGTCGAGTCCGCCGGAGCAGATGACGAGAGTCTTCATATGCAGTGTCCTTGTTTTATCCGGGTAGGCTGCGACCGGGGCGGCCCTGCGACAGGCCGCCAGAATGGAAAATCCGCGCCGGGGCTCCGGCACGGCGGCTCTCTTAGCCAGACTTGTCCGCGGATGCAATCATTGCCGGATGCCGGCCCGAATGCCGGCGATGAACCACAGGCGAAACACTGCCGTCTCGGCCAGGCCCTGCCGCCGCAGGTCGCGCCGCCGCATCAGCAGCACCAGCCGGTCCCGCCGCGAACCGCGCAACCCCGCCTGCACGGCCAGCACCAGCGCCCGGGCGTCGTCTGTCAACCGCAGCGAGGGGTCCGACAAGGCCGCAATATTGGCCGCAAACGCGCGCATGAAACGCGCAGGCCCCCGGTGCAGCGCACCCCGCGCACGCGCCACAAGCCCGCGCGCGGCCCCCACCGAATTGCCGCCATGCTGGCGATAGAACAAGGCGGGCTGGGGGTCGAACCACACGACACCCCCCGCGGCCGAGACCAGCAGATACGCCCACCAGTCATGCAGCACGCCGGGCGGCGCATCGGTCGGGGCGACCAGCGTGCGGGCGCGCGTGTTCAGCACGACGGTGCAGCCGGTAGCGATATTCTGGGTCAGGGCCGTGGCAAACCCGGGCGGGCGCCGCACGTCGGGCGACAGGCCGGTCGGGGCCAGCGCACGGTCGGTCAGTTGCTGGCGCGCGCAGTAAAGGGCAGGGCGGTCGGCGTGCTGTGCCAGGGCACCAACGGCACGGCGCAGCTTGTCGGGGAACCACACATCGTCCTGATCGGCAAAGGCGATCCACATGTCGCCCGGCACATGGCGCATCAGATGCGCATAGGACAGGGCAACCCCCAGATTGTCGGGCGCATCGTCGATTTCCACGCAGCGCCCGGCCCCCCGGTTGGCCTGGAACGATCGCATGATGGCCGCCGACGCATCGGCCGAACCGTCGTCACGCCAGAACAGGGTCCAGTTGCCGTGGGTTTGCGCCAGAAGGGAATCGAGCTGCGCGTTCAGGAACGCTTCGCCGTTGAACAGCGAAAGCAGGATCGCAACAGACGGGCCGGCAGCCGGATCGGGGGCACTGTCCGTGCCACCGACCGTGCGCGGGCTCCAGCGGGGTGGGCGCTCAGACATGCGCCCACGCTATAGATCAGGCCGCAGGCGTGGAAAAGAGTGCACCGACCGTGCGCCGCAGGCTCTCGCGCCAATGCGGCATGTGAAACCCGAATGTCGCGGCCAGCTTGCTGTTGTCCATCCGGGAATCCGCAGGGCGCTTGGCCGGGGTCGGCCAGTCCTGCGTGCGGATCGCCAGAATTTCGGGCTTGGCCTGACCGTGGGTTGCCGCTTCGTCCAGAGTTGCATCGGCCAGGCCGTGCCACGTCGTCTCGCCCGTGCCGCAGGCGTGATAAAGCCCGGCATAGTCCGGCTTCCAGCCTTCGGCCTCGATCCGGGCGATGATCGCCAGAATGGCTTCAGCCAGATCATCGGCACTGGTGGGGTTGCCCTGCTGGTCGCCCACCACCTTCAGCGTGGGGTTCTTCGCCCCGGCATTGATCATGGTGCGCACGAAATTCTTGCCATGTGCGGCATAGACCCAGGCCGTGCGCAGGATCACGGATTTCGGGTTGGCGGCCAGAACCAGGCTTTCGCCCTCGGCCTTCGTGCGGCCATACACCGTGTCCGGGGATACCGGGTCGGTCTCGACATACGGCGCGCCCTTGTCGCCGCTGAACACATAGTCCGTGGAGACATGGATCAGCGGAATGTCACGCTCCGCACAGATCTTCGCGATCTCGGCCGGGCCTTCGCGGTTGGCGCGCTCGGCCCCGGCGACTTCGGTTTCCGCCATGTCCACCGCTGTCCACGCCGCGGCATTCACCACGACGGACGGCGCAATCGCCTCGATCACGCGGCGCAGGCTCCCGGGTGCATCGAAATCGAACTCCGGGCGCCCGACACGCACAATGCGCGTGCCCCCCAGATTGACCAGCGACGTGGCAAGCTGACCTGCCCCACCGGTGACGAGGATCGGCCCTCCGGCCCCAAGCGTAACCATCAGAGGTGAAACCAGCCGTGGGCTTCGGCAAAGTTCGGCGCGATCTTGTCCTTGTCGGACAGAACGGCCTCTTCCGGCGCGATCGGCCATGCGATCGCCAGATCCGGGTCGTTCCAGATCACCGCGCGTTCGCATTCCTTGCTGTAGAGGTCGGTGCATTTATATTGCACCTCGGCATTTTCGGTCAGGGTGCAGAACCCGTGCAGAAAGCCCGGCGGCACCCAGAGCTGTGACCAGTTTTCCTCCGAAAGCTCGGCCGCAACCCACTGGCCATAAGTTTTCGAACCCACGCGCGCATCCACCGCCACATCCCAGATAGCGCCGCGCGTGCAGCGCACCAGCTTGCCCTGCGGGTGGGGCGCAAGCTGGCAATGCAGGCCGCGGATCACGCCCTTCTGGCGCGACAGGCTCTGGTTATCCTGCACGAACGGCAGGTCGATCCCGGCATCAAACATGCGCGTGGCGTTGTACGTTTCGGAAAAAAAGCCGCGATTGTCACCAAAGCGCGGCGGCGTGACCAGGATCACGTCGGGGATTTCGAGACGTTCAACTTTCATAACCGACCTCTTGTTGGCAGGATTCGTCAGGCAAAGGCGCAAGAAAAAGGCGCGGGGACTGCCCGCGCCGGTGGGTGTTCAGGTGGCCGCGCTGTGATCGGCCAGTTCGTGCAGCATCCGCCCGAGTTCGGTTTTCTTGACCCGGTCGGCCAGCGCGCGCAACTGGGCCACATCGATGAAGCCCATGCGGAACGCCACTTCCTCGGGCGAGCCCACCAGCATGCCCTGACGGCCCTGAATGGTCTGCACGAACGTGCCGGCCTGCATCAGGCTGTCGGGCATGCCCGCATCCAGCCACGCGCAGCCACGGCCAAGGCGATCGACCTGAAGGCTGCCTTCTTCCAGATACATCTGGTTGAGATCGGTGATTTCCAGCTCGCCCCGCGGGGACGGCTTGACCTTGCGGGCCATCTCGCCCACGCGGTGGTCATAGAAATACAGCCCGGTCACGGCCCAGTTGGACGACGGGTTGGCGGGCTTTTCCACGATTTCCAGCGCCTTGCCGGATTCATCGAACGACACCACGCCATACCGGTCGGGGTCGCGCACCTGATAGGCAAACACCGTGGCGCCTTCGGGCCGGTTTGCCGCCGCGCGCAGCAGCACGCCCAGATGGTCGGCAAAGATCAGGTTGTCGCCCAGCGCCAGCGCGCAGGGGGAATTGTCCAGCCAGTCCCCCGCGATCAGGAACGCCTGCGCGATGCCGTCGGGCGTGGGCTGCACGCGATATTCGAACGTGACGCCGAACTGCGAACCGTCGCCCAGCAGGCGCTGGAACTGCGGCAGGTCAGCCGGGGTGGAGATGATCATGATGTCGCGAATCCCCGCGAGCATCAGCGTCGATAGCGGATAATACACCATCGGCTTGTCATAGACCGGCAGGAGCTGCTTGCTCGCGGCCAGAGTCATGGGGTGCAGGCGTGTTCCAGACCCTCCGGCAAGGAGGATCCCTTTCATCGGCTTCGTATTCATGGCGGTGCTCATACCGAGGTTCCGAGGCGTTGACCGGTGTAGCGGCGGCTGCGGATGGCTTCCCACCACGCACGGTTATCGAGATACCACTGCACGGTGCGGCGGATCCCGGTTTCGAAATCATGGCGGGCCTTCCAGCCCAGTTCCGTCTCGGCGTGGGTCGCATCGATTTCATAACGGAAATCGTGGCCGGGACGGTCAGTGACATAACGGATCAGGCGTTCGCGCGGACCTGCCGGATCGGGTTGAAGTTCATCCAGAACCGCGCAGATGGTCTTGACGACATCAAGGTTCGTGCGCGGCTGGCGCGCCCCGATGGCATAGGTCTCGCCCGGCTTGCCGGTTTCCACCGCCTTGACCAGCGCTTCGGCGTGGTCTTCCACGAACAGCCAGTCGCGCATGTTCTGGCCGTTGCCATAAACCGGCAGTTCCTTGCCCTCGATCGCGTTGATGGTGACCAGCGGGATCAGCTTTTCCGGAAAATGCCAGAAGCCGTAATTGTTCGTGGTGTTGGTCACGAACGTCGGCAGGCCATAGGTGTGATACCACGCGCGCACCAGATGGTCCGATGCCGCCTTGCTGGCGGAATAGGGGCTGCGCGGGTCATAGGGGGTGGTCTCGGTGAATGGCGGGTCGCCCATCTCAAGCGCGCCGAACACCTCGTCCGTCGATATGTGATGGAAGCGGAACGCATCCTTGCGCGCCGGATCAAGGCCGTTCCAGTATTTCCGCGCGGCTTCCAGAAGGGCATAGGTGCCCACGACGTTGGTCTGGATGAACACGCCGGGGCCGTCGATCGACCGATCAACATGGCTTTCGGCGGCCAGATGCATCACCGCATCAGGTTCGTAACGGGCGAAAATACGATCCATCTCGCCGCCATTGACGATGTTCGCATTTTCAAAATTGTAACGGTCGTTTCCGGCCACGGCACCGACCGTGTCCTCGGAGGCCGCATATGTCATGCTATCGACGTTGATGACCGTATGATCCGTGGCGTTGATCAGATGACGGACAACCGCCGATCCAATAAAGCCGCATCCGCCCGTCACAATTATTCGCATTGTCGATCCTGCCCTAAGGAGCCAAGCACGTTAAGCTGCTCGGTGTGCAGATTACAGGGCCGTGGCGCGAACACAACGGGGCAATTGTGAGAATATTAACCAAACATTGGCATCACATACAGGCAAGACAGGGCGTGATTATGAAACGGAATGAGCGCGCGTGTTCGCACACAATCTGACGGATCATCTTCTTCCGGGGGCGTTGCGGCGCCCGGACCTCGGGATTCTGGCGGGAACGCGCCAGATCGGGTTTGACGCGTCGCTGGCGACGGCCTTCCGGGTGGAGGCCACGGGCGCCGTGACCCTTGGGCCAGCCGCCATGCGGTCCGCGCGCTTTGGGGCATTTCACCTGCGCCATGCGCTGGAACTGGCCCTGCTGCTGGACATCGCGCCCGACGCCAGCCGCGTGACCTGCGCGTTTTTCGCAGCGCGCTGCGCGGCCCTGTTCCTGCGCCTGGACGACGACGCGCCCGCCCACACGGTGCCGGGCGCGCACTGGCTTGGCGCGCTGGACGGTGCTTTCCCGCCTCCCCGGGCCCAGTTGCCCGAACTGGCCGCAAGCCTGATGGCTGCCCTGGGCGATGCACCTGCCACCCCCTTTGACGTGAACGCCCTGCACCGCACCCTTTGCGACGCGTGGCCCCATCTGGGGCCCGTGGAAGTGCTGATGGCCCGCGGCGGCGATGCACGGCTGGCCACCGACCCTGCCAGCGGCCTGAACCACTATGGCTGTTCGCACCGGCCGCGCCCCTGGGCGGTGACGTTTGCGTCCTCTACAGCGTCATCGGTCTCGGAACGCGGCTATGCCGGGGCAGAACACGCGCGCCAGATGCTGCTGCGCGGCGGGCTGCATGGGGCATGGAACCGCACCATTGCCGACCTTGCGACGCGGGCGCGCGTGCGCATCGCCCGTTATTTCGGCCTGCCTGACGCAGAAGGGATCGTGCTGGCGCCCTCGGGCACGGACTGCGAACTCTATGCCCTGGCGCTGGCGCAAACACATGGCCGGCCGGTCACGAACATTCTGGTCGCGCCAGAGGAAACCGGAAGCGGCGTGCCGCTGGCGGCTGCCGGACGGCATTTCGCATCCGGCACGGCATTGAGCATCGATGTCGGCAAGGGCGAGATGATCGACGGTTTCGCGCCCGACACGCGCATCCTGACCATCGCGATCCGTGATGCACAGGGGCAGCCACGCGCCCTTGCCGACATCGATGCCGACTGCACCGCCGCCATCACGCAGGAACTGGCCACAGGGCGGCATGTGCTGATGCACGGGCTGGATGTTTCCAAAACCGGCATTCTGGCGCCCGCCCCCGCAACGCTGGACCGCTTTGGCGCGGAGATTGATGTCGTGATCGATGCCTGCCAGACGCGCCTCGACCCCGTGCGCGTGCGGGACTATCTGGCGCGAGGCTGGATGGTGATGGTCACGGGGTCGAAATTCTTCACCGGCCCGCCATTCGCCGGCGCCCTTCTGCTGCCCCCGCGCGCAGCCCACGGCCCCTTGCCTGTGGGGCTGGCGGACTATGCCGCGGCCGGCGAATGGCCGCACGCCGGGCGCTTCGGCAGGGCCGGGATCGGCAATCCGGGCCTTATGATGCGCTGGCATGCGGCCTGCGCGGAAATGGAGGCCCTGTCTGTTCTGCCGCGCGCGGTCATTGCCAACCGGATCGGCACGTTCATCACCGCCGCACAGGCGGACATCGCCCGCCGCCCGGGCCTGCGCCTGATCGTGCCGCACGCCCCCGTGCGCCCGCCCATGGCCGATGCCTGGGACACGACACCGACGATTCTGGCGTTTCTGGTGGCATCACACCCCGACAGCCAGACCTTCGTGCCGCTGGATCTTGTGCAGGCGCGGCAGCTTTACCGGTGGCTGAATGCCGACCTGTCCCGCCTTTTGCCAACAGAGCCGGTCGTGGCCGCCCTGCTGTGCCATATCGGGCAGCCCGTGCCGGTGGAACACCCGGCCCTGCCGGGCACACCCGCCGGGGC
>Ga0157365_10000818_pt1 | contig 13182 bp, 14 predicted proteins | sample AttsexASBM3_FD_111478 | JGI IMG/M metagenome (GOLD analysis project Ga0157365, IMG submission 111478) | Fungus gardens microbial communities from leaf cutter ant in Ribeirão Preto, State of São Paulo, Brazil - Atta sexdens ASBM3 | ecosystem: Host-associated > Fungi > Mycelium > Unclassified ... | reverse complement strand
TCACAGGTTCAATCCCTGTTGCGCCCACCACTCGGCTCCGGGTATTTCGCCAAAAACCAGCGTTGTGTGTGATAATTCCCGAAACGGGAAAGTCTACCAGCGTCTATATCTGTCTACGGTAATTCACCTCGATCTGTGGAAAATCCGTGGAGTGTTTTTGGCTTGTACCCGCGCCCCATCCCCCCTATAATCCACACGCTGCGGCACCCATCCGGTTGGTGCTGGTCACGCTGTCGCGGCACCATGCCGCTGCGACAAGACGTTCACAACGAAGCGGAACCACAGGACAGTTCTGGGATCAATTTTCACATTCCTGTCGCTGCCAGAGGAAAATCCCAGCCAGCATGTCTCCCCCATCGCGCTGGCGGCGGGTGTCCGTTATTCCATGCTGTCACCTGCTGTCCCGGACGCCCTTACCAGTCTGAAACCGGCCCTTCATCTTCCTCATCGGGTTCCAGCGGGTCTATCAGGCCGTCCTTGTCGGGATCTATCGGTTCATCCTCATCCCAGTCGGGGGCCGGACTGTCGGGATCGCCCAGCGGGTCGTCATCGGGGTCCTCGTCGGGGTCCGGGCCGGGATCGGATATCGGTGTCGGCGGCACGGATGGCGGCGCTTCAGACGGCACGGGGATATCCGGGTTATCTTTTACCTGCATCCTGAGCATGGCGCTTCTCCATAAAGGATGCCCGTGCAACGGACGGTACGGGACAGGAGTTTCACCGCAGGCAGCACGCTTTTCTTATACTGTGATGCAAGGGACGCGGCACTCACTTCTTCGGTAATTGCGACGCACTCGTAATTACGGCAAGCTGCCATCATACGGGGGGCATCACGCGGTGCATCGTGCCAGCATTCCAGGCGTTTGCAGGCATGGTGCGCCGCTTTCCCGATGCACCCTGAACCGGAAAAGGAAATGCCTTATGCCTGTCTCCCGCCTTAAACTATCTGCCGCCCTTGCCATCGGTCTGGCCGTTCTACCTGCAATGGCCCATGCCGCCGATACGGCAACGGCCCATCTGGTCGGAACGGACGGAACCGACCGGGGGACAGCCAACATCGCGGAAGCACCCAAGGGCGTTATCCTGCGCATCATGGCCAAGGGGCTGACCCCGGGCTGGCACGGCATCCATTTCCATGAGAAAGGCGATTGCGGCCCGCCGAAATTCACCAGCGCCGGTGCGCATGTGCATGCGACCACGCCGGTCGTGCATGGCCTGCTGAACCCCAACGCCAATGATGCGGGCGACCTGCCCAACCTTTTTGTCAATCAGGACGGGACGGCGACAGTGGAGCTCTATTCCACGCTGGTTTCGCTTAATGGCAAGGATGGCCGCCCTGCCCTGCTGGATGCCGATGGCGCGGCGCTGGTCATTCACGCCAACCCCGACGATTACAGGACGCAGCCGATTGGTGGCGCGGGCGACCGTGTCGTCTGTGGGGTCATCCGCTGATTACGGCCTGATCGCTTGATACGTCGAAGCCGCCCTGCCCCGCTGCAGGGCGGCCTGTGTCCCTGCCCGTTTCCGGCGGGATGCGAAAATGGTGCTGCTTCATACTGGTGGACAGATTTTATCTGCCCGTCCGAAAGCCGATGCGTTGGGCTGACTTTGAAACGGCCCGCGCCGGTGTTCCGGTCGCGCTTCAGGGTGTCGTCCGCACGATCCTGCATCACGGCGCCCTGTCCCGTGCGGTCACGGCATTCTGGGTGCGCGACGAAAGTGTATCGCCCACGGAAAAATTTGTTCTGGTAAAACTGTCCAGACTGCCAAGGGACAGCAGTATCGCCAGCCAGAACAGGCTGCCCAGTGCAAAGATCGCAGCCAGTGGCGGCGCCAGCGTAATACGCATGAAGCCAAAGACGATAACCAGCCCCATCAGCACCGCCACTGCACATATGCCCGGCCCGAAACCGGTCGTGGCGATAGCCAGCTCTCCCATGAAAAGCACCATGAGCGCGCCCCAGCATGCCATAACGCGAACCATCACACCCGCCCGACCAGATAGAGGACGGGAAACAGCAGTATCCAGACCAGATCTACAAAGCTCCAGTACAGTCCAACCACCTCCACCGGTATGACGGGCACGGGCTGCCCCCTGCGCCGGGCCGTGCGGTAACAGACCCACAGGATCAGTCCGATCCCCACCAGCATGTGCAACCCATGCAGCGCGGTGGACAGGAAATAGAAGCTGTAGAACAGTTGCGCGCCGCCCGCATCCTGCCCCGAAATGGAAAAACCCGCACCGGGAAACAGGTGTTCGCTCAATTCGAGATGCCATTCCCAGCTTTTCAGCCCAAGAAAGGCGACACCCAGCCCGGCGGCCCCCAGTGCGGGGGCAATGATGCGGCGCGCGCGTCCCGCCCGCGCGGCTACGACCGCAAGAGTGTACATGGCGCTGCTGGTCAGCAGCAGCAGCGTGTTGATGCTGCCTATGATAAGGTTGGTATGCCGCACGCCCATGATCCATCCCGCCTTACGGGTGTGCGAATAGACCAGAACGACCAGAAACAGCCCCCCAAACAGCAGGACTTCACTGGCAAGGAACAGCCACATTCCCGCCACCGCCGTTTCGTCACGGTGTTGCGGCGTGTCATAGGGGGCAAGGTCGTCAGGCATGGGGCGGCTCCTGACTGGCGGCCCGGTTCGCCTGATCCAGCGCGGCGTAATCATATGCGTCATGATTTACGACGGGGACATGTGCAAAGTTTTCCGTGGGCGGGGGCGAGGATGTGCGCCATTCCAGTCCGGTTGCCTGCCACGGATTGTCGCTCGCGCGCGCACCACGCAGCAATGACCATGCGAAATAGACCAGCGGCAGGATATAGGCCAGCGCAAGGATACTGGCACCCGCAGATGACAGTACATTAAGCACCTGAAACTGCGCCGGATAGGTTGCGTACCGTCGTGGCATCCCCTCATACCCAAGCAGGAACTGCGGAAAGAACGTCAGGTTGAACCCGAAGAACAGCAGCCCAGCCGCAGTCCGTCCCCACATTTCGGGATACATCCGTCCCGTTATCTTGGGCCACCAGTAATGCAGCCCGGCAAAATAGGCAGAAACCATGCCCCCCACCATGATGTAGTGGAAATGGGCCACCACGAAATATGTCTGTGTCAGGTGTACGTCACTGGCCAGCGATGCCAGAAACAGCCCGGTCAGCCCCCCCACCGTAAACAGGCCGATAAAGCCCATGGCGTACAGCATGGGGGCATCCAGCCTGATCGCCCCGCCATGCATCGTCCCCAGCCAGTTGAAAACCTTGATGGCCGAGGGAACCGATACAAGGAAACTCAGCATGGAAAACACCACGGCGGCGTAAAGCGATGTGCCCGCCACGAACATATGGTGCCCCCAGACCAGAAACCCGATCGAGGCAATGGAAATGGAAGACCAGGCCACGAACCTGTAACCAAAGACCGGCTTGTGGCAGAAAGTGCTGACCACCTCGCTTATCACCCCCATACCGGGCAGGATCATGATGTAGACCGCCGGATGGGAGTAGAACCAGAACAGGTGCTGGAACAGCAGCGGGTCACCCCCCAGCGCGGGATCGAACACGCCCACATGGAAAAAATGCTCGAACGCCAGCAGCACCAGCGTAATGCTGAGTACCGGCGTCGCCAGCACGAAAATGACACTGGTGGCATACAGCGCCCATAGCATCAGCGGCAGACGGTACCACGTCATGCCCGGCGCACGCAGTTGATGGATGCTTATGATGAAATTCACACCCGTCGCGATGGAGGAAAAACCGCTGAGGAACACCCCCGCCACCACCGGCAGCACATGGCCCTACGTATAATCGGTCGATAGCGGCGTATAGAACGTCCACCCCGTTTCCAGTCCGCCCCGGAACAGCCCGTAAACCACCAGCATCCCGGCCATGACGAACAGGTACCAGCTCAGCAGGTTCAGCCTTGGAAAGGCCAGATCCCGCGCGCCCAGCATCAGCGGCACGAGGAAATTGCCCAGCGTGACGGGAATGGAAGGCACCAGAAACAGCCAGACCATGACAACGCCATGCAGGGTGAACATGCGGCTGTAGGTCTCATCGGACAGGATGGCCCCGGCAGGCACGAGCAGTTGCAACCGGATCAGGGCCGCCCCTACGCCGCCGAGTATGAAAAACGCGGTGATGGACGCCATGTAAAGAAGTGCGATCCGTTTATGGTCGGTCGTCAGCAGCCATGACCGCAGGGTGCCGTCCTGCCACAGGTAACCGTTCGCGCTGTCTGCCATCGGTGCCATGGACATTCACCCCCCGTCACGCGCGGTAACGGCCGCAGCCCCCATGCCCGCAGGCACGGATGGCGACAGTGTCTGGATATAGGCCACCAGTGCCGCCAGATCATCTTCCCCCAGCACGCCACGGAAGGACGGCATCGTGGTGGTATAATTTGCCTGCGGTGTGCGCGCGGGCCCGACATGAAGGATGGCGTCATGCAGGAAGCCGCCATCCACCCGCACGGGCCGCCCGTCGGGGCCGGGGACCAGGCTGCCATACAGCCCGACCATGGACGGTGCGCGGCTGGTGTCCTGCGCATCGGGCGCGTAACGCCCCGATACGTGACAGCCGCTGCATCCATTATGGATGAACAGCATTTCCCCCGCCGTGGCCAGACTGCCACTGGCTGGGGTATGATCCAGCCAGTCGGCGTATTCGGTGCTGTCCAGCACCACCAGCGTACCCGTCATGCGCGAATGCCCGATGCCACAGAACTGCGTGCAGTAAAAACGGAAGGAACCGGGACGCGTGGCAATGAACCACAGGCTCTGGTACCGTCCAGGCAGGACATCGTGCTTGATCCGCAGCACGGGGATCGAGAAATCATGGATGACATCTTCCGATGTCATCAGTAGCTGTACCGGCCGTCCCAGCGGGACATGCAGCGCATTGATCTCCCGCTGGCCGCCGGGATACTGCACCTTCCACATCCACTGCCTGCCGGTCACATAGATCTGGATCGCACCCGATGGTGGCTGGAACCCCACCACGTACAGCCGTGCCGCCCATATGAACAGGGCGAAGAAAATCACCAGCGTCGCCACGGTCCAGCCGATTTCAAACCCCCAGCTTTTATGGGCCACGGCTTCATGCGAAACCGGCACCCCGCTTCCAACCCGGAAGCGGATGATGTTGAGAACCATCAGCCCGAACACCAGCCCCAGCACCGCCAGACTGATAAGCAGCAGCCCCGCGAGCAGGACATCAACCCGCGTGGCATGCCCCGAGGCTTCAGGCAGCCAGCTCATCGCAGGCCCCGCCTGTGCGCCATGAACAGCATCGTTCCCAGCATCAGTACGGTCAGCCCACCGCCGATCCGTAACAGCTTTTCCACCGCCAGCGTGTAACGCCCCGTCGTTTCGTCATAATGGAAACACAGCAGCAGGACCGGCGATGCCGCAACGCGCTCGCCCCGCGCAGCATGGGCCACCGCCTGGCGCACATCGCCGGGCTGGTAGCCCACCCCCAGCACATAGCCGGACACCACGCCCTCAGGGGTCACGAACACCAGCCCCATGGGATGGAGATACTGCCCCAGCCGGGTATCAAAGCGCGCATGGAACCCCACGGCGCGCGACAGACGTCCGATGCTGGCGGCGTCCCCGGTCAGGAAATGCCATCCTGCCCCCGCCGTGGATGCGGGAAAATGGGCCAGATCGTCATCGCGCGCCTGACGCGCCTGCACCGGCGTTTCAGACGGGTCGATGCTGACAACCAGCAGGGTATAGTCGGCAGGGCTGTGCAGCCCGCTACGCGCCAGCGCATGCAGAAGGTCCGCGCGTTCCAGTCCGCACATGTTGGGACAGGCGTAATATCCAATTGATACAATGGCGGGCCTGCCACCAAGGAACGCCCCCAGCGGCCGCACCTGTCCCGTGGTATCGGCAAAGCGGGCATCCAGTGGCAGGGCGACACCCTGCCGGGGCGTAAAGGCCAGTGCCTGCATCGCCTCATCCGCCGCGACACCGGTTCCACCCCACGCAATAATGACCGGGCATGCCAGCATGGCCGCCAGCATCACGCTGCGCCATCGTGCCGCCATTGCCCCCACCGTGTTCATGGCGCATCACCTTGGGGCCAGTCGGGAATACCATCGCGCAGGGTCTCCTGCATGGCCTGATCGATGGGGATATGCCCGATGCCGCGTGGCCGGTCGGTCCAGCCGAAACTGTTCATGATGGCCATTTCCCGCGTGTGGAACGCCGCCATGTCCGCCGGCGGGTCGGATTGCAGGGCCGGTTCCGCAATGACGGGAAAGGGCGGCCGGAGCAACCGGTCGAGTGATTTCTGCGGGAACAGCACGTCCGCCAGTATCACCAGCCCGCCCACCACCATGCCGATGACCACGCCCCCCATGACCGCCGCACGCAGGGAAATGTCGCGGGTTTCATGGTGCGGTTGCGCTGATGCAGGATGTTCAGACATGGGCGTCTCCCGGCTGTACGGAACATGACAGGACGCTTTCGCGGTTCCTGTGGCGCAGGACCAGCAGCGCGCTGCCACCACCGAAGAAGAGAAGCGACAGTCCCACCCCCGCCAGCGGGACGGGCTGTGTCCATGTGGGCAGGACCAGCCAGAGGTTGCGCAGTATTTCCATGCCTGTCAGCAGTCCCGCCGCCAGCATGATGGCAGGCCGCCGGGCCTGAAGTGGCGACAGTACCAGCACGGCAAAGGGCAGCAGGAAATGCAGCGCCACGATAGTCAGCGCCACGCCCCCCCCATGCGCCCCGCAGCCGGGGCGCGTACCACGCGGCCTCCACCGGCAGGTTCGACTGCCACACAATCAGGAACTGCATGAAATCCAGATACGCCCACAGCACCGTCAGCCCCAGCAGCAGGCGTGCAAGGTCGCGCAGGTCCTGCCCCCGCGCCCACATCCCTTCCATCAGCACACCCACCGCGAAGGCCAGCAGTACCGAACCGGCGGCGGCGATCAGCCCGTACGCGCTGGAACTGAAATGCGGATCAAGGGATTCGGTCAGATCAATCGCGGCAAAGCCGGAGGTAAACGCCAGCGCGATCAGCCCGACAGGCGCAGTACGCCCCACATCACGCCCGCGCAGGCAGACAGTCCCAAGCCATCCCCATACCAGCACGTAGGCCACCACCCGCCCCATGGCGAAGGGCACGTTCAGGTAAAAACCGTTGGTGATCCGCGCCCCGCCGCCGGGCTGCACCCACGGATACAGGTGGCGCGCGCCCCACAGCACACCCGCCAGCGCGGGTATGCCCAGCGGCAATGTGGCAATCCCGGCGCGCAGGGCGGGACGCAGGATATCCCCCCACCGTCCCCCCGTCAGCGCATGCACCAGCACAAGCGCCATACTGCCCAGCGGCCATCCGATCCATGCGGCGCATACCGCCAGCCACGCCGGGAAAACCGCCTGCGGCACCCGGATCGCCGCTGCCACCACAGCCACCAGCGCAACAGCCGCGACACCGGCGGCGATACGAAGCGCGCGCTTCATTGCGCGCTTGCCTGCTGTTCTGGCGTCATATCGGCGCGGGTGGCGTGCTGGCTGCGCGCAAGGGCGTGAAGATAGGCGACGATGGCCCATCGGTCCTCCGGCGCGATCCGCTGGGCAAAGCCGTACATGATCCCCTGCCCCACGGTAATGACATCATAGACGTGGCGCGACGGCAGGGCGTGGCCATCCGGCGTAACCAGCGGCAGGGGGGGCGGGAAAGCCGCGCTGCACCACCATGCCGTCACCCTTGCCCGTTTCGGCATGGCATGGGGCGCAGAAGGCATGATATTCGCTGCGCCCGCGTTGCAGCAGGCCCGCCGTAAGCGGGGGCACGGGATGCGGCGCGTCGTGATAGGGCACGGTTCCCTGCGCAATATCCGCCGGTGCGCTGTTACGGCTGGCGTACGGGTTTTCCCGGTCCTGCTTCGACATGTCATCGCACCCACCGGCCAGAAGCGGCAGGGAAATGGCCATGATGCATACGGGCCGCACCGCGTTCATGGCCCGATTTCCTCAATGCCCAGCACCTCGTAGCGCGCCAGCATCTGGCGCGCTCTGGCACGGTCGCCTGAACGCACGACCAGGACATGCGCCCCCTTCATCACATCGCGCATGGCGGCACTTTCATCCACCGGGTCATACAGGCGTGGAAGGCGCACGGTTACGAAGTAGCCGATAATTCCCGCCAGCACCGCGCCCAGTACCGCCAGTTCAAAGGTCGCGGGGATATAGGACGGCCATGACAGGTTGGGCCTGCCGCCAATATCAAGCGGATAGCTTATGGTCGTGGCATAGACCTGCATGCCAAAACCACCCATGCCCCCCGCAACCCCCCCACCCAGCATCAGTACAGGCAGGATGGAGCCGCCGCCGTTATCCCCGGGCTGCGTGCCGGTATAGGTTTCGACCACGCATGCCCCCTCCCGCCGCAATGTGGTGGCGGCGTCGTTCAGGGTCGCTTCCGTGGCGAAGGCGGCGATAATCAGGGCCTGTCCTCCAGCACTGCCCGCATCTCCGCCATGGCCAGCATGGGGATGAAGCGGACAAGCAGCAGGAAAGCGGTCAGGAACAGCCCGATCGTGCCCGCCAGAAGGCTCCATTCCCACAGCGTGGGCGTATACTGACCCCAGGCGGACTGTAGCTGCGTGCGTGCAAGGCTGCTTACGATGATCTGGAAACGTTCGAGCCACATGCCGACCAGCACGCCCAGACAGATTGCCCATACCACCCGCTGGTTCATCCGCACCCCGCGCCACCACAGCAGTTGCGGGAACACGATATTCAGCATGATGGTGCCCCAGTAGACGGGCGCATAAAGTCCATGCAGCCGGAAAGCGAACATGGTCCGGTCGGCCTGATCGGGGCCGTAGAATGTCGAAAAGACATCCATGACATAGGCATATGCCACGCACAGGCTGGCGGTCAGCAGCAGCCTGCCCAGCACATCAATATGCCAGTCGGTGATATAGGGTTGCAGCCCAAGGGCCGGACGCAGGGGAATGACAGCCAGCAGCACGATGGCGAACCCCGACAGTCCCGCGCCGAATACAAAAAATGGCGGGAACTGCGTGGAATGCCACCCGGTTGCGGCCCCACCGGCAAAGTCCATGCCTACAATACTGTGCACCGACACCACCAGCGGGGCCATCAGGGCTGCCATGACGCCGTAGACCGGCTGGTAATGCCGCCACTGCCGGGCCGACCCACGGAACCCCAGCGCCAGCACGCCATAGAACACGCGCTGCCACCGGCGCTGCGCGCGTTCGCGCAGGGTGGCAAGGTCAGGCAGCAGCCCGAAATACCAGAACAGGACGGAACACAGCACGTAGGCCAGAATGGCGAAGAAATCCCATACCAGCGGACTGCGGAACTGCGCCCACAGCCCCATCGTGTTGGGATAGGGAAACAGCCAGTAGAAAAACTGCGGTCGTCCCAGATGCAGGATGGGAAATATGGCCGCACACAGTGCCGCGCACAGCGTCAGGCTTTCGGCCAGCCGGTTGAGCGATGTCCGCCATGGCGCGCGCAGCAGGAAAAACAGGGCGGAAATGAACGTACCGCCCGATGCAATGGCAATCCACCACACGTAATTGAGGATATCGAAACCCCACGCCACGGGCCAGTCGATGCCCCATATCCCCAGCCCGGCGTAAAACAGCCACGCAACCGACACCACGCCCCCCGCCAGCAGCGCCAGCGCCACGCCAAGGCACAGCCACCACCACAGCGGCGTCCACAGCCCCGCATCGGGGCGCAGGGTGGTGACGCATACCCGTTCCGTCATGGACCACGGGGTCTCGCCGGGATGGACGATGCGCCCGGTCATGACCCGATATCCGGGTTCGGGTTGCGGATGCGCCCTTCATATGTCACGCGCGGATGCGTGCCCTGTTCAGGCAGGGCGGCATAATCCAGCGGGCTGGCCTTGCGCCGCGTTACGTCCGCCATGGGATCGTTGATGTCGCCAAAGCTTATGGCCTGCGTGGGACAGGCGGCCTGACAGGCGGTGACCACCTGTTCGGGCACGCCATCACGGTCCGCCACGATCCGGGCCTGCGCTATACGCTGCACGCAGAACGTGCATTTTTCCATGACCCCGCGCGTGCGGACCGATACATCGGGATTGCGGCTGGGGGCGGGGCGGTTTTCGCGCTGGGCAAAGGCAAAGTAATTGAACCGCCGGACCTTGTAGGGGCAGTTGTTGGAGCAGAACTTGGTCCCGATACACCGATTATAGACCATGACATTCAGGCCTTCGGAATCATGTGTCGTCGCCCCCACCGGACAGACGGTCTCGCACGGGGCCTGCTCGCAATGCATGCACAGCATCGGCTGGAAGAACGTATCGGGCGCGGCCTCCGTTCCTTCGTAGATGCGGTCAATCCTCAGCCAGTGCATTTCCCGCTGATGCAGCACCGCATCGCGTCCAACCACCGGCACGTTGTTTTCCACCTGACAGGCGACGACACAGGCATTGCAGCCGATGCAGGCATTCAGGTCGATGCCCATGCCCCATGCCACGGCTGCATCCGGGGGCCTGCGGTACAGCGTATCCTCCTGCCCCGCCTCCGTATCCTTCAGCAATGCCGGGTTGGCCCTGTACTGCTCCAGCGTGCCATGACGGGCGATGTCCGATGGTGCGGTGTTGATGATCGTGGCGTGATGTTCCGTACACGCCACCGGAACGGAGGGAGCCTTCGTCACGTCAACCCGCACGGGGCCGGTCGCGTCACGGAACGGATACAGGTCGGTGCCGACGTGATTGCCCGTCTCCCCCGCATGAATGCGCCCCCAGCCCAGAAAGCCAACCACGCATCCCGCCGCCTGTCCCGGCTGTATCCATACGGGCAGCCGGGCATGGCGTTCCCCTTGCGACAGATCCACCACATCGCCGTTGCGCAGGTGCAGGTCGCGCGCAAGGTCCGGCGGGACCAGAAGCGGGTTGTCCCACACCACCTTGCTCAATGGGCGCGGCAGTTCCTGCAACCATGGATTATTGGCCCCCCGCCCGTCCCACAGATGGGGGTCGGGCCGCAGCAGCAGGACGGGCTGCGCGGGCGTGCGGGGAAATGAGGCGGGAGACGCCACCCGTACGGCCGCGGGCTGCAACGCCGCACTGACGGACGGGGATCGGGTCCGCGCGATGACGCCCGACGCCAGGGCATCATGCCAGTCCCGTGCCGATGGCAGATGCTCGCGCCACGTCGCACGCAGCAGATCGGATGCGGGGCGCAACGGCTGGCCCATGCAGGCATGCAGGGCGCTGAGCAGGTTCATCCCGCCATAAAGCGGCATGGCCTGTGGTTGCACGATGGCGACCGTGCCGTCATGCCCACGCGCATCGCCCCAGTCCTCCATCCCATGCGCCAGCGGGACATGCCAGCGCGCGGCCAGCGCCGTTTCATGCGGGCGGTCCGCAAGGGTGATGCTGTGCGCCACATGGCCAAGCGCGGCAGCGAAACGCGGAGCCTGATAGACCGGATTGACATCCACGATCAGCAGCGCGTCCACGCCCCCGCTTTCCATATCCGCGATCAGATCCGACAGCGTGCCCTGTGGGACAGCGGGCTGATATTCGGGCGTTGCGATCACATCGAACACCCGACCGCGCCCGCCAAGGGCCTCGTTCATGGCGTGTACCACGGCGTGGACCTCCGGCGCGTGGTCGGGACCGAGATGGATGACGGCCCGCCCCCGACTGGCACGCAGATCCGCGGCTACGGCACCCAGCCAGTCCGGGCCACCCGATGGCGCTTCGTTTTGCAGGATACGGGCGGATAACCGGCCAATGACCTCGTTCAGCACGGCAGGCGACACGCTGAAGCGGTGGTCCGCCGCCACGCCGGTCAGCGATGGCGTGGATTCCACCGCATATACCCGGCTCATGACACCCCGCACCGGATTGCGCCGCGCGGCAAAGGCGCGCGCATGGGCCAGATGCCCCGGCGCGCTGTCCAGCAGATCGCTGTCCAGCGCAAGCAGCACATCCGCCTGCGTCAGATCAGCAGTAACCGCGGTCGGCTGCCCGTAGGCGAGACTGGTCCCCCGGCTGACATTCTCCCGCCCGATCGCATCCCACCGGTGCCACACCGCACCCGGACAGGCAGCCAGTAGCTGATCTATGGTCCGGCCCAGCGCAGGCGACGTGACCGTGCCCGTCAGGATACGCAGCCTGCGGCCCGGCAGGCCCCCATCGGAACGCGGGGCCGTGACGGCAGCGCGCATTGCATGCATCGCATCCGCCAGATCCTGCCACGATACCGGCATGCCCCGATGCAGCGGGCCGGTGGCGCGGTCGGGATCGTAAAAATCATGGATGAGGGCCTGCGCCATGACATCGGTCGCACCAAGGCTGGCGGGATGGGCGGGATTGCCTTCAACCTTGATGGGGCGGCCCATCTGGTGCGTCACCAGAATGCCCTCGGCATAGCCATCGCGCACATGGGCGGTGGCGTAGATGTTGGGGATACCCGGCACCACGCCTTCGGCAGTCCTTACGGCGGAAACGAAGCCCCGGTCAGGCGTGCCCGGACCACACCCGGCCATTCCCCCGCCAGCCAGCGCCAGTGCAAGCAGCCGCAGCGTCCGCCGACGGTCCAGTGGATGCGACAGGGCGGTTTCAAGCTGGGGAAACCGGTGTGCCAGTTCGCTATCCGGCAGGGCCATGAGCCGCCGCGCCGCCTGCGCACCGGAAAACCGGCCTAGCGGTGACATATCGAACATTCCGTAAGATTACGCCCGCCTACGTGATAACGCGCCAGCAGCGCCGCGGGTCCGGGCGTGGACGGGGCGCGATGCCAGTCGGTATCGAATATGTTTTCAGCGGGACGCAGGCTGGGGCCGGGATCGCGATGGCAGTCCAGACAGAACTGCATTGTCAGGCTCTTTGCCTTGTATGTCAGCGCCATGGTGGCGACATTGCCATGGCAGCTTTCACAGCCCACACCCTTCGTGACGTGGATGCCATGGTTGAAATAGACATAATCGGGAACATCGGTCACGCGCTGCCAGGTCATCGGTGTATTCCTGAGAAAGCTGTCACGAATGCCCGCCAGTACCGCTGCATCCGTCCATATCTGTGAATGGCATGTCATGCAGGTAAAGGTCGGGGGCATGCTGGCCTGCGCGCTGCGTTCGACGCTGCTGTGGCAGAACCGGCAGTCAATACCCAGCCCCGCGACATGATGCTGGTGACTGAAGGGAACCGG
>Ga0157365_10000817_pt1 | contig 13185 bp, 13 predicted proteins | sample AttsexASBM3_FD_111478 | JGI IMG/M metagenome (GOLD analysis project Ga0157365, IMG submission 111478) | Fungus gardens microbial communities from leaf cutter ant in Ribeirão Preto, State of São Paulo, Brazil - Atta sexdens ASBM3 | ecosystem: Host-associated > Fungi > Mycelium > Unclassified ... | reverse complement strand
GTCTGTCCGACGGTTGAAACGCGGACGTAGGCAAAAGTGCGTGGCATAGGGTTCAATTCGTCCGAATAGGATGTCCGAAATATCTACTATGTCCGTAACACTGTAAAGGTAATTTACGGACAGGGGGAATTTATGGCATCACCACATAAAATGACTTATGCTATGAATGTGACCTCAACTAAGTTTTCAACCTCAATAATTGGGGGATCACTTACATGATTCGTGTCAATGTTATGCCGAATGGCCGACTTGTCCTGCCGGTTGGCCTGCGTAAATCACTTGGCGTCGAAAAGGGCGGGCAGATCATGGCAGAAATCGTGGATGGGGAGGTTCGCTTGATGACGCCCGATGCCTCGCTTGACCGGGCCAGAGCACTATTCCGAAAATATGTGCCAGCCGGCTCTTCGATTGCCGACGAAGTCATCGCTGAACGACGCGCAGAAAATACACTGGATAACCGTGACGATAAGGTGCAGCGCTGATGCCGATTTGCGTCATCGACACGTCCGCTGTCTTTGCGGACCTGAACGAAGAAACCGGAGCTGAAGAAGCTCGGCGCTGGCTGCGTGATGCAGCCATCTCCGCCATCAACCTGCAGGAGATAGTTTTTAAGGCCGTTGATAAAGGCGTTCCGGTCGAAGGAATATCCGAACTGATCGCAGCTATGCGCCTAGACGTGCGGCCTCTTGATCAAAACCTGGCTCTCGCGGCCGGATTGATGCGCGATGCGACCAAGCGGGTCGGTCTCAGCCACGGAGACCGCGCTTGTCTGGCATTAGCCAAAAAAATGAATCTCCCTGCGGTCACGGCAGATCGAGCATGGGCTGAAATTTCTGAAGCAATCGGCGTTGAAGTGGTTCTCATTCGATAGACTTACTCGGTGTAAATCTTCTGTAGGTTTTCTGTTCCGCAATCACTCAAACTCCGTGAGAGCTGCTAGAAAAAGCGGACCTACCGCTTTCGTCTACATGCCGGTCGTAAGAAAAACGGTTCGAGCTTCCGGAAAGCCGACGTTTAGAAAAATTTTTCTGTCGACCTGTGTTCAGGTTTACCGAAGCAATTTTTGAAAGACTGTCTTCACAGCCGGATGCAAAATAGTGTCGTCCATGGTCCCGGCGCCGTTTCGTCTTCCAGTGCCAGTGTCCCACCATGGCTGCGAACGATTTGCCTCGCGAGGCTCAGGCCAATCCCGTTTCCATTCGCCTTAAAAGAAACGAAGGGCTCGAAAATATGCTCACGCTGTGCGGCGTCGATGCCGCTGCCATTATCTTGCACCGTGATTCGAACGGCACCGTCAATCCATGCCCCGGCGAGTTTTACGTGCGGCGGAGGATACTCCAGAGCGGCTTCCGCTCCGTTATTCAAAAGATTGAGCAGCGCCTGCTCCATTTGCCCCCGGTCCAGCCTGACCATGATCCGCTCCGGTGGCAACGAGAGTTCGAGTGCGACGCGCCCAGCCCATCGCGCATCGAAAAGTCGTGCCGTCTCGCGCAGCAACTCCCCAAGGTCGGCTGGCCGCAGGTCTGGTGTCGGCAGGCGCGCAAGATCACGATAGCCGCGCACGAACCGATCTAGCCCGTCAGCGCGGCGCCTGATCGTCTCGAGTGCCTCGCCGATCATCAGGCCTTTCTCACGCGTCGGCCCTTTGCTTAACAAATCCGCTGCCGTCGCCGAAAGGGATACGATCGGCGTCAGGGAGTTCATGATCTCATGGCTGAGAATCTGAAGCAGTTCGCGAAGCGCCTGCGCCTCGGCGGCGTTTATACGCGCCTCGACATCCATCAGCGCCAGATAAGCAACGATTCCACCAACGCCACCTCCCTGGCCGGCCGAGACCGCATAGACACGCGACGATCCTCCCGATGAGGGCAAGCGGATGACAGCATGCTCCGACGTGCTCTTGTCAGCCTCAATGACGGCAAGAAGCGGCGATGGCGGTGCAATGAGCCGCCCTTCCGTTTCGAAAAGGCGCCGTGCTGCCCGATTGGCGGCGTGAAGCGTACCGTCTGTCTTCTGAAACAGCAGTGGCACCGGTGCATGATCGAGAAGGGCGCGGTTAAGCAGTGCTTCGCGATCGGCAGACTGAACGACAGATAGTTCCTGACGCTGAGCACGGCGTAACAGCTCAAGCTGCGTCGTGATGAGCGAGGCCATGCAGAATACGGCTATACTGACAATAAGCACGGCGGTCGCAAAAAATCCGTTCTGCCAGGCCGGAGCTGTCAGCAGACAGGCTGCGATGATGCCTGCCACTTTTGCCAATATAGGGAGAACGACGCGCATCTATAGCCCGTACCGTGCCATCCGACGATAGAGTGCCGGGCGCGTCAGCCCCAACTCCCGCGCGGCCTGTGTGACATTGAAGCCATGCTTTCGTAGTGCCGTTTCGACGAGCAGGCGTTCCGTTTCATGAAGCGTCGTGGGACCTCCTACCTTGCCATGCTGCTCGCTGGAAGGGACTTGCCAGGTTCCCGTCAAAACCGCGCGCTCAACCCTGGTGCGAAGGGATCGCACGTTCTGGGGCCAGACCGCCGTTTTCAGGGACGTAAGACAAGCATCGTCCACCTCAAGCTCCGGCAGGCCGTGACGGGTGGCGAAATAATGCGAAAAATGAGTGATCAGAGCGACGATATCATCAGGTCTTTGATCCAGGGGCGTCACCGCTAAAACCACCATGCCCAAGTTCAGCATCAACCTGTGGTCAAGACGCGTTTCCAAACCATTCCGATCAAGAGATGAAAGCGCAATGACGCGCGGCCCATCGGCCCTCTCGAGGCTGTCGGCCAGCTGACGCTGGAGCGTTAGTGTCAGCGCCTCAACATCCCGGATCAGCCAGTTTCCCTGCTCTTCCGGCAATGCGTCACATTCTTCCGCACGGATCAGGATTTCACGTCCTGCATCGCGGGACAGGGTAAAAATACGCCGCGCCAGAAGCGTTTTTCCGCTGCCCGGTGGGCCGCAAATGATAATTGGCGCGTGTGTGGGCGCGAGACGATCCGCCTCTGCGACGATCCGCCCCAACGCCGCTGAGGCCACGATCATGGCATGCTCTGTTGCCGTTCTACGCTCAACTGGCCGACTGGCTAGGATCTTCTCGATCAACGTCATCAGACGCTCGTTATTCCATGGCTTCATGACGAAATCGCGCGCACCGGCTCGCATGGCTGCAACGGCGATAGCAACACCGCTATGTCCCGTGACGACCACAACCGGCAGTTCAGGACGCAAAACGAGCATGTCTTTCAGCAGCGCCAGCCCTTCGGCGCCGCTCGTTGCTGCTCTGCTATAGTTAAGATCGAGCAGCACGAGATCGATCGCATGCGTCGCAAGCTGCGTCAGGGCCGATTGCGCGTCATGGGCGCACACGATCTCCAAGCCGCGATGTCTGAACAGCAGCCGCGCCGCTGACTGAACGTCAGGATCGTCATCAACAAAGAGCAGTAACGGCTTCTCGTCGTGGTGCATGATCAGAGATCCTGTCGATTCGTTACGTCATCCATTTGTTTTCCTCTTGACACGGTGCCGGGCGGTGTCCGCTTCCGAACATCGTGTCCGTTTTCGAACATACAGCGATCATGATAGCGTAAATAGTCGTTTATTATCAACGGTCTAACATTCTTGCGCACCATGATACACTGTTTCCTAAGAGGAGAAACAGCGTATGGATCGACCGGTCCCCCACAGTCCTTCCAACACAGACAGGCCGCCTTCCGCCCCGGGCAGTGGCATGGATCGGGCGGTCCGGCCGTCAAGGCGAAGAACTTTGGTTCGCCGCGCCTTGCGCTACGGCGTGCCTCTCGCGATCGTAGCGTCGCTTGTGGCCGGGTGGAGACTTGTGCCCGCATCCGGCACGCTCTCCGTACCGCACGACCAGCTTTCACTGGCAACGGTCAGCTCCGCACCATTTCTTGATTATCTGCCAGTCCGTGCGACAGTCGCGCCACTGAACGTCACTTACATTGATGCCGTGCAGGGGGGCGAAGTGGCCGAGGTGGTCGCTCGGGACGGCGCCCTCGTGAAGAAAGGAGAGATCCTCGCCCGCCTGACGAACCCGCAACTGCAACTGGACGTCACGTCGCGCGAGGCACAAATCGCAAGCCAGCTCGGTGCAGTCAGCGCACAAAGACTAACGTTGCAACAAACGCGGACCACCGAGGAAACACAACTGGCAGAAGCGCGCTACAACCTTCTAAAGGCGCAGCGCGAGCTTTCGATCCGTGAACAACTGCACGGACAGGGCTTTGAATCCGACGCCAATGTCCAGTCCTACCGCGACGAAGCGAATTACTACGGCCAGCGTCTCAAACGCCTGGAAGGCGCGCTGACACAAGACCTCAAGGTTGCGGACCGTCAGGGCACGGAAATCGACGAGGAAGCGCAGCGTCTGCGCTCCAATCTCGACGTAGTCGAGGCCAGCTTGGACGCCCTTGTCCTCCGTGCGCCGTTACCAGGGCGGCTCACCAATTTCGATCTTCAGCCGGGGCAGTCGCTCAAGGCAGGCGACAAAATCGGACAGATCGACAGCGAGGGTCTGTATCGGCTCGATGCGGATATAGATGAATTCTATCTCGGTCGTGTCGCCGTGGGCGAGCGCGCGGAAGCCGATCTCGGCAACACGAAAATTCCCATGACTGTCTCGCGTGTCCATCCACAAGTCACAAATGGTCAGTTCCGCGCGGAATTGACCTTCGACAAGCCTCCTCCTGGCGGCTTGCGCCGAGGCGAAAGTGTAGATCTGCGTATCACACTGGGCGAAACGCATCGTGCGCTCGTGCTGCCGAATGGGGCGTGGCTGGAAGCGGGTGGCGGATCGTCGGCCTTCGTCATGGCCTCGAACGGCCGTGCAGCAGATCGCGTCAGCATTACGTCAGGCCGCCGCAACCCTGAGCAAGTGGAAATCACTGGCGGGCTGCACGAAGGCGATCAGGTGATCGTCTCCTCGTACAATTCCTACAAGAACTTCAACCATCTCGCGGTCCACTAAGCGAAAGGCTCCATATATGCTGATCGAACTCTCACACATCCAGCGCCTCTATCGCTCTGATGAGGTGGAAACCACCGCACTGCACGACATCGACTTGCAGATTGAGGCAAGCGACTTCGTTTCCATCATGGGACCATCGGGCTGTGGGAAGTCTACGCTGCTCAATATCCTCGGCACGATTGATCGTCCGACAGCGGGTTTCTACCGCTTCGGCGAGCAAGAACTGACAGAGCTGAACGAAGCGGCGCTGGCCAAATTCCGTCGTGAGCATCTTGGTTATGTGTTCCAGAGCTTCAACCTGATCGACGAACTGACGATCGAGGAAAACATCGAACTTGCTCTGGTTTATCGCAACATGCCCAAAGGCGAACGCCGCACCCGTGTGTCGCATGCCATGGATCGGGTGGGCATAGCGCATCGAGCCCGCCACTATCCGTCGCAGCTTTCCGGTGGCCAACAGCAGCGCGCCGCCATCGCCCGAGCAATCGTCGGCGAACCGCGTTTGATTCTCGCTGACGAACCGACCGGTAATCTCGATACCGAGAATGGCGCGCAGGTGATGGATATTCTCCAGCGTCTTAACGACGAGGGCGCCACCATCATCATGGTGACGCACTCCCCCAGTCACGCCGATCTCGCTCGACGCCGCATCGATATGCTCGACGGCCAGGTCGTGATCTCCGTGCGCAACGCAATCTGAGGGAGAAGCGGAAGATGCTTACGACGATCCTGCGTAGTGTCATTCGACAGGCACGGCGGCATCCACTCTATGTCGGGCTGAACGTGTTTGGTCTGGCGCTAGGCATTGGCGTGTTTCTTGCACTCCTTCTGCTCGTGCGGTTCGAATACAGCTATAATTCAGGCCTCGCGGACGTGGAACGTCTCTTCAGGCTCGACACTATTGCGAGCAACCCCGGAACCGAAACACGCGAATATGCCGGTACGACATTTTATGCACTACCATTCCTCAGGCAGGATTTCCCTAATATCGAGAACAGCGTTCGCTTCGAGGAAGACGCCTTTCAGGTACGTCTGAATGGAACACTCGTCCTTTTCCGGGGAGCCTTCGTTGATCCGTCTATTCTGGAAGTTTTTGGCCTCCGACTGCTCAGCGGTCAGCTTGATGCGCTGAATCGACCTGATGGGCTCGTATTGTCGCAAAATGCCGCAAAACGGATCTTTGGCACCTCAGATGTACTTGGCCGGACCGTCACGGTGGATAACCACGGCCAGATGAGTCGGCATATTGTCACGGCCGTCACAGATGGCGTGGTTGGCCCGAATTTTCTGAGTGATTTCGAAATGATGATTCCCATTTCGACGGAACATGAAAAAAGCAGTCATTGCTATTCACGTTGGGGAAGCGATTGCGGCAACATCTATTTAAAAGTTAGACATGCGCAGGATCAGGCATCGATCCAGTCGCGCCTGCGAGACTTTGTCATGCGCCGCGCCTCAGGACCTGATGACAGCGATATCGGGCTTGGGCCACACCCTGAAAAAACATATGCGCTGGCTCTGGCTCCCCTGCGTAACGGACGCTTCTACGACGCACATGTCGTAGCGTCAGATGATGGCGTGGAGCGCAACGTTATCGACGGGATCGGGCTTGTCGGACTGCTGGCCTTGGCTTTGGCTTGCGCCAACGCAGTCAACCTGGCCACAGCACGTTCCGTTCTTCGTGCGCGTGAAGTCGCAATCCGCAAGACCCTCGGGGGCACGCGTCGCGCGCTCTTTATGCAGTTCATTGGTGAGGCACTGGTCTTGACGATCGTTGGGGGTGTTCTGGGGCTAGCCTTGTGTGAACTTCTGGTGCCTGGGATTGCCAGTCTGACGGGCGAAAATATCACAATGTCCTATGGCTTCGTATTGGCTGTGTTACCGCTGATTATTCTTGGTTGCGGCCTTGCGAGTGGTCTCTATCCCGCCATCATTTTATCCGGGTATCGACCTGCGCGTATTCTGGCTGCCGCCAGAATGCCGTCAGGGGGGCGAATGGCTGGTCGCCTGCGCGATGGCCTTGTCATTGGACAATTCGCAATCGCAATCACCATTATCATCGGTATGCTCGTTATTCATCAGCAGACCGAATTTCTGAAGCGTGCGGACCAGGGATTTGTTCGGTCAGGGCTCCTGATCGGATCAGCCATTCCATCGGAAGATATTGCAACCCAGAAACAGCTGCGTGACCGCCTCGCATCCGTTCCCGGGGTGCTAGCTGTGACCTATGGCATGCTCGCACCCAATCCTGACAATAAGAGCCAGACCACATTTACCTATGATGGCCCCAGCGGCCAGGTGCGGGTGCATCTGCTGCAGGACAGAGGCGATGAGAATTATTTTCGGGTCTATCAGCCCCGGATGCTGTCCGGACGCTGGTTCGATGCGTCTCGGGGGCAGGACAGTCGACCAGATTATACAAAGTCGCCCACGGCCATGACCAACGTCGTTCTTAATCAGACGGCGACGACGCGGTTCGGTTTCGCAAAGCCCGCGGAGGCTATCGGCAAGGTCATCGGAGATGGTGGCCGATCCGCGACCATTATCGGTGTCATGGCGGACCTGCGTTTCGAATCCCCACGTCAGTCTGTCTATCCTGAAATCATGACTTTCAATCCTTACCTGACTACACCGTTTCCACACCCGATCCCGGCCGTCCGCTTTTCTGGTGTGCCAGTCCCGGAAATGGAACGTCGTTTGGGGCTTGCCTGGTCAAGTGTTCTGCCTGATGTGGAAGGCCATTTTCAGACAGCCGATGCTCGACTGGAAAAATTCTATCGCGGCGACGAGCAGCGTGAACGCATCTTCACGCTCGGAGCTGTCGCGGCGGTCACGATCGCTGCGCTTGGTCTTTATGGGCTCTCCGCCTTTGCTGCCGCACGACGTGTCCATGAAATTGGTATTCGTAAAACGCTGGGAGCGACGAGTTTGCAGGTGATGATGCTTTTGCTACGGGACTTCCTTCGCCCCGTCATCATTGCGTCACTCATTGCCTGCCCAATCGCCTGGGCCATCATGCGAGACTGGCTTTCGGAATTTGATGAACGGATTTCGCTTGGGCCGACGTCCTTCATCATTGCCGTGGGCGGGGCTCTAATGATTGCCGGATTAACCGTGCTTGGGCAGACAATCCATCTTGCACGCGCCGAACCGGCGCGTGCGCTCAGGGCGGAGTGACGAACATGCGCTCCACCATAATGTCGCTTATCGCTACAACACTGCTTGTTTCGACATCGGTTCATGCACAGACCCTGACGCAGGCTCTCGCGCTGGCCTACCGGAGCAACCCGACCCTGCTAGGCGAACAGGCCAATCAGCGGGCGGTAACAGAGAATTCGTCGCAGTCTCGAGCCGGCTGGCGTCCGACTGTCACGGTCAATATGGATGCCAATTATCAGCAGGGGCCTTATACAAATGCCTTCGCGCTCGGCACCTATACGTCGAACTACGCCGAAGGCTATGTCGCTGCCAGGCAGACACTCTATTCCTTTGGCCACGTGGCAAATCAGGTTCGGGCCGCGGATGCGCGCTCCCGGGCTGAAGGCCATGCGCTGAGCCTGACGGAATCACAGGTTTTTACAAATGTGATCACAGCTTATATGGACGTCCTGCGTGACCGGAACGTTCTAGAGGTGCGTCGTGCTGACCTGGATATGCTGGCGCGGCAGGTGGAACTGACCACATCACGCTACACTCTCGGCGGACAACCAAGCGAGCAGGTCACACGGACCGATGTTGAGCAAGCGGAGACACGCCGTCGCTCGGCAGAGGTCGCACTGACGCAGGCTCAAGCGACACTCGCCGCCTCGGAAGCGTTGTTTCGAGCGGTAATCGGTGTCGAACCCAAGAACCTGGCCATGCCAGATGAGCTCCCAGGTATTCCCTCAAACATCCAACAAGCGGTGCAAACAGCGATCGCCGCTAATCCCCAGCTTGCCCAGATGCGCGACACCAAGGATGCAACGAGCGCCGATATCGACACTGCGCGCTCGCAATGGGGGCCACAAATTCAGGTTGAGGGCACGTTTGGTACGATCGGTCCAGGCTCGCCGTTTCGTGGCCGGGAATATAGCGAGCAGGTTTCAGGAACTGTCTCGTTGGTACAGCCGATCTACAATGGTGACCTTTATAATTCTCGGATCAGACAGGCACGCGCAAAGGACGAGCAGGCGCGACAGAACGTCGAACTTGCCAAGCGTACCGCTCTCCAAAATGTGGTGACGAACTGGCAGGCTGTGAAGAATGGCCTAGAAGCAGTCAAGGCTGGCATGGCCGAAGTTCAATCGGGTGAGACGACGCTGAAAGGCTATCAACTGGAATACGGATACGGTCTGAGGAGTACAACGGATGTGCTTTATGCCGATCAGAATCTACGCACCGCTCAGGTGGAACTTGCGAGCAGTCGGCATGACACAATCGTGGCTGAAGCGACGCTTTTGGCCGCAATAGGACGATTGCAGGCGTCTGACCTGCTGCCAAATGAGCGGCATTACGACGCCAACGCAAAGCTTCAGCGTGCCCGCACACGTGGCTGGGAACCTCTCCAGGCACCCATTTCCGCAATTGATAAGGCTGGCTGGTAGAAAGAAATGGACAGTTTGATCGCTTGGTCTCGGGACATTAATCTTACAAATAGTGTCGAGTCCTAGGTTTAAAACTAGACTACCACTTCAAGACACAGCGCTGGTTGGGGGCTCGCCCGAGTGTTTCGATGTCAGTTTGGCCCATATCCTGCACCGCTGGAAAAGTTGATGCATTTGGTTGGGGGAGTGCCTGGCGGCGTCTCTCGGACAGCGTCCCAAAGTCTACTGGTAATCCATTCTGCCCTTCTCCGCATGGGGACTTTGAGTATCGAGACGGCCATTGCAATGTTCGATCAAAAAACGGCTCAGATTCCCCACCATTCGAAGAAAATAAGTCTATATAATCATATAGTTACAATACGATTACGGTATGAATAATCGATATAGTATCAAGCTGGATGAGCTCACGCTCAGCGGAACTGTGTTTTTTTGTTGCAGTCGTGATGAATCTCGGCAATGGTGAATCGACTGCTACGCAAGCATACACAAATAGAGAAGCTTTTTAAGACTCCGTATTTTTCTTTCCGTTTCGAGGTTGTAACTAGATCTAAGCTAAAGACCCTCGATACGTAAGTGGAACGTTGTGGCAAAATATCGACCTATTTAGTAGATTTTGCGAAGTGGTCACTTACGTCAAATAGAGTCTACAAAAGGAAATGCATGATGAAAAAAGTCAACTGTGCAGCTATACTCCTTACGGCAACACTCGGCTTTGGCACGGCACCAGCAATTGCATCGACGTCCTTGCACCATGAAGCAATAGACGGATCAATCTCCAGAATCGCTTCATCACTCGGGGGCTTGGTACCCGTACAATCGCAGCAGCAGCAGCAGCAGCAGCAACAACAACAACACTCTGTCCTAACCATCAACGAAAGTATCTACGTAAATCCTTCATCCGGTTTTGATGTGTAATATAATGCATTAACAAATTAAAATAGATGAGGTTGATTATTCGGCCTCATCTATATTCCAAGAGAAAAATATAGATGCTACAGGTAATATCTACTCTAACCGGAAGAAACGCAACACCTATATTAGATAGGATGGTTCTTGACTATATTTCGTTACTTAATAACAGAGTTGTGGATACGCTTTGGATAGGTATTCAAAAGAATATATCTGGATGCTCAGAATCGCTGAAGCTATTTTATTCTTTTTCGGATGCCGATCGTGCTCGAACGTTATTATCTCCTATATTTTATAGTTACTTGCACTCAGCAAAATTTAATCCCGATGAAAAGGCATTTGAAAACATCACAAGATATGTTCTAACGGCATCCGAAAGATATAAGGTAAGCAATTGTCTGAAAGGTCGCCCGGCATCATTCATAGGTGATACAATCGAAGTTGATATGACAAGCACTTTTGCTTTACGTATCGACCGCTCCAGCCCTGTATTCTTTCGCGCAGGAGATGATCTTACTAAAAAAGAACACTCTGAAATTATGGAAAATCTCTCAAATGCCATTCAAGAGATTGATAACGTATCCATAACTTTCGGGCGCTTGATTAGAAATTATACAAGAGTAATATATACAAGAAAAATTTCAGGTCACTCGACGGCGTCGGAACAAGTTGACTCAGAAGTTGGTTCCATCCGTCTTCGGAATATTCAATGTTCGTCGTACAAGCCCTACCAGCTTGAAGAAGATCTTCTTCATGAAAGTGTACACAATTTTTTGGCTACATTTGAACTTTTGAATTATCCATTTATTATTTATGGTGGATCAAACAATAAAGCTTCCGCAAGACCGGTTTCTCCATGGTCGTGGCGTCCTATCCAAGCGCTACCTTTCTTACATGCGGCCTTTGTATATTTTAGCCTCTGGAACTTTAACCTTCTTCGTCTAGAAAAAATATCAATGAAGGATGACCGTTACTCAGAAGTCATGTCAAGGCTGACTCATTGTGCTTCGGGATTTTTAGTCCCAGGCCGATTGAGTGAATGCATTCGAGTTTTGGCTGATGTCGACGTACGCGTTGTCCAAGCGATTGACTGGATGCAAGATATTGTTCGGGAGGAATCTATTTGTTTTGTATCTAAGAAATCTAGTTAGGTGAAGAATATGTATCGCGTAAAGAAAGCTATCGTTACAGTGCTTGTGTGCGGAATGTCCGTAATGAATGCTGCTAAATCAGACGAATATAGCTCGGTAACAATCCGTGACGGTTCAGATATTATTACGTTAACGTCCGACTCTAGTGGTATTTTGGTAGGGAAAGTGTTTCCTGTCGATCGCTGGGGCCTGCAGAAGGGCGATGTAATATACTCTGTGGATACTAAAAGAGTCCATACGGCCAAGGCGTACATCAGATCGATTTGTGCTTCGCCTATAAACAACGTGCTGCGTGTTATAGTAGTACGTGATGGCAAAGACACAATAGTTCTTGTGTCTCGAAAGTCATATCCCTGCACACCACCACCTCCACCTCCTCCTCCTCCTCCTCCTCCTCCTGAGTAGAGATATTTCAAAATAAAGATAAGGAGATTATGATGCGTGGTAGGTTGAATCAGAAGCTAGTATTTGTCATAGATGATTCTTCTCCCGAGCCATTATTCAGCGTTTTAAAGGATCTTATAGGAGCTCCTGCAGTAGACGTATGGCCGGTTAGCAACTTAATACAAGATGCTGATGTAAAGTTCGTGAATGGCCGAGTCGAATTTCCTTCTCAGATTTCGTGGCCTACGGCAAATAACTTGAGTTTTGTCGTTGATAGGCTGGTTGAGATAACCAGCGTTACCGTTAATAACGCGGCAGCGAAAAATGGATCTTCCGGATTAGGTAGCTGCTCAATTGGGCTAGTAAGTAAAGCTTACCAATTTGTTTTGCAAAATGTCGAAAACTGGGATGACAAGAATTGTCAATACTCAACAGTAGGAATGGTACTTCCATTACACCTGCAGTGGAACTATATTAGAAAACACTTCCCTTTTGTTGCCGTTCCTTTTTATCTATACGGGTACGGACCAGAAATATTGGATTATTCTAATTTTCAAAACCCAATTTTTAAGACACCCTTCGACTTATACAGTTGGAGGAAAGGTATAGCTCCAGAAAATACTGTTACTGATAAATTTGTTGTTGAACGACCTACAGGACTCCCTGTGCTCACATTCTGTATTGGCGCTTGCGTGTTTGCCTGTGATCCTGTCACAGGTGTCGAATTGCAGAATGAGAAATTGATACAATTAACAAATAAAATTTCTAGTTTATTTTGCAATAAAATCAATATAGCAGAGATACTTTGGTTTCTGGACGGAGATAGTGTAACGTTTGGGTCGCTTTCGCATAAGTTATTTGCCGCGACCCGGTTAGAAATATTCCACAAAAATGTCGGACGTATCTATCAAGAACTGTTAAATATTAGTAGTGATTGGACAAAACGATAAAGCCTTCTTAGGTGTTTAGTCCCGGGATTTGATGGGTTGGATTGATGATGAATCTTTCTGGCTCTGAAGTCCAGATTTTGCAGACGTATTCGTAAGGGGTAAGGCCACTGAGGGTCTTGAGCCTTCGCCCGAAATTATAGGCTGCCATGAAGTCGTTGAGGTGTGTCCTCAACTGCTCATGACTGTCGTAATGGAAGCGTTTGACGGTTGCTTCCTTGATTGTC
>Ga0157365_10000816_pt1 | contig 13204 bp, 10 predicted proteins | sample AttsexASBM3_FD_111478 | JGI IMG/M metagenome (GOLD analysis project Ga0157365, IMG submission 111478) | Fungus gardens microbial communities from leaf cutter ant in Ribeirão Preto, State of São Paulo, Brazil - Atta sexdens ASBM3 | ecosystem: Host-associated > Fungi > Mycelium > Unclassified ... | reverse complement strand
CATTCTGCGCCTATGGGTGGCATCAACCGACTATTCGGGTGAAATGGCGGTCTCCGATGAGATCCTGAAGCGTTCCGCCGATGCCTATCGCCGTATCCGTAACACCGCCCGCTTCCTGCTGGCGAACCTTAACGGCTTCAATCCGGCCACCGACCTGGTGAAACCGGAAGAGATGGTCGTGGTGGATCGCTGGGCCGTGGGACGTGCGCAGGCGGCGCAGGCCGATATCGTCGCCTCTTATGAGAACTACGATTTCCATGAAGTGATCCAGCGCCTGATGCAGTTCTGTTCTGTGGAGATGGGCAGCTTCTATCTCGACATCATCAAAGATCGCCAGTACACCGCGAAGGGCGACAGCCTGGCGCGTCGTAGCTGTCAGACCGCGCTGTGGCACATCGTTGAAGCGCTGGTGCGCTGGATGGCGCCGATCATGTCCTTTACCGCGGATGAGATCTGGGGCTATCTGCCTGGCGAACGCGCGCAGTATGTCTTCACCGAAGAGTGGTATCAGGGTCTGTTTGGCCTGGCGGAAGATGAAGCCCTGAACGATGCCTACTGGGCTGAGCTGCTGAAAGTGCGTGGCGAAGTCAACAAGGTCATCGAGCAGGCGCGTGCCGACAAACGTATCGGTGGCGCACTGGAAGCCACCGTGACGCTCTATGCTGATGCGGAGCTGGCCGCTAAGCTGCAGGCGCTGGGCAACGAGCTGCGCTTTGTGCTGCTGACCTCGGGTGCCCAGGTGGCCGATTATGCGCTGGCAAACGATGAAGCGCAGCAGAGCGAACTGCTGAAAGGTCTGAAAATTGCGCTGCACAAGGCGGAAGGCGAGAAATGTCAGCGCTGCTGGCATTACACTACCGACGTCGGCCAGAATCCGGAGCACGCTGCGGTCTGTGGTCGTTGTTACACTAACGTAGCCGGTGACGGTGAACAGCGTGAATTTGCCTGATGCGTAAACCTATTCTCTCAACCGGATTGCGCTGGCTGTGGCTGGTGCTGGTGGTCATCGTTGTCGACTTCGCCAGTAAGCAGTGGGTGATGAACAACATGATGCTGCATGAAACGCAGCCGCTGATGCCTTATCTGAACCTGTTCTATGCGCATAACTATGGCGCGGCGTTCAGTTTCCTGGCGGACAAAGGCGGCTGGCAGCGCTGGTTCTTTGCCGGTATTGCGCTGGCGATCGTGGTTTCACTGGTGCTGATGATGTATCGCAATCAGGCCAGCCAGAAGATTTCAAACATCGCGTATGCCCTGATTATCGGCGGTGCGATAGGCAATTTATTTGATCGCTCCTGGCATGGCTTTGTGGTCGATTTTATCGATTTTTATGTCGGTAACTGGCACTTCGCTACATTTAATATCGCTGACTGCGGCATCTGTATTGGTGCCGCATTGGTGGTGCTGGAGGGCTTTTTCAGCCCGAACGGCAAACAGGCTAAACAGAAAGGGTAAGTGATGACTGAGTCCGTACAGCGCGACAGCGCGGTGTTGGTGCATTTTACGCTGAAGCTGGAAGATGGCTCGACGGCGGAATCGACCCGTGCAAACGGTAAGCCTGCGCTGTTCCGTCTCGGTGATGGCAGCCTCTCTGCGGCACTGGAGGAGGCACTGCTGGGGCTGAAAGCGGGTGAAACTAAACAGTTCACTCTGGCGCCGGAAGAGGCATTTGGTGGCGTCAGCCCTGACCTGATCCAGTATTTCTCGCGTCGTGACTTTATCGATGCCGGTGAACCGGAAGTGGGGGCAATCATGCTGTTCAGCGGCATGGGCGGCAGTGAAATGCCAGGCATGATCCGTGAAGTCTCCGGTGATTCGATCACCGTGGATTTTAACCATCCGCTGGCAGGTCATCGTATTCAGTTTGATGTAGAGGTGCTGGAGATCGATCCGGCACTGGAGGCGAACGATGCAAATCCTGTTAGCTAATCCGCGCGGTTTCTGCGCCGGCGTTGATCGCGCCATCAGTATCGTTGAGCGCGCGCTCGAGATGTATGGCGCGCCTATCTACGTGCGTCACGAAGTGGTGCATAACCGTTACGTGGTCAACAGCCTGCGTGAGCGCGGGGCGATCTTCATTGAAGAGATCAGTGAAGTGCCGGATAACGCGATTCTGATCTTCTCCGCGCACGGTGTTTCGCAGGCGGTGCGTGCAGAAGCCAAAGCGCGCAATCTGACCATGTTGTTTGATGCAACCTGTCCGCTGGTGACAAAAGTGCATATGGAAGTGGCACGTGCCAGCCGTAAAGGCGTTGAGGCGATACTGATCGGTCATGCGGGTCATCCGGAAGTGGAAGGCACCATGGGGCAGTACAACAACCCCAATGGCGGGATGTATCTCGTCGAGTCTCCGGAAGATGTTTTCCGGCTGACGGTAAAGGATGAAAACAACCTGAGCTTCATGACGCAGACCACGCTGTCAGTGGATGATACGTCAGACATCATCGATGCTCTGCGTCAGCGCTTCCCGGCGATTATCGGGCCGCGTAAAGATGATATCTGCTATGCCACAACCAACCGCCAGGAAGCGGTTCGCACCCTGGCGAAAGATGCCGAGGTGGTACTGGTGGTGGGGTCGAAGAACTCCTCCAACTCGAACCGTCTGGCTGAACTGGCGCAGCGCGCCGGTAAGCTGGCGAAGCTGATCGACTCTGCTGATGATATTCAGGAAGAGTGGGTCAAAGGCGTGGCCTGTATCGGTGTCACCGCCGGTGCCTCAGCGCCCGATATTCTGGTGCAGCAGGTGATTGAGCGACTGCGTGAGCTGGGCGGCGAAGCCGCGATCGAGCTGATTGGCCGTGAAGAGAACATCGTCTTTGAAGTGCCAAAAGAGCTGCGCGTCGAGGTGCGCAACGTGCAGTAACCGCACGTAATCCTGATAAAAAGGCCGACTCTGTTCGGCCTTTTTTGTTTTTATCGGCCGATGAAAAGCCCACCTTTTGCCATGGCGATTGCTTTTACTGATAATCGCAGGCGGCTGGCATAAAATTCTTATTATCCCTGATTAATAGTGGCGTGACTGTTAACTCGTCGTTAACCTGATGACGCTTTGGATGCATAGTTTTGTTTTAGGAATGAATAAATATGAAGAATATCCGCATTGCCGTTGTGGGCGCGCCGGGCCGTATGGGCCGTAATCTGATTGAGGCGACACAGCAGGCTGAAGGCGTGGAGCTGGGTGCTGCGCTCGCCCGTCCGGGTTCATCGCTGACCGGCAGCGACGCCGGAGAGTTAGCGGGCATCGGCAGAAACGGCATCCTGATTGCTGACGATTTACGTGCAGTGATTGATGACTTTGATGTGCTGATCGACTTTACCCGTCCGGAAGGCACGCTGGAGTATATGGCGATCTGCCGTGAGCACGGCAAAGCGATGGTGATCGGCACCACAGGGTTCGATGACGCAGGCAAAGCAGCTATTCGCGCCGCCTCAGAAGATATCGCCATTGTGTTCGCCGCAAACTTCAGTGTGGGCGTCAACCTGGTGCTGAAGCTGCTGGAGAAAGCCGCCAGCGTGATGGGGGAGTATGCGGATATTGAGATTACTGAAGCGCACCATCGCCACAAAGTGGATGCGCCATCGGGCACCGCACTGGCGATGGGTGAAGCGATTGCCGATGCGATGCAGTGGAAACTGGATGAGCACGCGGTCTATACGCGCGAAGGACACACCGGCGAACGTCAGCCTCAGACTATCGGTTTTGCCACGGTGCGCGCCGGGGACATCGTCGGTGAGCATACGGCTATGTTTGCGGATATTGGCGAACGGGTTGAGATAACCCACAAGGCCTCAAGCCGTATGACCTTCGCAAAAGGTGCGGTTAAGTCGGCATTATGGTTGAAAGAGAAGAAAGCAGGCCTGTTTGATATGCGGGATGTGCTGGATCTGTGATGTTGTGCGTGTTGTGAACCATCGTGATGTGGTTATTTCAATCGTTAACCAATTGATTGGAAAAGGGCAATATTTTTATTGCCCTTAATTTTGTCTTAAATCCTCACCCTGATGTGAAAACAGATTAAGATATCTGTTTTTATCACTTTTTGCGCGTTTTATCTCCGTTAAGATGCCATTTTTGACCATTTGGTCAAAAAAATCAGCCTGACAGCCTCGGGTTCTTATTTTTACTGCCTGGCAAACGATTATTCGGCCGGGTTTTCTCCTGTTTTTACCGCTTAAGCCCATTTCTGGCCTCATAAGTCAGATAAAGATGAAAAAAACGGGCCTCAGGGTAGACAAGCCCCAGGGTGATCATTAGAATGCGCGCAATTTGCCAAAAATCGACAATTCAGGCGGTTTTTGCATTGATTCAGGCGGCTATTTTGAATTAATATGCAGATATTATGACTGTTTATTCCCTGGAGGATGTTTTGATTAAGTCAGCAATCCTGGTTCTGGAAGACGGAACCCAATTCCACGGTCGGGCCATCGGGGCAACGGGGTCGGCAGTGGGGGAAGTCGTTTTCAACACCTCAATGACCGGTTATCAAGAAATCCTCACTGATCCTTCCTATTCCCGCCAAATCGTTACTCTCACTTATCCCCATATCGGTAATGTCGGTGCCAACGCCGCTGATGAAGAATCAAGCCAGATTCATGCTCAGGGCCTGGTCATCCGCGATCTGCCGTTGATTGCCAGCAACTTCCGAAGCGAAGAGGGACTCTCCGCTTACCTGCAGCGCAACAACATTGTGGCCATTGCTGATATCGATACCCGCAAGCTGACGCGTCTGCTGCGTGAGAAAGGCGCTCAGAATGGCTGCATTATCGCCGGTGATAATCCGGATGCCGCGCTGGCGCTGCAGAAAGCCCAGGCGTTCCCCGGGCTGAAAGGGATGGATCTGGCGAAAGAGGTCTGCACGACGGAAACCTACAGCTGGCAGCAGGGCAGCTGGACACTGGGCAGTGGCCTGCCGGAACAATCCTCAGCGGAATCCCTGCCTTATCATGTGGTGGCTTACGATTACGGTGCCAAGCGCAACATTCTGCGTATGCTGGTTGACCGCGGCTGCCGTCTGACCGTTGTACCGGCTCAGACACCGGCGGAAGAGGTGCTGAAGATGAATCCGGATGGCATTTTCCTCTCCAACGGCCCGGGTGACCCGGAGCCATGTGACTATGCCATCAGCGCGATTCAGGCCTTCCTGAAAACCGAGATTCCGGTGTTCGGTATCTGCCTGGGTCATCAGCTGCTGGCGCTGGCCAGCGGAGCCCGGACCGTGAAGATGAAGCTTGGCCATCATGGCGGCAACCATCCGGTGAAGGATCTCGACAATAATCGCGTGATGATCACCGCCCAGAACCACGGTTTTGCCGTCGATGAGAACGATCTGCCCGCGAACCTGCGTGTCACCCACATTTCGCTGTTCGATAAAACGGTGCAGGGCATTCACCGCACTGACAAGCCAGCCTTCAGCTTCCAGGGACACCCGGAAGCCAGCCCGGGACCGGGTGATGCTGCGCCGCTGTTTGACCACTTTATTGAATTGATTGACGCCTTCCGTCTGCAAGCGAAGTAATCAGGAGCTAATTCATGCCAAAACGTACAGACATAAAATCAATCCTGATTCTTGGTGCCGGTCCGATTGTGATCGGTCAGGCCTGTGAATTTGACTATTCCGGTGCGCAGGCGTGTAAAGCGCTGCGTGAAGAGGGTTACCGGGTCATCCTGGTGAACTCCAACCCGGCGACCATCATGACCGACCCTGAGATGGCCGATGCCACCTATATCGAGCCCATTCACTGGGAAGTGGTGCGCAAAATCATCGAAAAAGAGCGTCCGGATGCCGTACTGCCGACCATGGGCGGCCAGACTGCGCTGAACTGCGCACTGGAGCTTGAGCGTCAGGGCGTGCTGGAAGAGTTTGGCGTGACCATGATTGGTGCGACTGCAGACGCCATTGATAAAGCAGAAGATCGTCGTCGCTTTGACGTCGCGATGAAAAGCATCGGGCTGGACACCGCCCGTTCCGGTATCGCACACACCATGGAAGAAGCGCTGGCCGTGGCGGAAGATGTCGGCTTCCCCTGCATCATCCGTCCCTCCTTTACCATGGGCGGCACCGGTGGCGGCATCGCCTATAACCGCGAAGAGTTTGAAGAGATTTGTGAACGGGGCCTCGACCTTTCACCAACCAATGAGCTGCTGATTGATGAGTCGCTGATTGGCTGGAAAGAGTATGAGATGGAAGTGGTTCGCGATAAAAACGACAACTGCATCATCGTCTGCTCGATTGAAAACTTCGATGCAATGGGGATTCACACCGGTGACTCCATCACGGTCGCCCCCGCTCAGACGCTGACGGATAAAGAGTATCAGATCATGCGTAACGCCTCGCTGGCGGTCCTGCGTGAAATCGGTGTGGAAACCGGTGGCTCTAACGTCCAGTTCTCGGTGAACCCGAAAGATGGTCGCCTGATTGTTATCGAGATGAACCCGCGCGTCTCTCGCTCCTCTGCGCTGGCTTCAAAGGCGACCGGCTTCCCGATTGCGAAAGTTGCGGCCAAGCTGGCGGTCGGCTTTACTCTCGATGAGCTGATGAATGACATCACCGGTGGTTTAACGCCCGCCTCATTTGAGCCGTCGATTGACTATGTGGTCACCAAAATTCCACGCTTCAACTTCGAAAAATTTGCCGGTGCCAACGACCGCCTGACCACCCAGATGAAATCGGTCGGTGAGGTGATGGCGATTGGCCGCACATTCCAGGAGTCCGTACAGAAAGCGCTGCGCGGCCTGGAAGTGGGCGCGCATGGCTTCGACCCGAAAGTGCATCTGGACGACCCGGAAGCCCTGACCCGCATCCGCCGCGAGCTGAAAGATGCCGGTTCAGACCGTATCTGGTATATCGCTGACGCGTTCCGCGCCGGGATGTCGGTCGATGGCGTCTTCAATCTCACCAACATTGACCGCTGGTTCCTGGTGCAGATTGAAGAGCTGATCCGGCTGGAAGACCAGGTGGCCCGTGAAGGGGTAAACAGCCTGGATGCGACCTTCCTGCGTGCGCTGAAGCGTAAAGGCTTTGCCGACGCCCGGCTGGCGGCGCTGGCAGGCGTGGCTGAGAGCGAAATTCGCAAGCTGCGTCAGCAGTTTAACCTGCACCCGGTCTATAAGCGTGTGGATACCTGCGCCGCCGAGTTCGCCACCGATACCGCTTACATGTACTCCACCTATGAAGAGGAGTGCGAAGCCAATCCGGCGACGGATCGCGATAAGATCATGATTCTGGGCGGTGGGCCAAACCGTATCGGTCAGGGTATTGAGTTCGACTACTGCTGCGTTCACGCCGCGCTGGCGCTGCGTGAAGATGGTTACCAGACCATTATGGTCAACTGTAACCCGGAAACGGTGTCGACCGATTATGACACCTCCGACCGTCTCTACTTTGAGCCGGTGACGCTGGAAGATGTGCTGGAAATCGTCCGTATCGAGCAGCCTAAAGGCGTAATCGTGCAGTATGGCGGTCAGACCCCGCTGAAGCTGGCGCGTGCGCTGGAAGCGGCAGGTGTGCCGGTTATCGGCACCAGCCCGGACTCTATTGACCGTGCTGAAGACCGTGAACGTTTCCAGCAGGCTGTCGATCGTCTGAGCCTGAGACAGCCAGCCAATGCCACGGTCGCAACGCTGGAGCAGGCCGTTGAGAAAGCCGCTGGCCTGGGCTATCCGCTGGTGGTGCGTCCTTCTTATGTACTGGGCGGCCGTGCCATGGAGATCGTCTACGACGAAACCGACCTCAAGCGCTACTTCCAGACAGCGGTCTCCGTCTCTAACGATGCGCCGGTGCTGCTGGATCGCTTCCTGGATGATGCGGTCGAAGTGGATGTGGATGCGATCTGCGACGGTGAGCGGGTGCTGATTGGCGGCATCATGGAACATATCGAGCAGGCTGGCGTTCACTCCGGTGACTCCGCCTGTTCACTGCCGGCCTACACACTGAATCAGGAGATTCAGAATGTGATGCGTCAGCAGGTTGAGAAGCTGGCGTTCGAACTGAACGTCCGCGGCCTGATGAACGTCCAGTTCGCGGTCAAAGACAACGAAGTCTACCTGATCGAAGTTAACCCGCGCGCCGCGCGTACCGTGCCGTTCGTCTCGAAAGCGACCGGTGTGCCGCTGGCGAAAGTGGCCGCACGCGTGATGGCAGGCAAAACGCTGGCAGAGCAGGGCGTTACCGAAGAGGTGATTCCGCCTTACTACTCCGTGAAAGAGGTCGTACTGCCATTCAACAAGTTCCAGGGCGTTGACCCGATTCTTGGACCGGAAATGCGTTCGACCGGTGAAGTCATGGGCGTGGGCCGCACCTTTGCTGAGGCCTTCTCTAAAGCGATGCTGGGCGCACAGAGCAACATGAAGAAGTCGGGCCGTGCACTGCTGTCGGTGCGTGAAGGCGACAAGAAACGTATCGTCGACCTGGCGGCCAAGCTGCAGAAGTTTGGTTTCGAGCTGGATGCGACACACGGCACGGCGGTTGTTCTGGGCGAGGCGGGAATTAACCCACGCCTGGTGAACAAGGTGCATGAAGGTCGTCCGCACATTCAGGACCGTCTGAAGAATGGCGAATATAGCTATATCGTCAATACCACGGCAGGACGTCAGGCGATTGAAGATTCGAAACTGATTCGCCGCAGTGCTCTGCAGTATAAAGTGCACTATGACACCACGCTGAATGGCGGTTTCGCCACTGCGATGGCGCTGAATGCTGACCCGACGGAGCAGGTCATCTCCGTTCAGGAGATGCACGCGCAGATTAAGGCGATGTAAGTCGAGGTAGTGTGAAAAGCGGCTCCTGCGGGAGCCGTTTTTTTTGCCTCTCACCTGGCGATAATCTGAAAATCAGGCTCGCATAAAGCAAAGGATTTGCCTTAAAGTTACTGATTTGACTTAGTTTTTTAGCTATAGGTGCGAATCAGCCCCGTTCGCACAAATTTATAAGATAAACACTTCCTGTCCGGATTTTTCGCCAGTAATATGCCTGCCGCTCATCACCGGAGCGTGCAAGGACACCTATAAAAATGAAAATGCGTACTTTTTCTCTGAGTGCAGTGGCTGCACTGATGGCTATTCTTCCTTTCGCCAGCCAGGCGGAAATCACCCTGTTAAAACAGGATCCGCAGGCTGGCGATCCGCTTAGCCGCCTCACCTTTACCTTTGGCGGCAGCATCCGTGCTCAGGTCAATCACCAGACCGGCGTGGATGACAAATCGTACAAGCGTGACGGATTCGATGGCGGCACCCGTTTCCGTTTCGGCGCGGATTACTACCTGTTCGACGACGTCAGCTGGATCAGCTACTACGAGCTGGGCGTGAATATTCCGGCGGTATTCAGCTGGGATCGTCACTATGCCGACGGTGCGAATAACACCACGCGCCGCCAGCTCTACACCGGTCTGAAAAGCAAGACCTGGGGCCAGCTGACCTTTGGTCAGCAGAACAGCGTTTACTACGATACCGTAGGGGCCAAGACCGATATCTGGGACTACGACATGATCGGTCAGGCACCAGGCAACGGGATCAATGGCGACTACGATGGCTCTTACCGTTCGCGTAAGCAGCTGAAGTATAAAAACACCTTCGGCGATCTGGATCTCTACGCCTCTTATCTGTTCGACGATAATGAGTTCCTGCCAGGCAACGGCCTGCGCTACAAGCGCAAAGGCGGCGGTTCGCTGGGTGTGGATTATCACATTACCGACGATCTGAGCTGGGGCACGGCGTGGAACTACACCCGCGCGGCGATGCGTAACCCGAACAACGGCGACAGCGGCGATTACGATCAGAACATTTATGGCACCGCGCTGAGCTGGACCCCGGGCAACTGGACGCTGTCAGCGGGCGGCGGCTGGTATCAGAACTTCATGACCACCAAACGCAAAGATGTGCATGACTACTTTGCTGGCGATGCATGGGGCGTGGAATACTTTGCCGGTTATAAAATCCCGGTGGCGCAGTATGGCCTGAAAGCGGTGCAGCCGTATGTTATGGGCGATCGCATCGAATATGCGACCGGCCGTGATTATCAGCGCATCGACAACGGTCTGGGTGTGACGCTGTTCCTCGACTACGGTTTCCGTGTCGATTATGAACATGTCTTTACCTCCAGCACCGATAACCTGGGTGATATGAATCTGGTGCGTCTGCGCTACGACTTCTGATAACCCCGACGGCTCCTGCGGGAGCCGTTTTCTTATTCGCCCGGTTTTGTGCCAGCCGGCGTCAGATTACTGGCGAGCTGCGGCTAACAGACGCGATTTCGCGGTGAAAAACGCTGCGCAGGCAGTGAAATGCGACATCATAAAAAGCTTTACGCAATTAGACCTTCCCCCCTATCGACGAAAGTTTCACCTTCTCGTATCATGGCGCCAATTTTTTTCCTGTGAGTAGTTAACATGATTAGTCTTATCGCGGCATTAGCAGCAGATCGCATTATTGGAATGGAGAACGCCATGCCGTGGGACCTGCCTGCAGATCTGGCGTGGTTCAAGCGTAACACCCTGAAAAAACCGGTGATTATGGGCCGGCTGACCTTTGAATCTATTGGTCGTCCGCTGCCTGGCCGACTGAATATCGTGGTCAGCAGCCAGCCCGGCACCGCCGAAGGCGTCACCTGGGTCACTTCGCTGGATGAGGCGGTTCAGGCTGCCGGTGAAGCCGAAGAGATCATGGTGATCGGTGGCGGACGCGTTTATGAGCAGATGCTGAAGCGTGCCGATCGTCTCTATCTGACCCACATCGATGCAGAAGTAGAAGGCGACACGCAGTTCCCGGATTACGAGCCGGATGAGTGGCAGTCAACGTTCAGCGAGTTCCACGACGCTGATGAGCATAACTCCCACAGCTACTGCTTTGAGATCCTGGATCGCCGTCGCTGATTCCTTGCCCGCCCGCCTGTAACCTGGCTGTCATCTTTATTCATTAGCATTGCTTCTTTTCCGGGACCGACACAAAGGAAGCAATCACTGATGAAGATCGAACTCTCCGCGTTAAGCACAGACCGCCTGCCCGATTCGCAGCGACGTAAGTTCCTTGCCGGTTCCGGCGCACTCGGGCTGACCGGCTTTCTCAGCGGCGGCCTGACTTTCTCATCCGGCGCACTGGCGCAGGAAAAACCCGCCGGCAGCCCGCTGCTGGGCTTTCAGGCGATTGCCGCTTCGACCGCGGATGAGATTGTTGTGGCGCCAGGCTATCGCGCTGAAGTGCTGATCTCCTGGGGCGATCCGCTGGTTAATGGCGCGGCTGAGTTCGATCCGCATGGCAACAACAGCGCGGAAGATCAGGAAAAGCAGTTCGGTGACAACAATGACGGGATGAGCTTCTTCGCCATTGATGCGCATCGTGGCGTAATGGCAATCAACAATGAGTATGTGAATGAGCCGACGCTGTTCGCCCATGGCGGCAGCAAAGCGACCAGCCTGGAGGATGTGAAGAAATCACAGGCGGCGCACGGCGTTTCTGTCGTTGAGATTAAACGCGGCGAAGGCAATCGCTGGCAGGTTGTCCGTCCTTCAGATTACAACCGCCGCATTACCGCCAATACCCCGATGCGTTTTTCCGGTCCGGCCGCAGGCGACAAAGCGCTGCAGACCGCCGCCGATCCTCAGGGCCTGCAGGTTCTCGGCACCTTTGGTAACTGCGCCAACGGTAAAACGCCCTGGGGCACTTATCTGACCTGCGAAGAGAACTACGACACCTACTTTGGCACGCATGACGCGCATTTTACACCGACCGCCCAGCAGAAGCGCTACACCCTGAACGCCGCCGAGCCGGAGCGAAACTGGTCCGATTTTGATCCCCGCTTCGATATCGCAAAAAATCCTAACGAATTTAACCGCCACGGCTGGATAGTCGAAATCGATCCCTTCGATCCCCAATCGGTGCCGGTCAAACGAACCGCGCTGGGACGTTTCAAGCATGAGAATGCTGCGGTGACGGTTGCTAAAACCGGCCAGCTGGTGGTCTACATGGGCGACGATGAGCGTGGCGAGTACATTTATAAATATGTCTCGGACGACAAGGTTAACCCGGACGATGCGAAAGCGAATCACGGACTGCTCGATCGGGGCACGCTCTATGTGGCGCAGTTTAACGGCGATGAACAGGGCACACCCCTGAAAGGCAGCGGTCGCTGGCTGGCACTGAAGTGGGGGGAAAATGGACTCACTGCTGAGAAGGGATTTCATAGCCAGGCCGATGTCCTGATCAATGCGCGTGCTGCTGCCGATGTGGTTAACGCCACGCGGATGGATCGGCCGGAATGGATCGCCGTTAACCCGCATGATGGCCGCGCCTACTGTACGCTGACCAATAACAACAAGCGTGGCAATGAGGGGATGCCGGTTAATGCCGCCAACCCGCGCCCTAAAAATATCTACGGCCAGATTATCCGCTGGGATGAGAAGGGCGATGCCACGGCCACGTCGTTTGCCTGGGACATCTACGCGTTATGCGGCAACCCGATTGCCCATCCCGAAGGCATCTATCGTGGCACACCGAACATCACTGCTGAAAACACCTTTAACAGCCCGGATGGCCTGGGGTTTGATGCGCAGGGGCGGCTCTGGATCCTTACCGATGGTAAATACAGCAACAAAGAGGATTATCAGGGGCAGGGGAATAATCAGATGCTGGCAGGAGACCCGGACAGCGGCGAGATTCGCCGGTTTATGGTCGGCCCTAAATCCTGCGAGCTGACCGGCATTACCTTCACGCCTGACTACAGAACGCTGTTCGTGAACGTGCAGCATCCTGGCGAAGAGGGGGATTCACATTTTCCTGACAACAGCCCGCGCCCGCGCTCATCGGTGATCATGATCACCCGGGAGGATGGCGGCATTATCGGCGCATAAAACAGCAGGCTGGCCGCCAGGCCAGCCTCAGGGTTATAGCGCCGGAGGCGCCAGACTTTCGCTGGAGTCGAGCGCTTTCTCGCGGTTAGAGGGTTGAACCACATAGCGCTGCTCTTCCCAGTGCAGCAGGGTCAGCGCGCCGCCCCAGCAGCAGCCGGTATCCAGGCCGATAATCCCCTCTGGCGTGCCTTTGCCTTCCAGTGAAGCCCAGTGACCGAAAACGATGGTGTAGTCACGGGCGACCGGGCCGTCGATATTGAACCAGGGCTTCAGCGGTGGCAGCGCCGACTCCGGGGCGTCTTTGCAGATCATGTCCAGCTGACCATTGGGGAAGCAGTAGCGCATACGGGTAAAGGCATTGGTG
>Ga0157365_10000812_pt1 | contig 13232 bp, 10 predicted proteins | sample AttsexASBM3_FD_111478 | JGI IMG/M metagenome (GOLD analysis project Ga0157365, IMG submission 111478) | Fungus gardens microbial communities from leaf cutter ant in Ribeirão Preto, State of São Paulo, Brazil - Atta sexdens ASBM3 | ecosystem: Host-associated > Fungi > Mycelium > Unclassified ... | reverse complement strand
CAGTGCCGAACAGGAGGCACGCGATCACGCCCGATCTGCCCGGTTGACCTATGTGGATCGTTCCCGCCCGGGCATCACACGGCATAGGGCCGGTCGTGGTTTCTTCTATCGCACGCCGGACGGCGAGCGGATCACCACTCCCGAGAGCCTGAGTCGTATCAAGGGTCTGGCCATCCCGCCTGCCTATCAGGATGTTTGGATCTGCCCCAACCCGAAAGGGCACCTGCAGGCCGTCGGCAAGGATAGTCGCGGCAGGCTGCAATATCGTTACCATCCACGTTGGCGTCTTGTGCGTGATGAAGACAAGTTCGCCCGCATGCTCGTCTTTGGCGACAAGCTGCCTCTCATAAGGCAGCGTGTGGACGAGGATCTGCGCCACCCGCATCTCAATCGAACCCGTGTTCTCGCCGCTGTGGTCAGGCTGATGGAGCGCACCATGGCGCGTATCGGCAACGAAACCTACGCAAAGGAAAACCGCAGTTTCGGCCTGACGACGCTGCGCCATCGTCATGCGACCGTCGAGGGCGGCAGGCTTGCCCTCGATTTCAGGGGCAAGCACGGTATCGAGGCGCATCTGGACGTGCGTGATCCCAAGCTGGTGCGCGTGATTTCCCGGCTTCAGGACCTGCCGGGTCAAAAGCTCTTCCAGTACGTCGATGATGAGGGAGAGCGCCACGAGATCCACTCTCATGACGTGAATGCCTATCTGCAGGAGATCAGCGGCGAGGAAATCACGGCCAAGGATTTTCGCACCTGGGCCGCCACGCATTTGGCAGCGCTGACTCTGGCCAGCCTTGAGGAGGGCGATAGTCGGGCGCGCGCGAAGAAGAATATCCTGCGGACCATCGAGCATGTGTCAGCACGATTGGGTAACACGCCCAGCGTCTGTCGCAAGTGTTACATCCACCCCCAGATCCTGACGGGTTATCTCGATGGCAGCTTGCGCAAGGCCTTCGCCCGACAGGCCGAAGACCTGCTGGAGCAGGAAACCGGGTGCACCTCGCTGAGTGCCGATGAGGCCATGATGGTAGGATATCTCACCCGCCTTCTGGAAAAACCGGCCAAACCGCCGGGCAAGCGCAGGAAACCCTGACACGTTCCTGGCTTTAGTTTTCCCTGAAAATTCCGGAGCGGCTTCAAAGCAGGATAAGGCGCTGCGCCTCCCCCGGGGGCGACGGCTGCCGCTCCGGGTCGATGACAGAGGAGAGGGTCATGGAATATCGCGTTCTTGGAACGTCAGCACTGCGCGTCTCCGCTCTGGGGCTGGGCTGCATGGGCATGAGCCAGTCCTATGGGGAAGCTGATGAGCGTGAGAGCCTCGCAACGCTCGACCGCGCTATCGAGCGGGGAATTACCCTGTTCGACACCGCCGAGGTCTATGGCCCCTTCCGCAACGAGGAACTCCTGGGGCGCGCCCTGTCATCCCGTCGAGGGAGGCTGACACTGGCCACCAAATTCGGCTTCCGAATAGAGAACGGGAAATCCGTTGGAGTGGACAGTCGCCCGTCCCATATCCGGGAGGTGGTCGAAGCCTCCCTTCGGCGTCTGCAGACCGATCGCATCGACCTGCTCTATCAGCATCGCGTGGACCCCGCCATTCCCATGGCTGAGGTCGCTGGGACTGTGGCCAAGTTGGTCGAGGAGGGCAAGGTGTTGCATTTTGGCCTCTCTGAGGCCGGAGTGGGGGCCATACGTGAGGCGCATGCCGTCTATCCCGTGACCGCCTTGCAGAGTGAGTACTCGCTCTGGGAACGCAATGTGGAAGCCGAAATCCTGCCGCTTCTACGCGAACTCGGCATCGGCTTCGTACCATTCAGCCCGCTTGGGCGCGGGTTTCTGACGGGCACGGCCAAACCCGCAGAGGACTATCCGGTGACCGATTTCCGCCACACAGATCCACGTTTCCAGGGGGCGAGCTTTACAGCCAACCAGAAAGCCGCTGAAGTCGTAGGGGTTATTGCCACCCGCCATGAAGCCACGCCTGCCCAGATCGCACTGGCGTGGTTGCTTGCAAAGGGGCCGGACATCGTGCCGATACCCGGTACGAAGCGGCAGACTTACCTTGATGACAATCTCGGTGCCCTGACGGTCAGGCTCGGGCAGGAGGATCTTGCGGCACTCGACTCCGCGTTGAGCGCTGACCGGGTCACGGGTCAGCGCTACAATGAGAGCAACATGAAGCTCGTCAACCGGTAGGGCGGTTCCGTTGCCGGAAATACTGCGTGCGGATGCCCTGATTGGGCATCTGGCTGTTTTTGCAGGAGCGGAAGGGGGGCCTCAACTGATCGAGAAGTCAGATGCCTTGAGGTCTGTGACACCAAGGAAAGTCACTTTCATGTCATTATCGAGCATGATGGAGGTGTTACCTCCGGATACCGTCGCCGTACCGAGCAAGGCGTTGATCTCCTTCTGGGCGTTGCCAGGCTGATAGTTATACATGAAGAACGTATTGCCCGCGGCCGCCGAGAAATCGGTGATGGTCACATCACCCGCTGTATGACCGGACAGCACGCCAAATGTGTTTGCCGCGCCGCTGCCACCGGTGACGGTCACGTTGGTCGCCCCTCTATTATCGCCGAAAGATGTTCCGAATACGAAATGATCACCTCCCTGACCCCCGATGAGGGTCTGGTTGCCAGCACCGCTCCAGGCTTCGAGGCGTCCGGTCGATGAGGAGGCGTCGACGAGTTCATTCGTGCTCGAGGCGCTCTGATTGCCCGTCCACAATGCCGTTCCGGTGACATCGAGTGACAATGACAGATGATCCGCGCCCCATAGCGTGGCCTGACTGGCCTGGACCTGGGTGCTCCCCGTCCCGGCGATGAAGGAGAGCGCGCCCGTGACACTCAGTGTCTGCCCACTCCCTTGATCGACGCGCAGATCGCCCAGAGCCGAGACCGTATCATTGCTTGCACCGGTCAAGGTTCCCTTGGCACCAGTGAAGAAGACAATCGAGCCCGATCCTCCGACGACGCTGCTATTGTCGCCCAGTGTGATGGTGCTGGCCACACTACCCTGATCGGCGACATAGGCGTTTTCCTTGAGCGTGACAAAGGAGTTCCCGCCCAGCAATGTGACTGAATCCTGGCCACCGCTGATCCCGCGGATGGTATCGCTTCCCTCAGAGACAACCCTGTTCACACCGCGCTGCAGCATGATCAGGTTTTCACCCGTGCCGGCATCGATGTCATTTGTGCCGTTCGTCGCCAGGATGGTGTCATTGCCCGCAGCGGTTACGATCGTCCAGTTTGCTGACTGGCTTGCACCGTTGAAATAGTTATCGCCACTGACACCCAGAAAACTTCCATTCGAACTTCCGGCGTTGAACGTGATTCCATCGGTATTTCCGCCGAGGATCGTCACGATACCCGTGGAGGTGAGTCCAGCGCCCTCGATCGTGACGCGTCCATCTGCTGTCTCGCCCGCGCGATAGGCTGTGCTGTCGGCCCAGTTGCCCACCCCGATGAATGTGTAATCGCCATGCGGAGCATAATCGCCGGTCGACGCGATCATGCCCTGCAGAGTGACACTGTCGGTGCCAGTCACCGAGCTGTCTCCTTGGGCAAGACGCACAGAGGCGAGTTTGTTCTTCTGAAACGCATCGGCCATCTGCTGCGCGTAGAGCTCAGCCAAGCCCTGTGCACGTCCACCGTCAACGGTGACGTGGATCGCGGTACCAGACGTTCCGACAATCGTGACAATACTCATCCTGTTCCACCCATATGAGGAAAGCCCGGGGGAGCCATGAATGTTATGCCGTTAAACAGACTGTAACCGGAACGCGAGTTACGTTAATTTAAGTGGAATCTCGCAAATCGTAACGGTTTGACCATCAACAATCATTATTATTGCGTTTTTTGTTAACGCTTACCGCATTGTAGCGTCGTAGGTCGCGTACGCCGCAAGATTACATTGCCGCGCAGCGCATGCCGTAAATCTTTTTTTCAGGGGAAAGGTGAGCACCCGCATCTGAAGGCATGACAAGGGCCGCTCGGGCGATGTGGGGACTATCCTGATAAGACGCCGCTGTACGACGCATGAAAAAACCCCGTTCTCATAAAGAGAACGGGGTTCATCTCTTGCTGCTTCCGCTAGAGCGGGAGCTTAGCGGGCGCCCGTATGGTCGCCGTCACGCATCTGCCCCGTCGGCTCCTGGGTATGCGCCTCGAGGAACCAGAGATGCTTGTCGAGCGCGCGCGATGCTTCGGTGAACAGGTCTGCCGTATCGGCGTCACCTGCCTCATCGGTTACGTCAATGGATTCGCGCACGTTGTTGGCGACCGTGGCATAACGGTCGATGAGGGCCGAGATATGATCTGCGATCTTGTAGACATCGGTCGGATAGGGAGTGCAGGCCGAGTTCTTGGACACGTCCTGAACCGTCCCGTAGGCGGTCCCTCCCAGCTGCACGGCGCGCTCGGCAACCTTGTCGACCAGATCGTCGACGCTGTCGCGGAAGCCATCGAGCATTTCGTGCACACCGATGAACTGCGGCCCCTTAAGATTCCAGTGGGCCTGCTTGGTGATCAACGCGAGATCGATCAGGTCGGCCAGGCGTGCATTGAGTGTCTCGATCGAGACCGTCTTGGCGTTCGACTTGAGAGCATTCTGGGTCGTATGCATCGCGTGTTTGGTGGTCATTGTTATACCCTTGCGTTTTAGCTGTCGGACATTCGCAGAAAGCGATGAGAACTGAACGCTCATGATATGGGTCGGTTGCGCCACTCAGACAAGGAAAGACACATGAGCGACCAGGATACGCCAGTGGTTTCCCTCCTTGATCCAAGTCTGGCTCTGCCTACCAGTCTGACCTGTGCTGAGGTTCCTGAAGAGGATCGTGACGCACCCTGACAAGGGGCTGGTGGCCACGATGTCCCGGCGGAGGCGTTCACGCGGCGGTGCGCCCCCGGTCCGCCCCCGTCTGAAGGCAGCAATCGCCTCCGGTCCGAACAGATTCTCGGTCGCGCCGAGGCGGATCACATTCGGGTCATCGCTGAACAGGGCGTCGAGGCGCGGGACATCATTTTGTGCCAGTGCCTCTTCATATTCGTCCGATGCCAGAGTAAGGGCAGAGACGGTCTCGGGATATGCGGCAGAAGTCATGGGCGCCCTTATTTGCGAGAGTAATTCATAGACTTGCTGAGGGTGGCATGAGCGGCTTGGGATCTGGCGATCTGGCACGGTCGATGCGCGACATACGCATCATATTTTTTAGTCTCGGCCTTGGGGCCTTTGCAATCGGCACGGCTGAATTCGCCGCGATGAGCCTTGTGCCAATGATTGCCCATAGTTTCGGTGTGACCGATCCAGAGGCGGGCCATGCCATCGTGCTCTATGCAGCCGGTGTGTGCGTGGGCGCTCCCACAATCGCTCTGTTCAGCGCGGGGATCAGCCGTCGTACCATGCTCATCAGCATGATGCTGCTCTACATGCTGGGCAATGGTATCAGCGCGATCGCGCCCAATTATCTCCTTTTTCTCGCGTGCCGTTTCATCAGTGGCCTGCCGCATGGCGCCTATTTTGGCATAGCCGGTATTCTGGCTTCCTCGCTGGTGCCCCCGAACAAGCGCTCCCAGGCTGTGGGGCGTGTGATTCTGGGTCTGACGATTGCCACGATCGGGGGGGTGCCCCTGGCGAACGGGATCGGGCAGATTGTCGGGTGGCGCTGGGCCTTCGCGCTGATCGCCTTCCTGGCCCTTTGCACGGCGCTGCTCCTGATGGCTTTTGCCCCCCGCGATACGCCGCGCAAGGATGCCAGCATTCTCAATGAGTTCACAGCGCTCAAGCTCAAGCAGGTCTGGCTGACCCTCGCCATTGGCGCGGTTGGATTTGGCAGTGTGTTCTGTGTTTATACCTATCTGGCCTCGATCATGATTCATGTGACCGAAGTGCCCGAATCCTATGTTCCGATCATGCTGGCTGTGTTTGGTATCGGCATGACCATCGGCACATTGGTTTGTGCCTGGCTCGCTGATCACAAGATGATGCCCACGCTTGCAGGGGTGCTGCTCATGGGGGCGGCGTCCATGGCGGGCTTTCCCGAGGCGGCCCATAAATTCATCCCGCTGGCCATCAATGTCTTCATGATCGGCGCGAGTGGCGGTCTGGCGACAGTGGTTCAGGCGCGCCTGCTTACCGTTGCGGTCGGAGCAGAAGGCCTGGCGGCGGCGCTGAACCAGAGCGCGTTCAACATTGCCAATGCCGTCGGCCCCTGGCTTGGGGGGCTCGCGATCTCGGCAGGGCTCGGCTGGACGTCGGTGGGGTGGGTCGGACTTGCCCTCTCACTGGGAGGTTTTGGCATCTATGTGCTGAGCATCGCCGACGAGTTCAAATCGAAGAAGAACAACATACCCAGAGTTTGAAAAAGGGGGCTTCGGCCCCCTTTTTTGCGATCATGGTGCTCGGCCTGACAGGTTCCGGATGCGGGAGGGCGCAAGAAGGACGGGCTCGTGCCAGGCCATTCCGCAGGGAAAATTCAGCGGCAGTGCGACGGGGAAACGGAGGCACCGGAGCGACCCTGCGTCTGTCAGTCCCACCCCGGGGTCCGTCGCCTTTTAGTCTCGCCCCTGCCAATCGTCCCCCACCAGTCGTCCCCTGCCAATCATCCCCCTGCCGCTCTCGCTTCTTATCGGCGCATCATGTCCTGCAAATCAGCTGCGGGTGGGGTCGACAAGATCGAAGAAGGGCTGGAGATCGACAGTGAAAAAACGAGGATAGGCGGGATCGCGCTCGAAAAGCGGATGGCCTGCCCAGCGTTTTTGCATGATCTGGCCTTCCTCGAAGAACCGTGCCTCATGTTCGGGCACATCGTCAGAGCCGCGGGTGAGGCTTTCGTGATGCCAGGCCACGGCCTCGGCGCAATAGATGATCCTGTGCCCTGCATCCCTGATCCGGAGACAGAGATCGACATCGTTATAGGCGATCTTGAGCTCGATCTCGTCGAAGCCACCGACTGACTCGAACACCTCCCGACGCACGAGCATGCAGGCTGCGGTGACGGCGGTCACTTCATGGCTGAGCAGGATCCGCCCGATATAGCCGTAATCCTCGGGACCGCATCCGCGATGGGCGTGGGCACCGACACCGGCAGGTCCCACGACCACGCCCGCATGCTGAATGGTCTGGTTAGGGTAGAGCAGCCGCGCGCCGACCGCGCCGACCTGCGGATCGGCGAGGGCCTCGTTGACCATCAGCCGCAGCCAGTTTTTCTCTTCCACTAAGACATCATTATTGAGGAAAAGCAGGAAATCGGCGGTGCAGCCATGAGCGGCCAGATTGTTGAGCCGCGAGTAATTGAACGGCTCCTCGATGGTCAGAAAGCGCAGTTTCTCGTGTGCGCCGAACCTTTCCATGAAAGCATGGGCCTCCGGCGTGACCGACCAGTTATTGATCAGCACGATCTCGTAATTGTCATAGGCCGTGCGTTCCAGAAGGGTTTCGATGCAGCGCTGTGTGATATCGATCTGGTCCTTGAACGGAATGATGATCGACACTTTCGGGGAAGCGCTGAGGCGCCAATCCACGCGATACAGGGTGAGCCCATTGATGGAGGAAACAGCGGCCTCATAGCCACACCGATCCAGATGATCCGAAACGGCTTTCACCCCCGCCGCGATGGCATAGTTCTTGTTGCCGACGGTCACAGCCGTCGAATTGGGCGTCATGCGCCAGTGGTAGAGCAGTTCCGCAACATGACCGATCCGGTCATGGGGAATGATCTCGCAGGCGCGCAGGATGAAATCATGATCCTGAGCGCCATCATACTCTGCCCGGAGTGGGCCGATCTTTCGCATGGTCTCGGTTTCGACCATGGTGAGATGGCAGACATAGTTGCAGCCCAGCAGATAGCGGTAGTTGAAATCGGGCTTGAAGTTGGGGGATTGCCAGTTATTGGCCTGATCGACCTTGTCTTCGTCCGAATAGAGTAGGAGGGCGTTTGTCTCCAGCGCCTTGCGCATCATCGTCTCGATTGCGACATCCACGAGCATGTCGTCATGGTCGAAAAAGACCGTGTACAGGCCTGTGGCGGCGTCCATACCCGCATTGGTAGCGCCTGAAATGCCCAGATTCTTCTCGAGAGGCAGAACGCGGATGCGTGCATCACGGGCAGCATATTCTTGCATCAGTGCAGTGGTCTGCGGGCAGACCAACCCGTCATCGATCAGAATCAGTTCCCAGTTGCGCCAGGTCTGACGCAGTACGGACTCGATGGCCGTCACGTAATCAGCCTTGAGAGGCTTGTAGGTCGGGCACAGGATACTGACGAGCGGCTCCGTCCCCAGAGGGGCCTTCACGCGCAGTAGCGCGGTGCGTTCGCGCAGGGCCGTGTAATAGAGCAGGGCCCAGCGATCGTAATTGCCGAGATTATACCCGGCGCGCGGGATCGCATTGCGTATTTCGGTGCGCAGCTTTGTCAGTTCCCGATGCAGCTTGTCGATGGTCTCGGCGATATCGAGCAGGCGTGTTTCAAGCGCGTCATCAGCAATCGAGGTGGTGAAGGGGCTGCCCATCAACTCCTCGCCTTCGGGCAGGATCTTGACCGAGAAGCTGCGAGGAGAAGACCCTCTGAAGCGCTGCGGGATGGGAATGTCGAAACCGCAATTGGGGTTGCAGCCCACCGCCGCTGCTACATCGCCGCGATAGCGATCGGCCCGTACCTGTGCCACCAGAACGCCATTGGCGGTCACGGAGACAATGCAATCGCCTCGCCATTCGCTCTCCCCCGGCATCTTCTGGAGAACCCAGCCTTTCAGAGCGCCCTGTTTGACCCCATCGACACAGCTCGTATATTCCGGTCGCGCATCTATTTTGAAGCTTTGGGACGTGCGGGCGTTTTCTCCGTTCTGTTCGGCAATTGGCAGGATTGTCCGGTCCGGCAGGCGTATCGACAGTTCATGCGCCACGCCATCCATAAAGCGAACCGGAATGGTGAAGCTGAATCCGAGGCGATCATGGGGGGTCTTCAGTGCGGTCTGAACGTCTGATCGGGACTGGTCCGCGAGGATCTGGGCGATTTCCTGGCCGTCTATCAGGACGTGCAGGCGCACCGGTTGATAGGGATCCAGACGGTTGACTGCCCAGCCGATCAGTATTTCTTTATGAATACCGTCGCAATAGCCCAAAAACGGGCTGTTTCCCTGGGAACTCGTCATGAAAAAAATCCCGATACAAGAAAAACTATGTCGAAAACCCAATTTATACTGGATTGGGGGTAGCGAAACGCAGAGCCTGATATGCGCCGCCGGTGAGAGCCGTACGCGCGGAGAAGTGTCATTCTGAACTCGCCCCGCATTCGTGTGGTCATGATGCAGCGTGACGAGGGCGCCATGCTGATGGCATGGCTCTCCTATTATGGCCAGATTTTCGGTTTTGGAAATCTTGTCATCTTCGACAACGGATCGACCGATCCGCTGACCCTGCATCTGCTCGATCAGGCCGCCCGTTGTGGCGCCACGATCAGACGCGACCACAAACTGCCCGATGACTTCCACGGCAAGGGGCGTCATTTTGCCCGTGAGATCAGGCAATGGGACCGCCTCCACAATTACGACTTTGCGTTGCCGGTCGATTGCGACGAGTTTCTGGTGGTTGCGGATGAGGAGGGGATTTCGACCAGTTCGGCGAAGATACACGCCGAATTTGCCCGGTTGCACAGGGAGAAAAGCGCGTTCCGGATCGGCGGGTCCTTCTTCAATGTCCCGGGCAAGCCGGGCTGGTTTGCCTTCGATCCCGAATTCATCAAGGGCTTCGTGGCGGCGCGGACCGTAGGTGTGGTCGATAACGGGCAGCATAATCCCGCCTCGCGCGTGGCGCCCGGCTATGTATTGACACGCTTTGTCTATCTTCATTGGCATAATCACGATTATGCCGAGATGCGTGGGCGTGCTCGAGTGAAGCTGAGCAATTCTCTGGTTGACCCCGATGATCGGGCAGCGCTGATGCGCTACGCGATCACGCCCAATCTGCCCGGTCGTCATCTCGTAAGTGTTCTACTCGAGGACGAAGCGCATTATCGCGACCGCTATAATGGCATGCTGCATCTCTATCTGCCCTGGGCAGGTTCGCCCTCCGCCCTCCCGGTTCACGTCGAGAACGGGCCTTCACTTCTGGCGGATGGCCGGGTTTCCAAACAGTGGTCCGGGCAGCGATACCTGGAGATGAATGGCGATGTCGCGGGGTGGCCACCGGGGGCACTCGTGCATTTTCTGGTTCATGGCTGGGCAGAAGGGCGTCAATTCTGAGAGTGTCATGAAATATTCACAGGCTGGCGGCGGCGAGGCTTGTTGTCTCGCACGGGCTGGAAAGCTACACGACAAACTGGCACAGGATGCCTGACCACCCTGATCCCTCCTCGTTTGAGCCAGGACGCAACGACCGTATGACTAGTGCTGCCGCTTCGCGGACCCAGCCTGCACCGATCCAGGAAGCCCGCAAAACTCCCTTCTGGAAGGGTGACCGGCTGTTTCGTCTGCTCGTGGGGGCGTGCGCCCTGCTCGTTCTGGTGTCGCTGGGCGGTCTGGTTCTGACCATGGCGTTCGGCGGCAGCAAGGCCTTCGGTGCGTTCGGCCCGGGGTTCGTGTTCAGCAATGTCTGGAATCCTGTCACCAACGAATATGGCGCTCTGGCACCGGTGTTCGGTACGATCGGCTCGACGCTGATTGCCATTGCCATCGGTGTGCCGCTTGCATTCGGGGCCGCCTTCTGGCTGACCAACATTGCGCCACCCATGGTGGCCGGGGTGGTGGGGACAGCGGTGCAGCTTCTGGCCGCAGTGCCCTCGATCATTTTTGGTATGTGGGGCTTTTTCGTGGTCGTGCCTTTCATGGCACAGCATGTTCAGCCCTTTTTCCGGCATCATTTCGGCCATGTGCCCGGTGTGCGCTGGCTCGTTCATGGCGCGCCCTTCGGATACGGCCTGCTTACGGGCGGTCTCGTTCTGGCTGTCATGATCACTCCGTTCGTCACCGCAGTCATGCGTGATGTGTTTGCTGTCATGCCGCCCATGCTCAAGGAGAGCGCCTATGGGTTGGGTGCGACGCGCTGGGAGGTCATGCGTCGCGTGATCGTGCCCTGGTCGCGCGCTGGCATGATTGGCGGTGTGGTGCTGGGCATGGGCCGTGCCCTGGGCGAGACCATGGCTGTTACCTTCGTGATCGGTAATGCCAATACCATCGGCTGGTCGCTTTTTGCCCCGCGCAACACGGTGGCCTCGCTCGTGGCGCTGGAATTTCCCGAGAGTGCCGCCGGCAGTCTCAAGCTGTCCTCCCTGCTGGCTCTGGGCTTCATTCTCATGCTTCTGTCCTTCACAACGCTGGCCATTGCGCGCTGGCTGCTGAGGGAGAAACGCGCATGAGCAAGTCGATGGGACAGGGCTGGCGCAAGGACCCGCGCGCCACGCAGCGCCTCTTGATGGATCGACTTGCGACCGGGATGAGCCTGACGGCAACGGCTATCCTGGTCCTCGCGCTCGCCTCAATCCTCTGGACACTGCTCTGGAACGGGCTTGCAGGGCTGTCGCTCGCTGCGTTGCTGCATCCCATGGGACCACCTGGCAGCAATGGTGGTCTGGCCAACGCCATTCTGGGCAGTCTTATTCAGACCGCGGTGGCCCTTATGATCGCCACCCCGGTCGGATTGGGATGCGGTATCTATCTGTCCGAATTTGGTACCGGATCGAAATTTGCCACTGCCGTGCGTTTCGTGTCGGACGTGCTGCTTTCGGCACCGTCCATTCTGATTGGTCTTTTTGTCTATCTGGTTCTGGTGGCGCCCTTCGGGCACTTCTCCGGCTTTGCGGGTTCTGTGGCTCTCGCCATTCTGGCAGTCCCCATTATCGTTCGAACCACCGAAGACATGCTGCGTCTGGTGCCTGTCGCGATGCGTGAGGCGGGTTCGGCGCTCGGCGCCGCCCATTGGCGCGTCGTGCTGTTCCTGTGCCTGCGCTCGGCAGCGCCGGGCGTACTCACTGGCATCCTGCTCGCCCTGGCGCGCGTGAGTGGTGAGACGGCACCCTTGCTGTTCACTTCGCTCGGGAACCAGAACTGGTCTTTCAGTCTCGATAAACCCATGGCAAGCCTGCCTATCGCCATCTATCAATATGCAGGCGCCTCCTATGATGACTGGGTGCGTCTGGCCTGGACCGGTGCATTGCTGGTCACGCTTGGCGTTCTCGGTATCAATATCATCGTGCGGTTCGGCTTCCGCAGCAAACAGTCATAAGCAAGAGGACGACACGCTCATGAGCGAAGCCCTGCAGGATCTTTCCGCATCATCGTCGGCCCAGGGGGCCGCACAGCCTGCGACACCCGAGGCCGCTCTGGCCGTGCGCGAGCTCGATTTCTATTACGGTGAGAAGCAGGCGCTGAAATCCATCACCATGGATTTTCGCAAGCAGAACGTGACGGCCATGATCGGGCCTTCGGGCTGCGGCAAGTCGACCCTGCTGCGTATCTTCAACCGCATGTACGACCTCTATCCGGGGCAGCGCGCCACGGGATCGGTACTGTTCGATGGGGCCGATATCCTCGACCCGGCGCTGGATCTGAACATGCTGCGCTCGCGCATCGGCATGGTGTTCCAGAAGCCCACGCCGTTTCCCATGTCGATTTACGACAACATCGCTTTCGGCGTGCGCCTGCACGAAAAGCTGTCGCGCGCCGAGATGGATGCGCGCGTCGAGGACGTGCTGACCCGTGTGGCACTCTGGAAGGAAGTGCGCGATCGCTTGAAGGAGCCCGCTGCGGGCATGTCGGGCGGTCAGCAGCAGCGTCTTTGCATCGCGCGCAGCATTGCGACCAAGCCAGAGGTGCTTCTGCTCGATGAGCCGACTTCGGCGCTCGATCCGATCTCGACGGCACGCATCGAGGAACTGCTCGACGAGCTCAAGCAGGATTTCACCATTGCGATTGTGACGCATAACATGCAGCAGGCGGCGCGCTGCGCGGATCAGGTAGCGTTTTTCTATCTTGGCTCCCTGATCGAAATGGATAGTGCTGACCGGATGTTTACCAATCCGCGTCAGAAGCAGACTCAGGATTACATCACCGGGCGTTTCGGTTAAGTTTTCCCCAAGCGGGTAGGGACAAGGTATCATGCCAGCGGACAGCCTTCACACCGTCAAGAGCTACGAGCAGGAACTCGATCGTATGCGCGCCATGATGGCGCGTATGGGCGGGATCGTTGAGAGTCAGGTAGCCCAGGCGGTCGCCGCAGTGACCGAACATGACGAGGAT
>Ga0157365_10000811_pt1 | contig 13258 bp, 10 predicted proteins | sample AttsexASBM3_FD_111478 | JGI IMG/M metagenome (GOLD analysis project Ga0157365, IMG submission 111478) | Fungus gardens microbial communities from leaf cutter ant in Ribeirão Preto, State of São Paulo, Brazil - Atta sexdens ASBM3 | ecosystem: Host-associated > Fungi > Mycelium > Unclassified ... | reverse complement strand
TGACGACATCGTCGACATCTGTTGCCATGCCTGGAACCAGCTCGTCGACCAGCCATGGCGCATCATGTCCCTCGGGCTACGACAATGGGCTCATGGGTTCTGACAAACAGGAGTTAGTATAAGACCCTCGCGGCGTTCGTCGATGTCGATATGCTCGGGGGGCGAAGTCTGTTCCATCGCGTTGCGGGGGGCCTCCTTCGCACGCTCGATCGCGTCCTCGAATGAGTCCGCCTCAATGTCGATCGTGTCATAGGCGGGCAGCCAGAAGCCAACCTTCACACGATAGTCCGGCATGGGGGACTCCTGTTCTATGTGTGGAATAATGGTCAGTCGATCGCGCGGAAAATCAGGCTCGCCTCATTGTGCTCGACGGCATAGTCCCGAAGCGCGTGATAGCGATCGGCGGGTGCATCGGTGGGCGTGACACAACACGCGGCTGACAGCGCATAGAGTGTCGTCACGATCCCGAATCCATCGGGGGTCATTGCACCGTCGAAGTAATTATCCGCCCATTTGACGGCAACGGTTGCAGCGTCGAGTTCCGGTGCGGCATACAGCCCATTGTTGGACAGCCGGTAGAACAGCCAGAAGCCGCCATTGTAATCTGTGCTTAATCGCTTCGCGAAATTGTAAAGCTGCGTCTCACCCCAGATGAAGCCCGGCAATCCGCCGATGCGCGCGGGGAAGAGCTGCGGCATGAAGCGCATCCGCTCATTTTCGGCAATGGAGACGCGCGTGATGGTTTGGTCAGGCAGTGTCACCGCCGTGCCCGGTTCTGTGATGTCGCGCATGGTCATCATCCTTCAGGTTAGTATGGTGGCGTTTTCGTCGGTCTGGTGGGCGGGACGCGCCTCATCGGGGTCGAGGTTGACGGCGTTTCCCATCCAGCGCTCAGGGCGAATGGCCCGGACCCAGTCCGCGAAATTCGGGATGCGTCCCAGATCTTCGCGGACATGCTGCTCGGCGATCAGCCGCACCGGCACCGCGCGTCCGTCACTGTTGGTGATGACGACGCCGAACTCGTGTTCGCACTGGAAGATGCCTTGGGCGTGATGGCGCAGGGCCCTGTGCCTCAGATCGGCAAGGAGTACCTTTGAGGAGTCGAACCAGTTATGAATGGGCAGGTAGTCCTCGGGGCATCCGCCCCGTTTCCGGACGCTCGAAAGCGCGTGATGATACGGGTGAGCCATGGCAGACGCCTCTCAGTATTTGTGGGAAAACTCGCTGCGCTCGACGTAATAATCGTGATGCTCGACGAGGATCTCGCGCGGTGCGACGTCGTAGGTCACGGTTCCGCCGCCGCCCTCGCCATTCTCCCATCCGCCATGTTCGCGTTCGACCAGCTGCATGGCGTTTTCCTCGAGAGCCTCAATCAGCGGCATGGTCTTTGGTGAAAGAACTTCTTCCCGCCATGCGGAGACGAGCACGGTGATCTCCCCAGAGAGGTCGGTGCCTTCCGGCAGGATCGTTTGGTTCTCGATTCCGCCGGAATCACCGCTCCCCTCGTATTCAATCTCGACGCTCGTGGCCCCCCGCGCTTGCAGTGCGGCGAAAAAGAGGGCTCGATTGTGGACGTATGCCTCGGCGTCGAGCTTCTTCTGAAGCTGATACAGACGCTCGAAGTTGGAAAGGCTGTCTGACATGATCGTCTCCGTTCAGGTTTGAAGAACCCGCCGAATACGCGTGACCTCGAGTGCCCTGCCTGTTAGACTGCGGACATCCACACATCGCAAAAAGGCAGACTGTGCCCAAAATGGACACAGTTCGAGGCGCGTCTTCAGCGGGATTGGCGGGTCAGCGGCGGTTGCCCGAACCGGGTTCTGGCGTTTTTCTGGGTTTGCTCACCAGCACCGGCACGGAAAGTCCGTCCGGTGAAACATCGATCCAGAAGGAGCAGCCTTGCGTCGCATCGAACGCACTCTGGATCGTTTCGGCGCTGATGAAGTCACAGCCGTCATCACCGCCGAATGAGGCTCTCTTAGTGTCATACCAGCTATCCGGATGACGATCGGGGTCAGTTTCGAACGCCATGGCGACGAGCGCTGACTCACTCGTTTCGTCACGTCGCAGGTTCGGACGTCCGTTGGACATCAGATATACACCCTGGTCTCCCACCAGCCACAGCCCTGCCGGGATCTTCGTGGTGTCGATATCCTCGAGCTCCGGCCATCGCTTCCGCGTGGCGCCGTCCTTGCGATAGCGGCGATCGCACATCTGCGCATAGTTCGGCGTGTGGTCCGACGCCTCATTGGCGTGAGCGAGCAGACGCGCCACGAGATCGCGGTCGAAATGGAGTTTCATTGTCGTCTCCGAATCTGGATGTCAGTCGAGGAATTTCGAGGCCGGTGCGCCGCTCAGAACGGAGATCGATCCGGGCACCGGAAGGTCGTGCAAGGGAGCGGGCTTGTCGTGACGTCTGTCCCACGAAAGGGCGTCGCACGGCGCCATCAGGTGAAGGCGCAAGGCGTCCGCATCACGCTGGTGGCACACGCGCTCATTGCCGCCTTGTCGCCGCTGACAGGGTGCCCCGGCCACAGCGTCGCAGCCGCGACAGAAAAGCGTCAGCGCCGGATCGCCGGATTGCCATACCATCCGGCAGCGCCGGCAGGTGACGGACGCGTCGGTGCAGATCCAGCGGGTCGGGGCCTGCGGAGAAAAGACACGCGACTTTGGGCGTGAAAGAGAGGCAGGACACACGAGACATTCTCCTTCGTTGAATGTCGTCGGACGCGTCATGGCGTTCGGTCGGGGTCAAAGCGGCGCGGCACGCGCCGGCACTGGAGCCACGCGCAGGCCGCAGCGCGGGCGAGCATGGCGAAGCGCCACCTTTGACGCTGACCGGGCGCCATGACAGCGCAGTCTCTTCGGTGCTGCTTTTCCCTTCCTCTCTCTACGCTGACAGCATTGGGTGCATGGGAGCGGGAAGCCGTTTGGAAATCAGCCCACGCTCATAGCAGTCCCCGTGAACCCGCATCTTGTTATAGACAGGTCGGTCATCGAGATGATGCCAGGCGAAGAGCGCCGCCGCCTGCGACATGTCGCGCAGTGGAGAAAGCTCCACGCTGACGGCGCCGCCCTCGTCTTCTGTCGACCGCCCGAAGCTCCGTAACGCAGCAAGGTCTCTTGCCCGCCATTCCGGTAAGCCAGCCGCGGCGACCTTCAGGGTCGCCGAACAATCGATCCCGGCTTGTCGGATCGCCTCTGGCGTCGCGGCGCTCGCCACGGCCTGGCGATGACGACGGATATACGTTTCGGCCTGCGTGTCGCGTGCGCCGGTCAGGCGCATGCCACCGCCCTCGCAGGATGCTGCGAAGGTCACGACCTGACGCATCACCTCCCAGTCGCTGCCGAGCGCCAGCGCGTCCCAGGAACGGGCGCGTTGTTCGCCGGTGCCCCGATTGATGTAGAGGTTGTTGTCGCCGCCAAGTTCCAGCGTCAGGAAACAGTCAGCATAGAACTGATGGTGATCGAAATGCGCCCGCAGGGCTTCCGCCGGAAAGCGCACGGCGGTGAGATCGTAGACAATGCGATGGGACACGAGCGTCGCTCCATTTCGTGCAGGTGATTTTCGTGGAAAGGGCGGGTGCGTTACCGATCAGGCCATCCTTCGTCCTTCAGACAATCGGTGACGGCCTCCTTTGGGGGGCTTTCGTCATCGTAGGCGTCGCGCCAGTAACGGTCGGGGAAATCGAACACACCCAGACCTGTCCAGCGCACGAACAGCGCATCGACAGCACGCATGTAACCGTGGAAGCCGAGATGGCCCGCCGTATAGGAGGCCACGGTCGGATCTGTATCGTTACGCTGGATCGGCGCGCGGCCGGTGAAACAGAAGGGCGACGTGGCGTCGCCCCAGCTTGCGATGCCCATCAGCGGACCACCACGATCTCAAGATGTTCGCGGAGGAAACGCTGAGGATCTTCCGGCTCCGCTTGCGGATCATCCACTGCGTCCTGCGCTTCTGACGCCGTGACCTCGTGCTCTTCGTCGTCTTCCGTCAGTCGCGGCGCCTCGCGTTCGTCATCGGTCTCGAACGGGCAGTCGTCGTTCTCGTCATCCTCACCGACGTCCGAAGCCGCTCGAGTGGCAGCCTCGGTTGCCTTGTCACGCCATGCCGGCAACACCGTCTCGAACCGCGCCACGTCGGGCACCCAGCGTGCACCGGCGAGATGGGTCACGAGAACCGCGCGCATTTCCTTGCCGGTATTACGCGGGGCGATTCCTTCGACGCGCAGGGCTTTGATAATCCCGCCCTTGCTATAGGATTTGAGGAATTCCTCGTCGGAAAAGTCCGGCAGGTGCCGGTTGGCCTCGAACAGGACGCCGAGCAGCAGGGCCGGATCGCCGCTTTTTTCCTGCCCTTCCGACGCACAACTGACGATCTTCGTCAGCACATCAATCGTCGCATGGCGCAAGACCTCGGGATCCTCGACGGCGAAACCGTCCGGCGCAATCCGCTGCGCGACCTCGGTCCGCATCGCGGCGACGGGCTTCGGATAGTAGGACGCCGTGTCTCCATTCACCGAGACGTTCTCGCCCGCGAGCGCGATCAACAAAGCCGCCACCAGAGTCCAGGGATCAGCGTCCGCCCGGGCCTCATTCAGGGCTGCCTGCAAAGCCTGGGTGCGGCGCGTGCCGATCAGACCATGACCGATGCGCGAAATGTCGGGACGCTCCTTCGGTGTGGCTCCCGCGGCGTCCACCCCCGACAAGGTTGCGTTGGCCGAGGTGGCGGTCACGGTCGGAAGACGCTCGCGGAAAGCAATCTCCTTGATCACGAGGCTATGTGGATCGAGATAATAGCCTTTGCGATCACTGTCCTGCGGCTGCATCCACTCTCCAACCCGGTAACAGTGCTCGGGCAGTTCCGCGTTGCCGTAATTGTTGGCACCCAGGACCTCGATCCCTTCGCTGACGGAGGCGTCAAGCCACAGACGTTGCGCCGCCTCATAGGCGTCCTGGTTTTCGGTGAAACGATTGTCCCCTCCCCCCTCGGCAAATAGATCCTCGGTCCAGGCCACGCCGCAGGCCTTCGCCTGTGTTTCGTCGAAGCGCGCGTCGCGCGCGAAGAAGCGCGTGCGGCGAAGCGCGTGGGCCATTCCGGGCCAGTCAGGCTCGTTCCCGGGGTCATCCGGCCAGAGCCGGTCGCGGGCGTCATCCTGCATCCCGGAATCAGGGCCTTCGGCAAAAGCCGGCACTTCGATGTCATCATCCGGCGACGTGTCGTCATCAACATCGCCATCCTCGACAACGTCGTTGCCGTAATCGGCCCCGTAACCACCTTCCTCATCCTCGGTAAACTGCTGTCCCCAGACGTAAGCCTGATCTTCCAAGGGAGCCGCTGCGATCGTGGCAAGTTGCTGCGGCGTCGGCAGCAACCGGCGCTGGATTGCGTCCAGCATCGGTGGATGCAGGTTCGACAGGAGTTCGAGCTGCTTCAGCTTGGCCGGGGTGAACATCAGGGCCTGACAGATCGCCCGGTCCGTCATGCGCCTTTCGGTGCGCAGACGGGTGACGGCCTTCCATTGATCGACATCGGACATACCGAGGCGCACCAGGTTCTCAGAGAGCGCGGCGAGGTCATCGGTCTTTTCATCGCCATCGCGGACATGCACCGCGATCGACTTCAGGCCCGCCTTGATCGAAGCCCGCTTGCGGCGATGCCCGGCGACGATCATCAGCGTTCCGTCTGCCAATTCCCGCACGACGGGCGGATGAATGAGGCCAGCCGCCTTGATGCTGTAAGCCAGGCGACGATCTTCCGCATCATCGGTCTTCGCGCGACGCGGGTTATTCGGATTGTCGAGAAGGGTTTTCGGGTCGACGTGACGCAATTCCATGTTCTGTCTCCAGAGGATCGTGCGACCGGGAGCATTCCTCCCTGATCTTCCTTTCGCGTCGGCATGAGGCGCTGGGCGGGGTCAAAGCGGCGCGGCACGCGCCGGCACTGGAGCCACGCGCAGGCTGCGCAGCAGGCGAGCATGGCGAAGCGCCACCTTTGACGCTGTCCCGCGCCTCATGGCAGCGCTTCTCCTTCAGGCCTCTTCTGTCATTTTTTCTTCTGTGTCTCGCTCCGGCGCCTCGGTAAGGGGTTCGACCCCGCGCTCCTCCCCTGCCCCGCCGTCATCTTCGCGGTTGGCGGCGAGATCATCCTGGAGCGCTTCGAGCTCTGCGCGCTTCTCGTCGTAGAGGCCCTGTTCCGCAAAGCGCATTCCGCGTCGGGCCTGATAGGCCGGCAGTCGTCGCTCGGCTTCCTCCAGACTCCGCACCGCCTCGTCCCGCGTGCTTTCGAAGCGCAGCAGCATGTGCTCGATCTTCGAGATCAGGCCGAGGGGCGCGGTCTCGCGATCGAGACCGATCTCGTGATCGCCTGACTCACACGGCATGACGACCGAGACATCGACGCGCTCCGCCCCACCGCCGAACCGCCAGGGCTCGACCGCCTCGATCACGACGTCGAAGCCACCGATCGAGCCGAGATTCCATCGTCCACACTCACCGGCACGTATCGCCATGCGAACCTGCGAAAGGATGAAGGCTCCCGCCTTCTCGCGCACGGCCAGTGCCCCGCGCGCGGTCTGCATGACGAATGCGTCGCCCCGGGTCGCCGTGCGGCGGACGATGTCAGCCTCGATCTTCGGGATCATTTGTCGGGCCGCAGCGATCTCGCGCTCGGCGCGCTCGATCGCGCGATTGACGCCGAACTGGTCGTCGTAATGGGCCGCCGCCAGACGCTCGAGACGCGCCACCTCGGCCTCGAGGCCTGCAAGCTGCATCAGACGCTCGTCACCGGAGGCCAACGCCTTGGCCATGGCGAACTGGTTGCCCTCCCCACTGACGTCCTCGATGCGGCGGATGCTGCGGTCGCCGCCCATTGCAAGACAGATGAAGCGGTTCTTGCGTTCCAGAAGCTGCCAGTTGGTGGCGTCCACCGATCCTTGTTGCGCGTAGGCGTAGAGTTCGATCTCGTCATGCTGGTTGCCCTGACGCTCGCTGCGCCCCTCACGCTGGACGATATCGGCTACCAGCCACGGCACGTCGAGGTGATGCAGTGCCTTCAGCCGTTGCTGCGCATTGACGCCAGTGCCCATGGTGGCGGTCGAGCCGATCAGGATCCGTTTGCGACCGGCATTCAGGTCGCCGAACAGGCGCTGCTTCGTGGCGGACTTCTTGTAGTCCTGCATGAAAGCAATCTGTTCACGCGGCACGCCGAGGCGGATCAGTTCGTCACGGATCCAGAGATAGGCGGAGAAGCCGCGGTTCTCGAGTGCCCCCGTCGTGCCGAGGTCCGAGAAGACCATCTGGACCGCGCCCGGCAGATCATAGGGCCGTCCGGTCTCCGGATTGAGGTATCGATTCGCCGACGTCTCCTGCCAGATGCGGAAGACGTTGCGGATCATGATGTTCAGCTTGCTGTCGTCATCATTGGCCGCGCCGGGCGTGACGAAACGCAGGTCGATGCTGGCATGGCGTGCGTCGGTGATGACGGAAAGCAGGATATCCTGCCCCTTCTCGGGTTTGCCCTTGCGAGCCTCGATCGCCTTGATCCGCGCCGCCAGCACCTTCTGGTAGGCTCTGAAATTGTCATTGCCGGGCGCGACCACGATCTCACGCTGGCCGCCACGCACGGCGGGGAGCTTCACATAGCGGCGCAGGTCGTCGGGCATCACCACATCGGCGAAGCTGCGATACATCGACATCAGGTCGGCTACGTTGACGAATTCGGCAAAGCGCGTGACCGGCTTGTAGAGGCCGCTCGGCTGCAATTCGAGTTCAGTGCGTGTTTCGCCGAAATTCGCCGCCCAGGCGTCGAACTCATGCAGGCCCCGCTCTGCGAGGACGTCGAGCTGCATGAAGCGCTGGACCGCCATCATCTCGCCGAGGGTGTTGGTGATCGGGCTGCCCGACGCCATGACAATCTGACGCCCGGGATTGACCTGATCGAGATAGCGGGTCTTGACGAACATGTCCCAGGCCCGTTGCGAGCCGTTCGGATCGATGCCTTTCAGATCCGACTGGTTGGTGGCGAAGGCCAGCTTGCGGAACTGCTGCGCCTCGTCGACCAGGATCTGATCGACGCCGATTTCTCCGAGATGAACGAGATCATCCTTGCGACCGGCCAGTCCTTCCAGCTTGGCCTCCATGCCTTCCTTCATGCGCTCGATACGTTTGACCGACAGGCGGTCGGACTTGTCGACGCCGTTTAGGAGCGACTCATACGAGGCGATCTGGTCCTGGATCATCGCCTCCTCGAAGGCCGCCGGAACCGGAATGAACTTGAAGGCATCATGGGTGATGATGATCGCATCCCATGTTCCTGTGGCTGCGCGCGCCAGGAAGCGCTGCCGCTTCGCCTTGACGAAGTTCGTCTCGTCGGCAACCAGAATCCGGGCGCTCGGGTAGAGCATCATGAACTCGCGCGCCATCTGCGCGAGGCAGTGGCCGGGCACAGTGATCATCGCCTTGCCAATGAGGCCGAGACGCTTCTGCTCCATGACCGCGGCCACCATCGAGAAGGTTTTCCCGGCCCCTACGGCATGCGCCATATAGGTGTTGCCGGAAGCGATGATCCGCCAGATGACGCGTTTCTGGTGAGGACGCAGCGAGATCGCCTGACTGGCCCCGGGCAGGCACAGATGCGCGCCGTCGAAATGACGCGGCACGAGGTTGTTGTATTCCTCGTTATAGGCGCGGACCAGCCGCTCGGCGCGTTCGCCCTCACTCCAAACCCAGGTCGAGAACGCCAGCCGTATCGAGGCGAGTTTCTCCTTGGCCGCTTCGGTCGCAGCCGTGTTGAGTTCGCGATGCTCGCCATTCTCGTCGCGCCAGACGTCGTAGATTTTTGGTGACGCCTGATTGAGGGCATCGTCGAGGAGTTCACCGGCATGACGGCGCTCCGTGCCCCAGGTTGACGTGGCCTCGGCGTTGCCGCGGAAGGCCATCTGCCCGACCGTCCAGGCCGCCACCTCACGGGTATGCCAGACCGTCGTTTTGATCCCGATCACATCACGGATGAACGCCTCGATGTCGGCGACGGGCAACCAGGGCGCGCCGAGCCGCGCGGTGATATCGGAGGGCCGGAGATCCTCGGGCTGCGCATCCTCCAGGGCTGCGACCGTGCGTGCCAGACGGGGATCCCGCACGACGGCCGCACGAGCGTGCGCCAGCTTGGTCCGCACCGGACCGGATAGCAGCTCGTCGGCCGTCACCCACACGTCGCGGCCAGGCGCGCTCTTTCCGGCATCGAGATAGACGGCGTCACCCAGTTCCCGGAGCGTATCGGCTTCGGACGCGCCAAGCAGTTCGGCGATGCGCGGCAACTCAACGCAACCCTGCTCATGTAGGCACACCGCCAGCGCATCGTGAGCCGAATGGATCGCCGCCTCACCCGGGACGTGCACAACCCGCTCGGAGAAGATCGGTCCGGGCGTGGCGAGATCACGGGCCTCGTCATAGTCCTCGATCGAGGACACCAGCCACACGTCCGGATCGTCATAGAATGGCTGCAGATTGGGACGGCGCTGCGTTTCGCGCTCTTCACCCGTCTCCTCGTCAACCCGCGCACTGGTGAGCGTCTGATTGATCGGACCGAACTGGCGTGTGAAGTTCTGCCAGGCACGCTTCAGATCGCCCTGCGCGCGGGCGTAGGGCAGATTTTCCATCTGAGCGCGAAGCACGGCCCGTGCCGCATCCCGAACGGGCACCAGGGCCGCAATGATCCGAGCGTGCTTCTGGAACAGCCCCTCCTTGCTTCCGGCCGAGCGGATCGCAACCTTTCGGGCCATCCCATCGACGATCTGGAACAGGGCGCCGCCCTTCAGCAGATAGGAGCCTTCGCGATGCAGTGAATCTTCCGGCGTATGCGTCTTTCGGGCCAGCAGCGCCTGGGTGGTCAGAATCTCCGGTGCAGGGAATGTTACACCGGCGGTGATGCGCTGCAGGGCTTCCGGAAGAAGGCGCGCCGTGTCCCCCTCTCCTGCCCGGCAGATATACCCCGGGCCAAAGGGTGTCGTTGTCCAGCCATGGTGGCCGAGAACCAGATCGGGCCGAACAAGAAACAGCCCGTTGACGGTCAGTGGTCCCTCGCCCTGGTCGCTATCCGGAACCGCGCCGACCAAGAGCCATGCGTCGTCGCCGGGCAGATCGCCGATCATACGGCGACGGAACAAAAGAACGTCGACCACCACTTCGGTGCCAGCTTCCTCGTTCATTGCCCCGGCCGGCAAGCGCACCGCGCCCAGGAGATCGGCATCCTCGGCCATCCTGCGCCGCGCGGTCTCGTCTTTCTTGTCGAGCGTGTAGCGAGATGTCACGAAGACGCCGATACCGCCTGGCTTCAGGCGCGAGATGGCCCGCGCGATGAAATAGTCGTGCAGCGACAGGCCGAGGCGTCCGATCTCGTCAGGGCCGCGCACCGTCCGAGAACTGAAGGGCGGATTGCCGATCACCAGTTCGTAACGTTCGCTAAGGTCCGCCTGGGTGAAATCCTCCTGCCGGATCCATTGATTCGGAAACAGCTTCCTGGCGATACGGGCAGTGACCGGCTCATTCTCGATTGCGGTGAACGCGATTTTTCCTTCAAGAGTCCCCGGACGGAGGGCGATGAACAGGCCGCTGCCGCAACCAGGCTCCAGCACGACACCGCCTTTGAAATTCATGCCGATGACCGCGTCCCAAAGTGAGCGCACGATCCATTCCGGGGTGTAGTGCGCATACTGGGTCGAGCGAGCCAGGGCACGGCGATCGTCCTCGCTGGTGACACGGTGCAGCTCCGCGCCGAGCGTCTCCCAGCTCTTGGGAAACGTGTTGCCGTGCCGAGGAAACAGGTTGTTGGCGAGTTCCCCTGCCCCAAAACCGGTGAACTTCATGAGCGCTGTCTGCTCGTCCTCGGTGGCATTCCGCTCCTCCTGTTCAAGGTCGGCCAGCAGGGTGATCGCCTTGATCGTGTCACCAGCGCGGGCCTTCCAGCCGGCCGCCAGATTACGGCTCCCGGAGAGACTGAAGTCCACACGAGGAACGCGGGTTGGCGCTGTGACCGGAGGCGGAACGATCTCGTCGTCGCCTTCAAGGGTGCCCCAGAGGTCGCGCGCGTCGTCACCGCTGAGGGCGGTGCTATCAAACAGGTTCATTTGTTGAGAGAAAGACAGGCTCATGTCTGGGCTCCGGGCAGCCGCCCGGGACCAAAGGCACGCATGGCGCCGTCGGAGCACGGGTCGGAGGTAATTGAAGGAGATCAGAGCGAAACCTTCAGGTTCACTCTTCCCTTTTCAATGTTCCGGACACCCGGGTCTTCGTGGCTGGTGCAAGGGCGGCGCGGGCCGCGCCGGGATCGGCGTGACCCGGACCCACGCGCAGGCGCGGAACGCGACGAGCATGGGGAGGACGCGCGGCGACCCACCCCTTGCGGCGGTCGCGAAGCACGGGTTCGTTCTCGTTTTTCTTCTTAAGTTTTCTAAGCGCTCATTTCCGGGAGTATTTCGACGCGCGTTATATTTATGAGCCTGTTTTTTGCAAATTCGACCATGGCGGGGCCGCTGCTAAAGTATGGCGGGCATAAGAGGAATATGCTACCGTTCGCAGTTCAAGGCTTTGCGGCGTACAAGACGCCTTAGGCGTCTAACGAGAGACGCAACAACAAATTTTGCTGTAACGCGCATACGTCCCGCGCACCGCGGCGCTCATGCAATGAGCAGTGTGTGCTCCGGTGTCTGTCTCCGTTGTGCTTTAGGAGCTTGCTTTATGATTGCGAAGCGCTCCTATAACTCACAAGGATTTTCGGATTAGTCGGCGCGGTCGAAAGCCGTCTTTGGTCTTTAGGCGAGAGATCTAATCGAGGTTAAGCGACGCTTATGCGTTTTACCCGTTCAGGAGCAATTGGTGCAGGCGACGGAATTAGAACGACACCTCTCTCGTTTGTCGTCACTTTTGCGCTTGGGTAGACCGCCATCGCGATTGCTAAACAGTCAAGAAAGTTCTCTCTAAACTTTCGCAGCCTAGAGTATCCGCTCCCAAATTGGGCATAAAGAGACCGCCACGTAATTTCTTGATGATCTGATATGAAATGAAGGCGGTAAGCAAGCCAACAATAAATATCGATCGCCTGACTGTTATTCGAAATCGCCCTTATCGCGGATTCTTGTATCGGAACCGGATGCTTTTTGAGCTGATCAAAGAATCCTTCAGAAAGCTTTATGGAGCCTCTAAATGTCTGCGTCGGATCATCGCTGAAAAATGCGTTATCCATTATATTTTGGTTTATGATACCCGTCATACCTGGTCGAGCAATTTGGAACGTCATCCGACAGCGAGACAGTCGCAAAGCTTGATCTCTCACTTCCCGTGTAGTCTTTCCGCCAACGGGAATTCCCATCTTCTTGAGCCAACCTGTAAGGTTATCGCCTAAGGAAATTTCTCGACTGTCAGTGCGAATAGCTTCTGTTTGTAAATAGAGCAGCATGAGGCGTGCCCGGGATCCGTAGGGGACACCCACACGCACAACACCTTCACTCGTGTGAAGCGATCCTGGCTCGATCATAAGTTTAGTGAAGGCGGTCTCGACCAGCCAAACGGCATCGTTAGGCTGGCGTCGGTGTGGCAATGCAGCTTGGCACCAACCGCTAAACAGGAAACCGATCGCGTCGTTCTCGTCGCTCATGTAATCGGCGGCTATATCGAGGTGGCGTCTGTCGTCCACAAACTCGAGTGCGCCTTGCCTGCCATGCCGCTCAATGAGGTGGTGAAGTTGTCCCATGCGGTGACGATGCCAGATGAACTGGCGCTTTTGCAATCGAACTTTGGATAAATTGGCGTTGGGGTTTAGGGGCGGTTCTATTAGAAAAATATTAGTTATATATATTAGTTTGTGCCCCTAAAGCCCTGTGGATAACATCGAAAAATGGCGGTTTGCTGAGGGCGGCGTTTTATCGCGCGCCCTTAAAGTCCAACTCAGCGCCCCTAAAGTCCAATCACGCCGTGTGAGTACCATGAGGTTAACTCCATTAAGAGCACCCCTAAAGTCCAACCCGGTCCCGAGTCGCTGGGTTCTGCCCCTTGCGAGCGCCCCTAAAGTCCAACCCGGTCCCGAGTCGCTGGGTTCTGCCCCTTGCGAGCGCCCCTAAAGTCCAACCTGGAAGCGATCCGCTGGGTTCTACCCCCTGCGAGCGCCCCTAAAGTCCAACCTGGGCGCGATCCGCTGGGTTCTACCCCCTGCGAGCGCCCCTAAAGTCCAACCTGGGCGCGTTCCGCTGGGTTCTGCCCC
>Ga0157365_10000810_pt1 | contig 13277 bp, 3 predicted proteins | sample AttsexASBM3_FD_111478 | JGI IMG/M metagenome (GOLD analysis project Ga0157365, IMG submission 111478) | Fungus gardens microbial communities from leaf cutter ant in Ribeirão Preto, State of São Paulo, Brazil - Atta sexdens ASBM3 | ecosystem: Host-associated > Fungi > Mycelium > Unclassified ... | reverse complement strand
CCGTTTCTGGTGTTTCAGTCACCTTTCCATGGCTCCCTTAATTATGTGCTAGGAATTTCCCTATTGAGTAATGGGAAGCGGGCTAGTCCCCGAAAATGCTCGTTTAAGTAAGGTCGTTGGGGTACACAGGCTGGTAGCCGTAGAACGGTCGATTTAGGCAAAGGCGAACCCATACATAACCATAACATAAATAAATAAGAGTAAGAGAGAACCAAGGAGTGAATGAATCTGACTAGCTACTTTTTCTATCTCAATCGGGAAAGAAGGCAATTCACTACCGGCAGGAAAGAGAAGAGGGAATTGCTTAGTAGGCAAGACAGACACGAGAGCCGTTTACAACTGAAGTAGGGCATTCCTTTACTTGAATGAGTGAGTAGATCAAATCAATGAAATGCGGTTAATAACCTCTCTTCTAAGCCATGGAAAGTACAACTCCGTCGAACCTCTGCGAGGACGGGATTAAAGATTATTAGTTTTGTGGGAAGAATCCGCTTGCTTACTCGGTTAGAGAAAGATCGAATAAATAATAAACCAAAGCGCAAGTAAAAGCTAGAAAAGGGAGTTTCTAAAGAGACAACCAAAGCAGTTCGTTCTCCTCGCTTGAGATGGGTCAGTCTTTCCCGCGCCGCGTGGGATAAGGGTGATAACTTGAAAGAGGTCATTTTTCCAATGCTTATAATAAGTTGTCTTTTAGGCCCAGTTCAGTAGCGAATGCAAAGGAATGATTTCCCAGCCCAAGCTCCACTCGCCCTAGAGTAGCAATAGGCGGCTTTCCAGCGAGAAGGATCTTCTACTAGAAAAGAGGCGATGGCCAAGAGAGAGAAGGAGGCCTATCGAAGTCACTTTCCTAGGTTAAGGTAGGTTCAGTGCCCCCAGGGTGAGCAGAATTTGTAGTTGTTAGACTAGCTCTGGCTTGATGACTGTTTTCCTTGGTTTCAAAGGCCTGGCTAAAAAAGCCCGAACTCTTAATTAAGGGCGGGAAGCGAAGTCACTAACTAGACCAGAGGAAGAGAAAGGATCGATCCCAGACCTAGGCGCAAGGGAATTTTTTTAGGTAGGGCTCAAGGCCGAGCTCTTAAATAGTCGAATCTTCAATCAAGCAAGACCGGACAACTGCGAAAGAGCGAATCTTTACACAAGAAAGCGAGCCGGTGAAGTAAGAGAAGCTCCTAGCCCGGTTGAAGCGAAGTCGGTGAAAAGGGATCAGTAAGAAATTTTGCATATGTATGATAGCATGAGCGTCCGGATGTTCGGTTGCAACATATCTACAGGGATTAGTTGAAGTCTATTGGAAACTCTCTAGTTAAACCGTTTTATAGAAGCCGTTAAGGACCTTTATTTTATAAAGAAGAGATAAAGGCTATATTCCTTCTTCTTGATTGCATTGGATTTGTAATCAAGAGTGTTATTCAATAACCAAGGATGTGGTAGATGCTCACGCAACCTCCCATGAGGTTATGTCATCAGAGGTGCCTCGAGGTGAATCTGAAAGACGAGAAAAGACCATCGAGCAGCCAAAAATGGCTTAGGGATAGGCTGGCAAGCAGTTAATCGATATCTGGAAGGAGGAGGGAAGAGACCAATACCAATACAATATAAGAGAGAAAGAAGAGTTCCAGTAGGCCAACAAGCAAGGGATTGAAATTTCTTCCTTGTTACGAGGTACGTAGTTACTCTCCCGATAGGGAGAGGATTGAGCGCTCAAGCCTATAGCGTTAGTGCTGGATTGCTGGGGCGTAGCGCTTGCTTACTTGTTAGAGTAAGGAAGAAAAGACAAGCAAAGTAAAGACCAGCGACACTTCCTCTTCTGGTCCGGCTTCCTAAACCGCTTGGTCCCGTTCTATGCGCATCTCGGATTCAACCTGCACATATCACTCTACTTTCTTTTCTTTCTTCTGTCTCGCCTGATTCTACGGCATCTTTGACTAAGTCAAAACTCGCTTTTGAACGGGTGGGGTAGGAAGCTATTCCCATCGCCTTTTTTTGTTTAAGGGCTGCTCGCTTCGACAATCTGATGCCCTATACTAGACTCCGAATCCATAGTGACCGGCTTTGCTTGAGCTATTACATTTACAATTTCAATGATCTCATCAATACATCTATATATCTCTGAGATAGGGCTTAGGTCCCAAAGAAGATATCCTAACAATAATGGAGGAAGGAATTGTGGAAGGACATTCCCTACAAGATGTAGTTGCAGCAACTGGGAAGGGCTTTGCTGAGCAAGCATAACCCGGCGGGCAAGAGATTGGTTTTGAACCAGCGGATCAAATTCGTATCTATTTGATGGCAGATCCAGTTGGTACCTATGAAAAACTCGTGGCGGTTTATTCACTATAACCCGACTCGAAGCCTGCAGCAATGCATGAAGAGGGGCGATGCTACCAGTTGCAGGAAGGGTCGGGGGAGAGAAGAGTGTCCTCATCATGGGGTTGCTATGAGGGACTCTCAACTCCTGACTCCTCATTTTTACCGATGGGAGACCCCATATATAACTAAGAGTAAGATTATTAGGACTAATAGATCTAGACGAAATAACAGGCGCCTGTTGGCGCTGGGAATGCTGCTGATTTACCGAAGGGGAAGACTTTATTTACCATAAAGAGAGTGTAACATAACCGAACCTTTTTATTGTCTTGTATTTTCATTTATTAGAAGGAACATGCACTAAGTTACTTACGGAATAAGAAGACTGAACTAATTGAGATTGACTAGGACACCAGAAGAAGACACCGATTCCGCAATACTGAGTATGATTACTCCAACATATACTGATATAGCCGCCAGACGAGCCCTATGGCTTGTCGGATCTATCCCCAGTGGATCAAACCGGGGCTCATCAAAGAGACGTCTAGCGCTATAGGTATTACTCCCCACAGGGATTTCTTTCCTGCGTGTGTATACTGCATATATGTTCCACAAAGGTTTGTTTCACTACTCGAAACAGAAGCTCTGGATCAGGTTCTTCGACTGGATCAATGCATGTATGAATCCTAAAAAAATCCCGAAGGTCTAGTCTAGAAAAAAAACCGGGGGTTTTGGTAGGAAAGGCGGTCACAGGAAGAAATGCCCTACCAATGAATAGATTAGTCTACTAACGTCAACAATCTCTTTCTTCATATACGATACCGTCCGGTTTGATATCCGAAACTATAGATATGACACAAGAAAGAAAGATAGATATTCCCATGGTAGGAATAGGACAGTTGCACTAAGGAAGAGAGCTAGGGATTTGATAAAGGTGATAGGACAGGGTTCCAAACCTGCCTTAGTCTCAGTCTCAAATAGGGCGCAAGAAAAGGACATTACTATATGAATATACATTTCCTTATCACAAGCGATACCTCAAATTCCAAAAATGCTCCTCTAGTCCGGCCGTGGGAAAGAAAAACTTTCTTCCGGCCTTTAAGTGATAGGGGGGAGTCACTCTTGCCTTCTCTCTCTTAGGTGGGTCAGTCTCGCTCTCTCTTGTCGGTAAGTATATCTTTCGTGGTATTGCTGTCGTGCCGTGCCCTTCCAGTAGTCTTTGTAAATTAGTAGTTTTGAGAGGAGAGCGCAAAAAGGTAAATAAAGACCGTAGCCAAAAGCAAGGGATTCCCGGGGCCCGAACGAGAGCAGAGGCGGCAAGTATTCTCATAAAAGAAAGAAAGGAGAACAGGCAGGGAGGTAAGAACGAGTAAGACTAGGTTATAACAACACAACAGAGGTTAGACAGCTCTTACCGGAGGAAGTCGGGTCACCCGTCCCCTTGACACAGACACGAACTAATCCTTCTCTCACAACTTCTGGACAGGATTTCACTCCAATGGCAATAAGCTAATAAGATTTAGTACGTTTAACCTGGAACTATAAAACCTTACCCGATGACTTTCAGACTTGCTTGACCACTTGAAAACTCTCCTGGGATTCGAACAACTCTTGGCGAGTCTGAACTCGGCGAAGAAGAATCATCGATTGAAGAAGAGATTCTTCACTTAGATAGAGGAAGAGAATAAGGACTAAGCAAAGTAAACAAAAAGAAGATGTTGTTTACAGTTTTTCTCCTGGCAATAAAGAAAAAGACCTGGTTATCTCAAAGGCTATCTCCGGGAAAAGGCTATGGTTCACTCGCGGTCGAAGAAGAACAGGTTGGGAGTGACGGAAGAAAAACTGTAACAGCCCCGCAGGGAACCCAGTCACCAACAGCTTTTGAGCCGGGCCGATGAAACACTTCGTTTTTAAGCTTCAAGAGAATGCCCGTAGCGGGCGATGCGTTTGCTTCTGATTGCTCGAGTTGGAAGACCTACAAGGAGCTCGGTTGTACCATAAATAAAGAAGAATCGACCTGTGTCAATTTTTTCAAAATCTTTCGTCGGATGAGCCTAATTCCGCTTTAGAAAAAGGTTCACATCCGGTGCGGTGGTTGTTTTTTCATACCTAGTGAGGCCAGGAAAAGAGACTCATAAGCAAAATATACTCGCATGACTATTCCACTTCCACTCGCTGGCTTGATTTGTTACTTGATCGAGCGATTCTTCGCTTTGATAAGCAACTACCGATATGAAAACCCTGCTATCATCGAGGCGGGAAGTGGAATTGGATCGGGTAGGATAAGGCGGTCGAGCCAGAGGTGGTTTGAGCTAGTCCGGCTATTTCGATAGTTTAGTGAATTTTCAATTGGGTCACCCGAGTCAATCAATTTACTACACCAGTTTTTCTGTTCATACATAGGCCGTAGAAGCGATATCCTTTGGCAGGAAGTTACAGATCTGTCTATGCAAACAAGAATTCATAGGTACGGTACGTACCACAGGAGAGTTCACTCAGTCAGTTACAAGTGATAAGGGTCAATAAGCCTTAGGCTGTTACAGGACTGAAGGACTGGAAAGGAATGCTTTTTCTTTTTCTCTACAATAGGGAAGTTCCTCGTATGCGTCGATTCCCGATCCTTTCTTATGTGTTAAGAGCTAGTGCTTTCCTAAACTGAAGTTGGAAGTCGGCTAAGGAGCACTTTTCTTTAGTTGTTGGAATCTCTTATGTTGGTGCAGCGAATGACTGTGCTTTCATGTCTAGGGACCTTCCCCTTGGCCTATAGCCTTCTAATCGGAAAAGGGGCAATTGGATTTCGTTCCTAACACTTCATAGCAACTCACTTCCTACCGTCAACGGACTGAGCGTCTGCTCCTTAGCGCTTCCCTTTAAAGTCTTATGATCTAGTGATCCGTTAGAAGGTGTTCAGCCTTCTACCAGGGTTACTCCATCAGAAGACGGCAAGCCATTTAGCGAAGACCAATAAAGTCTCCGCCAGACAGCACAGCGAAGATAGACGCAAGGAGAGGACCGAAAGCCACAAGCCAAATACTTGACTCACAACTTCCGGCCGGAGCCGAACGTGCACCTGCGACTGTTGCAGTCTTCTATGCAAACACAGGCAAAGGGCCCACGGAGCGAGACAAAAGCGGGTACGTCATTCCCACCATAGCAGGGTGTGACGGAGCGACCAAGATCATCGACACGCATCGACAACCTCGATGACCCAATCAAAGACTACCAGGGAGAAGGACGCAAGCGGCAACGATAACGGATCACGATCACGGGCGGAATAACCGCACCAGACCCATGACCACATCACCGTCCCCGACGACAAGAAGCCGCCGAGGATGGCTAGCTACCAGGACAAGGATATATAGAGCACATGATTAACACAGATTCCTGCGCAACCAGGCACCCCACTCCTTATACGATTACAGACGACTAAACGTCGGATTGTGTCGGCTGAGGACCGGTGACCGTTAGGACACAAGTCATATATCTCTCAAAGTACTCAGGCAGGAAAAGTCTTCCTAACCTGTAGGAATCGAGACATATCCAACATGCATCACCTTCACAGAATATACTGCGCAGGTAACACATAATAACGACCCGACATCGAGTCGGCACGAAACTATACCTTGATATAGAGGTATAGGCCCGCACGCCAGAGTAACCATACGGCAAGGCCTGTAGTGCACAATTAGTACATTACTGACGAGTAGACAACGGATACTCCTCAAATAGCGTAGCAATAACTACACGATTTGAAGAGCCCAACTACGCATCCCTTTTCTTTCTAGGGAGTTATCTTTATTTCCAGAGTTCTTTGGAAAGTTTCCCCGGAGGGTATTCTGATTCTCCTTGATTCTTTAAAGGAATAAGAAAAAGGATAGTATTCATGGGAAGGAGATATCCTTGCTCAGGAAGAGATAGAGATAAGGCTTTCCTGGCTTCTTATTTCGGTTCTATCTTTTGTAGATTAAGGTCTGGAAAGTACCGGTGCCCTGCCTGATGCAGTAGCAGCTTATACTGATGCGTTGTATCCTTACTCGGCTCGGGCTCTTTTGATTGATTCCAAAGCCTAGGATCAAGACTTTCGTTCCTGCGCCCTCCCAGGGCTCACCTCACTCTCCTAAGAATCAGAATTAATTCAGTTCGGAGAGCGGTTGAAAAAGGGAATCAATCCTAGCAGCGGTAACGAGCGTATTCTAACCTACCTCTCCTGCTGGTCAAGCCTATCTGTCCCTCTCCTTTATTACAGTTGAGTAACTATACGTACCTCATTGCAAGCTATTTCCTCACTTCAATCCTATCCTGACTACGTACTTTCTTTGACACTTCTTTTCCATTTTCTGTCTGGGTCCTCCGTTTCTTTAGCTGCAACGGCTGCAGACGCATGTTTACACTTTCGTACGTGAACTCAAGCAAAAGAAAGCCGGTGCGGGAAAGGGGCTCATGTTAGCGATAGGATTGAATTAGCAGTACCGATAGCTTATAGAAGTTCACTCAGTCACCTATCCCGTTTAGGGCCGGGATAGGATGGACTGAAGAATAGACTAGACTGATTGACCGAAGTTACGGCCAAGAAATAATAACTTCTCTACATTTTGATTTTGATTCTCGTATTGCTAGTGTGGGGCCTTTATTTAGCTCAAGTGAAGTGAACCGAACCAAGAGCCGACGATGATAGGGGGGCGAGCTCTCCCTAAATCTTACAGGCCGAGAGGGACGAACTACAAACTACATGTGCTTGCTGCATTTCGAATCCCATTCTTGCTCCAAGTTCGAATCTTTCGAATCTCCGCTATCTTATCTTGGTCTCCCCTGTATAGTATAAATAGAAGACGGACTAATGGGGCTACTCTCCCTCCAGGTCACTCTTCCCAGAAAGAAGGGAAAACCTACTCTCCAGGATAGGGAACGGAACCAGAAATCCCGGCTAAACCGGTTCAAAGGACAAGACTATTTCTTTTTAATTAAGGGGCAGGTGCTTCTCGTTAATCAATTGAGCTCAAAGGCTAAGCGTCTTCATTAGTCTTTTAGGCCAGTTTGTTGTTCAACTTTCTTCCGGTCACATTCATTGTCATTGATAGAGGAAAGATTTTGCCCTACTTTGATCCATCTTAGCTTAGGGCAGAGGAAATCTTTCTTTTACGGGCCGGCCCTTGCCTTTTCTTGACATCATTAGATTAGTAAGTCCCGGTCGAGAACAATTTTTCCATCCAAAGACGCGCTAGCGCTATCTCTTAGGCTTTGACGCTAGTGCGCCCCAATCCCTCCCGTCTAAAGCAGAATTGGCAGAAGAAGAAGAGGTTGACTCTCCAGCAACTGCTGGGATATCATCCTCCAACAGGAAAGACTGGTCCCGTGCCCTTATCCTGAAAAAAGGCCCTATCCCGTGTAATAAGGCCGGTGCTTGTGTTCCCTATCGGGGGGGAGAGATACATAGTAAAGTAACCTCTCGCTATCGGATTTCGCGCAGCCCCCTATCGTCGTCAGCCCTTGCTGCTTGTTCGGTACAGCTTATTAGCTCGAGCTGCCTACCTATCCCTCGGATTCTTTCTTTCACGGGTAGGATTGGAATAGTCCTACTTCGTTAGCTGTATCAGCTGTCCGTTCTGGGCTGGTGTGAAAGAAAAACGTATTGTACAAAGGAATTCATCGTTCTTTGCTCGCATAGAAACAACGTAACGCGCCTTATGACGTGACGTTCGGATGAAGGTGAAGGCCGCCTGCCCTCGTCACAATACGTTCCCGGTCTGGTCTCTTCTGATTAATCAAGGTATTTCTCTTCTGAGGAGATCCCCATCCCCGGTGGCCAAAGGCAGTCGTCGCCTAATCAAGAAGGGCTGTGTCTTTGTCACCGTAACGTTGTCTTTTCAATGAGACAAATGCAGATGTCGTTGCGCTTTACTAGCTAGGTCTATTGCAATGCGCTTTACTAGGTCTACTGTTTTGCAATGATCTCTGAAGACGGGAGGGGACTAGTGTTGTGAACGGGAGACCGTTTCAATATCAGTTAACCCTCTTCTCTTTGTTCCAGGACTGTGCTCGAGGAAAGAAGACCAAAGTTGCTAGTCTCGAGTGCCTAACCTGGCATACCCGCGAGAGCGGTCTGCATTTATTATCCCTGCAGTAGCAGTCGATCCATATCCGTACCAATATCTCGATCCGATACGATAGACGTATTGAATTGAATTTCCTCCTATTGGTTTAAGGGCGAAAGCCCGATCCAGCAATATCGCGTGAGTGAACAGCAAAGAAAGAAAGGAGAGATACGATATTACGTACGTTAGGGGATCTCCCGATAGGAAATGATGATTTTTATCGTTCACAAAGAAGGGCTGCGCGAAAACCGGTGCAGAAGTCGTGTAAGCCTTGCAGAGCCTGAGAGTTGATGGGCTCTGGATATGTATGTTTTATCCGCGGAGTCAAGAGGAGAGGAAGCCGCCCTATCCCTTTTAAGCCTGAGAGGTACGTAGTTGGCTAGAGCGTCAAAGTTGGCAAGGCCTATTTATTGGGATAGCGGATCCGAGAACAGACACGTCTGAAGAATAGAACGACAATCGAGTATGAAGAACCTTCCCCTAGGAGGTGGAATACCGCAGGAAAAGTAGTACCCTTTAGAGGTGGTGCAAATTTCTGGTTTTATGGGGCAAGCAAGGTAGGGGATGGGATCTCCCGAGAGGGAATGATTCTTTTTCTTTTTCTCGTTCGTTCGACCGAGCAGATGAAGGTTTAGTGATCACTTACGCAATTCGACTTTTGTTCTTTTGCGAGATGAGATCACTAAAGCAATTTCATTCAAATAGCGTATAGTGATAACGAACAAGAACCGTTTGATTGCTGGGTTCGAATTGGCTGACGGGTAGCAGTTCCAAGGGCAGGGCCCCAACAAAACAAGCAAGAGGACGACGACGGATTGGTACAACCACTGTTTGGTCGAGTGACCCTTTCTGGAGCCTATAGCTCAGTTGCGCATCCGAAAGAACCAATAGTCTTCCTTATCTCTGGCCCTATTGACTAAGGGCGAAAGCCAGCCGTTTTCTTGCGTTATAGAGAACCAACGGATTTCCCCCATCGTTGAGCGAAAGCCGTAAATGCTAGGACCAAAGTCCGTTCCTCACCTTCGAATTCCGAAGAGTTCCCCGATTCCAATAGGGAAGAAGCAAGTTATCCGAGAAGCAAGGGTATCTACCTCAGTCTCGCCTTATCGCGTCTAGGCCTCAGCCTTTCCCCAAGCAGCACTAACTAAACAGCCTTCATCCTCGTACGTAGGCCTGATAAATAAAGAGTCAGGTTTCTGCTGAGTTCAGACTTCGCTTCGAGTTCAGAGTTTGAGTTCATGGACCGTACTGTAACTGCCCTGCCCAGAAGGGACGGGACGAAAGGAAGGGGTAAAGCCTTTTCAACGCAGATGTTGCGACGCTTTACTAGGTCTGTCTACTTCGTGATCACGTTGGTCGGTCCTTGGCCTGGAGACGAGAGGAGGGCAGATATGGGATGAAATAATAGTAGATCTGCTTGCTATGACAGAACAGCCCCGCTCGCTAGGAAGTCAATGTCCGTAATGTTGTAGTAAGGGATTTCTTCCCGAGGTACTACTACTACGTACGTTACTCGCCCCTACCCTATTAAATAAAGCGGAAAAAAGCACCACCGGTTAGACTGGGAGAGGCGCTCAAGCCTCTCTATTCGTACTCTTTAGTTAGAACCCTTTTTCGAGTTCGAGCCAACCTAACTCAACCTTTCCCTCACTATACTTTCTCAGCCCACCGGGTATTCTTCTCTTCCTACCCTAAAAGGTACGGAGTCGCTCGACCAACGAGAGAGGAGAGGAGCTAGAAGCAGTGAGAGCAAGAGGGTTTCAGCTCAGCTAACGTGCTAAGGTATGTATATCAAGCTAGCTACAGCAGCGAAGGAATTTCTTACTACTAAGCGTCTTCAAACCAGCAATCAAACCAGTACTCCTTTTTGGCGCTAACCTTATCTAAATCAGAGCTAGCCATACCATAGCTCTTCTGCCCGTGAGTTCGTCCACAATCTCGTCAGCTGCTCTATTATTGGTTCAAAGACTGACTTCGGCCGCTGTTGGTTCTGGTTCAAACCCGAGTCCGCTTTATGTAACTTCGAGCCTCTATTCTGTGACCAGTCAATCGTTGAAAGATCCCGTCTTAGGCCGGTGTGCTTCTTTCCTCGAACGACATAGTACCTCTTTCTTCTTCGACTGCGGACTTTTCGTCTTCTGTGGATTTGGATTCCGCTTTCCACTATGAGGTAGGTCAAGTCAAAACTCGAACCCCCTTCCTCGATGGGCGCAAAGGCTGCGTCTCAAGCCCTTTCCTCTCGCTCCTTTGTCTGTCTGATGGGTCAGTCACTGATTTAGTATTCCTATTTTCACACCCAGCACGAGACTCTGACGCACGCCTAGCACAGCAGATCCCTTAAGACAAACCTTCTTCTGACCCAACCAGCTCAACTCAACTCCTAAAGAGCCCTCCTATCGTCTTACCGCTTTCAAACCTCGATGTCACTAAGCAAAAACGGGAGTTTTAGAAGTTAGTTGACTAATTTATCATTTAATGATTCCAAGAGGGCTTCTGGTGTACTTTTTCAATCTCCCAGCGCTTCCTGAAGACCGAGCGTCACTCATTATTAGGTGGCTCAGGACCTGAACAGGAGTCTTACCCAGAGAGGGACGAAAGCAAATTTCTTTTCTTACTAAGCTTTAGCTGCTTTAGCAATATAGTGAGGCTAGCTATCTGGAAAAGAAAAGCGTTTGTTTTAGTTTGACTCTGCACGAGAGAGAAGGGGCAAAACTTGCCCGCTGTGATCCAATAAAGTAAAAGAAAGACTCCTACTCCTGCTTGATAATGAATACAGTTAGTCCGGAGCCGGAGATAAAACATTGGACTCCGTGCGAGTCCACCTTCTCTGCCTACTATATTAATGATACCCGAGAAGCAAAGGAATATCAATTCTTAATTCAACCGCAAACCCATAAGACTTTAAGAGATTGGGTCAGTTCAAAACAAAAATAATCCATCTGTTTACGTTGCCAAATTCTTAGCGGCTAAATAAACTGGCTTGGCTATTGATAATCTCATTTTCCCGGGTCGAGAATGCCGGGGTACTTTTAGATCGATAGATCGAACAGCGCGACCTCCCCTTGCCTTGTCTCTGATAGGGCTCACTCCTCTGTTAGCATTCAGATCGATGCCCCCTTTTCCTTTCAAAGCCCATAAAAGTCCAGTCCAATAGGTATGCTTTCAATCAAACCTTTCTTTTCTGATAGGGCGAGCTTCTCTCGTCTCGAACCAATTCTAGCTAATTCCGATTCGGAGTCTACTTCTCCGACCCAACCAACCTTTTCTTATTTGAACTAGAAATCCGATTCTTTTCCCTTCTTTCCTTTTCCCTTTCCTTTCGGCAAACAAACTACTCCGGAATGAATTTGAATGCATGCCTTTCCTTTGATGCGCGACTAGCCGGTGCGCTATAGCTATTCCGTTTTCTTGCTTTGCTGCTTCATACGTTTTCTTGCATCTGTTTTCTTGCTGCAGTAGTTTGATTGCTGGGTAACAAGCAACGGAGTGAGCTAGCAACGGATTTACTACTAAGACTGTTACCTCTAGTGTACACTAACAGAATGTACTTCCTACAGACACAGTTAGAGGTATGCTATCTTAGCACCGTTCGTGCCCAATACCCATTGGTCACTCACTGCAGGACAGAGTGAGCTGACAGACTGTTACTGATATGCTGGTGCCGATATGAGACAGAGTGAGCTGACAGAACAGACTTATACCTCTAGTGTACTTCTACCAAACAAGCAACGGATTTAGATATAGAATTACAGACTGTACAGAATGAGACAGATACCGATACAGAGATATGAGATATAGAAAGTGTGATCAGTCCGGTCAGGGTTCAATAAAATCAATTCTTCTTCTCCGAAGTGAAAGAATGAGTTCATTAACTCAAGTGAGTGAACAAGCAACGGCCAACGATTAGACGAGTAGGGGATTAAAGCGCACGTTAGCTATTGAGCTTTCTTGCTTGATACGGATATTTATCTTTTCTTTCTTCTGGTCCGCTTTCTGATCCTTGGCATGTGCTCTTAGGGAATTTGGTGCCCGCTTTGGTGAATGCTTCTGTTCTTAGGCTTTTATTGCTTATGGTTATTGCTTAGTCTTTCCTAAGGCCTTGCTTGTTCTCTGGCCGGTGCTTGTTTCACCAGGGATGGGTCGCTTCACTCACCGGTAGGAACATTAAGAGTAGGAAGAAGGAAATTCTTCTATTCTTTTCCCCTGCGGGGCTAGTCCCAGTCCTCTGATCCGGGTGTGAAATAAAAAGAGATTCTTATTATCGTTTGTGCCCCGAACCCGGCAAGAAAACGGCTGTGCGTCATACGCGCAACGGCTTTCGCTAACGCTCAGTCCCTTGCTTCTTTGTTCTCATCAACCGGCTAGAGAAATACGAAATAGAATACTCGACTCAAAGAGCAAGAGCCCTTATTCCCTTATAGCTGCCTTACACAGATATAGATCAAGTTCTTCTTACTGATAAAAGAACGTTATAAGATTCATATGGAATTAACCAGCCTATGAAATATGAAAAGAGATCAGAAAACGCATTAGACAGCAATATTTGGCCCGTCTATAGAGCTCGTGCTCGTACGTACTTAGTCAACAAGCTATATGAGCAACGACTAGTTAATAGTCCTTGTTCTATCAAACAAGCTTTACAACTCCTCTCGCTTCTTAGACTGAGTACGTACCTTGATTCAACTAAGAAGTGGATCAGTGGTTGTTCTTTGGTTTGGAAGGTGGCGCATATTGCTATAGGTCACTATGTCAACCAAAGGCTTTTACGCTCTCTTCATGAGTGGCTAGGCCAGGTTGCCTATGGACGGCACATACTGGCAAACCCGACCTTTAGATTAGATAGGTTGGTCTTCTCCTTTGACTTTCAGTCGGCTACTG
>Ga0157365_10000809_pt1 | contig 13280 bp, 18 predicted proteins | sample AttsexASBM3_FD_111478 | JGI IMG/M metagenome (GOLD analysis project Ga0157365, IMG submission 111478) | Fungus gardens microbial communities from leaf cutter ant in Ribeirão Preto, State of São Paulo, Brazil - Atta sexdens ASBM3 | ecosystem: Host-associated > Fungi > Mycelium > Unclassified ... | reverse complement strand
GTTCCTGTATCACAATCGCTGCTTCTTCTAGAATATCGTCTACAGGTCTGAATTGACCAGATGAACCATTGGTCTGTGACATAACGTTTGAGAGGCAATTTAGAACCACTTTCGCTAGCAAGACTTACTAATTGAGTACAAATCAAGATAGGCAAGAGTAGGAAGACGGGATCCACGGGAGTCATGAGCACCAATCTTCCGTCTGTAAGTAGATAATTGATGTCAGAGACCTCCTTGGTCATCATAAGATGGATTATTCACCAGAGATAACTTCATCTTCTATGAACCAAGACCTTGAATCCACAGGGTTTACCTTCTGGATTTCTAGGATCTGGCTTGATATTCTCCCTGCATTATCTTTAGCTTCTACAGGCAAAAAAAGGGCCGGAAATCCTGCCAGGAAATCAGGTCAAAAGACAATGACATTCAACAAGATTATAAACCTGTTCTTGGGTGTGGGAGCCGGATGAAAGGAACTTGGTGGTCATGTGTAGACAACGTTTGGACTGCTTCTACAAAATTGTCAGGAATGAATGCAGATCATGAGTAACACCAATGACCTGTGGGTAAAACGCAGACACGAGTAGACATCCTTGGATGGAACGAACGAGAACGATGCTTTTCCTCGTAGACCAGTCAGTCAATGACCGCACTGTTGTGGAATATTTGGACACTTCACATTGTCATTCTATAATATCATTGACTAAGTAAAAATATATGGTAACCATTCTATCCGAAATCAGATCTAAAGTAGCGACTGGGCCTCCAACAAGCAGAGAATACTGTGTACAATCTCGGGCACAGTCTGCTTCGTGGTATCGACAGTAATTTGGGGATTCGTGGGCGTCTCGTAAATATCGTTAACGCCACTAAATCCACTAATTTCTCCTCTCCGTGCCTTGGCAAATAGGCCTTTCCTATCCGTCTTCTCACAATGCTCTAATGGTGTAGCAACATGGATCAAGAAGAAGTTGGCACCAGAGCCACCAGTTTGAAGGATAGTCTCACGGGCGGCTTCACGACCGGCTTCGTGGGGAGCGATGGGAGCAGCAATGACAGCGGCACCAGCTCTTGTCAACTCAGCCGCGACGAAAGCAATGCGTTGCAAGTTCTTGAAGCGGTCTTCTCGTGTATAACTGAGCTCTTTTATAAAGATGAGTTCCCGAATTTTCCAAAGGATGGAATAGTGGTTCACCTGCTGATAGTTCCTGACGGATGGTCTCACCGAGAAGTAAACTCACACTTCTGCCGCCCTGCTCATAGAGAGAGACTTGAAGTGCTTTGGCAATCTTGTCCTTTCCAGAGTTATGTAGACCAGTGAGGAGAAGGACAAAACCCTGCTTGTTCCTCGGGGGATAGCTTTCGCGGAGAACTTTAACAACGGCTCTGGAAAATGATATTAGAATCGGAAAGCAGGTGCATTAGCGTAACACCTACTCATAACTGAACCAGTCTGGGATAGGAGCACCAGTACGTAGACGTCTTCGAAGCTCAGTGCCGGAGATATCAAGAGTTTGAACGCCTTTAGGGACTTCGTCAATCGGCTGGTATTCGTCCGTAGAAGGTAGATAAGTCATTTGTTGGAAAGGAACCATCTCAATCTGAAGTTCGTCCTGATATCTGCTGACCAAATCCTGAGCGTCATAAGGACCATAGAAATCCTTTCCATCAGAGTTCTTTCCAGGTCCAGCATGGTCACGGCCGACGATAAAATGAGTTGCTCCAAAGTTTTTTCGAATGATGGCATGCCATACGGCTTCACGGGGGCCGGCCATACGCATAGCAAGAGGTAGGAGCGCGAGATGTCCCATGCCATTAGGGTATTTTTGCATGATAGCCTCGTATACACGAACGCGGGTATAATGATCAACATCACCGGGCTTTGTAAGACCAACGACAGGCTGTATGAGAACATTCTAGAGAGCTTTCAGAAATATAGGCACTTGTGAGTGGGATAATACTCACAGCTCGGTGTTTGCGCGCTGCCCGAACGGTCAGTTCTCGGTGGGCACGATGCATAGGGTTTCTCGTCTGGAAGGCAACAACACGGCGCCATGCGAGTTTTTGGAAATGAGTACGGAGCTCAGCAGGGGTATCTGGTGAGACATAAAAGAAGGTTGAAAATAACAAAAAATTTGGACACACATCGAAGTGCAACATAGTCCACATGCACGGGAGGCTGGATCACTTGGACCTTGCCACCCACATAATATTCTTTGACATGCTTGCGGAGATAGATCACAGAGGGGTGCGCTGGGTCGTCTGCCCCAAACACTTTTATAGCTTCATTGACCTGATCGGGTCGATAAAGATCATCAACTGTCGCAATGTCAATGCTAGATAACACCTCAAGAAGGTCATCACAAACCAGTGATAATAGCAAGCGCTTCGTCGTCTCGCGGATCACGCAGGGCGAGACGAACACCCGGGGCAATGGATAGTCTCTCAATATCTTCTCTTGAGACATCGAGGGTTATAGGCATGGAAAATAGCGTGCCGTCTGCAAGGCGGAGGTTTTCAACAACACTGTTCAAAAATGTTGATTGAATTTCTCAATCCATTTGTATAGAAGAACTCACTTGTTGAAGTCGGCCTCGTTCATGAAGCCCTCCAGAGGGCTGAACCCTCCATTGACAATGAGCTCAAGGTCGCATAGTTGCCGCTAAACCAAAAAAAGCGTTAGAATATTCGAGTATGATAAATTAAGCTCTCTATAGTCCTTACTTCGCTCAAAACGATCTCTGGGAGAGAAAGCGACTCATCCCTTAGTTCATGGGCAATAGAAGCATCACGAGCAGTAAGATCCTAACAGATCCTGTCAGGGGGTATGTCTTGGTTAGATAGTTGTTGAAGGCACCTTGAGGACACCACCATGAGGAGCATTTACCATCGTCAGAGGGTTTAAAGTGTAAGTGTACGTGTAGAGGACCGTCAAAACCAATCTGAAATATTTATGCCATGCAGAATTTAACCGAAGTCACCAAAGAATGGTTCACAATCACGCAATCGTCGGGAATACCTTCATAAGCCTCTCAAGCCTTGGTAATCAGATCCCACGACGCCCGCGTTAGTTTAATTAGTTTAATTCCGACATGGGAGACTAGTTTTGAAGATAAAACAAATCACTCCTGGTCAACCTATTAAATTCACTCAAAAGTTACAAAACAGTATCGACCGAAATCCAACCCGAAATCCGTCAGTATTAAATAAATCTAACTTACAAATGATAAAAATACAGTGGAATACAGTGGAATACCAAAGAATAGAGATACTAATGATCCCATGGTGATCCCCTTATGTCGGTCCGAACGCAAGATTCACCGGGCCTAAGGAGGAGGAAATTTCCACACGGCTCTGCCCTATCGGCAAAGCCGGTTTTTGACCCCAACCCACCCAACCAGAGGCAGAGGTGCTGGAATGAGAACCGAGTTGATCGAAGGACAACATCCGTTGTCGACCTGAACCATAAAGATCATCGTACTTGCGATTCTCGTTACCCTTTACTACCGATACGTTGTTCAACTTCGTCTGGGCCAAAAAAGTACCTTCAAACTTCTGGTCCATGACGACTGTGGTGTTTGCGATATTATTCTGGACCGTGAAGTATATGGGAAGGGGAGGTGTCGATGGATCATTGCTGACCCTAAGATTGACCTCCGCATTGAAATTTGTTACTTTCCCAGCAAATTGAGGTGTACTTGAAAATCCACCCGGCGAGACAAGTGTTACTTGAGCATTGATATCACTGTCAGGGTCACGTCAGAATCCATTTTCTTTGGGGAGGTGAGACTACAAGCATACCAATCACCAGTATCCAACGAGAGCTGGGTCGGAGACATACGACCCGGTGATTTAAGAAGTGTGATTGAAGCATTGATAGCACTATCGGGATGTGATGAGTGTTTTTTCATAGAATTTGTAAATCCATGTACCCTCTGACTGTATCGATTATCAGTGATTCCGAAGCGTTGTATGTGCCACTGATATTTCCCAATATATTCTTGACCGAAATACATGATGCCTGGATATTCTGTGCACCAATAAGCTGATTGATAATTAGGTTCACACAAACCATACTGTTATGTTGATTGGCTTAGCAGCACCCTCGATGTAGACTTTTTGGAATTTGATATGTGACAAATCCTTGAAAAAGTGGTAGAACACTGGCAAGTAAACATTGAAATTTGATATGAAGTCTTTATTTTTGAGCATTGGGAAAGCCACATGGATATCCACGGAGATCGAGTCCATGTTCGAGATATGATTGGGTATCTGGAATGTATCAGTTAATAAATTTAGAAAGTCGATGAAAGACATACAAAGATTTCCAGACCATGATCTTCACCATCGTTATCATAACAGATCAGAGTCGAATTCCGGAGTGCTAGAGAGGTCGTTCGCAAGTTTACAGTTATATGAACGTTGTTGTCCGAGATGTTGGGGTCATATTCAGCTGTGAAAGTACCTATGACGTTCTTGGAGACGTGGGTAGCATTGGAGCGTACGGACACATTCCCCGTGGCTGGAATTTGTCTTTCAAGTCTACAAAGACAAAAATCAGAATAGAAATGATGGTTTTGCGGTTGACATACATTGCGCTGAAAGACCTTATTGAACGCACGGAGGTTGTGTTGGTCCATATGTTACACGACTGATTGTCTCGATGGCGAATAGCCCCTGTGACCAAGGAAAGATCGATTTGATTTACTAACAAGTTGGATTCATTCCACGGGTCAGGATCACTAGTTTTCTTCATTTTCTGAGGATGACAAGATAGAAATATTCGCATGAAGTCGACGCTCCTGAAAATAAGTACTCACTTTCACAATGATCGGCACACCGATTACAGTCATTAGCAGTGCATAGGTCAGAAGTGAAAACAGAATCGCTCTCGACAATTTGGTTTGATGCCAGACTTTCGTGTTCTTGCTCATGAGCATACGACTGTACTGCGCCTCAGATGCTTCATAATCGGGGAGAGTTGACAACGAGCGCCGGCGCCGAGCAACACGGTCGGGAGGGCGAATGGAGAGACCACTATACGAATCTTGCTTTTCATGGTCTTCGTTGACAATTATCATAACTCCAAAAACATGGGAGAGGGTGTGTTGAGAGAAATCGAACCTGCTCAAGGCAGGAGAGAGAAACAGTAGAGGTGGAGAGTGCCACCTTCTCTCCCATGTTGACACTCTGCCTAAACAACCGGTCGCACACAACGTGACATCCCTGCTTCTTAGTCATCAATATCTTATATTCTCCTATCCAGTCAAAAAAACTCCATTAGATTGTAAATCAAAATAATGTTCAGATATGACCATAACATTCAGAAAACAAAGAGTATGATCCCCAACTTTGTAAATGACCCAACAGAGACTCTAATTACAGACTCAGAGTCACATCACATCACGAGGATAGGGGCGTGGGTTGAAATCAGACTAGGACTCAGCCTATTCCGACGCCGCTAAAACTCGTCACGGTGTCGACGTACCCTGGTCGATCTCTCCGTCTCATCGATAATTTTCTGTGACTCGTGCTTGTCCAGTCCCTGCCATTCGGAGCGGAGATTATCCACAGCTTTGAGACTCTCACTGAAGCGAAAAATGGTATTGAACAAAGCGACTACTTCAGACCGATGCAGAAAATCTGGATTTGTACTAGGACTTCTAGATGTTCAACTCATCACGAAGGAAAGTCATGATGTCACTCACTTTAATGCTTTCTCGTCCAGTTCGAAGAGTATCTTGAGAGCGGTCGCGAGTCCAGTTGTTTGAATTTTCCCCCAGAGCCTGCATTTATCGCAGCCAACACAATCCATAATTCGAGTTACATTTCGGAAATGAACTTTGAACTCCTCTTTCAAAACCTGAAATTACCAGTAAGATCAGAAATCAGGCGGGTATGAGAACTAACGTTAGCATTTTCACCCCTAAAGAGAACCGTCTCATCAAATTTACCCGTATCCTTCGCAATTGTCAGAACCTTTCCCAGACGGTCCCAGGTTTCGGCATCATCGTCATGTTTTCCAGTGGAACAGTAGTCGAAGGCCGAGAGATACGGCCCAAGACGATGGACTGCTCGTAAAAGAAGAATAGTGTTGAAATAGATATATTGAAGACGTTCTGGGTGAGACGCTACGCGATTGATGAAGCAGTTCAGATTAGAACCCTGGCAAAGCAGCTCAAAACACGGGACAGAGTAGCCAACGATCGAAACTCACCCATGTTCCCGTGGTTTGATCGAGGTATTCATAACATATATGGGTCGATATCGAGGCATGAAGGCCTGCATAACCAACTGATTGAGGGCGGAGTCATGTTCGTAAGCGAAAAAGGTATACCAGATATCATTTTGTAATACACTCGTTTTTCGAGGCACTGAGCAGAGGAATTCACCCCATCATCATGGAGAACTTCAATCATGGTATCTGGGAGCGTCACAGGAGCAGGAGATTTCCCTGTCATGAGGCTCAGTTCCGACAAACCAAAACAATTCTCCTCGTAGATAGACCTCCAAACACGTCGAGCATCATGACCAGAATATCCTGTGTATCTTTCTGGAACTAGCTGCAGGTCGAAATAATCACCCTCTTCTTCCAATTAGAAGGTTGCGCTGGATTCGACAGAGACATACCTGTATTGTCATCCAGGAAGCAGTAATCTGAATCACGGTAATAGCAACCAGGAAGTTCATGTCGCTGAAAAAACTAAGTGCGGGTGCCAAGAGCAATAAGCGAGCACGGAAACCCACTTTATCGATTGATGCAGGGTCCACTTTGCTCAAAGCTGCTGCCCTCCATTTTTCCGGGATATCGCTCTAAGCCCATCAAGCCTCTGATCGGGAAGGGGAAATTGTGATGGCTAACCTCATCCACAGTAGTGATAGCACAACCTGGACTATTACAAGAGCCGTGGTCATCCCAGTATGGACATTCCCGATACAAGTCAACCTGGAGACGGATTGAGCGGAATGGACAGGGTGGCGGGAGAGAACATACTTGGAAGTAGCGAAAAAAAGGCATGCGAACAAGGTCGGAGAGATTATTAAATAGCTGATCATTGACACTTTCTATCGTTTCATAATCGCAAAGAGTTGTTTCTATTGGTCCAGTCAACTAAGACAAAGGGTAGTGTGACATATTCAAAAGAGAAACTAATTGGCTTACGACAGCATTTTTGCAAGAGGCATGCCTGACTGGTTGGTGTTCAAGAACAGTTTGAACTTGGTCCGTCCTCACCAAGGTATCCGAAAGAAATGAAGTGAATGACTTGTCGGCATACGATAATCCAGCATGGAGCAGGGTGACATGGAGAAACAGGGCGACAAGCGAGAGGCGTGGCCTCGAGACAATTTCAAAAAGGTGCATCAATAAAAGAGATAAAATTACAGCATGAGGACGGGATGGCAAGCTTCCACGTTGCCCTGAAAATTAGAAACAGATGACCACGTGATATCAAAGACCGCGTCTCGTGCGGTGGAAGACCAAGGCAAGCACCAGTACGTCTTTACAGTATGACTAGCGTAGATCGGTGAGTCTGGAAGAGGCGGAAGGCAGGGGCAGTAGTGGGTGGCAATGGACGATAGTTGCCAGGGACAGGGATGGTCAGGATCAGAATAGAGGCTAGTATTGAGCACCTGTGCCACGTCAATAAGTCATCAAAGTCCCACGCCCCTGCTTGCATGAGGCGATTCAGGATTTTTTTCCCCACAACTACCACGTTTCCCTGTTCTTCTGTGAGCGAGGTCTGAATTCTCAGACTTGGTCGTTTTGGTACACACCGTCAAAGGTCAATTACGAGCGGCATGGCTACTCCGACTCTGACTGCTGCCGACCTTCAAGTACGTTGTATCTACACACTCACTACACCACTGAACATCACCCTTGCAGAAGAGGCACCAACTTGATGGGGCTCCTGACCCATTCCCTTCTCTGGGTGAAGTTATTACCAAGTCCAAGGTCAAGTCCTCTACTGTCCAGGTGGATACTCAGTCGGAAATCGCCTTCCCCTCCCTGGCTCCTTCCTCAGCCCCTACTGTCCCTCTCGCTTCTGCCTGGGGTGGTCCGCGCATCAAGGCAGCCATTTTGAAGAATCCAGTCTTCTCAGACTCTATCGCTCTTTCAGACATTGATCTCTCGACCGCAGGCAAGGATAGTAGACCGGCAACGATTGGTGAGGTCATGAAGCAAGTGACTGCCAAGCACAAGGTTAAATTGGAGGCTTCTTCGAACCAAAAGACACGTCAGACCACGTTTTATCTCAAGGCAGACTCCGAAAAAGATCTCGAGAAGGCCAAGCGTAGTCTTGTCGTTCTGTTGAGTCCGGATGTACGTAATATTTCCTTCCCCTTGTTGTCCAAAGTTGACATGCCCTGGAGATGACTTTGGTCATTGATGCCCCCCAATCCACAATTCCAGCTATCATTGGAGTTCGAGGTTCGATTTGGGTTCATCAGTCGCATCAAACATTCTAAATTTGAATAATAGGCGCTACTCTCAAGCAAATCCGCGATCAGACGGGTGTCAGACTTGATATTCCCAAGAGGGAAGTCCCAAACGTCAACGGTCAAACGAGTGCTGTCAGCTCCGGCAAGGCAACTCCATCTTTGGATGAGGATGAAGATGAGCCTACTATCCCTATAACCGTCACTGGTCCCCAACCCTTTGTCTATGAAGCACGGACTCTCCTCAATCAGATTATCTCATCCAAGATTTCCAAGGCTACTAGTCGCGTACGAGACATTCCTGAGAATGTATTGCCATTCATTATCGCTCAGAAGACATCTCTCCTGTCCACCGCTCAAGGTGCTGGTGTCAACCTTGCTCTCAATGCCCCTGGCCGTGAGATCACAGTCAGTGGTGATCGCGAGGGTGTCATCCGTCTGGTCGAGTTGATCAAAGGCTTGATCGAGTCACTCAAAACTAGCCTTACATCTCTGAAGCTCGCCTTGCCCAAACGTCAACATCGTTTACTTGTCGGAGATGCCGTGCAACAAATCATGGCGGCTAGCAAGTGTGCCGTTGTTGTTCCCAGCTCTGATGATTCCAGTGACGAGATCACAATTTGGGGTCAGGGTACCGACCTCTCGAGTGGCCTCACAGAGGTCATGCAGCATGCCAACTCAAAGTATATACATGAGTTTCCTATTCCAGGTCCTGTGTCTATTTCCCGCAATCTGGTTACCTTTTTCAAGTACATCTCTTATGATAAGACACTGAAGGACAAGAATCCTGGCGTTACTGCTTTCCTTCCGACTGTCACTCAGGACAGATCGTCTTACGTTATTGACCTTGTTGGTGAGAAACCTGACGTCGACTCTGCCGTTCGTCAAGTTTCCGAAGCTATTGGAAAACTTTATGGGGCGACTCAAGATGTCACAATTGACTGGTTCTTGCACCGTATTATTATTGGGAAGAATTCCACCAAGTGAGTCATCTATCATCATCTTCAGATCGAACATGCTGATATTTTTTTTCTATACCTAGGATCAAGCGATTCCACGAAACAAACAATGTTCAAGTATTCTTCCCTAAGGAATCGGAAGAAACTTCATCTGTGCTACTTGTTTACGATCCGTTTTCGCTCAATGCTTCACCCTCTCCGGATGACAAGAAGCGCAATTTAGATGAAGTTGTTCAGGTTTTGCTCGCGTTTGCAAAAGATGCTGCAGATGTCAAGAGCCAGAGCATCGTTGTTGAGAAACGCTGGCACAAAACGATCATAGGTTCAAACGGCGCTACTCTGAAGACGTAAGTTTCCATCTTCTCACACCTCTCGCCCTTCTTGATATATGATTTCAAAGGATCACTGGTGGAAATGAGACATTGTTAATTAAATTCGGCGCCAAATCTAGTGAAAGTGCTACAGAAGATACCATTCTCGTCCGAGGCGCAAGTGCCGACGTTGACTGGGCTATCAGCGAAATCCTTCAAATCGTGGAAAACGCAAAAAATGACGAAATTATGAACAGCTACGTGAGTACCAACCCGTTGATGATTTACGTCTATCTCAGTATCGGCTACAGTCAACTGAATTTGAAATCGGCCGCGAATACGTTGGCCGTGTTGTTGGTGCTCAGGGTGTTGGTATAAATAGGCTCAGGGACCAATTCTCCATCAAAGTCGACGTCAATGACGAAGAGGACAAGGAAGTCGCTGGCAGGAAGAAGAAAACAATTGCTCAAAAATCTAAGGTCAAGATCACCGGTCGTGAGGAGAATGTTGAGGAGGCGAAGAAGCGTATCCTTGCTCAGATTGAGCGATTGGTGGGCAGATTTATTGCACGACTATGAAATTTGATGCTTACCTCCTTAAACAGGCTGACGAGACGTCTGAAATCTTGAGGATTCCTACCCAATTCCACCCTTCTCTTATCGGTCAGGGTGGCAAGTATGCTATCCGCCTGGAGGAGAAATACACCGTCAAGATTACTTTCCCTCGTCAAAACGCCAATGCAGAAGGCAAAACTCGTGAACAACTCAAGGCTGATGAGGTCCTCGTCAAAGGTGGCAAGAAGGGCGTTATGGGCGCGAAGACCGAGCTCCTCGAGGCACTTGAAGTGGAGAGAGAATCCAACCATACTTCAGAGTTCACTGTCCCTACTCGCACGGTTGCACGCATCCTTGGCAAGGGTGGCGCAAAAATCAATGATATCAAGGACGTGACTGGGGCTGTCGTTGACATCGAGCAATCGCCCAATGATAGTACCGTTACCAATGTCTCCCTTCGTGGCACGAAATCTGCCATCACAGAAGCAAAATCTTTGATTTTGGATATTTCCAACTCAATGGGCGAGGAAACTACCGTTGCCTTGACAATCGAGAGCAAGTATCATCGTACTCTGATCGGAGCCAGAGGTCAAGGGCTTAAGGACCTCATTATTCGTTGCGGTGGTCCAACTGACTCCAAAATGCAAGCCGGCCTTGTCCGATTGTGAGTGTTTTGATGTTGCTCGTGGCTGTGCTGCTACTTATGCTATTTAGCCCTCGTCAAGGCGAGGAGTCAGATGAGGTTCGAATTCGCGGTGAAGCAGAGCTCGTCAAGAAGATCAAGAATGAGCTGGAGAGTTCCGCTGCCAAACTGCGTGACCGCGTTGTTCAAGCTGTAGAGGTTCCCAGTAGTCATTATCGTACCTTGATTGGTCGTGGGGGTCAACACCTCAACGAACTACAGAATAAGACCGGCGCCCAGATACAGTTCCCCGGTTCTCGGTCTTATGCTCAAGTTGGAGAGGCAGATAATGCCGCAGAGTTGATTAAGGCCAACCCTGCCGATATCGTCAAAGTCTCTGGTTCCCTTGCAGCTTGTGAGGCCGCTATCGCGGAACTCAAGGTATGTTAGTTCGGTCGTATGAAGAACAGCTTGCACTCATATCGCACGGACAGAGTCGAATCAAACCTCCTACTTCCGAAGGTGCTGTTGGCACCATCACAGTCTTGTTGAAATATAGCGATTTTATTTCACAAAGGGGTGCACTTGACCGTAAACTCCGCTCTTACAATGTCCAAGTCGAGCGTTCCTGTTACCCAACAAAATCAGCCATTCTCTCTGGCCCATCTTCTCAGGCTGTTCCTTCTGCCCGTATTGACGAGGACGGAGATGCAGCTATACAGTGGATTACTGAGGCCAACTACCAAAATGCCGAAGAGGGAGAATCAATTTGGACTCTCAAGGCACAAGATCAGATTGGGTTGGACAAAGCTCTGCAACAAATTGAGGAGGCTCACCGAAAGGCAGAGCAGATGACCCACGTTGGTTATCTTATGTTACAAGATAGAGCTTTTTTCCCCAGAATTGTTGGCTCCAAGGGAGCCAATGTAACCCGCCTCAAGCAAGAGACTGGTGCCGACATCACTGTCAGCCGAGAGAACACTACTATTACAATCATCGGTAAGCCTGCAATTCCTTTCATTTGTCCTTGTTACCTAATTTTTACGCTACATAGGTAATGAATCGAATATTGAGGCAGCTAGAACAGCGATTCTTGACTTGGTTTCCGGCCGTGCTGGACAATCTCGTCGTAATTAATGTGTTCATACCTCAAGCACCCTTACTGTAGTTTGATCCTCGATATATAGCATTCGGTGGATATGTATGGATTTTTGGATTATTACATACGACTCCAAATGATAATGATTGCAAAGGACTCTCGGTTCGGAACTATGGGCCATTCATTACATATCTTACACAGGAATGCCATCCAAATCGTCCGTGAGTTCGCCGTCGATGTCCATGGGTTCGCCGTCGATGTCCATGGGTTCGCCGTCGACGTCCGCAGGTGCCCCGTCGACTTCTGCCAGCTCTGCATTGACATCATTTTGCATAAACTCTGCAACCACTCCTTCCACTGGCTCACCGTCCACATCATCTACGGGTATTCCATCAACATCATCCGTGGGATCACCATCAACACCATCTACAGGCTTTCCACTATCATCTGGAACATCGCCAGGCATAGAGGGGGCGTCAATTGCCAGCTTGAAGGAGCTTTGCTTGAACCGAGAAGTAAAAGATGCCTTTTGTCCCCCATGGTCGTTCACCTTTTCTTCCGCTTTCGTTTCGAGTGGAGCGGATGCTCCTTCCAGGCGTTGGCGAAGCTCAGCAGTAAATTCTGGAGGGAAGACAATCCAGTCCTCCCAAACTTCAACAACGGCAAGAATCTGTTTCTTGAAAGTGTCTGCGGTCATGCGACCAGGAAAAGAATGATAGATGTTGGCCATGTGGTCAAATACAATTCCCAGGCGCATCTGAAATTCTTGTCTGAATTTCCAAGCGCTCGGAATTGGAGCCGCTGAGTTGTGTAAGATGTCACAGATGAGATGCAATCGGGCGACTTTTCTCGGAACGGCGGTTCCATCAACAAGTAACGAGGAAACAATGATATCTACAACCTGAAAAACAAAATTGGTCAGGAAGCAAGAACAATCAGTATCAACATTCCTACTTCATGTGCAGCTTCAGCATGTTCAAGACTAAATGCCATACATTTGGCAATCTCTCCGCGTTTGCCTGACATGCCTCGAAGCATCGCCTCAAATCGTTTCCTAGCAAGTTGACCTAATTTACTCTTGTGACCGCGTTCCCGTTCAGATTCTTCGGCGGAGTCCGTTGAGTAAATAGAATTATACCCCTATTCAATAAGTCGTCACATACAATACCACTGAAATTATCACGCCTACTTCATCGTCAAATTCCGGCTTTAAAGTACGATCTGATTCAAGCAAACCGCGATAGAAGGTATGTCGACGATGCTGTGACTGTCAGTCTTTATGTGGGGTGCATTAAG
>Ga0157365_10000808_pt1 | contig 13281 bp, 8 predicted proteins | sample AttsexASBM3_FD_111478 | JGI IMG/M metagenome (GOLD analysis project Ga0157365, IMG submission 111478) | Fungus gardens microbial communities from leaf cutter ant in Ribeirão Preto, State of São Paulo, Brazil - Atta sexdens ASBM3 | ecosystem: Host-associated > Fungi > Mycelium > Unclassified ... | reverse complement strand
GCGCTATCTTTCGCCTGTGCTGATTGTTGTGGTGTGGCAGTTGGCGTGCTCGGCCGGGTTTGTGTCCACGCAACTGGTGGCATCGCCCGCACAGATCGCGGCCACCGGGTGGTCGCTGACGCGCGACGGCACGTTGCCGATCAATCTGGGGGTTTCGTTGATGCGCGCGGGTGTGGGGCTTGCGCTGGCGCTGAGTGTCGGCATCACGCTTGGGGTGACGGCGGGGCTGTCGCGTCTGGGGGAAGATGTGATCGACGCCCCCTTGCAGATCCTGCGCACATTGCCGGCGCTGGCGCTGGTGCCGCTGTTCATCCTGTGGTTTGGCATCGGCGAAGTTCCGAAAGTTTTGCTGGTGGCGCTGGGGGCGACGTTTCCGGTCTATCTGAACCTGCACAAGGGTATTCGCGCGATCGACCCCAAACTGCTTGAAATGGCGCGCACGCTGGGGCTTGGGCGCGCCCGCACGATCCGTGCGGTCATTCTGCCCGGTGCGTTGCCGGACCTGCTGGTGGGCGTGCGGTTTGCGGTGGGCATTGCGTGGCTGATGCTGGTGGTGGCCGAACAGGTCAACGCGGAAAGCGGAATCGGACACATGATGATGGATGCCGAAGATTTTCTGCGCACCGATATCATCATGGTGGGGCTTCTGGTCTATGGCGTGCTGGGGCTTGCGTCCGACCAGATCGTGCGGTTTCTGGAGGCGCGGCTGCTGGGTTGGCGCCCGATGCACGGGGGGCTGGGGCGATGACGGCGGTGTCGGGTCTGCGCGAGGCTGTGACGCGCCCGGGGCGGCACGATGTCGCGGTGATTGTCGAGGGGCTGACGCGGCGTTTCGGCACCGCGGCCCCGGTGCTCGACCGGCTGGACATGGCGATTGCGCCAGGTGAATTCGTGGCGCTGCTGGGGCACAGTGGTTCGGGAAAATCGACGCTGCTGCGCACCTTGTCCGGGCTGGATGCCGTGACGGAAGGGGCGGTCAGGCGCCCGCCGAACGTGTCGGTGGTGTTTCAGGAACACCGCCTGCTGCCGTGGAAGCGCGTTTGGGAAAATGTGTTTCTGGGGCAGGAAGGATCGGGCGGCCGAGACCGTGCCGCTTCTGTCCTGGAAGAGGTGGGGCTGGGCCACAGGATCGATGCATGGCCGCTGACCCTTTCGGGGGGCGAGGCCCAGCGCGCGGCGCTTGCCCGTGCCCTGGTGCGCGAGCCCGATTTTCTGATGCTGGATGAACCGTTTGCCGCCCTTGATGCGCTGACGCGCTTGCGGATGCAGGGTCTGGTGGCCCGTCTGTGGCAACGCCACGGCTGCGCTGTGCTGCTGGTCACGCATGATGTGGACGAGGCCCTGATGCTGGCGGATCGCGCGGTGGTGCTGGAACGTGGCCGTATCCGCACCGATGTGTCCGTTGCGATCGAGCGTCCCCGCCGTCACGCCGATCCGGCGTTCGAGCACCTGCGCAGCGTGCTGCTGGATGCGCTGGGCGTGCAGGAGGGATAAAGGCGGGGCCCGCGGGTTGTCCACGGTGCCGCCCGGTGATCCGGGCGGCATTGTTATGTCAGCTTTGCAAAAGCGACGACAGGGCAGTCGAAAAGACCGATTGAAGATCAACCGATGGCGGCAGGATGCCCGCCCCGGCGAAGGTTGCCGCGACGTCGTGCGCGCTGTCGATGTCGGCCTGGCGCCATGCGCGCGGGTGATAGGGGCGATTCTGCTCGGCCAGAGCGGCGAGCACTACGGGTTCGGGCACCTGGATCGCAGGGGCGATGATGCGCGCCCAGCGCGGCTTGTCAGGGGTGAGAATGGCATAGGCCCTGGCGATGCGGCCGATATAATCAGCGGCGGCCCGGCGGAAGGCATCGTCACCCAGACGGCGCGGGTTTGCCCCGATGAAATAATGGCCCGAGAGAATGTCGGCTGCACTGCGCAAAACCCGTGCGTCACCCTGCGATTCCAGCATCTGGATGGCATAGCCATAGGTCGCCCAGGCATCGAGACTGCCGGACTTCATGGCTGTCAGGCCCTCGCTCATGCCCAGTGCGACAGGATGGATGTCGGAAAAGCTCATGCCTTCGGAATGAAGCATCTTGATCAGGAAGTAATGTGATGTTGTGGCCTTGAGATATCCGACGCGCTTGTTGCGCAGGTCGCGGATCGAACGGAATGGCGCGTCTTTTGCCACCAGAACGGCCTGATCCGTGGTAGGACCATCAAGGGTTGCAACAACCGCGATGCTGGAGCGGGCCGCAGCCGCAAACACCATCGGGATTTCACTCCAGGGACCAAGGTCGATCGCGTCGGCATTCATGGCCTGGGCGATCAGGTTGCCGGAATTGAATTCCTTGAACTCGACCGCATAGGGAAAATCTGTCAGGCCCAGTGCGGTCAGCAGCGTCTGATCCTGCCCGCGAAAGGTTGCAACGCGCAGGGTGACGCCGCGCAGGGCGTTGTCCTGCGCGCGTGCGCCGTGTGCCGGACCTGTCAGGGCGGCCGCACCCAGTGCCAGCAGGCTTCGCCGCCCAAGGACGAGGGGGGAATGAGACATGCTTGATATATCCTTCGGAAAGTGTGGACGGTGACTGTTCGTCACAGGCGATATTCGGCGCTGACGAAAATCGTTCGCGGGTCGGCGAAGGCTGCCGCATCGTTGGCTGGGGCATAGACGCCGTGCGAAACCGGCCCCAGCGTGTAGGACAGGTTTTGCGGGTAGCGGCGATCGAGAATATTGCGGACCTGACCGGTCACGCTCCAGCGCTGGTCGTCGCTGGTCCATGTGGCAATCGCGTTGACATAGGTTTGTGGTGACAGGCGCGTCTGATTGTTCTCGTTGCCGTCAAGGAAAAGCGCTGATTGCCATGAAACGTCCGCGCCGATGCGCAGGTGACCGGGAAAGGGCAGGTGCGGCATGCGATAGAACACGGACGCACTCATCTGCCAGCGTGGCGCATAGGGCAGGCGTGCGCCGGCATGGGACGAATTGTTGTAGAAACCTCCGCCTGCCAGTGGCAACGGCGCACTGGCCTGCCCCTTGAAACTGTCGAGTTGCGCGTAAAGATACGACGCCGTGTAATGCAGATCCCAGTCGCGGGCGACATGCGCCGATGTTTCGATCTCCGCACCCGCGGAATGCCCGTCGCCTGCGTTGAAACGATGCGACAGGGCGGATGTGGCGTCATAGGTGGTCATCTGGATGTTGTTGAAACTGTTCCAGAACAGGGAACCATTCATCGTAATGGCGTGGTTCAGGAGGTTCGATTTTCCACCCAGTTCATAGGTCGTCACAAGTTCGGGCTTATAGGGCAACAGTGCCTGTGCCATGTTGGCGGCGCCCGGTGTTTGCGCGCGATAGTCGAATCCGCCTGATTTGCTGCCTTGCGAGATCGAGACATAAGGCATCACATGCGGCGTTGCCTGCCACGTCAGCGCACCTTTGGGCAAAAGCTGGTACCAATGCGCGTGTGCGGCGGCATGGTCGGGCCATGCGGGCGCACCGGGCGCATTGCCATAGAGCGCACCCAGAATGCCGGGCCAGCCGACGGTGTGGTTGCCGCCTGCGACCAGATAATCAAGGTCTTCGGCGTTGGAATGTTGTTCGTGGTTGAAGCGCAGGGCGATTGTTGCCGTCAGTGTCGGCGTGATTTTATAGTCCACCTGTCCGTACAGCGCCCATATGCGCGAGACCTGATCGATCGAGGCATAGACCGGTTGGTAAAGCTGGTTGGCTGCTGCGCTATTGTCGGGATACCACGCACCCGATGTATTGTTGGCGCGTCGCCCGGTGTACCAGTCTTCATACAGGAAGTAACCACCCGTGGTGAAGGACAGGCGCCCGTAATGGCCTCGCAGGCTCAGATCCTCGGAATAGGTACGGTCTTTGTAATAAAGCAGCTGTGAACGCTGGATATAAGGTGTGCCGTAATTGTCATAGGCTCCGCTATCATCATATCCGCGGATCGATGTCGTCGAATGCAGATCAAGGTGCGGCGTCAGGACATAGGAGACGTTGCCGGTAAAACCGGCCTGACTGTAATTGTTTTTGGGATAGACTGAAGAATACAAACCATACTGATAGGCATTCAGAAGATTGCCATATCCCCGGTTCGTGCTGCCGTCCACCGTGCCATCAAATGCCAGCGTGATGTCCCAGCGTGCATTGGGCGTGAACCGCAGCTTTCCGCGCGCCTGTGTATAGTCCACGTTGTTTTCACTGCGATCGAGCGTATAGTTGTGATCGAAGCCGTCGCGCCCGTGGCGGTCGAAGGCCAGGCTGGCATAGACCTTGTCCCTGACCAGCGCGCCCGACACCAGAAGTGCTGCATGATATTCGTTGTAACTGCCATAACCGCCCAGAACATGCAGGTGCGTCACGTTGTCCGGCGTCAGCGTGTCGATGCGAATGCCACCGCCTTCGGCCTGATGGCCGGATGTGAAACCTGTTGGACCGCGCTCGATCTGGATGGTTTCAACATCCAGAAGTTCCTGCATGCTGCCCAGGGTACGCGGCAGATAGACTCCATCCACATAGGTTCCGACCGAGGGTTCGCCCTGCGGGTCAAGCTCTCCGATGCCACGAATGAAATAATTGGTCGCGGAGAAACCGACAGTGGCCCTCGGTTCGAAAAGATTGGGTGTCAGATTGGCCAGTTGCCGCACATCGGTGATGCCGCGTTCACGCAACTGCGCATCCGTCAGCACCGATATGGACGCCGGGGTGCGCTGCACCTGAGCGCGGACACGCCCGCCACGTGTCTGCGCGGTGACGGCAATTTCCTCGGGCTTGCGGGTCGGGGCATGGGTGCCGGGTATGGCCGGCCGGGTGTGTGGTGCAACCTTCGTGGCCGCCAGCACCCCGGATGGCGCAAGGGCAAGAAGCGGGATCACATGCCGCAGGCGTAACAGGGGGTGACGAAGGGTGTGGTGCGGCGTGCGGATCATCTCACTCAACTCTGGTCACAGGTGGTGAGAGTATCGATATGCGCCTGATATTGTTATATCAACAATACACTATATTAAATAGTTAAATGTCCCATATTGCATGAAATGATCGGTGATTTACCGGTAGGCCCGACCCTCTTTCATGCCGTATTTCAGATAGTGCTCCGCCGCGTCAAACCGGGCTGCCGCCACATCAGGGTGCAGCGTCAGATAGGTGGCGTGATCGAAATCCGGCGGCAATGCCGCTTCGGCGCGCTGTTCTATTTCGTGGTCCCAGATGATGCGATAGATGTCGCGGCACAGCCGGGTCCACAGCGGCACGTCCACCGTCTCCACCACGCAGCGCGCGTCGGCAAAGGCCGGCACAAACACCCGCAGAACCCCCGGCAGGACACGTTCTATGGTGCCGCTCGGGTGTTCGGCATCGGCTTCCTGCACCGCAACCAGCCACGCGGAACCATAGCGCCGGAACCGCACCAGAACGGCCGCCAGTTCTTCATCGGCGATGGGGAAGTCGCGCCGGAACAGGAAAATCCGCTTCCCGGTTCCAAGTTCACGGATGAACTTCTTGCCCAGGAACTGGAAGCGCCGGAAAATGTCGCGGTGGATGTTGGCGTGCGTCTGCTGGTGTTCGGCAATGCCGGTCGCAAACGGAATGCGATAGAACGACTGATAGGCATACCAGTGCGGGACCGGGCCAGACACGGCATCGACCGTCAGTTCGCACAGGTTCGGGTCGTCCATGCGGGCATATCCGTCGTCCAGCCCGAACAGGATCCACCGCAGTGGCACCGCGGCAAAGCGCAGCAGGTCGAGCGGATCGACATCCAGTTTGCGCTGCACGATGCCGAATTCGCAATTGTCACCCATGCTGGCGAACCGCAGCATCAGGTCGCGATCCGACACGATGGCGGGGTTCTCGGCGTGAAGTTCGTCCAGCGAAACGTTCAGGCGCGGCGTCTGCCCCATTTCGGGGGTGACTTTGGCTAGATGGAACCCGGCAACCTTACAGCGCGACAAGTCGGCAGTGGCAACCCCCGAGAACCTGATGTCGAACACCAGTTCGGACATCGTGGCGGCGGTTTCAGGCAGGGCGACACGGATGCAGATTTCGTCGCGCATCACGACACGTGCCAGATTTACCTGATCCAGCGCGACGGCCATGTCACAGATGCCGGGTGCTTCGGCCGTGATCTCGATCTGCCAGTGGTGGGCAAAACCCTTGTCCGGGGTCAGGACAGTGACGCGAACGTGGCCGGGTCCGACAAGCTCAGCGTTACCGCTGACGACTTCTGGCCCGTCGATGCGTGCCAGGATCGAGCCGGGCAATAAGGTCTGGTCGCCGGCCATAATTGCAGCCCTCCGCGCAATGTTCCTTTCAGAGACACAGCCCGCCTATCACGCACACGGAACATTGGGACCAGCGTGGATTCAGCAGGGCAGGGTGGCGATAGCAGGTTTTCTGCTAAATGGAAGTTTGTAAAATTTAAATTAATTACGGAAACACGCAAGGGCAGGTTTTGTGGACGACCTGAAATCAATAAGTTAAGGTCATCAGGCCATACGATCGACGCCGAATGCACAGCGAGAGTGGAAAGCGTGAAGACAGCGATTGTCCTCTTTGTCAAAAACGAAGTGCATGACATCGCAGCCTGGATCGCCTGGCATCTGGCGATTGGCGCGGATCATCTGTTCATTTACGACGATAGCTCCAGCGACGGCACAGACGCCGTGATCGAGCGCGCGGCGTGCGCGTGCGATATTACGGTGGTCCAGGTGCGTGATGGCATCAGTTCTGAAACAGCAGCGCAGGACCGCCAGCGCGACGCCTATTTCGACGCATGCCGCAAGGCCGCGGGCCGCTTCGACTGGATCGGGCTGCTTGATGCCGATGATTATGTGTCGCTGGACCCGTTCACATCGATCGGGGCCTATCTGGCGCAGTTTCCTGACGCGAACGGCGTTGCCCTGAACTGGCGTGTCCACGGCAGTTCAGGGCGTGTCCTGCGAACGAAACTGCCACCCTACGAGGCCTATACACATCATTCCGGGCACGACCTTCCCGATAATGCCCACGTCCGCAGCTTTGTCCGACCCGAGACGGTCGCATATGACTATATCGGCCCGGACAGGTTTCGGGTCGAGGGCGACAAATATGTCGATGCCCTTGGTCATGCCGTGATCTGGCAGGAGTCCCGCAAAGACCCGGAATGGCGCAACGCGCACATCAACCGATACGCATGCCGGTCGATGGAAAGTCACGTGGACCGCATCCGTTGCGACGCAGACGAAACCATCCATCGCCCCGGGGCATACTGGGATCATTTCAATCGTAACGAACACCACAGCCAGGAAAACGGTGTTCTGGTCGCGCGTGCAAACGACATTCTCCAGACCATCAGGGAAGCGTGCGTCAGTGCCTATATTGATGGGTTCCGGCGTGATGAAAGTCACTTCACCGCAACCCCGGCAACAGTGCGTCTCTTTCGTGTTCATACCTATAACAAGGCTTCGCTGGTGCTTGATGCCCCCGAAGGCCGTGTCGCGCAGCACTGGGGCGACTCCGTGCCGCCCCATGAGATCCGATGCGCGGTCTATTCTGATGACCAGAACGTCGCCTATCTTTTCAGGGAGGCGAAGGGCTGCGTCCTGAATATCGGGTTTCACATCGTCCGTGACCCGCGCAAGGCGTGGGCATATCGGTTTCTGTGCTCCCGTCAGGAAGGGTCAGGGCAGGTTCTGCTCTCGTCCCCGGCTAATGGCCTGTTCATGTCGTGCGCACCGGCCATTCACGGCGGCAGTGTCGAATGTTCGCGTGACCAGGCGCGTGAATGGGAGCATTTCACGCTCGAGCCCATCAGCGATCTGGCTTACGAAGCCAGCACATCGCCCAACCGGGTTTCGGGCATCGACAGCTTCCTGACGTGCCTTTCCAGCCCGGCCTTCCGCATTGCCTATAACGATTTCATGTTGATGATCGCCAACCTGACGGACCGGGATCGCGCACGTCTGCTGAACCGCGACAACGCCGCCGTGATCCGCTGGATCATCTGATCTGCGCTACGGGTGCTCAGGCCAGAAGCATCCGCACCTGTTCGGACAGCATCTCGATGTCGAAGGGTTTCGGCAGGACATACATCCCGTCTTCCAGCGTGCTGTGCTCGAACAGCGTCGAACTGGCATAGCCGGTGATGAACAGCACCTTCAGGCCCGGCCGCAGACGGCGCGCTTCGGCCACGACCGCGCGCCCGTCCAGCGATCCCGGCAGACCCACATCGGCAATCAGCAGGTCGATCTGTGCGTCCGAACGCAGCAGCGCAAGGGCTGCGTCGCTGTTCGCCGCTTCTTCAAACCCATGACCCAGTTCATCGATCACGTCGCCGATCAACATACGAATGGTCCATTCGTCCTCGATCACGAGTACGGTTTTGTGAACCAGTATCTGTGAATCGTCGATGAAGGCTTCGATCATCGACCCGCTCTCCCTGTTGCGTGCCCGTTGGTGCGTGCCCGGGGCCCGCGCCTGCGAAGAACGTCTCTGACCCGAAAGGGTTCACAGCCGCAAGTGCTGTGTATCCATGATACACGCGATTGCGGTTTGAACCAATCCACAGGGCACGCTACCACTGCCGCCCATGCAGACGCGCTGTGTGGCTTGCCTTTGCGGGCGGGGCGGTGGATCGTTGTGCGCCCTGCCGCCTTTCCGCCCGATGGAATCCCGATGACCCAACGTCTTGTCGCGCGTGCGAACATCATGGTGCTGAGCGTTCTGGTCTCGGTCATGGTCATTGTAGGCGGTTTTGTCTGGGCCGGTATGAACCAGGCACGGCAGGCACGCCTGTGGTCGCAGCATGCCAACGATGTGCTGCTCAGCATCAAGGATCTGTCGATTGCATTGCAGGAAGCCGAAACCGGCCAGCGGGGTTATCTGCTGACCGGGCGCGATTCCTATCTCGACCCCTATAACCGTTCGCTGTCGCAGGTGACGCAGTTTGCCGGACAGTTGCAGCGCCTGACCGCCGATGACCCGGCAGAACAGGCCCGCATTCTGGCGATGGACCCGATCCTGCAACGCAAGCTGGCCGAACTGGCGGAAACAATCGCCGTGCGCCGCGTCGCGGGGGTCGATGCCGCGCAGGCCATCGTCAACACCGACCGCGGGCGCGACTACAGCGTGTCGATACTGGCGACGCTGCACACCATGACGACCTATGAAAGCCAGATCCTGCGACAGCATCAGATCGACGCCGACCACCACGCCCAATGGACGCGCTGGCTGATGCTGGCGGGCCTCGGGCTTGCCGCGCTGGGGCTGGTGTGGGCCGCACGGATGCTGAACACGGCGTGGGAAGTCTCGACCACGCGCGCCGTCGAACAGCAGGCTCTGGCGTTGCAGTTACGTTCGATCCTGGACAGCCTGACGCAAGGGGTGGGGGTCTTCGCGCCCGATTTCACGCTGACGCACTGGAACGCCGGGTTTCAGGATCTGCTGGGCCTGCCCAAGGCCCTTGTGCGCGCGGGCACGTCCTATGCCGCGCTGGTTGATTTCATGGCTGAAACCGAAGGTGCGGTTCTGGAAACCGAGGACCAGCTGCGCGTCACGCGGTCACGCCGCAAGGAGGTGGTGTCGTTCGAACGTGCCCTGTCGCACGGACGGCAGATCGAGTTGCGGCGCGCACCTGTGCCCGATGGCGGTTTCGTTCTGACCATCAGCGACATGACCCGCCGCGCCCAGGCCGAAGGGGTCTTGCGCGAGTCGCAGAAAATGCAGGCCATCGGGCAGCTGACAGGCGGTATCGCGCATGATTTCAACAATCTGCTGACGGTCATTCTGGGCAATATCGCGCTGGTGCGGTCGCGTCTGGGCGAATTGCCCAAACTTGAGGAAAAGCTGGGCCGTGCTGCCTGGGCCGCGCAGCGGGGCGCGACCCTGACGCAGCATCTGCTGGCGTTTGCGCGCAAGCAGCCCCTGTCCCCCAAGGCCATCGACCTTGCCGCCGAACTGCCGAACCTGATCCCGCTGCTGACCCGCACGCTGGGCGAACATATCGATGTGCGGCACGTCGATCGTGCGGGCCTGTGGCCGGCGATGGCCGATGGTGTGCAGCTTGAAAACGCGGTGCTTAACCTTGCGCTGAACGCGCGCGATGCCATGCCCGATGGGGGCCGCCTGACGATCGAGACCGCAAACATCGTGCTGGACACCGACTACGCCGATCGTCATTCCGAGGTCGTGCCGGGTGAATATGCCATGGTCGCGGTGTCCGACACCGGTCACGGCATCCCCGCCGATATCCAGAGCCGCGTGTGCGAACCGTTCTTCACCACCAAGCCCGAGGGCAGGGGCACCGGGCTTGGGCTGGCGATGGTGTTCGGCTTCGTCAAGCAATCGGGCGGGCATCTCAAGATCTATTCCGAACCGGGCGAAGGCACGACGGTGCGCATCTATCTGCCGCGCGCAACGGGCGATGTGCGCTCAGCCCAGGCCGAACCGGGGGTGCCCGTGGTGCTGGCGCGTGGTTCGGCAACCATCATGGTGGTGGAAGACGAAGCCGACGTCCGGCAGATCACGGTCGAGATCCTACGTGATGTGGGCTATCGGGTTTTCGAGGCCGCGACCGGCGACGAGGGGCTGCGCCTGATGGGCGCGCACGTGTCGGAGATCGATCTGCTGCTGACCGATGTGGTGCTGCCCGGCGAGCTGCGTGGGCGCGACCTGGCCGAACGCCTGTCGGCCATGCGCCCCGAGGTGCCGGTGCTCTATATGTCCGGCTACACCGAAAATTCCATCGTGCATCACGGGCGGCTGGATGAAGGGGTGAACCTGCTGGGCAAGCCCTTCAGCCGCGAACAGCTTGCCCTGCGGGTCAGTGAACTTCTGAATGCCGCAGGACAGGGCACGCACGATGCCGAAGACGACGGCAACGTCGTGGAACTCAAGTCCCGCTGATCCACCCGGCCGGCAGCGCATCGGCCGCGCCATAGATGTGATAGAGCGAACTGGCCGGCATCGTGCCGATCAGCGGCGCGCCCTGTGCGTCCACTCGGTCGATCCAGCCGCCTTTCAGCCGCGGCGTTGCGTGCAGCGCAAAGAACCGTTCCGTGCAGCGCGCGGCCATGCTCCGCGCCACATCGTCATCTGGGCGTGTCGAGAGAATGCGCAGGAATTCGGTCTGCTGCCATATCCGGGACGATGAATCAGTGACGGCGCCGTCTTCCGTCATGGCTTCGCGCACGGCGGTGGTGGCCGGATCAACCCCGTGGACCAGCCCGGCCTCGAACAGCCGCAGCCCGGCCTGTTCCACATCTGCCGCGCGGGCGTCGGCCGGGGCAAGGCGGCGGAATTCGGTGAACAGCCACGCCCATTCAAACAGATGCCCCGGTTCGGCCGCGTTCCGGCCCGCCGGATGCAGGGGGCGCCAGTCCGCATCGAAATATTCCAGCAACATGCCCGACTCCGGCGCGATCATCCGGTCCAGCGCCAGATCGACCATCGCGCGGGCATGGCCGAGATACACCGCCTCGCCCGAGGCCTCATACAATGCAAGATAGGCCTCAAGCAGATGCATGTGCGGGTTCTGGCGCCGGATCGCGTCGGGGGCTGGCACGGCATCCAGATACCCGCCATTCTCCGCGCCGAAAATCGCGTCGATCTCGTCCAGTGTCGCGCGTGCGGTGCGCAGGTGCGCCGCATCCCCCGACAGCCGATAGGCCCAGGCATAGGCCAGCAGCACGAACGAATGGGCGTAAAGGTCGCGCGTGCGGTCGGCCGGGGTTTCATCCGGCCCCAGTGAAAAGATCCAGCCCGGCGCCCCGTCCGCATGCCAGAACCGTTGTTCCACAACCGCCAGGCACGCCAGCGCGCGCGCGCCCATGGTGTCGGGCGCCAGCCCGTCCAGTGTCGCGCGGCAGAAGGTCGCAATCTGGCGGGCCTGCACCATCAGGCGCAGGGCCGGCAATGTCTCGGGCACCCCGGACAGGGCAAGGCGTTCGTGGAACAGGCCGCGCCGCGCGTCAAAGCCTGCCGCACCCCACAGCGGAAGGGCCTGCCCGGTCAGCCATTGCTGCCAGATATTCATCTCCAAGGCGCTGCGTTTCCTGTCCTGTGTCGGTGCCGGATGTGTCAGGCGGAAGGCCGGATGCCGGCCCGCGCCACAAGGGCCGTGGTCGATCGATCCGGCACAAGGTCAACCAGCGCCACCCGGCCGCCCGCAGCCTTGACCACATCCCCGCCCACCACCTGATCTTCGGTATAGTCGGAACCCTTGACCAGAATATCGGGGCACAGGGCGCGAATGGCCTCAAGCGGCGTGTCTTCATCGAACAAAACGACCAGATCGACCGCGCGCATCGCCCCGATGACCGTCGCGCGGGCCCGTTCGTCCTGGATGGGGCGCGTCGGCCCCTTCAGCCGCGCGACCGAGGCATCGGTGTTCAGCGCGACCACCAGCTTGTCGCCCAGTGCCGCGGCGGCCTGAAGCAGGGCGATGTGCCCGGGATGCACCAGATCGAAGCAGCCATTGGTGAACACCACCCGTGCGCCGTGGCGGCGCCAGTCCGCAACGATCTCGACAGCCTGCGCCAGCGAGACCATGTCCCCCGTCCGCGCGATCCCGTCCCGCAATTCGCGCGACAGCTCAGCGCGTGAAACGGTTGCTGCCCCCAGCTTGGCCACTGAAAGGGCGGCCGCAGCCGTTGCGATCACCACCGCCGTCTCCAGCGATTGGCCAGCCGACAGGACGGCGGCGACGGTGGCCACCACCGTGTCGCCCGCGCCGGTCACGTCGAACACTTCGGATTTGCGGGTTGTGGTGTGGGTGGCCGGGTGATCCTGCCGCCACAGCGACATGCCGTCTTCAGACCGGGTGACCAGAACATCGCCGCCGAACTGGGCGGCGGCGGTGGCGGCGGCGTGTTCGAACTCGGCGTCGGTTCTGGGTTTCAGGCCGGTTGCGGCCGCCAGTTCGCTGCGGTTCGGCGTCACCAGGGTTGCCCCGCGATAGGCCTCGAACGTCCGGCGCTTGGGATCGACAATCACCGGGATGCCGCGGGCGCGGGCAGCGTCAATCACGGCGGGCAGCACCGTGTCGTTCAGCACGCCCTTGGCATAGTCCGAACAGATGACCACGTCCGACACCGCGATGGCGGCCAGTGCGGCCGCGATCAGCGCGCGGTTCGTCTCGGCCGAAAGCGGCGTGAGGTGTTCTTCGTCGATGCGGATGATCTGCTGGCGGCCGCTCATGACGCGGGTTTTGGTGATGGTGGTCCAGGCGGGGTCGGCAACCAGCCCGTCCTGCGCGACGGCACCCCACGGGGCCAGCGCGGCTTTCAGGCCATCGGCGGCGGCATCCT
>Ga0157365_10000807_pt1 | contig 13284 bp, 25 predicted proteins | sample AttsexASBM3_FD_111478 | JGI IMG/M metagenome (GOLD analysis project Ga0157365, IMG submission 111478) | Fungus gardens microbial communities from leaf cutter ant in Ribeirão Preto, State of São Paulo, Brazil - Atta sexdens ASBM3 | ecosystem: Host-associated > Fungi > Mycelium > Unclassified ... | reverse complement strand
CAAGAATGTAATGGCTTGGCAAATACTGGAAGAAGAGTTATTAATCAAACTTGTCGGATGACAGACAGGCGACCAACATAAATCCACAGAGAAACTCGATATACTGTACACAGGAGGGCCACTGCCAGAAGGAAAATGGTCGTTGGGAAGATTCAACTAGTTTTGGTCGAAATAATATACATATGTAGAGGAGGCCAACCTCGGACGGTGTCAATGTCCAATTTGAAATGGAACGAGATAGTATACTTGTGCCATAATCATGAGAATAGACTGAATCAGGAGTGTAATCTCAAAGTGGTCTCTGTGGGCAAATTATCGTTAATGGCAACGTTGATTGCGATAGATCAAGGTGGAGAACCCTAGCCAGAAAAAGCAGCGGGTGATGTTGGCGAGTAATCTTTATTTCGTTCGTCAGACCATATCTTCGATATGAGCGAAGGATACTACAAGATAGCACAAACATCCCGGGAAAATCCAGTTGCGTCCCTATCACGGACAATGTCAGACTGAGCACATGCAAGAAGAGTAGATATCCTGCCGTTTGCGAACAATGGAGAATGTTTGGTCGGCGTAGACCTAAAATCGTTCATGTTATTGTGATGAGGTAGAAAGAGGTATAGGCTTACCAGAGGAGGGCCCACGGCCATGCTGATTGACGCAACCGTGGATAGCCAGGACATGACTGCAGCCACAGCGAAGTGAAATGAGATAGCGTGTTCGGCTTAGTCATACATTAAGGCTTACGAGAGGCTACGTATCGGTCCCTTACGAAGGCACGCACATGGGACTGCTTTAGAATCCAGTTTTGAAAGAATACAGCATGCATGGAAACTCTTGTATTTCAAGTTGAACCTCCATATAGCAGTTCTCGGGTCAGGGTAACAATCGGTCAGATGAAGCAAACAAGAATCATAAACTTGCCGTATCAAGGAAATAACCAAAATGTCAATTGAAACACAATATTGATCGTTGCTGAGTCGCACTCAAATCTGTGGCGATAGTCTGCTCTTCTAGGATTCTTCCAGAATCGAAACAATCTGTCAACAACCTGAAAGCTTTAACACTATGAGGTCACGTGGTTACACATTGTGAGATCAGTCTAATTCCTTGTTCTAACAGTTTCACCGTACTGCATTAAGACCCTCTCTTGCGCTCGCATTCATCCTTTGGAATTAGACTTCACGTCTTACTCTCATCGCTCTCCAAGTCACAATGTCCTCAACGACAAATGTAGGGAGATCACACTCAGAGGAGACAGATGCAGCAGAAATTAAGAAGGCTATCGCGACTGGCTCAAGAGAATCAGGTGGATCAAATGCTGCAGGTGTGTAAACCATGGTATTTTTATGCTCATTGAGTTAACAGACCCATGATAGCGTCCTCAATCATCTGCTACTGCATAGCATCGATATTAATGACTGTTATCAATAAGGTTGGTTTTCGAATAGAGTTGCTTGACTTGATACTTGACAATGAAGAACAGTTTGTTGTGTCAGGTCGCGACTTTTCAATGAACTTCCTCTTGCTGTGTATCCAGTCGTCATTTTGTGTGGCATGTGTCTCTCTTGTCAAGATACTTGGGATCATATCCTTCAGAAACTTTGATAAAAAGGATGCGAAAATGTGGTTTCCGATCAGCTTCCTTCTAGTGAGCGTCATCTACACGGGTTCAAAGAGCCTGGTAAGCAGCAGTGTCAATCCTGAATGATGCTGACATGGGCGCTAGCAATATCTCAGCATACCTGTCTATACAATTTTCAAAAACTTGACTATCATATTAATTGTCAGTCCATACCTCCGCGTCAAACTCTTGAATTTATCGCCAATGGGTCTAGGCATATGGAGAAGTCATCTGGTTTGGCGGCTCGGTCACCATGCTCACTTTCATTTCATTCATTTTCATGGTAGGGTCTGCCTCTTTCCTTCGTTGCCACATCATGGGCATTGATGGGTCTACTTGGAGGTGGTTTCATCCATCATTGCTGCATGGTCTGATGTCACCAATGCGCTCATTCTCGGGAATGACGCTGGTATCAGTGCGAGTAATCTGAAAAACCTCTTAAGCACTGTTCGCGGTCTCAATGTAGGCTATTTCTGGATGCTTATTAATTGCCTCGCAAGTGCTGCATATGTAGGTTATACCGAAAGGATTTTGTGAGCTTTCTAACTTTGTATCCTAGGTTTTATCGATGCGAAAGAGAATTAAGGCAACCGGATTTTCCGATTGGGATTCAATGTTCTATAACAATCTGCTTAGCATCCCGGTACTTGCGGTCTTCTCGTTATTGGTTGAAGATTGGGGATCAGAAAATCTGGCACGCAACTTGTGAGTGATGTTGAAACTCATTACTTCATCATTTGATAAAGCCACCCGAAAGCCCCTCTGATACTCGCAATTTCCTATTGTTTGTCATTGCATTCTCAGGTGCTGCTGCAGTAGGAATCTCATATACGACGGCATGGTGTGTGCGGGTGACAAGCAGCACAACGTACAGGCAAGCGATGGTCTTTTGCATATGCCATAATGACTAATATTACGGATCGCAGTATGGTTGGAGCGTTGAATAAACTTCCTGTCGCAGCATCAGGGATGATCTTCTTTGGAGACTCAATTACTTTTGGATCTGTTTCAGCTGTTGGGGTCGGCTTTTTTGCAGGTATCCTTTATGCAGTGGCAAAAAATAACCAGAAGAGAACAGAAGCACGAAAACAAGCTGATACCATTATTCCCCTGACAAATCGGAAGCCATAACAACCGTACCAGCTTTCGCAAAAAGTTTTGCGGGGAGTGGCTGGTGGAGCACTTTGTTTTGATAAGATAATTGACGCCGCCGAGATAATCACATGATACCGTAGCAGTTTGTAGTGATATTGGACATTGAGGGAGATTGCTCGTGTTGTAGTAGTGATGTCACCTCGAGTACCAGTAGAATGCATCCTCCTGTTCTAATTCTTTTGGTTTTTGCGCGATTTCGAGAGGCTGCAATCAAATTATTGGCGTATCTAGGTTCGCTTCCGAAATCACGCTCTCGCTCTTGGCATAATCACTCTTCACTCCGAGTTTGATTATTATCCATCACTATGGCTTCATCGGACTCAAATGTTCTACACCCTCCAAGACTGGCGCAGATATTCGCCCGGTCGCCTACCAATCCGGGGACACCAGTCCACTCAATACAGACAATGAGAAGAAAATCTGCTGGTCATGGTGGACCTTTGACCAAAATCCTTGTTGCTAACCGTGGTGTACGGCACAAAATGCTGTTCTCGAGTCTATGTGTTCACTGTTTCCTTCTGCTAGGAAATCGCTATCCGTGTATTCAGGACTGCTCATGAATTGGCAATGCATACTGTTGCGATCTATTCTTATGAAGATCGCTTATCTGCCCATCGCCAAAAGGTGACAATTTTTCTTTCAACCGGAGTTGTCCAGCTGACTACAACTCCTCTAGGCTGATGAGGCTTATCAAGTCGGCAAAGGTCTCACCCCAGTTGCTGCCTATCTCTCGCAGGACGACATCATTAGAATATCCCTTGAACATGGAGTTGACATGATTCACCCTGGGTGAGTAAATCTAATCCGATGGGTTGTTGATGTGACTCGCGGTCTCTTATAGCTATGGTTTCCTCTCTGAAAATGCGGAATTCGCTCGCAAGGTTGAGCAAGCTGGTATTGCTTTTATCGGACCAACACCAGAAGTTATCGATGGTCTTGGCGATAAGACTAAAGCTAGGGCTCTTGGTATGGATACCTAATCATGATACAGATTGAATGGCAGGACTGATGGAATGCAATACAGCGATGAAGTGCGGTGTCCCTGTTGTTCCTGGAACACCAGGGCCGGTGGCGTCGTACAAAGATGGAGAGGCATTCATCAAAGAATACGGCTTCCCCGGTACGCACCCTTCAATTCAAAACTAAAGTTTGTCAAGCCCTCAATCTTCACGTACAGTCATCATCAAGGCTGCAATGGGTGGTGGCGGTCGTGGAATGCGTGTTGTACGTGAAGAAACTGAGTTCAAGACTGCTTTCGAGCGTGCCGTTAGCGAGGCCAAATCTGCTTTCGGTGATGGTACCGTTTTCATTGAGCGCTTCCTTGAACGCCCTCGCCACATCGAGGTACAAATTCTCGCTGATGGCGTTGGAAATACCATCCACCTCTTCGAACGTGACTGTTCGGTTCAACGTCGTCATCAGAAAGTTGTGGAGGTCGCACCTGCAAACCACCTCCCTGAAGAAGTACGTCAGTCTATTCTGAATGACGCTATCAAGCTCGCCAAAAGCGTCGGCTACAAGAATGCTGGTACGGCTGAGTTTCTGGTTGACCAGATGGGAAGGCACTACTTTATTGAGATCAACCCACGTATCCAGGTCGAGCATACTATCACTGGTCAGTTATCCTGATAAAGCTTAATGACTGCCTCCGAGCTTATCATATGATGGATGACAGAGGAGATTACAGGCATCGACATTGTTGCCGCTCAAATTCAGATTGCCGCTGGTGCCACCCTGCCCCAGTTAGGCTTGACACAAGACGCCATTACCAAGCGAGGTTTCGCAATTCAATGTCGTATTACAACCGAAGACCCTGCTTCCGGATTTCAGCCTGACACGGGAAAGATCGAAGTTTATCGTTCAGCTGGTGGAAATGGTGTCCGTCTCGATGCAAGTTCAGGCTTCGCTGGTGCCCAGATCACTGTACGTCACGAGATACTTGGCAGGATTCCGGCTAACTTCAAGATAAAGCCCCACTATGACAGTTTGCTCGTAAAGTGTAGCGTGAGTGGTACGACTTATGAAGTAGCACGCAGAAAGATGCTCCGTGCCCTGGTAGAATTCCGCATTCGCGGTGTCAAAGTCTGTATCTCACATGCTTATTGAGGACTGGTTCTAACTGGCTGGGTCTCTTCAGACCAATATTCCATTCCTGTTCCGTCTTTTGACTCACGACACTTTCATTGGAGGAAAGACTTGGACAACAGTATGATTTACCTTTCCTTTCCTGCCCGATCCTGCTTTAATGGTTTCTCTCAGTTTATTGATGATACTCCAGACCTCTTTAAGCTTGTGCAGAGTCAAAATCGGGCGCAAAAGCTTTTGGCTTACCTTGGAGACCTTTCTGTCAATGGAAGTTCTATCAAAGGTCAAGTCGTAAGACTGGCATGCGATTTAAATCTTAGAGTGATCATATACCTTACAATAGGGTGAACCTGGCCTCAAAACCGAGTTGCTTATTCCTAAACTTGCCAATCGTGACGATCCTAGTGGAATTCCGCTAGACACCACCTACCCTTGCACACTTGGTTGGCGCAATATCATTGTTGAGCATGGTCCAGAAGCTTTCGCCAAGGCCGTTCGTGAATACCCCGGTGTTTTGATCATGGATACCACCTGGCGTGATGCCCATCAGTCTCTACTTGCTACTCGTCTGCGCACTACTGATATGATTTCCATCGCTAAGGAGACCAGTCACGCTCTTGCGAATGCCTACAGCTTGGAGATGTGGGGTGGGGCTACGTTCGATGTAGCAATGCGATTCTTGTACGAGGACCCCTGGGATCGATTGGTGTGTTGGCTTCATTGATTGGTGAAGCACTGGAAACTAATGCTTATGTGAAGCGTACTCTGAGGAAGCTTGTCCCAAATATCCCTTTTCAAGCTCTTGTCCGCGGTGCCAACGGTGTTGGTTACACCTCCTATCCGTAGGTAGTGGATACCCAGTCATGAACCGCTTTTTTGAGTCCATCTAGTGATAATGCTATCTATGACTTCTCAAAAAAAGCCGTCGAGAACGGTCTTGACATCTTCCGTGTCTTTGATTCTCTCAATTACTTCGGTGTGTTATCAATTTGTGCATCTTATCTCACGGGTTAACGCATTGGTCGCAGAAAATGTAAGCGTAGAATGGTAGGGATATTTTTTCACATATGAAACTCACAATTTGTCAGTTACAGCTCGGTATCGACGCTGCCAAGAAGGCTGGTGGTGTCGTCGAAGCAGCTGTGTGCTACAGCGGAGACGTGGCTAACCCCAAGGAGACCAAATACACTCTCCAATATTACCTTGATTTTGTCGGTAGACTCGTAAAAGAAGGCATCCATATCCTCGGTGTCAAGGATATGGCCGGTCTTCTGAAGCCTGAGGCCGCTAAAATGTAAGGAATTTTCTTTGGACTCAAGATATAGAAGCTGAAATGGGATTCAAATAACCAGTCTCATCGGTGCCATTAGGAAGGCTCATCCTGATCTTCCTATCCATGTCCATTCGCATGATACCGCGGGCATCGCCACAGCAAGTATGATTGCTGCTGCTGCTGCAGGTGCTGATGTTGTCGACGTCGCCATCGATAGTCAGTTTTCAACTTTTTCTATGGGGAGACAAATTCTAAACTTGAGGATCTCCATCCACCAGGCATGTCGGGATTGACTTCTCAGCCGTCTATGGGTGCTGTATGTATGGCTTTGGAGCAGACGACACTTGGCACGGGGATCCGTTACGCAGATATCCAGGCCCTTAACAACTACTGGAGTCAGGTCCGCATACTCTACAGTTGTTTTGAGGCCAATGTCCGTGCTTCCGACTCCTCAGTGTTTGACCACGAGATGCCTGGAGGGCAGTACACAAATTTGATGGTATCTTCAAATAAAGGCTCCGTGCTTCTTTCCTACTGATCCTTATTTGTAGTTCCAAGCTGCGCAACTTGGGCTCGGCGAACAATGGACAGGTACATGGCAGACCAAAAAATGTTCATTTGCCTGACGAATTATCATAGAAATCAAGAAGAAATATATCGAAGCGAATGAACTTGTAAAGTCATTCTCTTCTGATTGTTCAGATCTAGCTTCTAATTGTCCCGTCTAATTGTCCCGTCCTTCCAGTGTGGTAACATCATTAAGGTCATAAAACCCTCGCGAACATCTTTCTATCGTTACTGATGGACCTTTGAGGATAGGTTACACCGTCATCAAAAGTTGTTGGTGACTTTGCTCAGTGGATGACTTCAAATTCCTTCTCTAAAGAGCAGGTGCTCGAACGTGCTGACCAACTTGACTTCCCATCTTCTGTTGTTGAGTTCTTCCAGGGTTATCTTGGACAACCTGTGGGAGGGTTCCCTGAACCCCTGCGCTCCCGCATTATCAGGGATAAGCCAAAGATTGATGGACGACCTGGTACGACTATGGAACCACTAGACTTTAAGAAGATCAAGGCAGAGCTGCGGAGCAAGTTTGGCAAGCACATCACTGATACTGATGTAACGTCCTACGTCATGTATCCCAAGGTACAGGATTCATTCCCAGGTACTGTTCCATTGAGTACGATGATTTCCACATCAGGTCTTCACAGAGTATCAAAGCTTCTTGGCAAAATATGGAGATCTCAGGTATGGCATGAAAACTCACTGTCCTCAAGTTCAGATCTCATGTAAAACTAGTGTTATTCCCACACGTTACTTCCTCGGACGTCCTGACATTGGAGAAGAAATGCATATCTCCATTGAGCCAGGCAAGACACTGATCATTCGTCTCATGGCCGTAGGTCCCGTTGTGGAAGGTAGTGCACAACGTGACGTCTGGTTTGAAGTCAACGGAGAGGTATAAATCCATTTAATGCTTCTTAATCGAGACTGATGTGGTCCCGTTAGGTTCGTGCGGTTTCGATTGAGGATAAGAATTCAGCTGTCGAGACAATTTCACGGGAGAAGGCTTCCAGTGAGCCAGGCTCAGTAGGAGCTCCCATGTCTGGAGTCGTCGTGGAAGTGCGGGTCAAGGAAGGCCATGAGATCAAGAAGGGTGATCCTATCTGTGGTGCGTGTCCCAAAAAGCGAGATCTAGGGTGCTTTCTTATCTTTTTCTCATCGACAGTCATGAGTGCCATGAAGGTCAGCTATCATTTTCTCATGGTTTCATTGTTCTGACATCTTGGATAGATGGAGTCAGCGGTTACGGCGCCGGTCTCTGGCCACGTTAAGCGGGTTGTTGTCCAAGAAGGTGCATTCATTCTCTTTCCCTATCCTTTGCTCCTGCTTTATTCGTCTTTCAACAGGTGATTCTATCAATCAAGGCGATCTCGTTGTCGAAATCGTCCACTAATCTGTCTTTCCGGAGCGACATTTCAAATCTTGATACTTAGATTCATTAATTAGCCCTACTCAGACTTTGTATTCAAATAGAGGCAAGATATCGAGTATGAGTATTCAGATCATCGTCAACCATCTAGCGTATCAGATAACCGTCGTCTGTTTTCCCATTGCAGAAGTGAAAGCGATAGGATGAATATAACACAAAATAGATGCATCTCCTGTCCATAGAATAAACCTTACTGAGTTATAAATACCAGGGTTCGACCCCTGAGACTAGAAAGTAGGGGATTCTATCTCGGCTATCACTAGGTAAGTGAACGTGTCGCCAATATCGGGTATAGTGCGGTTTGGATAGAGCAAACTGGGCAGGCGAGAGAAGGTCCGCCAGAATCTTCTGGCATATTAGTTGGTCCAGAGTAAGAGATCAAAGTAGACAAAAACGGCTGTTGTAGTCGAGTGGCGAAAAGATACTGAAGCGAAAGGGAATCGATCATGCTTTCTACTTGACGTACAATGAGGAAGAGGGTCAATGATTAAAAGCGATGTTGAGATCGATGACGCGCAAGTCTGAATAACTGGCCTCTGCAACGTTGTTCCTTTTATTGAATCTGGCCAAGGGAGAGAAGTCAGTTATTTCAAACGGCTCAACATGAGTCCTTTGATGAGGCATCTTGACGAAGCCACCGAGTTTCTGATTGATCTATATGGAATCATTCATGTAGGGAAAAGCACACATCCAGAAGACAAACCAACAATGGATTGATTAATATACACACTGTGACCTAGAAGGCTTGGGCGACATTATCTTCTAGATGGGTCAGACACTCTTGTTGCAACTCCTGGACTAGCTCCTGTCGAACAGAAGAAAATCAACAGAAGATTCCATTCCATGAAACGCAATGATGACCTTAGCAGGCTTGATTTCGTTCATGTCCCCAATGCCGGTTCCAGCCCACACGATGGCCCGGGTTACGTCATTATCACGGGTAGCTTCTTGAAACTTGGAGCGTAAAATCTGTATATCCTCACCATTTTCATAATCCCGAACGGTCGCTATACATAGTCACAGAAATAAGACCTGTTCAATGAATTTTGCTACCAGAAAAAATCCCACCATTATGCAAGCCTCTGCCGTCAACACCGCTTGGCCAGCCCAAGGCGTTACGAGCCTGATCAAATGCCCTGCTTCGGATTGATGATGATGAGTCCGCAGCGACCAATGCTTGTTTATGAGCATCAGAGTATAGACTTTCGGGAGTTAAAAGAAAACGTGTTCCGAGGACTGCACCTGCAGCACCGAGGCCAAGGAGCTCTGCTACATGCCTCCCTATTGCTAGACCACCAGCGCCTATGACTGCAGGTCCATTGCCAGGAGCAACGGACAGGATCGATGCAATCAACGACCTCGTGGGTGGAGCATTGCCAAAACCGTGACCACCCGCTTCAATCCCTAGAATAAGGGTAAGAGGCTAGAATCAGTATCTGAAATGATGAAATGAAACCTTGAGCCACAATGACATCCACTTTCCAGTCGTGAATGGCAACAAGAGCATCATCCACAGAAGAGACTTGAACAAATATTATGGTTTGCGTCCCAGTAGCTTTGTCGTGATCCCGGACGAATTGAATCCATTTAGGTAGATTTCTGCCAAAAGAAAGCCACACGGCAACGACATGGTTGTCAAGTGCAGTCTTGATCTCTCTCTCTCCTTGAACTGCATCTATTTCAAGTCTCCAGCAGAGGAAACCGACCCCAATTGGCAAGGGTGACTGAGGGTTAACTCCAAGGGTCCGGCGCGCAACATTTATCTCTTCTTGGATTTGATCCACCGTGATATAGCCTTTCAGTACCATGAACATGTTTTTTCCCTTAATTGCATGATGGCCATGTCTTTACCGGTGCCCATGAATCCAAATCCACCACCACGCGTTATCTCAGCGGCGAGTAAACCTATTTAGGAGTAAGGATGAACAAATGCCCATGATGCTCCATGATCCATGCCTCCAGACGCCTTTGCCATTGGTGCACCAATGATCGGGGTAGTGATACCTAAATCCAATGAATGTGGATTGCCGTTCTCAGAAAGTGAGGACTTACCTAACAGTTTGATCAGTTTATCATTGAATTGAGACATATTATTCGATAGATCAAGCCTGACCCCCGAACTGAGGGCATGAGTGCTTGGATGACTAAGAGATGAGTTTGTGTGTGTTTGGTGAAAGGTTGTGGAAATTGTGAGGAAATCGTGAATTGTGTCGTTGTCCAATACATTGTCCATCATGGTGAGTCCTACGTCTGAATTGCACTACACAGTGCTGGCAGAATAAATCTCATATATTACCTAGCCTCCTCCAAAGTATAAAGGCGGGAAAATGCTCTCCTTGATCAACTGGCGACTCAAGGTCACGATTAACGATGGACGCGCATTGACGGGCCAAATGCTTGCTTTTGACCGCCACATGAATTTAGTATTGGCTGATTGTGAAGAGTTCCGAAGAGTCAGGCCAAAGAAAAAGGCTGGTGAGGAAACTGCGCCGGAACAGGAAATGAAGCGCACCCTAGGTTTAGTTATCTTGCGAGGCGAGACCGTAGTCAGTATCAGTGTTGAAGGGCCACCACCTGTGGTTGACGAGGACAAAAAGGCCAATGCCGTACGTGATTGGACTCAGTATAGACACCGATCCGCTATTGACTTGTTCTTACTAGCTCCCAACTGGTCCTGGTCGAGGCATGCCGGCTGGCCGAGGGATGATACCATCCAGTACGCTCATCTTTCGTCCAAGTTTCATCTAGACAGCCGACTCAATCACAATTTTTTCTATACTTATAGTCGGTCAAATGCCTCTCGCACGACCACCTATGCCGTTTGCACCTCCTGGTATGCCAGGACCCCCTCCTGGTTTCAGACCCCCAGCAGGTTTCCCTCCTGGATTTCCTCCACCCCCACCAGGTTTTTCAGGAGCACCGCCAGGGTAGGAGCTTAACTTCAGATGGAGATGACAAATGTTGACAGTAGACCCAGCTTCCAGCCTCCCCCACAATAGAAACCCGTTTGGTGTTGGGGCTATATCTTGTATTGTCTCGAATTGTGCCAACGATATCCAACATATAGCAACCATCTTTGTCTGCCCGACAACCGAACTTTGTCTTTGCTGCCAGGTTCTTCTCACATATTTTAGGCATGGTGTTGTAAATGTCATCAAATGTGAAACAAAACTTCATGATTCAATAGGATAGCCCAAACGAGCCTGAGCAAAGACTGAGAATTTGTGATCCCAAATCACCTTCCATACTTTGCATGAAGTATAATTGGTCACGTAGATGATCTCTGTGTGCACTACACAGATCTCTGGTACCTTGGCCTCGGGAGGAGATTCAGAATCTGTTACGAGCTGGGCAGGTTTCAATGGTCAGGTAACAATGGCAGAGGATCAGACTTATGAGTGCATTTGGAAGATATTACGACAGGTCGATGAATCTCTCGTACCTCTTTGAATCTTCTACATTATCCCCGGTTCAAGTTTTATCAATAACTATATTCGACATCTAGGGTGACTGATCAAACTCCGCATTCACATTGACGTATGCGGTTTGAGTAAGATCTCACTGGTCAGGATATTATCCTCAAGTCTGATGAGGTCGCAACTAGATAACCTTAACACGTCAGTCCTTCATTTCATGAACAAAGGCGATTGCTCTGGCGAAGTAATCAAGTACTCTTCTTGACTATCAGGTAAAGGTCACTTCATACTCTGGTCATGTTGTCAAAACGATTTATGGCGCCACATGGACAGCAATGACAGTGGGCATGTTCAATCATGGAAGGTGAATACTACTTGATGAGTACCATATGGCCTTCTCCCGCGAACAAGTTTTTTCCTGGACTTGGGCCGGACCAGGCTGGACCAAATACCTAAACTCGGCAGTCTCTGCCAAGCCCGCGTAAGCGTTTTTTTACGACGCTAGGGGCATGACACGTGAAATCACCAACAATATCTGTCACCGCATAATCTGACATGATCATACATGAACCAGAAGGGCCGCGAAGCACGTCCCATGACTGAAGCACTTGATTGATTCAATGTCAAGTGGTTTGGATGACGGGATTGTACTCTTGAGAATGCAATATATTCGGCTTGTTTGACAAATCCAGAAGAACAAGTTGGGAGAGAATGTTTTGTATTCGGCCGTCATGGCGGCCTGACAAACTGTGAGGGTAATTAACAAGTACTACTTCTGGCTCCAAGAAGATATCTGAACCTGCTTAGTGTCTCGGCAATAAAAACGTCATCTTGAGCGTGCGTTCAATGTGTTTTTGAATAGCTTCTTCTGCTGAAAAAAAGTATGTGGTGAGAAAATCTAATCGAACAAGACTTCTTGCCACACCAAAAAAAGAATGAATACAGACTATAGAATGTCAAGCGCTATCCGCTAACCAAGATACGACAGTGGAGATCACACTGATGGAACCCCTCAAATATTCATATTGTGATAATTCGAGAACCCGCGATGCGCGCGCGCATTCTCGCACGACAATGTTGATGAAATGATCAGTTTTTCCCGATAAAATAGGACATGTAGAAAAAAGGAATTAAAACCGACAATCAGATGTTATTCTGTCGGATTGTCTTTATTCGTGGCTCTCGCAACAGGAAATCGTGCTCGATGCAAGTCAGATAGCTTGGATCATGGGACACTGCTAGCGTTATCAGGGACCCAATGTAAAGTTACATCTTACTCACTGCTTCTGACCAATTGGGCTGTTGTTGTGACTTAAAGTGGATTGATTCATCAATGAACGCAGCCGAGAGACTTTCTACAAAGAAGATGTTTCATATCAACGAATATAACGTACACCACCCTCATTGATATCACAATATCACAAGCGTAGTTGAGCACACCCTGGACCAAAGATGAAAATTGATATCAGCTTCTTTTGTTTGGTGCGCTGCTTATGACAAGATGACGACCGCCGCTGATAGAGTGGTTCCAAAACGAGGATGTAGACCCCAGGAAAATGAGTTAACCTTGAGTCAATGTCAAATTTAGTGCCTCCGTGATCACATCTTTGGGGAAGATCCTAATTCGAGCAAGACAGTAAAGGAAAGTCAAAAAGATGAGTCAGGGAATAGCCACGAGAAGCCAGATGAGAGAAAGACCCTGATGCAGGATTCATTTATCTTGGTATTATGCCCAACAGAT
>Ga0157365_10000806_pt1 | contig 13300 bp, 18 predicted proteins | sample AttsexASBM3_FD_111478 | JGI IMG/M metagenome (GOLD analysis project Ga0157365, IMG submission 111478) | Fungus gardens microbial communities from leaf cutter ant in Ribeirão Preto, State of São Paulo, Brazil - Atta sexdens ASBM3 | ecosystem: Host-associated > Fungi > Mycelium > Unclassified ... | reverse complement strand
GCATGTTGTATATCATTCTTGCCAACAACGGTGTGACCTGAGTAGGCTCTGCCCAGCCATAGTCTCTTCTGATGCAAGAAAGGGCGACGAAACACATGGTGGGATCTGTCATAAAGTTACCCAGGGTTGGTTCCCAGGTTCGTGTCCAGATTTTCGTCAGAATCTCCACAAGTCTGATACAGTATAGGTTTCCTCCATTTCCAAAGAGGGGAGGCGGAAGCTGAGATGGCGGAGGGGTCTGAGCAAATGCTTCGATCAGGGCATCAACATCAGGGGGGAGGAGAAGCGGGTAATCTCCCTTGTCACGAAGCAAAAATGCAACGAAGCGAACGAGGATTTGCGTATAGCTGGATTGCGACTTTGATACTTTGTGGAAGGGGTCGTGTGAGACTCCACTGTCCAAGAAGTAAGTAATCTTTTCTTCTTTCGAAAATAAGAACTCACGATGCGAAATCTTTTGTATTTAGTCGTTGCAAGATGTCCAGGGCAGTATAATCAAGACAGTTCATAGCTACATCCACGATCCAGTTCACAGTGGCCTTCAAATACGGGAACTCATCATGGTCTGGTGAGCTCACCAAAGTGCGTAGATTGTCAAGGTCTAGGCCATTAACATGCTCAGGCCACCTTGTTTTCAGTAGGAATGTACTTATATTGCGGGTGTCGGTAGCATCAAATGGTAGGTAGGTCAACGAACGGTTGATATCCGATTCCACTTCGTCAATCCAGTCTATAGTGATGGATGGCCTAATGTCGCGAGGGGGGGCCTTGACTCGGAAGTAGGTTCGGTGGCGGCTGTGATCCAACTGCTGAGCGAAGACGATGTTCCATTCCTTTGGTAGGTCATTCCCCTTCATATCATGTGCAACGCTGTAATGCTTCCGCATCGACCCTTTGGTAGAAAAGAGCATGCCACAATCATCATGCGCACAAACCAATGCCATAGTGTGCAAATAGAGTCCGCTGATGGCCTCTAACCCTTCGAGTTCCTCTATCAAAGGGTAAGTCTCCCGGATGCCCAACCTGGAACATATTTCTGAAAATTCGGCCTCTGGGTATGGCTCGTAGCGTTCCGCATGGCAGTTACGGACATGGGAGAGACCGGTCTGGGAGGTGAGAAGTACTTTGCAATCTGAACAACAAAGCATGTCTAATTTCGTTTGGTGGTGGAGAAGATATCTTCGCAGTTCGGGCTCAGCCACCAAGTCTGAATGGTAAACGAAGACTTCCGGTGACTGAAACTGGTCGCTGTTCTGTTCCCCAGTGAGTGGTCTTGATTTATTTTCATTTTTATTTGATGCAACTTACTTTTTTCATTCTGATTAAGCCTTCGTACGGGCCATCGTATTCAAGATGAACAACAGTCGCTGCCCCTACTTGAACGGGTTTACTTTCAACCATATCTGCTTGGGCACTCGATCTTCCAGTCCGGGTGGGCTTATATGATTTATGTGTCGTCTGCATATAATGACATCAATGCAAATTTTCCTTCCATTCCACTGCTGTAGCAACCGGACAACCGGACTAGGATACCTCTCTATAGAATCCTGATCTTGCCCTGCAACTCCCTCAGTCGTCTACCTTCATAGGTGACTCTTGAGATATTTAACTTAATACTATTTACTGTAATTTTCATTCCCTCAACTGTTTCAATGAAGCGGACTGTCGCGGCCATGCCTTCGCAGTCAGGGTGGAGTCTCCATTGCGTTGCGTCATCATTTTACTAGTACCGCGTTGCCCGAGCATCTATATAAATTTATGTATAATTTATTTCATGTGGGAGGGTTAAAACTTCATGTAGGGAACGAATCAACGCGGATCGATCGGATGTACGCAAAAAAAGCAACGAACTCGCAACTCGCAACTCACGCAGAACCACGGTATGAAAACTTTGGCTGTTTAAAAACTATTCAATCACTCGATAGAGAATAGAGACTTTATGTTTCGTCGTCAAACAATAATTAAGGCAAGAGGACAGGACAGACGTGCACACTCACCGTTTACGCAAACTTGAAGACCATCTTGATAGTCAGCTTGTATGATAGATAAGAGTTCAACCCTTCTCGTTGCTATAGTCCCTGACCCCCAATGTAGGCCAGCTATTAAAATACTACTCTCGATAAGGCCAAAATTTAAAAAAAGCAAAGAAGATGTGTCAGACGAAGACGAATGACGTGAGATTTTGTGACTACAGTCAGACGTCACCTTCCGACGCACGTTTGTCCTGATTGCTAAGGCCTCACCCGGCAGCAGTGGATACCACTCAATTTTCACAGGGGCCGGCTGCACCTCACGAACTTAATCACCTGATTAATCACCTGTCTCTGAGATCACATGTCAAAAAATTCAAGCGCTGACGCTTCACATCTCATTTATTTGAACTCTGCCAACCTTCTTTCCTGTTGACATGGCCAGGATCCGAACCGAGCTTTTCAGCCCTAACCCTAACCGATTCTGAAAATAAGACATGCTGGTCGGAGCTCGAAGAAGAGGGTTGTTCTGTCCCGCCTTTTTTGACCGAAATCGAGTTAAAGTTGCTCGCCGGGGTACGTGTTTATTTTATAATTGGGGGGACTTATATTACTCTAACACTTACATTGATTGGGTTAGTACTCGATGGGGTGCTGGCCAGTACTCGCTCCAACTCGCTGAAAGAAAAAGAGGGTCTTGCTGGCTTCTATCACTCAAACAGAAGTGCCGACTCAGAATAATGCCCATTTCAAGGTATTTGCTGCATACTTTGATGAGTGGAGACACCTCAAGCTTCTCCTGGGCACCTCGCTTTTACTACAGATCTATTTCCATGGTATCAATCTGAGCTCAGACCCTTACAACATATTGGATTTGACGGTTCGTCAGGCTCTCATTAGGAGCGGGGGTTCAAGATCTCCTTCGGCAACATAATTGTGACTGTACTGAGATTTGTCCCCGGTTATTATGCCACTGTCCTGATGACGGAAAAGCTTGGGCGCAGGTAGATCCAAATTCAAGGCTTCATGATCACCCCTTTATTCCATAAGTGATCGTCTGGTTTCTTTCAATATCACACGACCATCTCACCATCTTTCCTAGTCGGTATTCTTGCTGGCATAACCCATACGCTTAGCAAAGCCGCATTTTATAGTCAACTTTGCTCTACTTCGATTATTTTGCAATTTCGGGCCCAACCCTACGACCTATGTAAGTCTCAAACGGTAGACTACTTCGTATCTCCATTGATGAATACGCTAGATAGTGTTATCCTACGAAAGGGTTCCCCACTCGATACAAGACTTTCGCTCATGGGGTTTCCGCGGCCTGCGGCAAGGTGGGTGCTATCACTTCTGTTCTCGGTTTACAAACGCTCGCCGACAAGATGGGAACACCTGATGTTCTGTGGAGTAAGTTTCAGCCCTTGGTCTCCATTTTGCACTACCGCTCAACAACTCTCGTTAGTGTTCTGTGGTTTTAGGGTTGTCAGTGCCTTTGCTACCTTGCTTCTCACTCAAGAGGAGGGTCATGATGCAGATGTTGTCCTTGCTCAGGAGAAGGAGGGTGCGAGGAGATAAAATTTGAGTTGAGACCTCATCTATCTGTAAGCATCGTATAGGTCACATCTTATAACCAGGTTCAAACTCTCCTGTTACCCTCGACTACAATTTTTAGTAGGTACGATATCTGTTTAATCTTTGCCTCTGTGTACCATGCTTGCTTTCGGGCGTAATACAGTTTTTCCCTTTTACACCCTGTACCTTTCATTTGTCTTGCTTTCTTCCCCTTTGATTGACAGATTGGGGTAATTTCATCGATAATGCTGGTACCGATACCACAGCATCTGGTTGCAGTATGCCTTGCGCAAGGAACGCATCTGACCTCTTCACTGCAGGCGGACATCTCAACTTGTTCTGGAGTGGTCAGGCTCCTCCTCTTCCTCTCCCCGCAGCTCCGAAAATCATCGGGAACTGGACTTCTTTGGGTTGTTGGACGTATAATTCTTTTTTGTTTCCTTCGTTGCCTTGCGATCCGCTTAGGTTTCCTCTCATTCATTTATGCTTGATCGATCCGTGAAATTTTCGACACTATTTTCGGATTGTTTTGGACGATTAGATATCTTCGACGACGTCTACCCAGAAGGACACTCATCAACTAAATTGTTTGTCCTTCCTCCGCACTGAATTATCCAGTTCTCAGATCAACTTCAGCTATCGCTCATGAATGCATACGTCATCTCGAGACAGAAGAGGTTGCATGCTAAAAGAGGTTGATCCTCATAGTTCAGTCATGTCTTTTTTTTTTACTTAGGCAACTGGGCTAATCCATCATAGTCCACCACGTTCAGCACCACGTTCAACCAGTCGTTCAACCAGTCATTTCCTCAGAGAGTCTTACAGAACAAATTCGAGACTTTGTATGAGTAAAAATTATCCTTCTCAGCGGTTGACTCATCAAAGTATAGATTCATCCTGTGACCAACGTACGCGAGGCTCACGTGAATAATCTTGAAGACAATACGTTGTTCGACAGCCAAATCCACCGACACCATGACACACCCGTACGGGGTCTGTCAGGTATTCTACGTAAAGTCTCTGACACCTCAACAGACGCGCCTTGATCGGGAGCGCACCATCATCGATAAAGGCGTTACTGTACATGAGACGGCTCACCACCATGTACATCACGTCATCCAGCCCATTATTGAGAAAGAGAGTTCGTACTTTCTCCTCGTTTCCCCCTGTCTAATAAAGCCTCATGCTTGTGTTTTCTAGCGATCGATTGCCAGACCATCCACACGACTATTCCAATTCATCAAGTCTCACACGACGCACCCATTATTCATCAATCTCAAACCCGCAATGCTGTCCCGATCGAGAAACGGATGCCTGCCACTAGAAGAATTGAGACGAGATGAGTGGACTTCAGTGATGTTCACCTGTGAACTGCAGTGCGTTTTCAGATCCCCTGATGGGTCGTATTCATAGCACATCCACTGACCTAGCGAGGCCTACGACGGGACCAGAACCAATGCAATTCCAACTCACATCTTCCTTGAAAAATGTGTTCGAGACATGGGTGTGCGTTTATGGAAGCGCTTTTTTAATTAAGAGGACCAGTCGCTTGATATACATACCTCAGCATCCTCTTCTGTTCCCCTTGATATCCCGACGACCCCCTCAGTTCAATCGCCAGTTCATGTCAACAGCCATGATTCGGATGGAAAAACTGGAATTGGTCTCTCACCCCTGCAAAATATTGAGTCAGGAGAGTCGGATGATGGACCAATACACAAGTGCCTTCCAACACGAGGGTCAGAATGATGGGAGCACCGTCGAAGGTTTCTTATATCATAACATCATTGACGATTCAAATGTTCCTAGGCAGACACCAACTATTGTACCATATAGTTCGTGCCAAGACACCATCTCCCCTAATGAGACCCTGTCCCAGATGTTTCGAATACCTTCTCAATCTTCCTCACCTCTGTCCACTACTCCACCACACTCACTTCCCCCACTATCTCCTCTTGCCAACTTTCAGACCCTTTTTACGCCTTCACTCAAATCCTCTCTTCGGTCTCAACGATCTCAGCAATATTTGAGCTCATGAGAAGGCACTGAAGATATTTCACGATGATTATCGATACTCGAGAGCCTCTATGGTCACTGGTGGGACCTTGACAACAAGAGAGCGTCGGTCGTCAGTTGCCAGCTCCAAGACATCTCAAAGAGAAGCCTGGGATAGTTATGGGTACAATCAGCCACCATCACCCGTCCTGTTGTCAGTCACTGGCCTAGTGTAGACCCCTTACCGGCTACCAAAGGTATGACACTGTCCTTTTCGGCAGAAGTGTTGATTCTAAAAAGAGTGGTGAAGTCAGGAAGAGCGACGATTCATGCAAATCGGGGGGATCCTAAGTGCACTCGGCAGTTCGCTGGTCGTGTCAAGAACTTCTAGCTTCTCACCCTTCCCCAATTCACCTCGAACTTCCAGATCAGGCAATAAGAGGCTCCCTTTTGCCGAGTGTCAGAGGCATCCAGGATACTTACTTTAGCCAACTTCCCACATCCCATCGTATCGGGTGCTTCCGTCTGTAGTCGCCTATCGTCCGCCTATCTGTCATGGAACGAGAAACTCATAGCACAACGGATTAGATACATCATCGCCTCCTCCAGCTTCACCCGATTCCCCTGTAAAATTTGAGAAATCCTCATGCATACCCTGTGAAGGTCGGTTATTGTCTGCATCGAAAATTATCAACGAGTAATTGACTGGCAGCTGGGGTCATACAGGTTGTGCTCAAGAATCTGATGCCTACAGATGGCTATCCTAATATCGAGATTATTCGTGCTAAATTTATCATAGGAGCCGACGATAAGAATGACTTCACTGCTTGAGATGACCAATGCTGATCGAACTGGCGCCCACTCCTGGGGTCGAAAAACACTCGGCATCGCTATGGAGGGCGAGCAGACCAACTACATCTGGGACGTCATTGACATAATACCCCACAAAACCTTCCACGGCATTCAAAATTCCAAGAGAAGAAGACAAAGTCCGTCTGTACATCCAGCTCAGCGAGAAAGATAATATTTACGACTTCGTTACTGGACGAATTGACAAAAGTCGTCTTGGGCCTCGTGACATCCTTGAGGGCATATCCTGTTCCACTTGCTGTGACCTCTGGTAACCATACCATATCGTGTCAGGTTGCTTGCAAAACTCTCTCCCCGTACATCTTTGAAGATCCTGAATTATTTGACTGGTGGAACATCTACACAAGTGGGTAGCATTTTATTACAGACCCAACAATGCTCAATTGGATTCATCACTGCTTCTAGTCGGACAACGGGTTGCATCTCAATTCTCAGTCCGAGGCCCAGGATCATAACGTTGGATTTCTGCAGTGGGACACGATGTTGGTGTTGTCTGTAATGCTTCTTCCTTCCTGTAACTGATAAGTTGACAAATTACCCAAGCTGGATCACACTTAAATAACTCATTCCCAAAGACAAGCGAATTCAACTCGCAAAATTGTATCTCGAGCTCAGCATTGTCCCCGGGATGTCGATGCAGGTTATGGCAAGCAGTGCTGATGGCTTCCGACTCTCGACGAAATCAAAGAAGCTTTTGACCATAGAAGATATGAGATTGCCATAGAAGCCGATCTACGACATTCTCATTCAAGATCTCTTAACTCGAAGACAATTTGAATATACGTACGGAACACCTCTCGCATGGTCGTCAGCAATCAGCTAATTGCGGTGTTCAGTCAGCTTTCGTGGTGTATGGGTTATATTGCTGATTATGCTCGCAAAATTTTCCATCCTGCTGCTATCAATGACATGCTCTCTACTTTCGTACCCTTGATTGATGGAGCTAGCTTAGATGTGCGTGCGAATCTATCTTATATCTACTTTTGCCCTGACTTGTTCCTCAGAGGATCCTATCTTCTCAATACTACTTCACGACTTTTCTGCCCCTCTCCCACCCTCAAAGCTATCTTCCAATGTTACTCCGTGTGCGGGAATCCGTCAACTCGTACAAGTATGATGAACGAATACTGCATTTCCTCTCGGAGTTATCAGAGATGCATACCGATCCTGGGGTCAGCGATCCGAGAAAACTCTCTCAAATTCCTGATGATGCAATTTCAGAGGGGGAAACAAGACCCAATTGGTCCATCATAGTAATGCTGGGTTCGAGATCGGCAGGCTTCCAAAGCCTCAGAGGCATATCGGTACGCTCAGTCCAGTCTTCTGATTCCGACTGTGCTCACGGTTTTGAATCTATTTTATTTAGCCAAAATAATTGTCTATTAGATGGCTCCTGATGGCATTCCAGTTTCAGCGTCGAATGCGCAAACGCCAATGTTCTCACCTCTTCCATCAGGAACGTGCACACCAAATCTTCAGAGCAATGGTAGCTCTTCTGGGGTTTATCTTGCGTCTTTCCTTCGGAAAAGACCGCTTATTCCGCAGAGAACGTATCTTGCTGGCTCAAAGGCTCTTGACTCTTTCGCTCAACTGATTGCATCTACTGAGAGTTTTTTTTATCCTTCGAACTTCGGTTCCTGGACTGAAGATGTGAGCCTACCATCTGAACCATAGGTTCCGTATTTTGATGTCACAACCAGCTCAGCGCTTTCATCAAGTGCATCGCATCTGAATTTAATAAACGTCTGCATTTCATTTCTAATCTGATGACTCAACTCATGGAATTACAGGTTGGTTTGAAGAACAAGAACCCGATTGTAAAACTCCTATGGTGGGTCAATCTCAGATTTGACGGACTTGACCAAAACTATTTTTCCCAGAATCGGAGGTTGACACGGCGGATGAAGCGAGAGCTCGTCAAGTCTATGCGGACTGTGGTGCTGCTAACTATGTTTTCACAGGACTCGACAGTTGTGAATAATATTCAAGGATGCTTGAAGTCAATGTGCGTGATGGAGCCCGATTTAATCCTCAAACCGATCTTGGAGCGTGCAGTACCTTCTCTGGAGGCTCTCACAGAGGTAAGTCTTGGTATCCTGTTGCACGAAAGACACTAGCTCAATCACATGCTAGACTCATCGCATGATTGCCGTTATGAAAGCACTAGGTGCAATAGCACCAGCCATTGTTTCTCGGCAGGTTCACTATGCTGGAGCCAAACATCTTATACCTATCCTTCAGTTGTTAATTCCCGGGATCGACCTCGTACGCTCATGGTGATTGACTTAACGTCTTGCTTACCCATGACATAGAATGACCCATCCAAAACAGGGCAGATTCTCTTTCACCTGTACAATTGTTCACCTTTTCACGTCAGAATAAATTTAGTTGTGCACTACGTCTTTTCTAGTTGGAATTTCACAGTACATCACCATCGGTGATCTCACTGGGTTTGGTGATGCTGCACCTCAAAGCGACCTTGAAGCGATCCTTCCACCAGCGACTCATTCTTAGCATGCCACGCATTCGCTTCGCCCAGATTCCTACTACACTTTTGGCTATGGTTGACTCTAGCATTGGAGGAAAAACAGCCATCGATACCCCACATGGAAAGAACCTGATAGGCAGCCAGAATACATTTTTATCGATGCAGCATTTCTTGAGACTCATCCTCAACGTGAATTTTCCAAAGGAATGGCTGAAGTTGTGAAAGTGGGTTTGGTTCTTGAGATATCTGATTTTTCTTGCTTATCCGTCTGAACAAGACTGCAGCCATTTGGAATGAGAGCGACTTCCTGGCTCTCGAAGCGCATTTGGCCGAAATCTTCACCGCTATCCAGACAGCCTCCAAAAATTATGCTGGGCGAACCAAGAATACACGTTCAGCCGCTCAAGACCTCCTTCTCTCTGTAATCGTTGGTTCCATCTCGGTGAAGGCTCATATCATGATGATCGATGAACGAGAGACTGGCCTCCGCAACCTTGTCAACTTTGGTCATAGTATTGGTCCCGCTATTGAAGCTATTCTGACACCCACTATCATTCGTGGCGAGTGTATTAGTGTCAGTATGATCCTCGAGGCCGAGCTCTCACGTCAAATGGGAATTTTGTCTCAGGTCGGCGTTGGACGCCCTTCTCGGTGCCTGAAGGCATATAACTTACCCATCGCTCTGTCTGATCCCCGTATTGCTAATATCCCGCTGCATGCCTTTTGACCGTTAATCATCTCCTTGATATAATGCGGATTGATAAGAAGAACAGTGGACCAAACAAGAAGATTGTTATTCTATCGAGAATCGGTGCAACCTACGAGCCAAAGGCGACTGTGGTCAAGGACGAACTCATTGCGAAGACGCTCTCCGAGGCAGCGAAAGTAATCCCTGGTGTCCCTTCCCATAACCCTGTTGTGATGTCGACACCGGGCTCCAAGAGTATTTCTAACCGTGCTTTGGTGCTTGCCGCTTTGGGAAAAGGCACTTGCAGACTTACAAACCTATTGCATTCCGATGATACTCAGGTTATGATGTCCGCTCTCAAGGAGCTCAAAGTGAGTGTCGAGCTGATTGTCAAGGTACTTATTCTGACGCTTCAGAGAAGGGTGCTAAATTTCATGGGAAGACAACGGTGATACCCTGGTTGTCGAGGATGGCGAAGGTTTCCTCGCCGTACCTCTCCAGGGCAAAGAACTCTATTTTGGCAATGCAGGAATTGCTGCTCGCTTCCTTGCCACTGTTTGCACCCTCGTCCAGACTTCGTCTAAGGATGATACTGGTGTTACTATCATCACTGGTAATGCTCACATGAAGCAGCGTCCCATTGGGCCTCTCGTTACTGCATTGAGGGGGTTAGGCAGCAATATCGACTGTTTAGGAACCGATGGGTGCCTACCTCTGGCAATTGCCCCTGAAGGTCTGAAGGGGGGTACGATCCAACTCGCTGCCAGCGTTTCCAGCCAATACGTATCTTCCATCCTCCTCTGCGCTCCCTATGCTGCAAAACCTGCGATGTTAGAGCTTACAGGAGGCCAAGTCATCTCGCAGCCCTATATTGATATGACGATCGCGATGATGAAGACATTTGGTGTTGATATTGTTCGAAGGATTGATTCTGCCACCGGAAAACTCCTCGATACTTATGATATACCCAAAGCTGTATATGCCAATCCATCGGCCTACAGCATTGAATCAGACGCTAGCAGTGCCACCTACCCGTTAGCTATTGCCGCTATCACCGGTACCTCCTGTACTATCAACAATATCGGTACGAGTTCACTCCAAGGTGATGCCCAATTTGCGAAAGAAGTGCTGGAGAAGATGGGCTGCACAGTCAAAACAGAATATCAGACCACTGTGCAGGGGCCGCCGATTGGGAGCTTGAAAGCTATTGAGGAGGTGGACATGGAGACCATGACAGATGCTTTCTTGACCGCTACAGCTGTCGCTGCTGTGTCCTCCGGCAAGACAAGGTTCCTGGGCATTGCCAATCAGCGAGTGAAAGAATGTAATAGAATTCGTGCAATGATTGACCAGCTTGGTGCGTTGTATGGATTCACTGACGATGAACGTAATTGACCGAGTTTCCTCACAGCTAAATTCGGCGTGGATTAGGGGGTTGGATGATGGTCTAGAGATCATTGGAAGGCCCATCGAGCTCAAACGGGGTGTCAGCGTTCATTGTTATGACGATCACCGCGTTGCTATGGCATTCAGTGTTTTGGGTACTGTCATTGAGGATACCACACTCGAGGAAAAACGCTGTGTTGAGAAGACTTGGCCAAACTGGTGGGTTGATCTTGAAAACAAGGTTTGTCCTCGATTGTAATCGATTTGCTTGCTGACCTGATCTAGGCAGATTAGCATCAAGGTAGAGGGTGTTGATTTAGCTGGCCTCCAGGCCAAAGCTTCCGTCAGTGGAAATAGGTCTTTCGATACTTCTGCATCTGTCGTCCTCATTGGCATGTGTGGTGTCGGCAAGTCTTTCATTGGTGACATAGCTGCCAAAGTCCTTGGCTGGCCATAACTTGATGCAGATGATTATCTGGCCGATAGAATAAAGCAGCCTCTGCGGGAATTTGTTGCTGAACATGACTGGCCCGCCTTCTGTGAAGCCGAAGCTCAAGTTCTAGAGGAGTTGTTGAAGCAGAAACCCACAGGCCACATTATATCCTTGAGTGGTGGAATCGTCGAAACCCCTGCATCTCGAGACATTCTCAAGCAATATGCTTACGAGCACTGTAACTCTTTAACTCACGATTTCCCTTCACGAATATCTTGGTTGACGTTTAAAAAGCGTGCAAAACCTGCAACAAAGCAAGAAGTGACCCAATTACACTCAGACGACTACATCGAATTCCTCAGCAAAATCACACCCTCAAACATGAACTCTTTTGTGAGGGAAAAGCACAAATGTACGCTCATATCTCCATGTTAAGGGTTGCGTTGACCATTTCTGCTCTTCCAATTTAGTTAACGTTGGAGACGATTTTCCTGTTTTCGATGGCCTCTTTGACTATTACTCTGTCTCAGCCGGTCGATCCATGGGTGAACTGGGGTTCCAACCTTTCATTCCCCTTCTCCAATATGGCCTTTTAGAAGGAGCGGCTAGACTGAGTTGCATCAAATGTGGTATTGCGATCAACAGGGGTGGTGGGTTGCATCATGCAAAAAAAAGCGAGGCAAGTGGATTCTGCTATGTGAATGGTACGTTGCTGGATTAGGCGTGCCTCTACTACGGGGTTTTTTTTGATTCATTCCTCAGACTAGACATCGTTCAGTTGGAGGCATTGGGGAAACATGCTCAGGAGAGTGAATAATGGCTAAGGTAGGAGTGCAGGAATCGCGAAATAATTATATGCCCCCCTTTTCCTCGCTGAGTGGTGTTGTAGCATTTTGCGTGCTGTTTCCATTGCTTACCCTGCGGTTGTCTTTGCATTCGGTCCTGAATTCTGTGTTTCTTACTTTGCACTGAATTCCCTTCCATTGCTGTCTGGGTTTTTGCTTATCATGTAGTTAATTCATTGTACTCAACGTAATAAAATTATATTCTTGGTACAGTATCGGCAAGCCATCTCAAGACACTTAAATTGGCTTAAGGATAGATGGATTAGATTATACCAAAAGGTCTATTGCAGAAGGGGTTAACAACCAATAAATCATTTTGCGACAAGTCCATCTGAACGAAATTTTATGACCTCGATATTTAGGGAGGGGGTGTTTGTTTTGGGAAAGCAGGTGCGAACTTCTTTTCCAAAGAGCGCTTGGCACGGACGAGACCGGCGGTGATGGAGGGGAAAGTGCAGCAGTTGGAAGAAGAGGGTGCAGGGTGAGCGACAGGGGTAGGTGGTGTGCCCTGATGGAAGGTACTAGTACCGTATACACCCATTGGGAGCCTAAAAGATTCCCCCGAATGTCAAAAAAAAACAAAAGGAAGGAGAGAAAAGACATACGCATCATCGCCTTGGCACTCTTCAAAGACACCGGGTTCGTAGTTGCTGGGCATGTTCTGTTTTTAATGTTTTGTGGAGGAGAGAACGAACGAGTATAAACAAATGAAAAGAGTGAGTGAGTGAGTGAAGAACGTACCCATTCACAACCCATCTCGTCGTAGATGTTATTATATAACTCAGAGGTGCGGAAACCGTGACATGCACGGATGCAGAACATGGAATCGGATATGAAGCTAGTCCAGGCGTGGTATTGCATACCCTGATGGAACGTGTTGCCGTACACCAATCCACCGACTACACACACACACACACAAAAAAAAAAGGAAAGAGAAAAAGTGAAAATCAATGAGTTCGTTCTCATGTAGAAGAATACAACGACATACTAGGGTTGCCTTTGCCAGTAGCTCCGCGGTAATCGAGTTCACCTCCATCATCGCCTTTGAGT
>Ga0157365_10000804_pt1 | contig 13311 bp, 3 predicted proteins | sample AttsexASBM3_FD_111478 | JGI IMG/M metagenome (GOLD analysis project Ga0157365, IMG submission 111478) | Fungus gardens microbial communities from leaf cutter ant in Ribeirão Preto, State of São Paulo, Brazil - Atta sexdens ASBM3 | ecosystem: Host-associated > Fungi > Mycelium > Unclassified ... | reverse complement strand
GTTATAAGGCTGTTTACCTTAGATTAAGATAGGACTACGGGATTCTACTTAATTGGTACTGTTAAGGGTTCCTAAGTTTCGAGATTATACGCCTTAGGAGCTTGGGAGCAATGCGGGAATAAATTATGTTATTTAAGTAATAGCAATAAGATTAATTAATTATTTGATAATATCTCAAGTTTTTTATTAATTCATAAATTAGTATACAACATAAAATAAAATATTTATAAAATAAAATAAAATAATTTAACCTAGAACTCAAACAAACAATAGAATAGATTAACAACAAACATATAAAGTTATACAAATAAATGTAGGAATTTAATGCAGATAAATAAAGTTTAAATAAAGAGTAAAATTTTAATAAGTTTTTAAGGAAGAAGTATATGAGGTTTAGTGTGATAGCCCTTTTTACTTAAAGTTATTTTAAATAACTAATTTGTTTATATTTAATTCTATATTAAGAGATTAGCTTTTGTGATTTTTATGATTTAATTATTTTTAATAAACCGTTAGATTACAAACCTTTTTAAAAGTTATTAATACTTGATTTTAGTTGAGAGATAATTCTATTTAGATTATTTAATGTCTATAGTTATAATAAATATGACATAGAAACTAAACTTTCTTATCCAAGATACATCCAAATAAAATTTAACACTCAAAATACAAACTAAAGTAAAACAAAATCTTGATAAATCTAGCAAAGCGTCGTAAATAAAAAAATAATACAAAGTTAAAATAAAGTGTGCAATACTAAAATAAACTGCATAAAATTTAAATAAAACAAAAAATGTCCAAAATAAAAGCTTATCAGCAATATCTAACATCTAAAAAAAGATTAAAATAAAGTTTATATATTAGGAGGTTTAATACCCTAATAAAAATTTATACTAAGATCTTCAATAAAGTGTCTAGTTGATGTAATAATAATTTAGCTAAAAATGGACTTAATATAGATCCTTTGATAAGTTAATAAATTATTTCCCAATATTATAAATTAACAGTAGCCAGCTCGTATACTTTTTCATATTAATTTGATAAATTGTTTATCCTATAATTTATAATCTATTAGTTTTACAAGTCTGTGATAATCAATTGTGTAAAAACATTTATTGATATTCCCCTCAATACTCAAGATACGGATTTTAAAATTTGGTAAATATGTTTTCATGTAGTAAGACAAGGTGTCTAAATCCCTGTTAATTAATTCACAGATAGGATCATAAATAGCAATTAAGACAATCCGTATAGCCTCTTTAACGATATTCTCTCTAAGTGTAAGTCTAAGTGTCAGTTTAAGTGGAAGTGTTAGTGGAAGATGTGCTAATTTAAAGGTAACTTTACCATCTTTAAAATTAGGTAATTGTTATTTATACGACGATCCGGTTTTTTAAGAAATCAAATGATTTATTTTCTAGTTTTTCACTTATCTTAACAAATTCTTATAAACTCTAACCATCTAAAGTGTTAGATACGATACCAGGGGCAAATATTTTATTTAATTAATTAAAAATAATGTAAGCCAAGTTAAGGGATTGCAAATCAATTTATATAGTTTTCTGTCAACTGGACGATCAGGATGTTGATTACATCATTTTGATAAATCATCTATTTTATCTATTACCGTTTTTGTACTTCCAGTACTGTAATATCTATTATAGATGCTAGTTTTAATTGTAGATCTATCCCTTTTATTGGATATTCTCGTATCTTTACTGTTGAAGAGCGAGACAGGTACTATCATTAGTTCGTGGTCAATAGAAATTTTGCGTAGGTCATCTCGTATTATAATTGTTCGTCAATTTATTTGCAATAGGATGTCCAATCATTTCCTTGATTCTCTTTATTAGATTAGATTAGTGTAAGATCGAAATGGTTAATATTTACGCTTTCTTGATATTTATTACGATCTAAATAACCTATTGTGGTCAAGTTATTATCTATGATGTTAGAGCACTGGAAATTAGACTTTAAGTAGTATAACTTTATCCAAAGCAAAACACAATTTCCCAAATATTCGTCATATCTACATAGTTTTAAAAAGATCATATATTTATAAAACATTGTTAATTTATAATTAAATAATTTAATTAAATACTACCTAAAATTTAGGAGTTGTCTTTTTATTTTACTCTATGGACTCTTTGTGCTTGTGCATTATTTTTGCTAAGTTAATTAAGGGTTATTTAACCCCTATGTTTCAAATTTATTCACTTAATTATAAGATCCTTTTTTCATATTTCATTTATTAGTCTTAGATTTACTATTAAAAAGTGCCTAATTATATTAAAGATTTAACTTAATAAATAAGATCATTTTTTATATTTCATTTATTTTCATATTTTGGTATGTATATACCCTGTGGTGCCTAATTATATAAAAGATTTTTCCTAATTCTTTAGATAATTTTTCTAAGATTAAGATAAGACCGTAATTATCTTGTTTTTTCCATTATACGTAGGATTTTTTTGATCCTAATATTAAGTATTCGGCTAGTGCAAGTCTATTAAATATTAATTATATACTTTCCTTTCTTTTCTATTAGATACGCTTATGTATGATCTGTTAAGTTAAGTTAAGTAAAAGTCAAGTCCATAAAATAAAAATTATTATAAGATTAAGTTCTTATTAGAAATTATTATAAATTTAAGTTGTGTATATTTATTATTAAAAATTTATAAATTATAAGACTTATTACTAGAGTTAGACTTCTAGAATTATGTTCATAATTAGAATATATAATCTATCCCTGGTTTAAAAGCCTAGCGGGGTGGATTATTACAAAACAGAAGACTGGACTGTACTGGTTTTAATTGGCAGGTAAGTCGTAAAAGTAAAACTTAAACACTAAACTAAAACCTGGTTAAGCTATCACCCTTAATACCTTTTAGGTAGGGCCAAAATATCTACTTATTCTTACTAATATAACTTAAGGAAACAGAAATACTATAAGCTCCTTTTTTATTTTTTCTGTAATATAAAAGCAACAGCAAGTGTAAGACCAGCAAGAAATACGAATACTGAAATAAGAAATAGAACTGAAATAACAGGATTTTTATAAGTAATAAGAAGTATACCAGTAAACATATGTCCAATAGCAAGCAAGTAGAAAATTTATCCATCATAATTAATATAAAATAAATAAACTCTTTTTTATAAAATGGAAGATATAGAATAATAAGGTATTAACCAATAAATATTTTTAGTTAAATAGTTAAATAAATAACATAATTGTCTGTAAAAGATCTTAGCCTACAATAGATATCTAAAATAGAGGAATATGTTAGAAAGAATCGAAGTTTTGTATTCGTAAGGCAAGCATTAACAGTACACTGCATAACCACTATAATATAACACCGAAAATAATCTGTATCAGCCATGGAATATTATAACTTCCTGCTCTTAGTGTCCAAAATTAAGGGCCTTCCGTTAGGCCATATGGGTGTGGTGTGCTGTGCAGTACTAATAATATAAAGGGAAAAAGTAACAAACAATATAGTATGACTAAATTAAACAATAAATTAGTAATGTTAAACTGAGTATATAACTATATTTAAAATTACAACCTATAAAGAAGTAGTCTTATTTCTAATAATCTCTAAGAGAGGGTACTTAATATGCTTTCATTACTTAATCTTTCATGATTGTAACTCTATGCTTTTAAACTAAACAATAGATACATTATTTAATAATCCAGCAACTGTCCATTCGTAGTAATTAGAGGATCTCTGTTGATTATAAATATCCACTTAATATATTATACATACTGACTCCAATATATAATATATATTTATTTATAATTAATTTGGACTATATCATATCTTAATAATATTCAGTTGGAAACGGTATAATCTCCTATTTTTTAAAATCCTGCTGAAATCTAAACTGATGTTAGTAATAATTAAATTAGTTAGTTTAGCTCTAAGGTTGAGCCTGCAAATAGTTTCCTTACGAGTCAAGTATAGAATAAAATGTAATAGGATAAACAATATAGGGTCGATAGTCAGCTTCTCATGTTTATTAAATCCACGTGGTATTGAAGCCAATTTCGATATATAGTTAACAACCCTTATTTTCCCTGATCATAACTGTACAAGCAAGATTAAGTGCATACAGCTCAAGCAATAGAATCTAATTATAAAACCTATAAATAAGTTAGCACTCTATAAATAAATATATATAAATTATAAAGTAAGAATGAATTACCACTCTATATAAATACAATAAACCATTAGCTTTTAATTTTATCTTTTACCTTTTATTCGTATAAACCATTACATTAAAATATAATTTATAAGTTTAACCCTATTAATATAGAATAGGCCTATAAAAGGCTTACTAGTATTCAGCTATAATACTTTAATGGTTCTATTAGGTTTCTTGTTTTATCTCAGTGGAATAATGAGCTCTATCTATCTTAGATAGTAAAAAATAGAGTATCCACTATTTATTGAATGTATTAACGGAACAAAAAGTAGAAATGACAATAAATTTAAGCGGTAATGAGAGTTCAAACACAAGATTAGCAGATGTTAACCATAAGAATCTAGCCTAGCAATAAAAATTAATAAGATTGTCTCTAAAGCTTTACACAATTCCGCTACCAGTATTGCATATTTAGATATGGTCAATTTAAGCTGTTTAAAAGTAGGGGTTACACCACCTTATTGTAGCTTAATTAACTATCGCACACTCACTTACCACTTTAAACGGTTAACAGCCTAAGCCAACCTAGTCTCTACAGCAGGAGGATGTGCTGATTCGACCATAAATAAAATAAATAACTTGTATAACAAGATAAGACTATATCATCAAAAATAAGGAATAAATATCTAAAATAAAGGATAAGATAAAATAGTAATTGTTGGAATTTCGAGATAAGATTATTGTAATTAAAGTCACTTATTAGTCGTTAAACCTTTTATAATAAAATAAATAGGGTGTATATTATCTATAATAAATATAGGAAAAACAATTTAACAATTAATCCAATTTAATATCGACATCTTACTATCGAGGTGTCAAACCGATGCGGGGGGATTTAACAATAGGCAACGATATACCTGTTCAAAATAAATAAATAAAATAGACTATATAACCATAATATAAAGGTAAAGATAAAATATACGTAGTAAATATTATGCAAGGATTTCTTGGTAAGATTATTACACTTTCTAGTCGTTAAACATTAAGTAAATAAGTAAATATAACGATAATGCAATGAATAAATAATAATATTATTTTCATAGTTAACCATGTTAAAAAGGACAACAAAATTAAATTTTCCCTAGCTTAAGTTTATATCTTGAGCGGTTATCTTTCCAAATAGTATATGCGGATCACTATGACATGTTTGCACATCTTTTTAAGCCACCGGTCTTAAAGTTAAGCAAGATTATATCATTATCCTTAATAAAACTATACATAGTTAATTGAATTCTGGCCAATTTAATAACACCTTTGTAGTTCTCTTAAACTTTATTAGAGCCCCATTACAACTATCAAAAATGTTACTGTGTTTAATACAATTAAATAAAATAAGAGGTCACAATAATACAGTCAAGGTATTTCAATTATTGCAACATAAGTCACTCCCTTGTATTCTACACCTGTAAATTATGTCCACAATAACAAACTATAGTAAAGCTGCATAGTATCTGTTGAGATAGGTAGAATATTAACATAAATTTTCCCTCTAATAACTATACGTACTACTTTCATATAATATAGGTAAAACTCCTAATATAAGATTAAGTTTCAAGTAGGCATATACTTAAAATAAGTCGTTAGCTTTTTGGAACATCCTTTAAGCAATAGTTATAACCTAATTTTACAATTAAGATTATTTATTAAAGGCTAAGATAAATTTATTAAAGAAACAGAAAAAGAAAAAAGAAAAAGAAAATAAATTTGATTATGACGGAATATTATTAATAAAACATTGGTATATTTATACAACTTTATCTTAGTAGTTTATGTTATTTGTACATGTATATTGTACGTTATTTCTTATTTTAATAATTTATATTAAGTTGACTTGTTTATTTTTTTAATTTCTACTAATAACATTTGTTATTATGCACTTTTACTTATGATTTTATTTATCTAATTTTATTATTGATTTTGTTCTAATCTATTTTATGATTTTTATTTTACACTTTATTTTGTGAAAAACAACAGGTTTTGTTTAAGATTTAACTTAATTTAATAATAATTTAATTACTACTTAATGGATTAATTTGAGACAAAACTTTAATATTTATTAATACTTTCTTTTAAATATTCTATAAACTATAAAATTACCTAATAAAATTTATATAAAAAGCAATAGAAAAAATTTATTAACACGATTTTAGTTTTAACTTATTATGTAGGTAAGCATGATGTAAAAACAGAGGTATTTATTTAATCTGGATTAGTTATATAAAAAAAGTTTATCGTGTGCTTTGGATATAATTTTATATGTGAAAAATTAAGTTTAGTGTTGAAGAGTTAAAGTAGGACATGTTCATTATTTGTATATTAATTTAAATAATTTATTTAAGGATTATTACGGTCTTGTGGAACAATGGATTTTTTTTTTTGCATAAATTACCTTACGTATAATTATATTGTTATTTTGTTATTTTATTGAAGAGTATTTCAAATATTGAAGTAAAGGTTACAAGATTGTAATTATAAACAACAAACACATAAACACATAAACACAAAACACAAGCTACTAGTACCATCTAATGTTGTATTGATATTTGTAAATAAGTTATATTATTATTTTATTGCTGATACTGCATTATTTTAAATTAGCTAATTGATTTTAATTTATTCTCGATTTTGTTTGAGTGTGCTCCAATAATACATATTTGTATATTTTATTTGTATCATTCATTTTATATATGTGGTTTATTCTAAAACTTATGCAAGTAGCCATAATTTAATTTGAAAAATAGAAAAATTTAGAATTTTCAACCTGTTGATCGTTTGATTAAAATTAATTTAATTATGTATGTATTTATGATTTAGGAGTAAATCGCGAATCAATTTAAATTCTGTAAAAAAAAAGTTTAACAAAACTAAATTTAAGTACCTTTTTGTGTTATTATTCTTCTCTTAATTACTTAACTTATTTCCTTTTTATCTTGGTGTTCCTCTTTTCTAAATATATATATGCTCTCTGCAATAAAAATTTTTAAAAATTACTTTTAGAGTTAAAATTTAAAATCCAAATATATCATTGAAAAAAGGAGATTAAGTAAAATTAGATACAGGTAGAATACTTGAAATTATTATTGTTTAATATTAAATTACGAAGATAATACCTAAAATTAATTAAATGGCGGATAAATACTCGATTAATAAGTTAATTAGAATATAATAAAATAGATGTATTCGGAGACTACTTGAATTTATTCGCTGAAAGGGATTTAAATAAATATTAAATGGAATGGGAGACAAATTAGTTTTAAATTAAAGTTGTTTATAAGTTAGCTTTAGTTATATAGATTAGGTAACTTAATGAGGCAATGAAGGAAAAATGTAACATATAGTTACAAGTAAATATTTATTATATTTAAAAAAAGTATTTAGATTAAACCTAAAAATAGGGATAAATAGTCAATTCTAGTAAAACATAATATAACTAACATTATTATTAATTTAATAAAAATTTAAACATTTTGTAAGTTAGGTAAATTTAATTAGATTCTGTAGATTTATATTAATATATTTTAATTTATTTTTTAAATGAAAGAGAAAAAGAAAGTTATAGTTTATTAGAGTATACCGCAAGGCTCGTTAAGTTGCTTTATTGTTAAGTGCTGGATAATTCCTAATGTAATAACTCGGGTTTTACTTCATGCTTGTTTCAATTTAGATAAGAGGGTATGTATACAAATTCAACCCTAATTAAATTATAGCATCAATACATTTAATAACTAATTTATTAGCAATTGTATTATCAAAATGATCTGTTAAATAGTAAATTATTCGAAAGTTGTACAAGGTTAGACATATAAACCTAAAGCATAAACTCTTTCAAATATTTCTCCATTAGGTAATGTTTCATTAAATGTCTTAATACCCCCAGCTACCTATACTAGGTTATTTAGTTAATTAAATTATAGAGTGAATAATCTTTCATTTTACTATTTTTATTTTCTGGATCTTTATCAACAATAGGAGATAGTTTCATCGTTTTATTTAATTATTCTATTTCATTCTCTTTATAAAAAAACTTAAACTTAATTTTCCAATAGATAAAACAAAGTGTTTACTTGACTTGTATTTTTAATTAAAATAATAAATATTTTAGTATCAAAATTCTCTGTAGCACTTAATAACAATTTACCATTTAAAACTATACAATAGTTATTATGTTCATTACTTAATTATGTTATTTATAATTTGTTTTTGATAGATAAACTTTACATTGTTATTAACTAGTTTCTAGTACTTGTTTCAAGTAATCTAATTGTAATTTGTCATTATTTATTATAAATGTAATATCTCAGATCTGATTATTTATTTAGGTCCTTTGTTTTCTTCCACTTTTTAGAAAAACTTTCATTTAAACTAAAACTACTAAACCTAAACATAACCATTACCTGTTCCATTTCCTACCCTACGTAAAATATCACTCTTAATTTCCAAATCCAATAATAAAATATTTCTTTTTTCTAGTAGCTTAATTAAGTCTATTAAATTAATTATTTATTAAATGATATTGTATTAACGTACCATAATTTTATATAAACTAAGCGGTAAGATATTATTATTAAAATTAGTTTCCTTTATTGGAATTAAATTTGTTGTGACAGTTTACCTATTTTTATTTATCTTCGACTATTGTTTCAATAAGATTGATAAAATCATGAATACCAACAATATACAAAGACAATCCACATTTCTCCCTAACTATCACTATAGACGATATTCTCAAACCTCATACTTCCCTCATTTCGTCATCCTTATCTATCATAATCTCCATTCAACTATCCGATCCCTCTCACCCTTAGAAAAGGATTAAAATAAAATTTTAGAAAATACCTTAAATTGACTATTTAAAAATAATGCCTCAAATACAAAATTACACACTAATAAAAATTAGATGGATACTTAATTATCTCTTTAAATACCTAGAGTATATAAATATACCGGAAATAGTTTAGTACAAAAGGATAAAATTTGACTCAAAATTTGATAAAGTTAAACCTCAAAAAGAATTTTAAAAAGCCTTAGTTCATAAAACATTAACTTTAATGTAAAGCCCTACAAATTTATTTTGGAAATAAAGTATTAAAGTAATAAAGTAATAAACCTAAAATAAGTCGAACATTAGCGATAAATAACTACAAGTAAATAAATAAAACAATAAAACTTTGTATCTCCATTAGTTAAAATTTTTGTAACTTTTATAAATCAGTGTAAAATTTAATCAGCTAATAAATTACAAATTCTCCTTGTATCATCATTTTTAAATTAAAGCTCTCTATTACATAAAATGTAAGTTATATACTTAAGGAATAATTTATCTAAATTAAAGATTAAAATATCTTGTTAACTAAAACCTAAGTTATATAAATAACTAAATTTCCTACAATAAACTTTAAGATAAGGGAAGTCGTACTTATAATAAAATTATAAACTATAATAATTTAAAATTAAAGTAATTAAAATTTAAGAAAGTTCTTCGATAAAATGAGCTAAAACCTATTAAACATTTACTTTCAAAACAATTTAAATTTTTTAAATAAAGTAGTATCAAATGTAAAGCATATTCCTAGCTACAAATTAAATATGAACAACATTTAAAACGCTATTTATTATAGTTAAAGTATTTTTAAATAAATCTTAGAATATATATTAAACATTAGGTAGAACTCCTTAATTCACTGCTAATCTTCCATTATTTTTTTTATATAAATAATCATTATAAATTTTATCTTTATTTGTTACTTTATTTATTTGGTTACTATATCATTAATTTATTGAGTTTAATTAGTTTTTTATTTAAGATTTATTTTTTAATTTTTGTTTACTTAATTTAAGTATGATTTTTTGTCAAATTAAGAGTTAATCTCAAATAGAAATAATAAAATTATTAAGTGATAAGCTTAATATATATATTAATACCATGGAATTACTAATAACCTCGATTATATAATATATTTCGATAGTTAAACAAGGTGGTCACGTTACTAGATTGTATAACGATAAGAGATTTAGCCTGTTATTTGATAATAGAAGATAGATTTTATCTTTGTGGTTATTAGCTATTATTCGCAAAGAATGAACATAAAAATATGATTTTAATATTTCTGATAATAAATTTAAGTTTATACAAAGTTGTCAAAATGAATATGACAAGATATTATCTATTAATAACTGGTAGTTTAAACTTTTTTTTATATATTTTGTGGATTGATACTTATTATTATATAATATAGAAGTAAAATAATATAACTAGATAAACTTATTGATATTAATTATTAACTATAATTTTTATACTTTAACTATGAATCAAACTTAATTACTTTTTATTATTTTTAATAATTTATTTTAATACCAGACACATAGCGGATGCAATAAGAATCATAGCGCTATTTAGTCTTATGTGAGCAAATATTTGAGCAAAGTTTAAGTAAAATTTTAATGACTCTTATTTAGTTTTATAAGTGTTTTAACAGAGTGTATTAGCAAAATTTATTAATTATGTACTTAGCTAATTAATCATATAATAAGAATTACTTATTAAAAACCAGTGAAAGTAAATTCGTATTACTACTTATAGTAAGATTTATCTGAGCATAATTTATCGAATATTTTCTTTTGCTTAGGTTTAGATAGATTTAAGATTGTTACGATTTTCGTTTTCTTTTGCTACTATCTATTTCTATGCTACATACAGATTTATATAAATCTACATCTAACTATAACTCAATAATAGTTTAAAAAAGCAATGTATTTTCCTTCTATTTGTTGATAACCATATAAAAATAGATTTCTTAAAATTAAGAGGTTAGTTTATAAAACTTAATATACGATAATATGTTTGCTTTTCATCTGATATCAAATATGTACACTTAGATAAATTAATATGAAAGATACAGATACCATAGACTCCTACTTAAATATTGTATTAACATTTATATTAGGTTATTCGCTAAACTCCCATAATCAAGTAATAAATTTAGGTATTCACCTTATAAACAATAATTAGCTTGTTGTACTCTTTATTTAAAGATAAATAAACATTATAAATATACATTAAAATTAAGTATTATCCACGAATAAAAAGAATTTAAGTAGATTCCCTGTTCTAATCTAGAATAGTAATTTAAATATAATCACGTACTCATTTAAAGATTAGTTATTTATCGGTATAGTACCGTACTCCTAATAAATTATAGGTAAAGTACCTATTTCAATAAACAATAAATAATAAATAAATAATAAAGTAAATAAAGTAAAACAATAGTAAATTTTGGTATTATCCGGATAATTATATAATTAATAAATAAAGTTAATTAAAACTTTCATAACTAAAATATTTGAATAAATTTATTAAAATTAATAAACTCTCCGTAAATAATAATAAACTTAAATAACTTCATTAAATAAACTATATTCTGTTACTCGTTGTTTATTCTTCTGTCTTTTAAAAAAATGTTTAAAAAGTATTTTAGTTTCTTATAATTTTTAGTATATAAGTTTTTCATTTGTGAAATTAGAAATAAAAAGATTATCAGTATTTCCGCCTAATTTTCAAGTTATTGTTTAAATTTAGAATAATTAAAAAAGGTAGCACACACCGCGTCCATATAATAATTATAATGTTTATATTGATAATTTAATTATAAATAATAAGTTAAATAAAGACCACCCGCATATCCACATGGATAATATGTGAAGATGTAAATTGATTTTAAATAAATAATAATGTAACTATATTAATAATCCGCTTAAGATACTTAATAATAATAATAATAAACTTGAGATTAAATTTAAATTATAAATAATACGGTACACAAACCTGTTAAGCAATTAAATTGATACTAAATTTATAGATAGTTGACCACTTGACCCGCTGTTCCCAAACTAGTAAATAATTTATTAAAATAATAAATAGTCTTTTCCTAACAAACAAGTTTTACATAACTTTATATAAATTCTTAAATAGAAAAGTATAACATGCGCATCTACTAGTGTAAAACCAAGTAAAACATAATTAGAAATAAAAATTAGATTAAAATAATAAGCTGCGCATCACCTATAGCATCAAAGTACATTATAAAAATAATATAATTAAAAGATTTAGATAACATGATCCGCACTGCATCATTTAACAAAGAGTAGTAATTAATATGAGATAAATTTTACTTTTCCCTACTAAACCGTTTAAATACTAATATATATAAATTATAAAAATAATTAGATAAACATATACTCCACACGCTGCAATATTTAACCTACTAATAATTATATTGAAAATAAAATATTAACAGAATAAATTAAATGTGTACCGCTTTTACACCTTTTTTTAATATAAACTGGATATAATTTTTAGATAATTTAACTTCGCATCTCCTTCTTTATCTTAGTAAAAACATATTGTGATAAAATTAAATAGAGAGATTAAGATTTTACGTTACCGCTTGCATACATTTTTAATAAATTAAATTTTAATTAATAAAAGACATATTAACCCGCTACGCTTATTTACTAAACAAGTAATGCGTAACTTGATATAAAATAAATTAAATATAAATAGTAAATGCTTCCATTCTATAGTACATTCTTAACTAACTTAATAATTTATAAATGTAACAGCGCGTATACTAAATTCCGAGATTAACTAGATATTTAACATATCAATAATAATATTAACTTAACGCATCTTACTTACCAAACCGAATAAATTAGTATTTTAAAATAAACAGTTAATAAAACTTTTTTAAATAAATTAATTATAAATAGTAAAATTTGGTATACTCCTTTAAATATATGTAACTTATTAAGTATTCTCCACAAACTTATTGATAAAAAAATAAATAAAAATATTGATTAACCCCAATGAATAAACTTTCAAATAAAAACAAATATTAAATCTCCTATAAACCTAATCTTCTCTGCTTCAATCAACTATCTAACCTCAACAAATAACCAAGCTCTATATACTCCATCCACCTATATTCCTGTTTGAGATGAAATAAGCTAAAGGACCGTGGATGGCCCGTCTAAAGCCGTGCCCGTGTCTCTATAAAAAAATAAAAGAAATAAAATAACTTTTTGGCCTCTTAAATAAGTAAGGGT
>Ga0157365_10000802_pt1 | contig 13331 bp, 10 predicted proteins | sample AttsexASBM3_FD_111478 | JGI IMG/M metagenome (GOLD analysis project Ga0157365, IMG submission 111478) | Fungus gardens microbial communities from leaf cutter ant in Ribeirão Preto, State of São Paulo, Brazil - Atta sexdens ASBM3 | ecosystem: Host-associated > Fungi > Mycelium > Unclassified ... | reverse complement strand
GCCGTCACCCGCGCCAGTGCTGCCGACGGCACCAGTCCCGTCAGCCCCCCCACCAGCATGCGCCGCGTCAGGTCGGGCACGCGCGTGCGCCCGTCATCGCGCCATGGCGCGCGGGGGTAGGCGTCATTTCCATCCGGCCGGCCTGTGGGCATGCATTTTGTTCCGGTCAAAACAGTTATGGGTCCGTCCGCTTCCCTTATCACCGTACGGGCCGGGCGTCAGCGGGATAAACGCACGCCCCCCTTGCAGGAATGGATTCATTGCGCCATGCTGCCCAGCCGTGGTGGACCACGCCAAGTCCGGCTGCCTTGCTGGCATGTCCGAAACGGCAGGATGCCAGAAGGCATGATTTTCTCCATCCGGCATGCATCATGCATGCGCGACATACGCTTACCGGCCTTTTTCCGGCCACGCCACGGCGTGGGGGCACATGCCGCGCACGACCTGACGCTGCCGCGCCGGTGTTCCCCATCGACAGGAAACCGGATGGCATACCCGTCGATACGGAAGGTCCCGCTCCGGCAATAAGGCCGGGCAGCGCCCTCCCCAGCCATGACCGAGGATGGATTGAACACCACGCGGGTTTTTGCCGCACATGCGATGACCCCATGCCCGAACGCGGGCGGCGCCACGGCGCTGCATCCGCATGTCAGCCATGGCCTGTCCGCCCGCGCGCCGCGCGGTGGTGTTCCGTCCGGGTCCGGTCGCCTGTTTTTTCATGTTTCTGTCCGTTCCCCTTACGTCCCCCTGCCGCCACGGAAGACGCGCGCAGCCCGGATGCCGGAACGTGACATACCGGAGTGCGCCTATTTATGAGCAAACGCATGCTGATCGACACGACCCACGCGGAAGAAACCCGCGTGGTCGTGATGGATGGTAACCATCTGGAAGATTACGATGTTGAAGCCGCTTCAAAAAAGCAGCTGAAGGGCAACATCTATCTGGCCAAGGTTATCCGCGTGGAACCCAGCCTTCAGGCTGCGTTCGTGGATTATGGCGGCAACCGCCACGGGTTCCTTGCCTTCAGTGAAATCCATCCTGACTATTACCAGATCCCCGTATCCGACCGCGAAAAGCTGCTGGCGCTGCAGGAAGAGGAACGCCGCGCGGAAGAAGAACGCCGCGCCCGCGATGACGAGGAAGACGACGCTCCCCGCGCCGAAGACGAGGCCGACGCCCCGGTTGATCAGGACGGCGACGAGCCCGAAACCGTAGGCGGTGAAAACGATACCGGCGACGAAGCGCAGGCCCAGCGCCGCATCGCGCGCTTCCTGCGCAACTATAAAATCCAGGAAGTCATCCGCCGCCGCCAGATCCTGCTGGTGCAGGTGGTCAAGGAAGAACGCGGCAACAAGGGCGCGGCGCTGACCACATACGTCTCGCTGGCGGGCCGCTACTGCGTGCTGATGCCCAACTCGCTGCGCGGCGGGGGCGTTTCGCGCAAGATCACGTCGGTGGCTGACCGCCGTCGCCTGCGCGACATCATTACCGAACTGCAGATCCCGCGCGGCATGGCCATGATCGTGCGCACCGCCGGCGCCCAGCGCCCGCGCGCCGAAATCATGCGCGACTGCGAATACCTGCTGCGCCTGTGGGACGACATCCGCCAGCATACGCTGGAATCGGTCGCGCCCGCGCTGATCTATGAAGAAGCCAGCCTGATCAAGCGCGCCATCCGCGACATCTATACCCGCGAAGTCAGCGAGATCCTGATCGATGGCGAGCCGGGCTGGAAGTCCGCGCGTGAATTCATGCGCATGCTCATGCCGCAGAACGCGCAGAAGGTGAAGCTGTGGCAGGATCATGAACAGACCCTGTTCTCCCACTACAAGGTGGAAGGGCTGCTGGATTCCATGCTCTCGCCGTCCGTGCAGCTGAAATCGGGTGGCTATCTGGTCATCAACCAGACCGAGGCGCTGGTCGCGATCGACGTGAACTCGGGCCGCGCCACGCGGGAGCGCAATATCGAGGAAACGGCGCTGCGCACCAACCTCGAAGCTGCCGAGGAAGTCGCCCGCCAGCTGCGCCTGCGCGATCTGGCCGGACTGATCGTCATCGACTTCATCGACATGGAAAGCCGCAAGCACAACGGCATGGTCGAGCGGAAGCTGAAGGACGCCCTGCGCACCGACCGCGCGCGCATCCAGGTTGGCCAGATCTCGCATTTCGGCCTGCTGGAAATGTCGCGCCAGCGCCTGCGTCCCTCCATTGCCGAATCCGCCTTCATGCCCTGCCCGCACTGTCAGGGCACCGGCATCGTGCGCGGGATCGAAAGCTCGGCGCTGCATGTGCTGCGCGCGATCGAGGAAGAAGGCATGCAGCGCAAGGCGGCGGAAATCTCCGTTGGCGTCGCGCCGGAAATCGCCTTCTACATCCTCAACCACAAGCGCAACTGGCTGTCGGAAATCGAAACCCGCCACAAGATGCAGGTTGCCTTCGCCCCCGATGCCGCCCTGCAGCCGCAGGAATGCAGGATCGAGCGCGTACGCCAGCAGACGGCCCGCTTTGACGCCCCGGTGATCGAACACGCCCCGGCTGAAAGCAGCCATGTGCGTGAAATCCAGATCCAGGCCGAGCCGCCCGCAGCCGATGCCACGCCCGACGCCGTCGCCACGACGGAAGAGGACGAGGATATCGCCTCGGGCACCGACCATCGCCGTCGCCGCCGTCGTCGCCGCCGTCGCGGTGGCGCCGCAGCGCAGGCCGGACAGACGCAGGCAACCGAGGATACGGCGACGGAACAGGCACCGGCTCCAGTCGCACCCGCGCCCGCACCGGAACCCGCGCCGCGTGAAGCCTATCGTGGCCCGACCCCGGCCGATCCGTATGGCGATGCGATCATCGACATCTTTGACGTGATCGAACAGACAACCGCACCGAGCGAAGTGGTTGTCGAAGCCGATCCGGTCGTGGTCGAAGTGGAGGAAGCCGCCCCGGCCCCCGTGGCCGAGGAAGAAACCACCAAGCCGCGCCGTACGCGTCGCCGCACGCGCCGTCGTACCACCCCGGTAGAAAACGGGGCTGCCCCCGTGGCACAGGACGCCGAGGCCGCGCCCGCACCGGTTGCCGAACCTGCCGCCCCGGCCGTGGAAGCGGAAGCCGCCGAACCCGAAGCTGCGCCCGCGCCTGCGGAACCGGCTGCGAAAGAAGCCCCCAAGCGCCGCCGCCGTGCCAGCACGACCACCACGCGCCGCACGACCAGCCGCCGCAAGGCTGCTGAACCGGTAGCCGAGGAACCGGCAGTGGAAACCGGGGCAAAACCGGCGGACGAACCGGCGGACGAACCGGCGGACGAACCGGCAGCCGAGGAAACAGCCCCCGTCAAGCCCACGCGTAAGCGTGCGGCCAGCCGCAGCACGGGTACGACGGCCACCACACGCCGCCGCACCACCCGCACGGCGGCAAAGGCGGCGGACAAGGCCGAGGAACCGGCGGTGGAAACACCCGCCGCCACGACCGAAGCCGCCGCACCTGCCACGGAAGAAGCCCCCAAGCGCCGTCGTGTCACACGCCGCAAGAAGGCTGAACCCGTAGCAGACGCAGCAGCCGATGCGGCCCCGGTCGAGACCGAGGCCAAAACGGCGGACGCCAAAGCGGAAAAGGCTGAAAAGCCCGCCCCGAAAAAGCGGACCACAACCCGCAAGACGGCCACGACCGCGACGGCAACCCGCCGTCGTCGCAAAAAGGCGGATGAGGCGGCGGAAGCCACCGATACCCCGGCGGACACGGCCATTACGCCGGTCGACGTGGATGCGGCCCCGACCACCCACCGTCGCACGGGATGGTGGAAGCGCTGAGGCCGTCTGGCTCACCAGCAACAAAAAACCCTGCCTTCATACGAAGGCAGGGTTTTTTGTTGTCCAGACGTCCCTACGGGAAAACCGGATACCCTCATGCCATGCAGGACGATGACGTTTCCTGAAGCTTTTTGGAAAATGTCCTAACCGTTCCCGTCCGGCATGGCGGGGGCGGTTTCCCAGCCGGGACCGATAATGGCGGCACTGCGCCGGCCCAGCCCGTCATTGCGCAGGACAATCATGTTCTGCTCCTCCAGATACGCCAGCTGCCGCCGGGCACGTCCCAGCGAATGGGTACCGTAAGTGCGGGCGATCAGGCTGTCGGACGGACAGGGTTCGCCATGCAGGGCCGCGCGGGCAATCAGCAGGAAAATACCCTGCACATCATCGGGCAGCACGCCAGCCATCTGTTCGGCCTGCCGCCACTGCCCGCTTTCCGCCGTCTGCGCGTCCACGCCCGCCTTGGCCACCGCCAGCAGGCGGCGGAAGCGCGGCATGTCCAGCGCGTCACGCCCCATGCCCTCGATCCGGCAGCGGACAAGGAAATCCTGATACAGCACATGCACGGGACGGAAGCCCGCATCTTCGTCACGCAGGATATCGCTCAGGATCTCGATAAAGCGCAACCGCTGGGCTGCCGCATCCACGGGTGGGGTGGGCGGTTCGTCTTCCGCCCTCTCCACGGTTGCGGTTTCGGCGTGGGCGGCAAGCTGGGCCAGAATATCGGGGGGCGGGCTGAAACTGCGCGGCGGCCGGGCCGGAATCTCGCGTTCAGGCACGGGGGTCAGGATCAGTTCGCGGATTTCATCGCCCGCAGGCACCGGCTCGAACGGCATGAGCGTGGGACCGGCCGAGCGGCTTTCGGTTTCCACCGGGCCGATTTTCACCGCCAGCGGCCTGCGGCATATGGCCGGACCAAGGGCGACAAAATAACCGCGTTCAAGGTCGCGGAAACTTTCCGCCTGCCGCCGCTCCATCCCCAGCAGGTCGGCGGCCCGCATCATGTCGATATCAAGGAAAGTGCGGCCCATGAGAAAGTTCGACGCTTCAGCCGCGACGTTCTTCGCCAGCTTGGCCAGGCGCTGGGTCGCGATCACCCCGGCCAGCCCGCGCTTGCGCCCACGGCACATAAGGTTGGTCATGGCGCCGAGCGAGGCACGGCGCGCTTCATCCGACACCTCGCCCGCCGCCGCAGGCGCAAAAAGCTGGGCTTCATCCACCACGACCAGCACGGGATACCAGTAATCGCGCGGCACCTCGAACATGCCGCCAAGGAAGGCGGCAGCGCGGCGCATCTGCACATCCGCATCCACGCCCTCCAGGTTCAGCACGACGGATGCCCGGTGCATGCGCATCCGCTCGCCCGCCGCCTGCAGCGCCGCTTCGGTATGTTCAGCGGCGTCGATGACCAGATGGCCATAGCGTTCGGCTATGCTGACGAAATCGCCCTCGGGATCGATGATCGCCTGCTGCACCATGCGCGCAGACTGTTCCAGCAGGCGGCGCAGCAGGTGCGACTTGCCCGACCCGGAATTGCCCTGCACCAGCAGGCGGGTGGACAGCAGTTCCGCCAGATCCATCGCCACGGGGGCATCGGTTGCCGTGGCCCCGCGCCGTTCACCTATCGTGATCGCAACACTCATGGCGCTGACGGATACCGTCCGCGCTGCGAGTCACGCAACCATTCCCATGCACCCTGCCCCGCCATGCGGCCGGTCGCGATGCAGCCCTGCAGCAGGTAACCGCCGGTCGGGGCCTCCCAGTCCAGCATTTCACCGGCGGCGAAAACACCGGGCAGCGCACGCAGCATGAACTGTTCATCCAGCGCGGTGCATGCGATTCCCCCCGCCACCGAAATGGCACGGTCCAGTGGCGCAGGCGCGCGCAGCATCACCGGGACCGCCTTGACCAGCCGGGCAAGGACAGCGGGATCACGCGCTGGTGGTCCGCCTTCCCCTTCGCGCAGCAGGGCAACGGCCACGGGTGGCAGCCGCAGCGCCTTGCGCAATGTGTTGGACAGGCTTTCACGCGAACGCACGCGCGCAATCCGGGTGGTAATTTCCGCCATATCCAGCGCGGGCCGCAGGTCGATATGGACCAGCGCCTGCCCATCGCGTGCAATCCGGTCACGAATTGCAGCCGACAGGGCATAGACCGCGCCGCCTTCAATGCCCGCGCCAGTGACCACGGCCTCACCACGGACCGTGTCCCCCTTATCCAGCGTCAGCGCGATGCCGCGCAGCGGCGTGCCCGCAAAACGGGTGGTGAAGGCGTCACGCCACCCGGTCACAAAACCACAATTGGCCGGGACGAATGGGGAGACATCGACATCAAGGCCCAGCAGGCGTTCCCGCCATGCACCATCCGACCCCAGGCGCGCCCAGCTTGCCCCACCCAGCGCCAGCACAGTTGCGTTGACGCGCCAGCAGGCCGGGCCACCGGGACCCGACACCCGCAGCCTGCCATCCGCGTCCCACCCGTCCCAGCGGTGGCGCGTCAGCAGGCGCACGCCACGCGCGGCAAGCCGCGCCAGCCATGCCCGCAGCAGCGGTGACGCCTTCATGGCGCGGGGAAAGATGCGCCCGCTGCTGCCGGTAAAGCAGGGCTGTCCCAACTCCCCGGCCCACTTCACCATATCCTGCGGGGTAAAGGCCCGCAGGGCGCGCTCCATCATCGGACGCGCCGCGCCATACCGCGCGGCAAAGGCGTCGGCCGGTTCGGAATGGGTCAGGTTAAGCCCGCCCCGCCCGGCCATGAGCAGCTTGCGCCCCATGGTGGGCATCTGTTCCACCACGCTGACACCGCAGCCATGGGCGGACAGGACTTCGGCTGCGGCAAGCCCGGCGGGGCCACCGCCGATAACCGCGACATGCGGCCTGAAAACGAATTCGGTCATCAGATGATATAATCGATCGGCGGCAGCATCTGATCCATGGTGAAGGCCGGCAGGCTGGAATGCCGCGTGCCCACGATCCGGGCGGGATTGCCCACCACGGTGGTGTAGGGCGGCACGGATTCCAGCACGATGGAGCCCGCCCCCACCTTGGCGCCCTCCCCGATCTCGATATTACCCAGGATCTTGGCCCCGGCCCCGATCAGCACGCCACGACGCACCTTGGGGTGGCGGTCGCCCACGTTCTTGCCCGTGCCGCCAAGGGTCACGCCCTGCAGCAGGGAGACGTCGTCCTCCAGCACCGAGGTTTCCCCGATCACGATGCCCGTGCCGTGGTCCAGCAGGATACGCCGCCCCAGCGTTGCTGCGGGATGGATATCGACGGCAAACAGTTCGGAACACCGGCTTTGCAGATGCAGCGCCAGATAGCTGCGGTTGTTGTGCCACAGCCAGTGCGCCACGCGGTAGCTCTGCACTGCGTGATACCCCTTGAAGAACAGGAAGGGCGTCACGTAATTGGCCGTGGCCGGGTCACGTTCACGGATGGCGACCAGATCGGCCGCCGCCGCACTGACGATACCGGGATCGGCGTCGAACACCTCGCTCACCAGTTCGGCCAGCGCGTCATCCGCCACCGAACGGTCCCCCAGCTTGCGTCCGATCAGGGCGGCCAGCGCACAGCGGAAGGATGCATGGTTGCGGATGCCGGTGGCCAGCAGCCCCTTGACCAGCGGGTCATTGCACCCGCATGCGCCGTTCACGATTTCCTGCCACAGCGCGGTCGGGTCCACATGCCCCAGCGTTGGCGGCATGACGGGACGCGTGCGTGTATCCATGGGAATGCCAGCAGGCTGCTTTTCAGACATTAAGCCATCCGTTCCGGCCCTGAGGCCCTGTTATTCGTCGCGGTCCCCGTTTTACAGGCCCATGGCGTGCCGGGCAAAGCTGCGGCGCAGCGGGGTGATGCGGTTGACGGTCGCAAGCCCCACGTCGCGCGCCAGCCGCAGGACCGGGTTGTCGTTGCCAAACAGGCGTTCCAGCGCATCGGTCGCCACCAGCATGAGCATGTTGGCGGGCCGGCAGCGGGCCTGATACCTGCGCAGCACATCCACCGCACCCACATCCCCGCCACCCGCATGCACGCCGCGCAGGATGTCCGCCATGGCAATGACATCACGGAAACCAAGGTTCAGCCCCTGCCCCGCAATGGGATGGATGCCATGCGCCGCATCCCCCACCAGGGCAAGACGCGTATCAATATAACGCTGCGCGTACTGCGCCGAAAGCGGATAGACCCACCGCCGCCCCACCGGGTTGACCGCACCCAGCCAGTCATCGCCCATGCGGCGGCGGATTTCATGCGCGAAAGCGTCATGCGGCAGGTCGGCCAGACGGCGGGCCGCCTTCTCGCTTTCGGTCCAGACAAGGGCGGACAGATTGGGGTGTTCGGCCGTGCCCGCCATGGGCAGCTGCGCAAAGGGACCGGCGGGCAGGAAGTGTTCCAGCGCACGGCCTTCATGCGGGCGTTCATGGGCCACGGCGCAGACGATGCCGCACTGGTTGTAGGGCAGGCGCGTGACGGTAATGCGGGCCTGATCACGCAGCGGGCTACGCCGCCCTTCGGCCGCGACAACCAGCCGCGCATGGATGACGCGCCCGCTGGTGGTGCGGATGACCGCGCCATCGGGGTTCCGGGTCACCATGCCTTCATCGGGGGCGAAAACATGCAGGCCCGGCGTCGCGTGCAGGGACGCATTCAGCGCCACGCGCAGGGCACGCGCCTCGATCATCGCACCGAAGGGCTGGTCGGCGTCTTCCCGCCCGAATTCAAGGAACAGGCGCGACGGCGGGCGTCCCGGCCTGCCGTCAGTCACGCGGATTTCGCGGATATCGCACGAATCCATGGGCAGGCGCTGCCACACGCCCGCATCTTCCAGCAGGCGGCGCGAGCCCGCGGCAATGGCATAGGCGCGCCCGTCGAAGGCGGGATGTTCCATGGGCGGCAGGGCCGCGCGGTCAATGATCGCGACCTTCATGCCATCTGTGGCAAGGCGGCAGGCGAGCGTCGCACCCACCGGTCCCGCCCCCACGATGCAGACATCGACCTCAAGGGGTCCGGACGTGGTGGTGGAGGACATGTTCGCGGTCATTTCGTTTCCTGTTCTGGCCCTGCGGGCAGGTGCGGCAAGCCCGTCGGATTTACTCCCCCCCACGGGGAAGGCACAAGCGCGCTTACCACATCGGATGTGCGAAGGCGGATGACATGTATCACCCGATCAGGGTATAGACGGGATGTTACTTTATCTTTCACACACGGTCAGCCCGGCCGGACAGCAGAATGGAGACGCGGTGAGATGAAGCTTGTCACAGCCATCATCAAGCCTTTCAAGCTCGACGATGTGCGTGAAGCCCTGACCCCGCTGGGGATTCAGGGGCTGACCGTATCGGAAGTCAAGGGTTTTGGCCGCCAGAAAGGCCAGACCGAAATCTATCGCGGGGCGGAATACCACGTCAGTTTCCTGCCCAAGATCAAGATCGAGGTCGCCGTGACCGACGATCTGGTGGAACAGGCGGTGGAAACCATTCTGGAAGCCGCCCATACCGGCAAGATTGGCGATGGCAAGATCTTCATCTCCCCGCTTGAGAGCGTCATCCGCATCCGCACGCGGGAGACGGGCGACAGCGCGCTGTAACCCACATATTTTCACAACCGTCATTTCAGGACCGACCAACCCCATGACCACATCCTTCCGCTTCAGGATCGCAACTGCTTCCGTGCTTGCCCTCGCACTGTCCACAGGTGCCGCGCATGCACGCGAAACCTCCAAGTCGTGCCACCAGAAGTTCACCACCGCCCGCACCGCAGGCACGCTGAACGGCCAGAGCTACAAGGATTTCAAGACCGCCCAGTGCGGCGACGTCGCCACCCCCGAAACCAAGGCCGCGGAACCGGCAGCCCCTGCCGCCAGCCCCGTTGCGACACCGGCCGCACCAAAGGCGTCCGCCCCGGCTGCCGCCCCCGTGTCCACCAACGCCACGCTGCCCGATGCCGTTTCCCCCAAATACAGCAAGGAAGCAGCAGGCAAGGCCCGCCTGCACACCTGCCTTGACCAGTACAACGCCAACAAGGCCACCAACGCCAATGGCGGCCTGCGCTGGATCCAGCGTGGCGGCGGGTATTACAGCGTGTGCAACGCCCGGCTGAAGGGCTGATTCACGTCCCCCCCAACGATTACAGGGCCCGGCAATCCATGCCGGGCCTGATTTTTATGGATGCTGCCTGAACAGCCAGCCCGGACGCCACCCTGCCACCATGCATGAATGTTACAGGTGAAGCGTTCGCGGAAAGCTTCGGGCAACGCCGCCCTTGTAAAAACGGAGCCCCGGAAACCTCCCGCGTTTCCGGGGATTGCCTCATCTGGCCGGCTGCCGTGGCGCGGGACGGACAAAGGCCTGGTTCGTGGCGTAGGATATCCACACCCGATGGGACGCGAACCAGTCCGATCCCAGCAGCATTTCCAGATGTTCGCGCAGGGGGGCCACGGTCAGCGTGACATTGCGCTCCAGCTCATGCCCGACCTGCAGGTTGTCGAAACGGTGCCAGTGATAGATGTCCTTGTGCCCGTCCACACCTGCGGTCACGCCACCGGGATCGCGGTCCAGCTGTGACTGGCTGACACCCGCGCGGTGCGCCACCTCCGGCGAGACAATGCGCGAGCGCGCGCCACTGTCGAGCAGCGCCGTAACCGGCCTGCCATCCAGCTTCACTTCCAGCAGGAAACGGTTGTCCTGCCTGCGCAGCGGCAGGGTTTCATATGGCCCGTCCCATGCCGGTGGCGGGGCGCAGGCCATGGAACCATGCTGGATGTTCCACAATGTCAGCGTGCCGCCGGGCACATCCATGTCCAGATCGAACCGCGACAGGATATCTCCCCCCAGCAACCCGGCAACGGGGGGGTGGATCATCGGCTGCCCCGGCAGTTCACCCACCGGCACCGAACGCGCGCCGAAATCGACACCGCCAACCCGCAGGTCGGGCACCAGGGCATTGGGCGTCGCCTGCGCAATCCCCCCCGTGCCATGAACGACGGTTTCATGGTCGGGATCAAGCCGCAGGCGCAGGTACCCCACCATATCCGGCGTCAGCAGCCCGCCATCCGATCCGGTATCCACCAGCGCGCTCAGGTCATGCCCCGCAATGCTGATGACAATGGACAGGTACCCCCCATCATCACGCAGCGGCACCTGCGCCACGCGTTCATGGTTGCACAGCCTCAGTTCCGTGCCCTGCGCCGCCATGGCGGGCGCGCACGCAAGCCAGCAGGCCGTAACGGCGGCAACGCCACATGCCACAGGCCATGCGCGGACCCCGGCCATCAGGCCAGTCGCCCGGCCATGGTGTCCGTGGCCTCCAGCAGGGCGGACAGGATACCCGGTTCGGTCATGGCATGGGCCGCCGTATCGATAATGTGCAGCTTCGCCTCAGGCCAGGCGCGATGCAGGTCCCAGGCCGTGCGCATGGGGGTCGTGACATCATAACGCCCCTGCACGATGACGGCGGGAATATGCCGGATCCGATCCACGTCACGGATCAGCTGGCCTTCGTCCAGCCACCCGGCATTGACGAAATAATGGTTTTCTATGTGCGAAAACGCCAGTGCGTAACGCGGATCGGCATGCTGTATGACGGTATCGGACCCAGGCAGCAGGGTGATGGTGCGCCCTTCCCAGACGCTCCATGCAATGGCGGCCTTCATCTGCACGTCCGCATCCTGACTGGTCAGCTGGCGGTGATAGGCCGCCATCAGGTCATGGCGTTCGCCGGGGGGAATGGGGGCGACAAACTGTTCCCACAGATCGGGGAACAGCCATGACGCACCATCCTGATAATACCATAGCAGTTCCGCCCGACGCAGGGTGAAGATACCGCGCAGCACCAGCGCGCTGACCCGGTCGGGATGCGCCTGTGCATAGGCCAGCGCCAGCGTTGACCCCCATGACCCGCCAAACACCATCCATGCATCCGTGCCCGTCATGATGCGCAGCCGCTCGATATCCGCGACAAGGTGCCATGTCGTGTTGTTGACCAGCCCGGCATGCGGGGTCGAGCGCCCGCAGCCACGCTGGTCAAACAGCAGGATGCGGTACCGCGCGGGATCGAACATCTGGCGCTGGAAGGCCGAACACCCGCCGCCGGGACCACCATGCAGGAAGACGACGGGAATGCCGTCGGGGTTGCCACACAGTTCCCAGTAAATACGGTGCCCTTCGCCCGTATCAAGCCAGCCGTGGTCGTAGGGGGCAATCGGGGGATAGGGAAACCGCTGGGACATGGGCAATCCTGTTCATCGTGCAGTATCGGTGGCATGGGGGTGGGCACGTGTCCACACATCCATAAGCCGGGCTTCATCCGCCAGCGTATAACGCTGCGTGGTGGACAGGCTGGCATGGCCCAGCAGGTCCTGTATCACACGCAGGTCCGCGCCGCCTTCCATCAGGTGGGTGGCGAAGGAATGACGCAGCGCATGCGGCGTTGCATGTTCGGGCAGGCCCGCCATGTGCCGCCATGTCCGCATGGCGCGCTGGGCAATGCCTGCCTGCAGGCGGCCACCGCGCACGCCCACGAACAGCGGTGCATCGGGTTGCGGCAGCGGGTGCGCACCCCGCCAGCGCAACAGGGCCTGCATGACCTGTGGCAGCACCGGCACCATGCGTTCCTTCCCCCCCTTGCCGCGTATGCGCAGCACGCCATCGCCTTTTGTGCCATCGCCATGGGTGCGTGCCTGATCAAGGTCGCGCACATCCAGCGCCAGGGCTTCGGAAATACGCAGGCCGCATCCATACAGCAGCATGAACAGCGCCCCGTCGCGCACCCGCGCCATGGGGGTATGGGCGATGTCCGACACCCCTTCGGGCACCTCCAGCGCCTGCGCCTTTGGCAGCGGGCGGGGCAGCGGGCGGCGCGTGCGCGGCGCGGCCAGCAGGCCCGGCGCCGGATTGTCGACGCCATGATGGCGTGCAAGATAGCGATAGAAGGACCGCAACGCCGAAACCCGGCGCGCGCGCGTTCGCGCAGCCCGGTCCTGCGTGGTGGGACGCCGACCGCCCAGTGCCGTGGCATGTTCATGGGCCAGCCATGCCCGCAGGTCGGTCAGTGACAGGCCAGCCAGCGCCGCCATGTCCGGCTCCGCCCCCAGATGCATGGTCAGGAACGCAAGAAACCGGTCCAGATCCCCCCGATAGGCCGTAAGCGTCAGGGCGGACGCCCGGCGTTCGGTCTCCATCCAGTGCAGGAAGGCGTCACGCGCCCCGGTTGCCATCATGTCGCGCGTTCTTTCATCGTGCTGTCGCGTGCCTTAATGACGATGTGTGCGCCATGCGTCCATGATGGACAAGACACGGGCGACGGGCGACGGTAGAAAAACACATGCCGCATCGCAATCCTTCACAACCGGACCTGCTGCCCGCCCCTGCCGATGGCCGCGTGCGGGTCATGCTGACCCTGCCCTTTGCCGGGCCGCTGGACTACCTGCTGCCGCCACGTCTGGCGGATGCCCGCCCCGGTGACATCGTGACCGTGCCACTGGGCCGTCGCACCGAAACCGGGGTGATATGGGACGCGGCACCGCGCCTGCCGCCCG